>Ga0209717_1000006_pt1 | contig 358083 bp, 252 predicted proteins | sample AD_UKC048_MetaG_FD_184418 | JGI IMG/M metagenome (GOLD analysis project Ga0209717, IMG submission 184418) | Active sludge microbial communities of municipal wastewater-treating anaerobic digesters from USA - AD_UKC048_MetaG (SPAdes) (version 2) | ecosystem: Engineered > Bioreactor > Anaerobic... | reverse complement strand
GAGACATCTGAAAAATTGGAATTATAAATTGTAGAGCCATTTTTCACGTAATTTTTTTCAAATTCACTACAGCTTTGCAGAAAATTAGTGGAAAATGTTCTTTGGCAATCAAAGATTATGCTACGCACAGCGACGCGTAGTCTCTTTTTACCTGCTAACAGGTCTGGGTGATCGAACACCGCATATTATACACAATTGCTGACAACACAAACTCGAAACGGTTGCGATCCTGGTCATAATACCGACATCGATCATATCCCAAGACTTGTTTCATAAATGCAAACGGCCGCTCTACTGCATTGCGGATGGAGGATAGTCTTTTGTTGCGTTTTTTCTGTTTGTCACTTAACGAGCGGTTGCGGTAGCCCTTATCCAATATTCCACAATAAACACCTTTGGATCTGAGTTGCTTTTTGCGATTCTGATTGGCATAACCTTTATCAGCAAAAATGGCTCTTTCTTCATCGATTATCAATTTATCAAAAACTGCAGAATCATGAATATTGGCAGGCGTAAATTCTACATCCAGGATAACATTGCTCTCTGAATCAGAAGCAATATGACCTTTGTAGCCGTAATAGCTCTTGCCTCTTTTCTTGGTGAAACGGGCATGCTGATCTCTTTTGCTGCCTGGTTTGGCTTGCGCTTGCTTAAGAGTCGCATCGACAATTCTGCCTTTGCCGACTACAAGACCTTGCTTCTTGAGTTGTTCCTTGTAACCGTTGAAAAGCTCTTTATCCAAGCCCAAACGGGCAAACAATTCTCGATAGCGGCAGATGGTGGTCTCATCTGGAATGGAATCTGCACTGGTTAAATCCAAAAACATCTGAAAACTCCGACGATCGGCAATCTCTTCTTCAAGACGCGGATCAGATAGACCATAGATGCTTTGTAAAATGAAACATTTGATAATCAAGACCAAAGAAAATGATTCGCGCCCAGCCGGTGATTTTGGCTGTTTGGACTGGGCAATTTTATCTGCTAATGGCGCTGCCAGTTTATCCCAATCTACTTGGGCTTTGATTATTTCAAGCGCATTTTTGCTCTTGGTCTTGATATGTTTTTGAAAATGTACATTGGCGGCATGGGTAAATAGATCAACATTGTGAATTTTATTGCTGCGCATCGAGGCTCTCCCTGATTGTTTGGATACGCAGCTAATATACAAAATAGGCTCTATTAATGCAATTTTTCAGAAGTTTCTAAAAGATATAAAAGGCAGCTCATCGGCATGGATAAATGAAAAAGGATTGGCCCGCGGAAAATTTGTGTGGCAAGCGGGCTATGGTGCCTTCTCCTATTCCCATTCCCATGTCGACACCGTAGTGAAATATATTTTGCGTCAGGAGGAACATCACAAAATAAAGACATTTCGGGAAGAATACATCGAATTTTTAAAAAAATATCAGATAGAATATAATGATCGATATATTTTAAAGGACATCGAAAAATAATATTTCGTCCCTAAAGGGACTTGGGTTACCACGTCGTGTTTTCCTATAAATATGTTGTCCCTAACGGGACAAAACCAATGTTGGCAATAGAAAACCCATGTATTTTGACCGATATTTGTAAAATTTAAGATAGCATAAATATATTGTCCCTAACGAAGCAAAAAAATGTTTGTAATATAGAACCTGTCCATTATGAAAGGACATTGCAGGATTAATAATAAGCGGATCAATCCGCGTCCCGTCAGGGACGAAATATTTATAGCAATGCTAAACGGCGACTCGCCCCCCGTCTCTTTAGGGACGGGATATTTATAAAATTAATCGTCTGTGAGAGGTTCCGCGTCCCGTCAGGGACGGAATATTTATAGCAATGCTCGACGGCAACCCTCCCCCCGTCCCTTTAAGGACGGGATATTTATAGGATTGATCGTCTGTGAGAGGTTCCGCGTCCCGTCAGGGACGAAATATTTATAGGATTAATATCAGCTATTCTTCAATTACACAGGAGGTCTCGTGAAAACCATCTGCAACTGGATCTTTACTGTAACCCTCTTGACATGGGTTGCCTTGGCCCCGGCGGCAAACAACAGCGCAAAACAACCCGTTGATGACCCGACGCCATCGCTTTCCGCTCAGCGCTCGAGCGCTGAGCCCGACTATCTGCCCGGCGTTGTGGTGGTCAAATTTCGCTCGGCTGCCGATGCGGCACGGATGCAAAAAGCCGTTGGCGAGCAAAAATTCCCCATGCCGACCATCGATGCAGCGCTGCGCGATGTCAATGTGCAGCGAATCAGCCGCGCATTTCCGGAAGAGCCCATCGAAGGATCCACCGGCGGGGTAAACCTTGGACGCATCTATAAAGTCGAATATGATCCCTTTGTCGATGCGGCGCAAGTGGCCCACCGCCTGGCTGCGGATCCGGCCGTCGAATACGCTGAACCCTTGTATATTTACCAAACCACCCATGTGCCGAACGATCCGCGTTTCGGAGATCAGCAGTTTTTGCAGGTGATCAGAGCAGCCCAGGCCTGGGATGTGTTGCGCGGCGATTCGACCGTCATCGTTGGCATTGTCGATACGGGTGTGGATCTGGATCACGAAGACCTGCGAGCAAGCATCTGGTATAACGACCTCGAGCTGAACGGCGTCGACGGCGTCGATGACGACGGCAACGGCTATGTCGATGATTTTCAAGGCTGGGATTTTATCGGTGCCAGTTTTAACAATGTTCGGCCGGACAACGATCCGCGGCCTTATAGCGGCAGCTTTCACGGTACCCATGTCGCCGGTCTGGCCGCCGCGGTCACCGACAATGGGGTGGGCATTTCCTCGATCGGCTATGGCATCCGGATCATGGTCACCAAGCACGGTGAGGATCAGGATAGCCCCAGCCTTGGCAATACCTTTGCCGGGGTGAAATACATGGCCGATAACGGTGCCGATGTGATCAACATGAGTTGGGGGGGCGGCAGCTATTCGGAATATGCCCGCGATATCCTCGATTTTGCTTACAACAAAGGCGTGGTCCTGATCACTTCAGCAGGCAACAACGACGGCGACACCATCTATTCGCCGCCGCAGACTCCACCCGTCCCTTATCCATCCGGATACCCTACGGTTTTCAGCGTGGCCAATACCCAAAACGATGATCGATTCAGCTCGGGTTCTCTGTGGGGGCCCTGGGTTGACGTCTGTGCCCCGGGAACTCAACTGCTGTCGACGGTTAAAAACAACTTTTATGGCTATGCGACCGGCACCTCCATGTCTTCGCCGTTGGTGGCGGGACTCGCGGCCCTGGTCAAACAGCAGCACCCCGATTGGACGCCGGATCAGATCATGAGCCAAATTCGCTATACTGCCGACGATATTCTATCCGTCGGGCAAAACCGGCGTTATGCCGAGGCCGGCGGGATCGGCAGTGGCCGCGTCAACGCCTATCGCGCTCTTTCTGAAGCGCCGGGTTCCGCCGTGCAGATCGTTTCTTTGCTGGCTTCTGATGCGGTTTTGGGCAACAACAACGCGCGCATCGAACCGGGTGAAGGGGTGGAAATCGAATTCTCGCTGACCAATGTGTGGGGGGATCTGCCGGGAGTAAGCGTTTCGCTCTCGAGCAATGATTACGCCATACAGCTTGCCAATTCCTCAGTTACTATCGGCGATTTTGCCGGCGGCGACAAGGTCATCAGCGCACCGCAGAGCCTGACGCTGAATATCGATGCTGCGGCGCTGCCCCATTATGCAGATATCGTCTTTGAAGTCAGCGCCGCCAACGGCTATTCGCTGGCGGATACACTGCGCCTGGCTGTTTCGCCTCTGATCCTTTTGGTCGACGATGATGACGGCAACAACAATGTCGAATCCTATTACCGCAGTGCGCTCGATTCGCTCGGATTCATCTATGAGGTTTGGGACCGTCTGCAGCAAGGTCCGGTCGGCGCCGGCCTGTCGACCTATCCGGTGGTCATCTGGTTGTGCGAGTGGGCTTTCCCCAGCCTCGATGCGGATGATCGCGAGGATATCGCCGCTTATCTCGATGCCGGCGGCAACCTGTTCCTTTCCGGGCAGGACGTCGGCTGGGATCTCGCCGATCTGACCAGTGATTTAAATGAATTTTACGATTCGTTTGGGCTGTCGCTGGTGTTTTTTGAAGACTATCTGCACAGCCGCTATCTTGTCGATGATTCTGACCACTCTTCCGTGACCGGCGTCGCGGGTGACCCGATCGGTGATGGCCTTGAATTTACTCTGTTTCAGCCTGGCCGAAGCGCTGATAACCAGTATCCGGATGAACTCGATCCCTTCAAAGGCGGCGAAGCCATCTTTACCTATGCCAACGGCAAAAGCGGCGCGGTTCGTTATGATGGTGATTATCGAGTGGTCTATTTCGGCTTCGGCGGCTATGAAGCGATCACCGACGACGATGCGCGTTTTGAGGTGATGCGCCGCATCATGGCGTGGTTCTCGGGCCTGGGCTTGCAGGTTGATCGATTGGGGGATACCGAGGAGATCGCCGGCGGTTTTGTCGTCGATGCGCAGGTCGCGGTGACCGGCAAGCAACTGGAACATGTGGATCTCTACTGGGACACCGACGGGCAATTGCCCTATAACCGCATCCCGATGGTCGCTCAGGGGGGCGGTTTGTATCGGGCGACCATTCCCGCACAAAACGAAGCGCAAGTCGACTATTTTGTCTTTGCCCAGACCGCAGACGGCTTTTACGCTCCGCTGAGCATCAATTCATTTTATGCCGGCACCGATACCCAGGCACCCAAGATCGACTCGATAACGGCTGTTCCAACCCAACTGAGCAATGCCGGTCCATTCAGGGTCAGCATCAAGGCTTCTGACAATATCGGTATGGATACCGACTGGGCGTTCGTCTATTACTCAAGTGCGCTGTGGCCGGCGGACAGCAGCCAATTGACTTTCAGCGATGGTGTTTTTCAGGGCGAGATTCCGCTGCAGGTGGTCTTTGGCGACACCGTGACCTATTTTTTGCGCGTGCGCGACCGCTCTTCGCAGCGAAATGTTGCTGAATCCGGGCCGATGATGTTTACGGCCGGGCTGGAGGACTTTGAACAAGGTCTTGTCTTTTGGCAGAGCAGCGACACTTCCGGCTGGACGCTGGATGCCCAGGCCAGCAGCGGCGAAAAAGCCATGCGCTGGAATCCGCAATTCCATCGCCCGGGTGGGGAGACGACCATCCAGATTGCCGCACCCCTGGATATGCGGGGAATAAGCCAAGCCGCTCTGGCGTTTAAATTTTTTCACATTACCCGCGCGACCGATTCCGTGCGGCTCGAGATCAGCACTGATGACGGAGAAAACTGGATTGCCATAGGCCCGGTTTACAGCGGTGTCAAGATCAAATCGAGCACGGATCGCTATTTATCCGAAGAAATTTCGCTGAATGATTATATCGGTGCGGAGCGGTTGTGGCTGCGTTTTAAATATGATTTGTCAGAGGGTCTGCCGCCGGCTTTGAACGGTTTTTATGTCGATGATCTGCAGATTTTGCCGACCTCGACTGGGGTGTCGCCGTCTCTGGTTGAGTCGATGCCGCAGCGCTATAGCCTGGCGCAGAATTTTCCCAATCCGTTCAACATGGAAACCGTTTTGAGTTTTGATCTGGCCGCATCAGGTCGAACTCGGCTTGTGATCTACAATATGCGCGGCCAGATCGTGCGCACCTTGCTCGATGGAGAGAGGGCGGCCGGATCCTATAAACTCCAGTGGAATGGTCGCGATGACATCGGCAAGGCGGTTTCGACCGGTGTTTATCTCTACCGATTGGAATCCGGTGATTTTCAGCAGACGCGCAAATTGTTGCTTTTAAAGTGAAAAGACGTGAAAACTTCTTGACAAAAAAGATAAAATGCGCTATAATAAAATGATTTAGACTGACTTTGGTTCAGCAATTCCATGAACGACCTATCCGCAGCACCTTTTCGAACGTCTCATCAACAGTCGGATGTTGAAAGGAGGTGAACAGCACCCGCAACTCAAGTCAAATGATCCAGCTTGCAATAACCTACATATTTTACGGAGGCACACATGAAGAAAAGTGTACTGGTTTTAATGCTGGCTTTGAGTCTTTTGTTTGCATTTACCGCATTCGCAGCCAATGAGGCAAAAGAGTCGGTGCAAATGCATGCGAAAAAGAGCGTCCCGACTGAAAAACCGGGTCGCGCGGAGCTGTTCCGCACCCAGGGCATCGCGGAAGATGCAGTGATCTGGAGTGATGATTTTGAAGGCGGTCAGGCAACCTGGCAGCCGGACCCGCACTGGACAATGTCTGAATCCCCCAATGCCGGCAGAAATTTTCAGCCGATGACCAACTGGGCGCTGGTGGAAACCAATTCTGCCAGTCCGACCCACAGCTGGAATGCAACCGAAACTTACGATGCCGCTCTCGATCTGTTGATTTCCCCCATCATCACTCTTCCCGAGATGGTCGAAACCGCCGGCGTACAAAGCCCTCTGAAGGGTGTCAAGATTGCCTACAACTTTGACGTGGACACACCTCAGAATTCGCAAGACAATGCCATGTGGGAAATTGTTTTCGGCCGGGTTGAGGCTTACTGGCATGTAAGTGCTGATCATGTTGCTGCTGGTACGAATGCTTTCTATCTCGATAACGGTGAAGGCAGCACCGATGGCATCGGTCGGCAATGGCTGTTGAGCCCGGCGATTGATCTGACCAGCGCGACTGGCACGGTAACTTTGACTTTCAAGCATGATTGGGAAACCGAAGCAGAATGGGATTACCATGTGCTGGAAGTGACCACCGATGGCTGGCAGACCTTTACCTATATCGCTCATTGGGGTGAAGACGGCGCCAGCGGCGGATTTGTGGATGAGAGCTTTGACCTGTCCGCTTTTATCGGCCAGACCATCCAGGTCCGTTTCGAAAGCAGTACCGACGAAGCCAGCCGTGTGGGTTTCTGGGCGATCGATGAAATCAAAATCGCCGACGGCAATGGCGACATTTTTTACGATGGCGCTGAAGGTGAGCCGCTTATGACTGCCGACGGCTTTGTTTCCGTTGCAACTCCTTTCGGCGGTTTGTATGCCGGTGGGCAAGCCACACCAACCTGGTATTCGCGACTGGTTGACGTGCCTGCGTTTAAAGAAGTGTTCTTCCCCGGCGATGAGATCCGAGTGGCTTTTCGCTGGTACGCAGACGGCGACGACACCATGGGTCGTGGCTTTTTCCTCGATGATGTTCAGGTGCTCGGCATCGGCATACCGGAAAAAGACCTCGCGATCAGCGGTCTGACCGGCTTGAATACCATCGCTCTGAACAAAGCATTCGCACCGGTTCTCAAGGCGACGAACACCGGTCTGAATCCGGTCAGCGGAACCGTCGCCTGGCAGGGATCGATCAAGGACAGCGAAGGCAATCCGGTTCATGTCATGGTCGGCACCCCGCAGAAAATCACCGATTTGCCGGTGGGTGAGTCCATTGAAATGCCCGTTCTCACTGGACGCGCATGGACACCGACTGTGCCCGGCGTTTATGAAATGGGCGTGCAGTTGAACTTTGCCGACGGCGATGCAGAGAACAACGTTGCGACGGTTGAGTTGATGGTCCCGGGCGGCATGTTCAGCACAACACTGCTGCATGAAACCTTTGCCACCAATTTAGGACAGACCTCGTTTGAGGATTTTGGCTGGACGGTGGTCAACGGCGGCGGCAACGAAATTCTCGGCACCAACAACAACACCTGGGAACTCTTTGGGTTGATCAATCCCTATGGCGCGATCATCTCCTGGGGCTGGGGCAACCTGGATCTCGGACTGGATATGGATGCTGTAAATGACAGCTCCGAAGTGCTGGAAGAATACCTGATCACCCCGCCGATCGATGTCACGGGGCTCAATGCCCAGAACACCCTGGCGGTGCGCTATTACACCTACTATCGCCCGAGTTATCCGGGCTACAGCCCACCCATGGGCACCCAGAAAAACGCTTTTACCGTTGACTGGACCGTAGACGGCGGCGAGACCTGGGTGAATGCGTTCGAATTTGCCCAGGATGATTCGGCCTACAGCGGCAGTTTAGACCGTCTGCCCCACATGGCGTACGGCGGCGATCCGCTGGTTACCAATTACCTGGCTTACATGAACCACGATCTGACCCCGGCTCTGCATGCGGCCAAGAAAGAAGGAACCAATACGGTTTGGGTCCGCTTTGGCCTGTACAGCGAAGACTCGTACATCATGGGTGCCAGCGTGGAAGATGTGATGGTCTATGCCGGCATGAATGCACCGGTGATCACCGAGTTGGAAGATGTACCGCAGGATAACGGCAAGATGCTGCACCTGACCTTTGCCGGTTCGGTCAATGACCTGGTCTACGAATGGGAAAATTTTGATCTGAGCAATCCGAGCTATACCGACGTCGGTGATGTGGTTGCCTATCCGGTGACTCACTATAATGTGTGGCGAGTCAATGAACCGGCTTTGGGTGCCAGCTACAGCGGTGTTTTTGCGGACATGAAATCGCTGGTTAAAAACGTGAAACAACCGGTAGCCGGTGATTTCTATTATCTCGAAGGTGATGCAACAGTGGTCGATTTCGTTGCCACGATTCCCGCCATGGCTTTCCCGCGCATGGGCTTCTCCTACGGCTATGCCGTTCCCACCCTGTGGGATGAGATGCCGACTGCCGTGATCGTCACTGCCCATACCCCGATGAGCGATGTGTTTGCTTTCAGTCAGCCCGCTGCCGCCATGTCGGAAGACAACCTGGCTCCAGCCGCGCCGGCTGGTCTGGGCGTAAGCACTGCAGGCAACACCAATGTCCTGGTTTGGGAAGCCGCCTACACACCGGTGGATGATGTGAAATTCTACACCGTCTATCGCAGCGAACAGTCCGGCACCTACGGCGCCGCACTGGCCACCACTGCGGATCTCAACTATACCGATACGAGCGTCGAAATCGGCAAGACCTATTACTATGTCGTTAGTGCGACCGACTTTGCCGGCAACGAGAGCGCAAAATCGGGTGAAGGCAACGTGATCACCAGCGTGGCTTCCGACAAGGCCGGTGTGCCGACGGAATTTGCGCTGAATCAGAACTATCCGAACCCCTTCAACCCGACAACCACGGTCGAATATGCGCTGCCGCAAGCCAGTGAAGTCGTGGTGTCGATCTTCAACACCAACGGTCAGTTGATTCAGACCATCAATGCCGGTTATCAGGATGCTGGTTACCACAAAGTGACCTGGGACGCCAGTTCCGCCTCTGCGGGTCTTTACTTCCTGCAGTTCAAGGCCGGCAATTTCAGCAAGATGATCAAGATGACGCTGCTGAAATAAACCCGCTTTGCAGGTGATAGGGAGCGATTAGTCCTCTTTCATCTGGTTGATCTTCACCCGCCGTCGAGAAAGTTATCGACGGCGGGTTTTTTATTGCCTGCGTTAACAGGGGTTTGCTGCATTTCAGTGTGCACGTGGTTTTGCACCAGCGGATGGCACAATGAAATCGGCTTGTGTTTGTCCTGGATTTGATGTACCTTATTTTGCCCATGTGACCAGGCTCCAGAGCAAGCAGCTCTGCTGCACACCGCGGTGGGAACCGGTTGCTGTCGGCAACGTTTACAGGGATAAACCAACAAGGCAATCGATTTTTTACAACAACAAAGACACGATGCGGAACTGAGGAAAAACGGCATGAAACCATCGCAGTTGGTTGCGGTTTTGCTGATGACAAGTCCGCTGGCTTTTGCGCAATCGGGCAAGCTCGACCCGCAGCTGGGATTGCTGCAGTGCTTTCCAGAGAGGGTGCAGGTTGAGCAGCAGCGCGGTTCGATGATTTACAAGTCCGCGCCGACAGACCGAATTGAGGCGATTGTCACCCTGAGCCGTCAGGACGTTGATCTCCAATCGGCCGGCGCTACAACCGTCTGGCGCCGCGGCGATATGGCCATCGTGCGTATTCCTGCAGATCGCCTGGCTGATCTGGCCGATCTGGAAGGCGTCCTTTACGTTGAAGCACCGCAAATCAGCCGTCCGCAGTTGGATGTCAGCGCGCCGATGATCGGCGCCGACCAGGTGTGGAACACCCACGGTATCACCGGCCAGGATGTGATCGTCGGCGTGCTCGATTCAGGCATCGACTGGCAGCATCCGGCCTTTTGTCGGGAAGATGGCCGCACCCGCATCCGCTGTATGCTCGATCTGAGCGAGACCGGCAATTACTACGGCGGTCGTTTGTATGATGAAACGGATATCAATACCGCACTGCAAACCGGTTCGGGAGTGTGGGAAAGCGATTACAGCGGTCACGGAACCCATGTGGCCGGCATCATTGCCGGCAACGGTCGTTCCGATGCGAACGGCGGCGTGTATACCGGTGTGGCACCGGAAGCTGAACTGGTGGTGGTTAAAGCGGCGCGCAATGACCTGGGAACAGAATTCCGCACCTCTGATCAAATCATTGGACTCTCTTTTATCGACAGCGTTGCGTTTGCTCTCAGCCGTCCTTATGTGGTCAATCTCAGCATTGGCGGACATTACGGTGCCCATGACGGCACGTCAGCAGTCGAGCGTTTTATCGATACCTTGACCGGTTACGGCAATCCCGGCAAGGTTGTTGTTACGGTTGCCGGCAACGATGGCAACGACAATATCCATGCACAGGCTGTTCTAACCAGCAGCGCCAAGAAAGGCATCACCCTGCAGGTGTCTCCTTACACTCCACTGGCAGGCAGCGGCAGCAATTATCTGCAGCTCAGTGGTTGGTATACCGGCACAGCCTCGATAGCGGTTACGGTGACGACTCCGGGTGGGCAAAGCCACGGTCCGGTGCGTCCCGAGCAGGTGCTGGACATAAAAAGCCCGGAAGGAGCTGTTTATGTGTGGAACAGTTTTTATGAGCAGAACGGCGGTTATCGCCCCGGGCGCAATCCTTTCAACAATGATCGCGAGATTTACATTGAGATCAGCAATGCAGTCGGTGCGGGATTGCCGGCCGCCGGAGAATGGACCATCGAATTCAGCGGCGCTGCGGCCGTGGTCGATGCTTACCTGGTCTATTGCACGATGCCGGCGGAATTCAAGCTGGGGAAGGTGGATTTTGGCAAGTTGTCGATACCCGGCACCAGCGAACATGCGATCACGGTGGGTGCCTATACCAGCAAAGTGATGTGGACCGATCTCGACGGCCACCGGTTGACCATCAGCCGCAATGGCGCAAACAGGATCGATGAGATCGCACCCTTTTCCAGTCCAGGTCCAACACGCAGCGGCTCTGTCGTCAAACCCGACATCACCGCTCCAGGTCAGATGATCGTCAGCGCTGTTTCGCGAGATGCTGCTCCGTCTAGCCGCAACAGTATTTTTTATACCGGTGATGCGGCTTTTCCCAATGGCTACATCAGCACGGATCCACAATACGGTCTGGCAGGTGGTACCAGTCAGGCCTCTCCACATGTGGCTGGAGTCTGCGCGCTGTTGCTGCAAAAGAATCCGGATCTCACGGCGGCACAGGTTCGCGAATTGCTTGCCAGGGGGGCGAAAGTGGATGCAGCCGTGGGGTCAGTGCCGAACAACTTCTGGGGTCATGGCAAAGTCGATGCCGCCCGCTCCATTTCGTTGCAGCCCGGGGATGATCCCTTCGCGGATATCGACAATGTCAACGCCTTTCCCAATCCTTTCACCCAGGCCAGCGGCACAACCATCGTCTATCGATTGCCGGCCGAACGCAGTCGAACTTACACGACAGTGAGGGTTTTCAATGCAAGGGGTCAGGAAGTGCGAACACTTGTTTCAGCGATACGTCCAAACGGCCTGAACCTGGAACCCTGGGATGGACGCGACGATGCAGGATTTCGTGTGGCCGCAGGTATCTATTTTGTCGAGATCGTTTCCAGTGAACATCGCGAATTAAAAAAACTTGCTTTTTTGGGGCAAAAGTGATATTTTGACGAAAAAAGGGAAAAATAAAACGAAACGGAGGGTTTTATGAGCAGTTTGTTTGAAGATTTGCAGACAGGACTGAGAGACGGCATCGATTTTATTGTCGACAAAACCGATGAAATGTCAAAAATTGGCAAAGCCAAAATCGACATGCTGTCGATCAAGCGAAACATCGAAAAACTTTTTTCGGAATTGGGCGGTTCGGTTTACGAGAAAATGAGCAGCCGCAAAAAGGTCGATCTGCAGACCGATGAAGAAATCGCGCGTTTGGTTGCCGAGATCAAACAGCAGGAAAAAAACCTTGACCAGAAAAAGGATGAGATAAAAAAGGTCAAATTGGAAAAAGAAGAGCAGCGCAAGTCGCGCGGCGAAGAACGCGAAAAACGCCGAACCGGCAAAAGCTCCGACTCTGGCGTACAAGATGCCGATATCGTTTCCGAGACGGATGATAAAGAATAGGCAAGCCCGCAGTCGACCTGAGTAGAAGAACCTGCTTACCCGGATGTGTAGATCATGAAATTATGTATGATTCGGCGGCTACTGGTTGTCTTTGCTGTCGGTGCTTCTGTCTGGCTCAATTGTGCTGCGCAGTTGCCCAAACCGAAAAAAAGCGACCCTGTCTTGACTTTGCCAATCGAACCCGTGGCTCGTCTGCGACCGCCAGCCTTGCCTCTACCAACCCCGCATTTGCTGCGCCTGGCCGCGGTTGGCGATTTGATGTTGGGTTCCTGGGTTGTTGACAAGATTCGGCGCGATGGAGTCGACTATCCGTTCGACAGCACTCGTGTCATCATTCAATCTGCTGATGTGGCGATCGCCAATCTCGAAGCGCCGTTCACTGCCGGCGGTCAGCAATTTCCAGACAAGACCTACACTTTTCGCGTCCCGCCGGAGTTTAGCCGCGGTGTGCAGCGGGCCGGTTTCGATGTGGTGACCCTTGCCAACAACCATATTCTCGATTATGGCTGTGAGGGATTGTCTGATACTCGCGCAGCCCTTGATGCGGTCGGCATTCTGCACAGCGGCGCCGGTCCGAACCGTCAGCATGCCTGCCAGCCGGTTTATTGGCAGCAAGGCGAAACACGCGTGGCGTTCATCGGCTATTCTTTTACCTATCCGACCGAATTTTGGGCGACAAAGAGCGGCTGTGGCACCTGCCATCCGAGCGAACAGATGGTGGAAGAGACTTTGCACCAGGCACGGGCGCAGGCGGATTGGGTGGTGGTCAGCTTTCACTGGGGAGAGGAAAAACGCACGACCCCCAAAGACTATCAGATCTACTTTGCGCATCTGGCCATCGACAATGGCGCTGATCTCGTGCTCGGACATCACCCGCATGTTCTGCAGGGAATGGAGGTTTATCGCAATCGTCTGATCGCTTACAGTCTGGGAAATTATGCGTTTGGGTCCTACAGCCCCAGCGCCAGGGATAGCGCCATTCTGAAGGTTATTTTGGACGACAACGGATTGCTCTATGCTCGAGTTATACCTGTCTCTGTCACCAATCATTTTGTCGAGTTTCAACCCCGCATCTTGAACGGCGCTGAAGCAGCACGGATTATCGCCGATCTGAACCGCCTCTCGGCACCTTTGAACAAGGGGCGCGACATCCTGGCAGAAGATGGAAGTTTGTCGCCTTTTCCCCCAATGAAACGACAGATCGCCGACCTGGATCAATTGGGATGGTGATTCCGGCCTGGCGAATCTGCTGTTGTTTGCATGGATATGGGGCAGCCATGAGCCGCATCAATGAACCGGCGAGCGAGAACTTTATCTACGATCTTTGGACGACCCTTGTCGGACGATTGTCGCCGCTCTATTTGCTGGATGGCCGGGAGCTGCAGGTGCATGAGCCAGGGGAGCGCAATCGCGATGCTGGCCCCGATTTTCTCTCGGCGTTGATCGCCATCGATGGCGAGCTGTTGCGCGGCGATGTCGAAATTCATGCCATGGCCGACGACTGGTATCAGCACGGTCATCACCGTGATCCCCGGTACAACCGCGTCATCCTGCATGTCGTGACCGACGCCTGCCCGGCTGACTTTATCGCCCGCCGACAGGATGGCACTGCAGTGCCATCCTTCAATCTCGACAGCTTTCTGGACCCCGGAGCAGAGCTGCTGCAAAGAGGTTTACAGCCCACTGAACACTGGCCTTCTGCTGCACCGGTCGAATGTGGTTTGGCAAGATTGGCACCGGTGCAAATCGATGCCAAACTCGATGCTGCCGGTCATCAATGGCTCAGGTTGAAAGCCGACCGGTGGCTGGAGAGAAGAGCCGTGGTTTCCTGGGACCAGGTTTTTTATGAAGCCCTGATGGAAGGGCTCGGGTATGCAAAAAATTCCATCGCATTCCTCAATCTCTCACAACGCCTGCCGTGGGACACCCTTCGCACGATTTTGTTGCCCGAATCGCCGCAGAATCGGTTCAGCCGCTGTGCGGCTCTTTTGTTTGGCGCTGCTGGATTGTTGCCGCAAGCCGATGCAGTTGCCGCCGGGGTATTGCCCCCTGATGCGAATGCGTTTTGGCGGCAGAGCGCCGACCGCTATTCCCTTGTCGCGTTGGATTCGTCAGATTGGATATTTTTTCGCCTGCGACCGAACAATTTCCCGACGATTCGTCTCCTGGCTGCTTCTGTGCTGCTCGTTCGCTATCTGGAACAGGGATTCATTCCGTTGCTTTATGCGCAGAGCTTTGACAACAGCCATTCCAAGGCTCAAGTCCGCAACCTGGTCGAAATGGTCACTGTTCACAGAGGCAAGCCGACATGGCTCGGCATCAGTCGCAGCCGAGATATCACCATCAATGCCATCCTTCCGGTCCTCTTGGCTTACGCACAAGAGACAAGCGACCGCAAATTGACCATGCGCGTGTCTTCCTTTTTGGCACATTTCCCCGTTCTCTCTGGCAATGAGATCAGTCGAAAAATGCGCGGACGTCTGGGATCTTCTGATCAGCATCGATTGACTGCCTGTCAACAACAAGGCGCTCTTTATCTCTATAGCTGGGTTTGTGCTGAGACCGGCATCTGCCATCGCTGTATGGAGTCCCTGGAGATTTGGCGGTAGAATTTGCCTTTATCCTTCACTTGACTTTTTGCTGTTTATTGCTTAAATTTACAGGTTTAATTCGTGTTATGCGGTCGTCCGGACTGGGTGGGATGATAAAAAGGCTGGGATTGTCAGCCTGGCGGATCCGATATGGAGCCGAGTGACATAAAACCCGGGACGCTGTTTTTAATCAGCACACCGATCGGGAATTTAAAGGATATTACGCTTCGCGCGATCGAGACGCTCAAGTCCGTCGATCTGATCGCTGCCGAAGATACCCGGACCAGCAAAATTTTGCTCGCCCATTATCAGATTCAGACAGCGGCTGTCAGTTATCACGACCACAACAAAGAACGCGTTACCCCCAATTTGATCTCTCGATTGTTGGCACAGCAATCCATCGCTTTGATAAGCGATGCCGGGACTCCAGGGATTTCGGATCCTGCTTTTTATGTGGTGCGTGAGGCGGTTGCGCACAACATCCGGGTCGAGTGTATTCCCGGCGCATCTGCAGTGATTGCGGCGGTGGTCCTGTCCGGCCTGCCAACCGATCGCTTTGTCTTTGAAGGGTTTTTGCCGGCGCAAAAAGGCCGCCGAAAACGCCTTGAGGAGCTCTCCCAGGATCCCCGCACCCTGGTTTTTTACGAGTCACCATATCGACTCAAGCGTACACTGGCTGATTTGTACCAAGCGCTGGGAGATCGCCCTATCGCGATTGCCCGCGAAATGACCAAAAAATTCGAACAAATCATCCGCACCCGTCTGGCAGAAATCGATCAGAAGGGAATCACCTGGCCAATCAAGGGCGAATTTGTCTTGGTTGTGGGCGGGTTGACAAGGAAATTAAAAAAAGAGTAGAAACATATGAAGTGGACCCTTTTCTCGGATAGTTTGAAGAACAGATTCCGTTTGTTTTTCGATCCACTGGTTGGTTTTTTGGTGCGTCGTAATTTTAACCCCAATCACCTGACCACTCTTTCACTTCTTTTTTGCGCGATTGCATCCTACTTTTTTGCCAAAGGGGCCTTGCGCTGGGGTGCCTTTTATTTGCTGGTCGGTGGAACTCTAGATATGATCGACGGTTCGGTTGCCCGCGCTTCGAATCGGGTGACCAAATTCGGCGCTCTTTATGATTCAACCCTGGATCGCTACGCTGAAATATTGGTCTTTTTGGGCATTGGCATTCATTTCACTTTTTCCATAAACCTTGAATCCAACCTGCGGAATATAGCCATTATTGCTGTTTTTCTCAGCCTGGCCGGCAGCGTCATGGTCAGTTATGTGCGGGCGCGCGCCGAAGGTTTGGGTTTTGATTGCCGGGTCGGTTTGCTGCAACGGCCAGAACGCCTGGTGGCGTTGAGTATCGGATTGCTCATCTCCGAGATCGCATTGATCGTTGTGATGTTGTTGATCGCCGCATTGGCCAATTTTACCGCCGTTCAACGAATTTATCATATCTGGTCCACGGAAAATTCGGAACGGTGGAAAAAACTGCCGACCGATCTTGGGCATGAATAACAATCCAGTCCATTTTGGGAGGATGAAAAGTGCAGCGGATCTTGTACAAATCGAAAATTCACCGCGCACGGGTCACGGATACAAATCTTGAATACGAGGGCAGCCTGACAGTCGATCGAGATTTGATGGATGCAGCCGGCATGGTGCCGTACGAACAGGTGCAAGTTTTGAATATCAACAATGGGACACGGGCCGAAACCTATCTGATTGAAGGAAAACGCGGCAGCGGCGACATCATTGTGAACGGCGCATTGGCTCGCTGGGCACAGAAGGACGATTTGTTGATTGTTATTTCCTACGGGATCTTTACCGAGTCTGAAATCAACGGATTTAAGCCGCGCGCTATCAAGGTGGACCACAACAACCGCACGACCAAATAATCTAGCGCGTGGAGACTATCCGCATACCACGGCGTTCAGTTGCAATAGAAGAATCATCACTGTAATTCGAGAAAGGAGCGCAGTTTTGATGGCGAAGGGTGTCAACATTAAAGAGGCAAAAGGCAAACTCGGAATTCTCCTGCCGGGCATGGGGGCAGTAGGTACAACACTGATAGCGGGTGTCGAATTGATTCGCAATGGGTTTGCCAAGCCTTTCGGCTCGGTCGCGCTGATGGGCACGATCCGTCTGGGCAAACGGACGGAAGACCGGACGCCGAAAATCAAAGATTTTGTGCCGCTGGCGGATTTGCAGGACCTCGTTTTTGGCGGTTGGGATCTGTTCCCGGAAAACGCCTATGAATCGGCTCTGCACGCCGGTGTTCTCAATAAGGAAGATTTGGACAAGGTGCGGCCGCAGCTCGAAGCCATCAAGCCGATGAAAGCGGTTTTTGACAATTATTATGTCAAACGGTTACATGGCACCCATGTCAAAACCGGTTCCACAAAGATGGATCTGGCTGAACAGCTGATGGATGACATCAAAAACTTTAAAAAAGAGCACCATCTGGACCGTCTGGTCATCGTCTGGTGTGCCAGCACAGAGATCTATCTCGAACACGATCCGATTTATGACTCGTTGGCTTCTTTTGAAAAAGGATTGCGCGAAAATCATATCGCCATCTCCAACAGCATGATCTATGCGTATGCGGCGCTCAAGCTTGGAGTCCCCTATGTCAACGGCGCTCCACATACCTGCCATGATATGCCTGCATTGCTGGAATTGGCAAAGAAAAACAATGTTCCGGTTGCCGGCAAGGATTTCAAGACCGGTCAAACATTGATGAAAACCATTCTCGCTCCCGGCCTGAAAGCACGGATGTTGGGGGTCAAGGGCTGGTTTTCAACCAATATTCTCGGCAATCGCGACGGCGAGGTTCTGGATGATCCCGGTTCCTTCAAATCCAAAGAGGTCACCAAACTTTCGGCGTTGGAATTCATTTTTCAGCCCAAAAAATATCCCGAGCTGTATGGTGATCTCTATCACAAGGTGAGAATCAATTACTACCCACCGCGCGGCGATAACAAAGAGGGTTGGGACAACATCGATATCTTTGGTTGGCTCGGATATCCGATGCAGATCAAGGTCGATTTCCTCTGTCGCGACAGCATCCTGGCAGCGCCGGTTGCTTTGGATCTGGCCTTGTTCATCGATCTGGCGCAGCGCGCCGGCATGAGCGGCATCCAGGAATGGCTCTCGTTTTATCTCAAAAGCCCAATGGTCGCAGAAGGCCTTTATCCCGAGCACGATCTGTTCATCCAATCGATGAAAATGAAGAATACCTTGCGTTATTTGATGGGCGAAGAGTTGATCACCCATCTCGGACTCGAATACTACGATTGACATTTGACCGTGTGGGGTCCTGTTCAGGACCCCACTCCTCCGATAAGAGTGAGTTGCAGCCAGGATTAAATAAAGTGGAAGCCATTGAAAACCCTTTCACCAGCTAAAGCGATTCTCAAAACATCGCTGCCGGCGGTCATCGATCTTTCCTCTCAGACTCTCATGTGGACGATCGAAGCGATCATGATCGGTAAACTCAGCGCTTCGATGTTTGCTGGACACGGTATGGCAATCCAGGTTATTCTGGTGTTTTTTTCGGTCTTGTTGACCTTTGTTGTCGGCTCGAGTCTGATCATCAATCGATACCTGGGTGCAAAAGATACCTGGCAAGCCAACCATATTTTTGGGCAGGCGATCATGCTGGCGATCATCATGTCGATCGCCTTTTTATTAACCTGGTATTTCGGCGCGGTACAGCTGTTCAAAGTCATCCGTGAAGGCAAATCAGCGCTGGCGCAGGAGGCGGGTATGACCTACCTGCGCACATTGGCGCTTTTTTGTCCGTTGGTGGTGACCAATTTCGTCGCTTTGGGTATTCTGCGCGCCACAGGCGATACTCACTATTCGATGATGGTCAATATTTTGATCAACGGTCTCAATCTGTTTCTGGCGCCATTGTTGATCTTTGGATTGTTTGGTTTTCCGCGGCTCCAAGTCCAAGGTGCCGCCTTGGCAGCAGGCATTTCCCACAGCACTGGATTTCTTGCTACTTTTTACCTGCTGCGCAGCCGGCGGACAAAACTTTTTCTCTCATTTCGCGAATGCACGCGACCGCGCTGGAAGAGCTTTCGTGCTCTCTTTGAAAGCGGTTTGCCCACCACCATTGAACAGTTGACCTGGGCGCTCGGTCAACTGGTGGTCACCAGCTACGCGGCCGGTATCTATGTGGTTGTGCTGTCGACACATACCGTTTTTGTGCGCATTCAATCGGTGCTGTCGATGGTTTATATGGCCTTTAGCCTGACTGCAATGTCGCTGATGGGGCAAAACCTCGGTGCATCGAACAAAGCTTTGGCTTATCGCACGGCGCGAACCGCCAATCGGATGATGGTGATTCTGGTTCTGGCAATCGCCCTGTTGATGGTTGTTTTTTCCAAAGCCCTGATTCATGTCTTTACCACGGATCCGGAAACTGTTGCGATGGGGCAAAAAGCGATTTATCTTTTTGCCCTGGCGCAAATTCCCAAAGCCTTGAACAATGTATTGGCCGGCAATTTGCGCGGTGCCGGCGACCTCAAATGGCTGATGTGGACAACGCTCATTTTTGTGCTGATGTTCGAAGTCGGTCTGAATTGGACCAGCGCGTTTATTTTTGGCTTTGGAATCTATGGGATATGGGGTATTCAGGCTGCTGACGAGTTTATCCGTATGGGACTGAATTATTGGCGATTTTACCGCGGCAAATGGAGGGTGATCGATTTACAATGACGCTTCAGGATCACCCCGAGTCAGCGTTGTTCCTGACTTTTGAGGGAATAGATTTCTGCGGAAAAAGCACTCAGATCGCACGGTTTTACCAAAGGCTGCTGACCTTGGTTCCGGATGCACTGATGTTGCGTGATCCCGGCAGCAACACCCTTTCAGAAAAAATCCGCCGCATTCTGCTGGATCCGAAACAGACTGGCCTGCACGCATGGACCGAGCTTCTTCTCTATGAAGCTGCCCGTGCGCAGATGGTGCAGGAACAGATCCTGCCAGCATTGCAGCAAAAACAGTTGGTAATTTGCGATCGGTTTTATGATTCCACTACCGCCTACCAGGGGTATGGTCGGCGTCTGGATCTGCAAAAGGTGGAAACAGCCAATCGGTTGGGCTCCTGCGGCCTGAAGCCTGACTTGACTTTTTACATCGATTTGGAACCCGAAATAGCCCTCCTGCGCAAAGGGAAAAGCCACAGGGTGCTTGATCGCCTCGAACAAGAAGGGCTTGAATTTCAGCATCGGGTGCGGAATGGATATTTGCAGATTGCCGGTCAGGAAGCCGACCGTTTTCTGCTGATCGATGGCAACCGCTCAATCGAAGAAATCCAGGCGACCATTTGGCAGCTGTTCGAACCCATTTGGTGGTCTCGTCGCAGTTGAGATGCGGATTCAGGTCGCTTTTCCTGATTTGCTCGCGCAAAAACTTTGCTTTTCGTATCCACAATTCAGGTCCGTTCTTCCAACTCGCTGACCAACACATGGTCTGATGTTGGATTCTGTTCATATGGAATCCCGGGAGGATATCGATATGTCCAAATACAAGAAAAATGCTCGCATCGCTGCGGTGGTTGCGCTTCTATTGGGGGTCAGCGGTCTTTTTTCTCTCCTGTACAGCGAGGCGGCACGTGATATTTATTATCAGGTTGCCCAAAACATCAGGCTTTTCGGTCAGGTCTACCAGACCATCACCGAGCGCTATATCCAACAGGTGGATGCAGAAAAATTCATGCGTGCAGGTATTGATGGCATGCTCGACCGCCTGGATCCCTATTCTGTCTATTTGGAAAAAGAGGACTCTGATGAGTTGCGCATCCTGACCAGCGGCAAATACTATGGAGTTGGCATGCGCATCGTCATTCGCAATGGCTGGGCGACCGTGGCTGAACAACCGTTTCCCAATAGCCCGGCAGCCCGGGCAGGTATCCGCGAAGGCGATCAGATCGTGGCGATCGATGGTCAAAGCACCCAGGGTTGGACGCTCTCTGAAACGGCCGGTCATCTGCGCGGCAGCGAAAAAGGCAGTCAGGTAAGAGTGACCATCCGCCGCATCGGTGAAAAGTCAGATATTGAATTTACCCTGATCCGCGATGAAATCGTGGTGACCAATATCCAGTTTGCCGGATTCATTGCCCCGGGCATCGGTGTTGTCAAATTGGCGCAGTTTAATCGCGATGCAGCTGAGCAGGTGCAAGATGAGATCGAAAATATGATCGATCAGGGGCTCACCGGACTGATCCTCGATCTGCGCGGCAACCCGGGTGGCCTGCTCGATGTGGCTGTTCAGGTGGCCGACCTTTTTCTTGAAAAAGGAGAATTGATTGTTTTTACCCAGGGGCGTGACAGCGCAACCCGGCAGGATTTTTTTGCGCGCAATACCCCTTTGGTCAGTCAATCGATTCCTCTGGTCGTGTTGGTCGATGAATACAGCGCTTCAGCTTCAGAAATCGTCGCTGGCGCGATTCAAGACCTCGATCGCGGTGTGATTCTCGGCAGTGAGACGTTTGGCAAGGGACTGGTGCAAACCGTGGTGCCGTTGGATCGTCGCGGCGAAAAACAGCTCAAACTGACCACTGCACAATATTATATGCCCAGTGGCCGCTTGATTCAGCGCGCCGATATTTTCCCGCATGGCCGTGCCTCGGTCTTTGTTGGTGCCGATACCAGCGCGGCCGCAACCGAAAATAAAAAAGAGGCGGATAGCACCGCGGCTGCAATCTTTTATACCCGCAACGGACGCCAGGTTTACGGCGGCGGCGGTATTCGACCCGACTTTGTGTTGACCAACTTTGCGCTGAATCGATATGAGCTCGAACTGATGCGCCAATCGATGTTTTTTAACTACAGCCTCAACTATGTTTCCCAACATCCGGAGCTGAGCGCTGATTTCTCGATCAGCGATCAGGTGCTGAATGATTTTGAATCCTTCCTGCGGAGCAAAGAGTTCACCTATAAACCGAATGGTTATGAATACGTCGAAAAATTGATCGAATTGTCGGAAAAGGACAGCCTTTATCGGCCTTTGACTGCTGCGATCGCCGGACTGGGGAAGGAGTTTGACCAGATCCGCCAGGAAGAAATGACCGCATCGCGAGATCATATCCGCGTGTTTCTCGAACGCGAGATCGCCGGCAAGGCTTTCGGACGCGATGCCTATTATCGCGCTTCTTTTCACAATGACAGTGTATTGCAAAAATCGGTGGAATTGCTCAAGGATTCCCGACGTTATCAACAATTGTTGACCGCGCCCGCCATTTCGGCGGCAGCCAAAGGCGGATCGAACACAGAAAAAAATTAGCGCCTTTGATCGGTTGCTGCGAGCCAGGCAGGATCCAAAAAACGGATTTAGGGTGATTGTTCAAATATTCTCTTGATGATTTGCTGAATCAAGAAATGAATGAAACGAATGAATCGAATAAACGTGCCATGAACAGACTGACACAAAAGGAGGAACACATGTCAAAGTATGTCTACACCTTCGGCGGCGGTGCAGCCGAAGGCCGTGCGGATATGAAAGCATTGCTCGGCGGCAAAGGGGCCAACCTGGCCGAGATGAATTTGATCGGCGTTCCGGTTCCAGCCGGTTTTACCATCACAACAGAAGTTTGCACCCAATTTTACAAAGTCGGACGCGAGAAGATATTTGCCGAGATCAAAAAAGAAGTTGAACATGGTGTTGAGCATATTGAAAAGATGATGGGCGCCAAATTCGGCGACAGCAGCAATGCTTTGCTGGTCTCAGTTCGGTCCGGAGCTCGTGCCTCAATGCCCGGCATGATGGATACGGTGCTCAATCTCGGATTGAATGATAAAAATGTCGAAGGTCTGGCCAAAAAGTCGGGCAATCCGCGTTTTGCCTGGGACTCCTATCGACGATTCGTGCAGATGTACGGCGATGTCGTGTTGGGAATGAAGCCGGAGAGCAAGGAAGATGTCGACCCCTTTGAAGAGATTATTGACGAGCTCAAAGAGGAAAAACGAGTCGAAAACGATACCGAGTTGACTGTTGATGATCTGAAAGAGCTGGTCACTCGTTTTAAAAAAGCGGTCAAGAAACGCACCGGCCATGATTTTCCCACCGACCCATGGGAACAACTGTGGGGTTCCGTCGGCGCGGTCTTTGGCAGCTGGAACAACGATCGGGCCAAGGTGTACCGCAAATTGAACAATATTCCTGACGATTGGGGTACAGCGGTCAATGTTCAAGCCATGGTTTTCGGCAATATGGGCGACAACTCGGCAACCGGTGTTGCGTTTACCCGGGATGCTGGAACCGGTGAAGATCTGTTCAACGGCGAATACTTGATCAACGCTCAGGGTGAAGATGTGGTCGCTGGAATCCGCACCCCGCAGCAGATCACTCTGGAAGGTTCGCGGCGTTGGGCGGCTTCTGCCAGCATCAGCGAAGCAGAGCGCAAAAGCAAGTATCCCTCCCTGGAAGAAGCGATGCCTGTGGTCTATAAACAGCTCGCCGAGACCGAGACCAAACTTGAAAACCACTATAAAGATATGCAAGACCTTGAATTTACCATTCAGGAAGGTCGTTTGTGGTTGTTGCAGACCCGCAACGGCAAGCGCACAGGAACCGCAGCGGTGCGCATCGCCATTGAGATGTTGCAGCAGGGCATGATCGATGAAAACACGGTCATTCAGCGCATCGAGCCCAACCGGCTCGACGATCTGCTGCACCCTGTATTCAGCAGCGAAGGCCTGAAAAAAGCCAAAATGATTGCCAAAGGTTTGCCGGCCTCACCGGGTGCGGCGACCGGTCGGGTGGTCTTTTTTGCCGACGAAGCGCAGGAATGGGTGGCGCGCGGCGAAAAAGTCATCCTGGCGCGCATCGAGACCTCTCCCGAAGACCTTGCCGGCATGAACGTGGCCAAGGGCATCTTGACCGCGCGCGGAGGAATGACTTCGCATGCAGCAGTGGTTGCCCGCGGCATGGGCAAGTGCTGCGTTTCCGGCGCCGGCGGTATACGCATCAACTACAAAACGCGCGAATTGACAGCCAATGGCAATACCTATAAAGAAGGCACCTGGATCTCTCTCAATGGATCAACCGGCGAAGTTTATGAAGGCAAAATTGAAACCAAAGATCCCGAACTCAGCGGCAATTTCGGCAAATTGATGGATTTGTGCGACAAGGTGACCCGCATGCATGTGCGCACCAACGCCGATACACCCCATGATGCACAAGTTGCGCGCAATTTTGGCGCCAGAGGCATTGGGCTTTGCCGCACTGAACATATGTTTTTCGAAGGTGAACGCATCAAAGCGATGCGCGAGATGATCCTGGCCAGCGATGAGACAGGTCGCCGCAAAGCGCTCGCCAAGCTGCTGCCCATGCAGCGCACCGATTTTGAAGGGATATTTGCCGCGATGGATGGCTTTGGTGTGACGATCCGTCTCCTCGATCCGCCGCTGCATGAATTTGTGCCCCATGAAGAAAACAATCAGGGGGAAATGGCCAAAGAAATGGGCATTTCCGTCGAGGAGATCAAAAACAAGGTTGAAGAGCTGGTCGAGTTCAACCCCATGCTCGGTCATCGCGGTTGCCGATTGGGCATCACCTATCCGGAGATCACCGAGATGCAGGCGCGCGCCATCATCGAAGCGGCTTTGAATGTCAAGGCCAAAGGCATAAAGGTGCATCCGGAGATCATGATTCCGTTGATCGGCACCTGGCAAGAGTTCAAATTGCAGGAAGAGATTATCCGCGCGGTTGCTGAAAAGATTTTTGCTGAACGCAAGGACCGCGTCGACTATCTCGTCGGTACCATGATCGAGATCCCGCGCGCGGCGCTCACCGCCGACGAAGTGGCGAAATACGCCGAGTTCTTCTCCTTCGGTACCAACGATCTGACCCAAATGACCTTTGGCTACTCACGCGATGATGCAGGCAAGTTTCTGCCGGTCTATCTGGAAAAAAATATCCTCAAGCATGATCCATTCCAGATTCTCGATCAGACCGGCGTCGGGCAGTTGGTCGAACTCGGCACCCAGCGAGGCCACAGCACTCGTCCCGATCTCAAAGTCGGCATCTGCGGCGAGCATGGCGGAGAACCCACTTCGGTCAAATTCTGCCATCGCGTCGGCATGAATTATGTCAGTTGTTCGCCTTACCGCGTGCCCATCGCCCGCCTGGCCGCTGCCCAGGCTGCGCTGGAAGACAAATAAACGGCATGGGCGGCCGCATCATTGTGCCGCAAATGCGAATCTGCGAACGCCTCCTGGAAACCCAGGAGGCGGTTTTTTTTCGAAAGCATGCTCTATGAATTGGCGGATATTTTGCGATTTTGACGGCACCGTGGCGCAAAACGATGTCGGCAATCTCGTGTTTACCACTTTTGGCGACGCAAGCCATTGGTGGGCCCTTGTGCAGGCGTGGCGGGATAAAAAGATACATGCCTGTGAATTGTGGCAGAAGCAGGCTGCCGTTACCCGGATAACGGTTGAGCAACTCGACCGCTTCGTCGTCGACCAACCGATCGATCCTTTTTTTGCTGAATTTTGTCGCCGCTGCAGCGAACATCAGTTGCCCATTACCGTCGTCAGCGATGGCATGGACGCCTATATCGAGAGAATTCTTCGCCAAAACGGGCTGGCGAATCTGGAAATTCGCTCCAATCGATTGACCATCGAAGCGGACGGACGTTTGCAGGTTGCTTTTCCCTATTTGGCTCAGAGCTGCGGCAGTTGCGCCAATTGCAAAGGTCTGCACTTGCGGCTCGCTCGTCAAGAAGGCGCCAAGACAGTCTACGTCGGCGATGGTTATTCCGATCTCTGCGCCCTGGCTGAGGCAGACCTGTTGTTCGCCAAAGACGATCTGCTGAGTTATTGCCAGGTTCACCACATCGATTGTATCCCTTATCGCACCTTTCAGGATGTGCAGACTCTGTTTTTTCAACAACTGAGCCAAGACGATCCTTCTCGATGACCTGTTTTGCCGAATACTGTTTGACTTTTTCGGGGAAAATCCCTACACTTTGAGGCAGTGAATCTTGAGGGGAAACTCGCTTACCTGTGATTCTCCGGTGGTAAGGAGATCTTTCTCCAACCATTGCCCCTCGCAAAACGCACTTCTCCCGGGAGAATGGGCATCACCAGACCCGGTCGATTATCGCCATAATCAAACTTGTGGAGGTATCAATGGATTTCCTTAAGGTTCTTGGTATTCAATCGCAAAATTCCGGTGCATCCACCGGCTGTGATTGGTTTGCCACCACCGATCAGGGTGAGCTAAAGGTGACATCACCTGTTGACGGCAAGGCTATCGCCTCGGTCACGATGGCTTCGTCAGCGGATTACGAAAAAATAGTAACTACCGGGTTGAAGGCTTTCGAGACCTGGCGGATGGTGCCGGCACCAAAACGCGGCGAAGTGGTTCGCCAAATCGGTTTGCGCCTGCGCGAATTCAAACAGCCGCTTGGCACCCTGGTGAGCTATGAGATGGGCAAATCGCTGCAGGAAGGGTGGGGGGAAGTGCAGGAGATGATCGATATTTGCGATTTTGCCGTCGGTCTATCGCGCCAGCTCTATGGCCTGACCATGCATTCCGAGCGCGAGCGGCATCGGATGTATGAGCAATACCATCCACTGGGTTTGGTTGGGATTGTGACGGCCTTCAATTTTCCGGTCGCGGTATGGTCCTGGAATGCGATGATTGCGGCGGTTTGCGGTGATGTCATGATTTGGAAACCCTCTTCCAAAGTCCCGCTGACGGCGATTGCTGTACAGAAAATTATTAAAGATGTCCTGACAGCCAACCAACTGCCGGAAGGAGTTTTTAATCTGGTGGTCGGTCGCGGTTCTGCTGTCGGTGAACGAATGCTGAACGATAAACGCGTGCCTCTCATTTCGGTTACCGGTTCAACCGCAGTCGGACGTCATACTGCTGAAGCGGTCGGCAGACGTCTTGGACGAACCATCCTTGAGTTGGGGGGAAACAACGCCATTATCCTTACTCCGGACGCCGATCTCAAACTGGCTTTGCCGGCCGTGGTTTTCGGTGCTGTCGGCACTGCGGGTCAGCGCTGTACCACCACCCGACGCTTGATCATCCACGAGTCGGTATATGAAAAATTGCAGAGCGCTTTGGTCAAAGCCTATCGCGGCATCCGCATCGGTTCGCCGCTCGATGAAAAGAACCATATGGGACCGCTGATCGATCGCGCTGCAGTCGAGCTCTATTCCCACGCGTTGGAAAAAGTTAAAAAACTCGGCGGCAAGATTGTTTTTGGCGGCGAAGTGTTGTCCGGGAAGGGCTATGAATCCGGTTGCTATGTGACACCGGCCATCGTTGAGGCCGAGAACCATTGGGATATCGTGCAGGAAGAGACATTTGCGCCGATTCTCTACCTGATCAAATACACGGGCGGCATCGAAAACGCCATTGCGCTGCACAACGATGTGCCGCAGGGATTGTCCTCTGCAGTCTTTACCAACAACATGCGCGAAAGCGAAGCATTCCTTTCACATGCCGGCTCTGATTGCGGTATAGCCAATGTCAACATCGGCACATCAGGAGCGGAAATCGGCGGCGCTTTCGGCGGCGAAAAAGATACGGGCGGCGGTCGGGAATCGGGTTCAGATGCTTGGAAAGGCTACATGCGCCGACAAACCAATACGATCAACTGGAGCACTCAACTGCCGCTGGCGCAGGGAATCAAATTCGACATTGAATAGGGAAGGAACGATCATGCAAATCGAATTCATGGGCGGCGCCCAGACCGTCACCGGATCCCAACACTTGCTGACCATCAATGGCAGTCGAATTCTCGTCGAATGCGGTCTGTTTCAAGGCCGGCGCCAGGAAAGCAGAGAGCGCAACCAGTCTTTCCTATTTGATCCTGCCGGGATCGACACTCTGTTGTTGACCCACGCACATATCGATCACAGCGGCAACATTCCCAATCTGGTCAAAAGAGGTTTTCGCGGTCCGATCTATGCCACTGCTGCCACGGTTGACCTTTGTGAAGTGCTGTTGCGCGATAGCGCTCATATCCATGAACAAGATGCCGCCTATCTCAGCAAAGAAAACAAAAAGGAGGGTTTGCCGCCGGTCGAAGCCCTCTACACAACGGCGGATGTGGAAGCTGCGCTCCCCCTGTTTCGTGGGGTTGAATACAGCGAGGCGGTGCCGATCGCCAAAGGGATCAGCGCTACTTTTCAGGATGCCGGCCATATTCTCGGTTCAGCTGGTATTCTTTTTGAAATCGAAGAGAACGGCAAAACACGTCGTCTGGGCATCACCGGCGACATCGGTCGCACCAAACAACCCATCTTGCGCGATCCCAACCGGCTGCGCGAGCTCGATATTATGCTCATGGAGTGTACCTATGGGTCGCGGTTGCATCCGCACAGCGCCGATGCCACCGAAGAACTGGCAAAAGTCATCCGCAAGGTGCATCAACGCGGCGGTCGCATTCTGATCCCTTCTTTCGCAGTAGGAAGGACGCAAACGCTTGTCTATATGCTGCATAAATTGTATATCCAGAATCGAATTCCTGACCTTCCAATCTATGTCGACAGCCCGATGGCCTTCGAAGCGACACAGATCTTCCGCCGCCATCCGGAATGCTTTGACCGAGAAATGCAGCGCACGTTTTTGCGCGACCGTCAGGATCCTTTTGGCTTTGCCCGCCTAAAGTATATCCGCAGCGCCGAACAGTCCAAGGAGCTGAACGACCTCAAAAGCCCTCACATCATTCTTTCCGCTTCGGGGATGTGCGAAGGCGGTCGGGTTTTGCACCATCTTATCCATACCTTGCCGTCACCCGAAAATATGGTGCTTTTTGTCGGTTATGCAGCCCAAGACACCCTGGCGCGAAAATTGATGGATGGTGACCAGAATGTACCCATTTTGGGGCACATGCATTCGGTCAATTGCGAAATCAACGTTATGGAATATTTCAGCGGCCACGCCGATCAAAATGAATTGCTGGAATATGCTGGTTATTCTTCTCCAGACCGACTCGAGCATGTGTTTTTAATTCACGGTGAGCCCGACAGCGCTGCGGCGTTGCAGGAAAAACTTGAGGAACGCGGCTACAGGAATGTCCATTATCCGGAGCTCGGTGAGACGGTCGAGATTTAGGGAGACAAACTCAATCCGCCCCTTTTTGCGGATCTTTCCATTGCCGCCGCTCCGATGAAAAAATGGCAATTTGGCGATGAAGAGGAACATGCGCAGTCCTATATGCTTTTGCCTGTTCATTCTGCTCCAGATGGCAGAGGCTGGTGATTGGCATGGACAGGTTGCAGGTACAATCGGGCTGAGCCATCACTCGCAGCCGTTTGCGCAGGGCGCGGTTCGAGCAGTTCCAGGAATGTCTCTGGAGTTGGGCTCTTTTGCCGGCGGCAGCGTGGATATGGAAGGCACGCTCGAGCTTGCTTTGGACTGTACCGAACCCGGGGATGGCTGTCATCTTGCATTGCGGCCGTACCGCCTTTGGTTGCGCTGCTCTGAACCTCAGTGGGAGCTGCGCCTTGGCTTGCAGCAGATCAATTTTGGATCGGCTTTTCTGTTGCGGCCGCTGATGTGGTTCGATCGCCTGGACGTCCGCAATCCGCTGCAACTTACCGAAGGTGTTCCTGCGCTCTTGTTTCGTTATTACTTTCTCAATAACACGGTTTTTTGGCTTTGGGGCATTGCCGCCGATGGTGATTCAAAAGGTTGGGAGGCAGTGGCTTCGAAAAACAACAGCCTTGAAGCCGGCGGCCGCCTCGAAGTCCCCCTTTTTACCGGACAGCTGGCTCTGACTCTTCATCATCGTTCTGCAGAATGGCAAGACCCCGGGTCGCCGGCAACAGAAGTCCAACCCGAAGAACGTCTGGGCCTGGATGGAAAATGGGATGTTGGTATAGGCTGCTGGTTTGAGGCGGTCATCGAACACCGCCATTTCGCCTGGATGGCGCGAATCCAGCGGTCTTTTTGCATCGGCAGCGATTATACCTTTGCGGTGGGCAATGGAGTGCATTTTCTGATTGAATATCTCAATCTGTCGCAGTCTGATTGTTGGAAGACAACCGATCAAAGGTCCAAAATAAGCGCATTTGCCATTGATTACCCTCTGACCCTGATCGATCAGATCGCATGTTATGTTGCGCTGGATTCACAGAGTAAAGATATCTTTTGGACCGCAATTTGGCAACAGGTGCACGATAACTGGAAGGTTTCATTGATCGGCTTTATCAATCCGGATTATGCGCTGACCGTGCAAACTGCTTCTGCCTCCTGGCGCGGAAAAGGCGTGCAGATGGTCTTGATTCATCATTTTTAATCCATGGCCAGGGAAAGGATCCACAGATGGCAGACGACAATTGTATCCAAACCAGGGATCTGGTCAAAGACTATTCGCTTGGGCAACAGCGCGTGCGAGCGCTCAACCACGTGACCTTGAATTTTGTTTGTGGCGAGTTCTGTGGTGTGGTTGGTCCAAGCGGTTCGGGAAAAACCACTTTGTTGAACATCATGGGTTCTTTGGATAGTCCGACTTCTGGCCGGGCGATCGTCCTGGATCGGGACATCGCCAGTTTGACCCACAAAGAAGCTGCACAGCTGCGCAACCATCACTTTGGTTTTATCTTTCAAACATTCAATCTGCTACCTGTGTATTCGGTTTTCGAAAATGTTGAATTTCCGCTTTTGCTGCTCGGTTACCCAGCCTCGGAACGCAAAAAAATGGTTCTCGAGGCCCTCGAGTGGGTCAAACTCACCGACAAAGAGAAGGCACGGCCGAACCAGTTGTCCGGAGGGGAAAGCCAGCGTGTGGCAGTGGCTCGTGCCATTGTCAAGAAGCCAAAAATTGTGTTTGCCGACGAACCTACCGCAAATTTGGATGCACAAAATTCCCGTCATATTCTCAACATCATGCAATCGCTAAACCGCCAATTGCAGACCACTTTTATCTTTTCTACCCACGACGAAAAAGTGATTCAGTTTTTGCGCCGGGTGGTGACACTGGAAGATGGTCGGGTCACCGATGATCGCGTGATCGAAAATAGCGGGAGCGAATCATGATGCTCAAACTGGCCCTGCGCAATCTTTGGGGAGCAGGGTTGCGCACAGTATTGAATGTCGCAGTGCTTTCTTTTGCTTTTGTCGCCATCATCTGGCTGCAGGGTTTGTATGAGGGTATGAATCAACAGGCCAGTCAGGCGTTGCTGCGCGAGGCCTATGGCGGCGGACAATATTGGCATCCGCTTTACGATCCCTATGATCCTCTGTCGATAATCGACAGTCAAGGCCTGCTTCCTGTAAAGATCGATTCGTTTGTACACAGAAAGCAAGCGACGGCCATTTTGCTCATCCAGGGGACGCTCTATCCGCAAGGCCGAGTGCAGACTGTGGTCATCAGCGGCATCGATCCGGATCAACGAGTACTCGATATGCCGGTGGATGTCCTGAAAATAGATGATAGCGATATTCCCGCGCTGCTTGGCACCCGAATGGCCAAAACATGCGGATTGTCGACAGGCGATGCCGTGATTTTGCGTTGGCGGGATCGCAACGGGACCTTCGATGCGCGTCAAATCCGCATTGTCGAGATCATGCACACCAATGTCCAGATGATCGACAACGGCAGGGTTTGGATACCTTTGCACAAACTGCAGGAAATGACTTTACGTCCAAATGAAGCCACTCTGGTTGTGCTGGACCGCTCGACAACTCGGACAGCTTCGGCAGATTGGACCTTTCACAACACCGATGAGCTGCTGCAGGATATCCATGAACTGGTCAAGGTCAAACAGATTGGCGGAATGGTGTTGTATGTGATTTTGCTCTTCCTGGCCATGTTGGCCATTTTCGACACCCAGGTCTTGTCGATTTTCCGCCGCCGGAAAGAAATCGGTACCCTCATGGCACTCGGCATGACTCGATGGCAGGTGGTCCGGTTGTTCACCCTCGAAGGTGCACTGCACGGGATCTTTGCTGCTCTCCTGGCCGCTATTTATGGCATTCCGCTTTTGGTGATCTATGCACGGCACGGCATGCAATTGACCGATGCCGTCGACAGCATGGGCATCTCTCTGGGCACACAGCTCTACCCCGTCTACAGCACCGGCATGATTCTCGCGACCGTGGTGATTGTGCTGACGACAGTCACGGTTGTCAGTTATTTGCCCAGTCGGCGGATCGCCAAACTGAAACCCACCGATGCATTGCGAGGGAAAAGAGCATGATTCGATTTTTACTCAAGGGTTTGTTGCGCGATCGATCTCGCAGTTTTTTTCCCATCTTGATCGTGTCGGCGGGAGTGGCTTTGACCGTTATCCTCTACAGCTATTTCAACGGCGTCGAAATCGATGCCATCCGCAACTATGCGGTTTTTGCGACAGGTCACGTAAAAGCGATGAGCCGTGCATATGCCGAACAGGCAGAGTTGATTCCAAACGATCTGGCGCTGCTCGGAGTGGACAGCCTGATGCAGGACCTGGAAACAAATTATCCGCAAGTCCGATGGACCGGGCGCATCCGGTTTGGCGGTTTGTTGGATATCCCGGATGAAAATAACGAAACGCGCATTCAAGGACCAGTTACCGGCCTTGCCGTTGATCTGTTCTCAGTTGACACCCCGGAAATCGATTTCCTGGGTTTACATCGGTCATTGGTGCAGGGAAAACTGCCGCAGAGCCCTGGAGAGGTTTTGATCGCTGAAGAGTACGCCGGGCAGCTGGGTCTATCGGCAGGCAGCCGTGTCACCCTGGTCAGTGCAACCATGAATGGCAGTCTAGCGCTTGAAAATTTTCTCATCGCCGGTACAGTCCGTTTCGGCATGGCGGCGATGGATCGCAGCGCCATGATCGCTGACATTGGGGATATCCGCCTTGCTCTCGATATGGAGGATGCGGCTGGCGAGATTCTCGGATTTTTCAGCGATGAGATTTATAAAGACGAGGATGCGATGGCCATCGCTGCAGAATTCAATCAAGCTGCGCCGACAGACGATGAATTTGCGCCGGTCATGTATGCATTATCGGAACAGAGCGATCTCCGCGGTATGCTGCAGCAGACCGACTCTGTGATTGGAATGATCAACGGGGTTTTTATCGCAGTCATGGCGATGGTCCTGTGGAATGCGGGTTTGATGGGCACCATCCGGCGCTATGGCGAAATTGGTGTGCGTCTGGCCATGGGGGAAAACAAGGGCAGTGTCTATCGTTCACTTATCCTTGAAGCTCTGATGATCGGATTTGTCGGTTCACTATTGGGCACCGCGATAGGATTGGGATTTGCCTATCTCTTGCAAAGCAAAGGGATCGATGCGGCTGGAATGATGAAAAGTTCGAATGTGATGATGTCGAACGTTTTGCGCGCTCGCATAACCGCTGGCTCTTTTTTTGTCGGTTTTCTGCCTGGCCTTTTGGCGATTCTTCTTGGCACAGGGCTCTCCGGTCTCTCTGTGTATAAACGGCAAACCAGTCAACTTTTTAAGGAATTGGAAGTATGATCATTTCCTGGCAAAAAGAAGTCACTCGGCGTCTGCTCATCTTTGTCGAAATGGCACTGATCGGTATCCTTGCAGCAAAAACAGAGTTATTTGCTGCCTATCCAGATGGGACTGTTTTGCTGCAGCGTGTCGACCAAAACTCTGTTGCCAAGACCCAGGTTGTCGAGATCAAAATGATCATTCATGGTCGGCGCAGCGATCGCACGTTAAAGTCCAGGTCGTTTATCGAGGGGCAGGAGCGCGCCTTTAGCGAATATACTTCCCCGCCGCGGGAACAGGGAACAAAGATGCTCAAGTTGGGAGATCAACTGTGGACATTCGATCCGCGGACGGATCGCACGATTCAGATATCAGGCCATCTGCTGCGTCAGTCGGTCATGGGATCTGATCTTTCCTATGAGGATATGATGGAGGATGAGCGGTTGTCGGACAACTATTCGGCGACTGTGGCCGGCAGCGATACCGTGGAGGGAAGGGAATGCTGGATACTGGAACTGAGAGGGAAACACACAGATCTGGCCTATCCAAAAAGCAAGATATGGGTCGATAAAGAGCGCTATGTGGCGTTGAAAGGAGAGCGTTTTGCCAAAAGCGGCAAACTGCTCAAGTCGATGACTGCCAAACGGATCGACCGCCTAGATGGCCGCTGGGTTGCCACATGGATCTTGTATAAAGATGAACTGAAAACAGGCGGTGGAACCGAGTTTATCATCGAATCTGCAAAATACGATATCGACATCCCCGAACAGGTGTTCAGCAAAGCTTCTTTGCGCCGCTAGGAGCATGCGGTAGCAACAAATAGCCGGCTCCTGGCATGCCAATTTTGTGTGGTCCGGGATCTGTCAACTGGTCTTCTGTGTGGATTCCTCCTTCACTCAGACAATTTCCAGAAAATCCCGTTCGGGCAAAGGCGGAAATTCCGCTGTCGGCAACGTCTGATACCAAAAAGCGACCGAGGCGATATCATCTTGCAGCGGCAGATAGCGTTGACCGCTTCGCCAGCCCAGCGCCTGGATGGTGACCCGCAGACTATTGGAAAATCGTATCGGATCGGCGATGTGCCAGCGATAGAGCGAAAAGCGGGTTTGCGATTGGTACAAACCATCCGGCAAATAGACCGCCATCCCGCTGTAGGGATTGGTGAACTCCTGGTAGCGATGGGTCTCCTGGTTTTCGAAATTCCATGCTCCGCCGAAATAATCCTCGGTGCCGGTACCGCAAATGGTCGGTGACTTTTCACCGTCCAGGAAAAATTTGATCTCTCCCTCTCCCCACCAACCGCTGTTGTTTACACCCCAGGCCATAAAAGTGCCGACGTATTGGCCGCGCCCTTCTACCCTGTCCAAAATGGTGTAGACTTGTTTGTAAGGCAGCGGATTGACGCGATTGAATCGGGCATGGAAATAGGCAAGATCATCTGCCACTGCCGTCAGGGTATAGTTGATCTGATAGAACAGGACTTCTTCGGTTTCGCCGAGGTTTTCGATGGTGAGCCGGCAGGATTTGCGAAAAGGCATTTCCCAATAGCAATTGAATCCTTTGCCGGGATTGACACAGACCGCCAGGGATGAGATCGGCCGAAATTTATCCCATACCGACGCAAAAAAATCGCCGATCGGGCATTCCACCGACGGATTATCCTGGCCATCCCAAAAGATGCGCAAGATCAGGCTGCGCCATTTTGCCGTTGTAGTCATCCAGATTTGCTGCACCGCACCCGGCCCCTCGATTTCTGCGGCGGTGAAGGTCTGACCGGGGCCGATCTTGACCGCCGGGGCAATTTTCCATCCTTGTCCCAGCTCGCGGCCATGGTGCGCTCCCAACCCTTCGGTTGCCAAACCGCCGGCCCCTCGTTCTCCATGCGGGTTTTCAGCGCTGATCGAACGGCTTTGTCCCGATGCCAGCCGGGCCAAATTGCCCATATGCATTCCCAGACCGTTGAACTCCGTCATATGGTTTCCTCCATCAGTCATTTGCTCCAATCGGGGCGCTCAACCAAAAGGCACAGCTTGTGCGCCGTTCTTTGAATTGGATTATCTCGCTTGTTCGAGAATACCGTGCAAATCTTCGCGGTTTAGAACAATTGGGTGACCTTTCATGCTGCTCGCTTTCATCGACTTGTCGATGAGCACTTCCATGTCGACATCGCTGAATCCGTATTCAGACAAACGGGGGATGTCGAGTTTTTCGACCAGCCGTTCGATCCACTCGAGACCTTGCTCAGCTTTCCCTTTTGGGTCCCCGGTGAGCAGAGCAGCGATTTCGTCGAAACGTTTGACTTGCGGTGCTTCGGGTTGACGCATCTTTAAAGCGCGCAGGGTGGTGCGCAGGACCGCGGGCAACAGCCGTGCGCAAATAGCCCCATGCGGAGCATCGAACATGCCGCCAAAAGGTCCGGCAATGCCGTGCACTGCCCCCAGTTTGGCGTTTGCCAACGCCAGGCCGCCAAAGAGGCTGGCCAAAGCCATGTTTTCCCGCGCCTCAGCGTCTTGTCCATCGCTGAAGGCCCGGTGCAGCGACGACGCAACCCGCGGAATCGAGTCGCGCACCAGCGCATCGACCAGTGGGCTCGGTTGGCTGCAAAGATAGGGCTCGATGAGCTGCGTCAGCGCATCCATCCCCGTCGCTCCAGTCACTGCCGGCGGCATGGTGTGGGTGAGCAGCGGATCGACCAGTGCCAGACGCGGCAGCATCGTCACACTGCGGACGCTGACCTTGATGCGATGCTCCCGAGAGGCGAGAACAGCATTGCGAGTCACCTCCGAACCTGTGCCGGCAGTGGTCGGAACCGCTATAAAGGGGACAGCAGGATGCTGCATCGGTTGTGCACGGCCGATAACCTCCAGGTAATCGCCAAGATCTCCGAGATTGGCCAGCATCGCGGCAACCACCTTTCCCGTGTCGATTGCACTGCCACCACCGACGGAACAAACCACATCGCAGCGCTTTTCCCGGGCTTGGGCAATGGCATTCTCAACCATCGGAACCGCAGGTTCACCGTGAACCGCAAAAACCAGGGTATCGATCTTTTCCTGCTGCAACTGTTGCAGAAGGGCATTGCCCTGTTCAGCAGATGATCCGACCACCAGCAAGACCCGTTTGCCGTAACCGGCGACCAGGGATCCCAATTCAGCAGCGCGTCCGGCACCGAAAAGAATGCGCGATGCGGTGGCGAACTCAATATGCATGGCTAACCCCATCCCTGATCATCCGGGAAGACGTTGATGTATTTGACACTGCTGCGCGGTTCAGCCATCATTTCGGCGACAAAATCACGCCAGACCTGATAGTGCCGGGTTTCTTTGTGTGCCGCGACGTCGGCTTCGCTGCGATAGACCTCGAGCAACACGAAACGAGTCGGATCCTGCCGATCCTGCAGGATATCGAAACGCGCCACGCCAGGCTCAAGCAGACTGTGGCGGGCGTTTTCCAGCATTGCGTTTTTAAAAAGCTCGACCGCTTCGGGTTTAACATGGACATGAACGTGCACAATAAACATAGAGTTCTCCTTAAACGATTCGATGTGGTACTTTTTGGCCTTCCAGTGCGGCAGTGACCGATTCAGAACACATGCGCGCCATGGATGAGCGCGCCTCTATGGTGGCACTCGCCAGATGTGGTGCCAAAACCACATTTTCCGCTGTTAAAAGCTCTGGATGGATTGCCGGTTCGTTTTCAAACACATCGAGGCCTGCTCCGCCAAGGTGTCCGCTTTTCAGCGCTTCCACCAGCGCTTTTTCGTCGACGATCGGCCCGCGCGCGGTGTTGATCAAAATACACTCTTTTTTGATCCGGGCAAACGCCGATGCATCGAAAAGATGTCGTGTCTCGGTCGTCAGTGGACAATGCAGCGAAATCACGTCTGAGGTTTTGAGCAGATGGGCAAATTCAACTTGTTTCGCGTTGAGCAGCTGTGCCTCTGCCGGATCGAGGGCGTTGGAATCGGTGTACTGAATCGGCATGCCAAAACCGACAGCACGACGGGCAAAAGCCTTGCCGATCCGCCCCATGCCGACGATTCCACAAGTCCTGCCTTGCAGTCCTGGACCAAGAAATAAAAGCGTTTCCCAACGCTTGAATAATCCCTGACGCACATGGCGGTCAGCAGAGGTGATCCGTCGAGTCACTGCCAGCAACAGCGCAAAGGCAAAATCAGCGGTCGCATCGGTCAAGACACCCGGGGTGTGGCTGACAGGGATCCCGCGACGCTTGGCGGCTTCGAGATCGATGTTGTCAACGCCGACTGCATATTGTGCGATGATTTTGAGTTTGGGGCAGGCAGCCATTAAACGGTCACTGATCGGGTCGGACAACATGGTGACCAATGCATCTGCCTCACGGCCGAGTTCCATCAATTCGTCTTCCATAAAGTTGCCGGCATTGGGTTTGTCGTGTACCTCAACGATAAACCGTTGTCGCAATGGTTGAACGCCGCTGTCGTGAATCGGGCGAGTGATCACGACCAGAGGGCGGCTGCTTGCGGTCATCGGCGTTCCTCCGGCTTTTGTGCAATCGGGTTGTTCCAGCGATCGTATCGCAAAAATGCATCGAGCATCCATTGTTTCTTCTGCGGGTCGACACCAATGGCGGCATTATCGCCGTAATCGGAGAGGACAAAACCTCCTCTTTCGGTTCCCCAATGCAGCAGCAGTTGTTCGGCCTCCGCTTCGATTTCCCGTTTGCTCTTGAAGGGCAGGGTGTGTTGGATATCGCAAAGCGATTCAAAACAAATGCGTCCTGCAAAACGCTGGCCGATTTCTTCGATACCCAGAGCTGTGGGCTGTTGCAGATTGATTACATTCAAACCGATGTCAATCAAACTCTCCAGGATGTCGTTGACCTTGCCGCAAGAGTGCATCCAGACATGCCAACCCTGATCGTGCATGGCGTCGAACATCTTTTTATACCGTGGTTTGAAGAATTCGTCCCAGAACTGTGGCCGGATGAACAGATTCAGTTCGGTTCCCCAGTCATCGCTGAAGGTAAATCCGTGAATGCGGCCTTTGAAGCGTCGGCCGACCTGGTCGATAATGCCCAAATTGAATTCGACGATGCGGTCGGCAAGAAACTCAATTTTTTCGCGCTCAAGTGCCAGATCGATGAGGGTGTTTTCAAAACCGCGCAAGGCGTGCATGCGTTCAAAAAGCAACATGAAAATACCACACGCAATATAGCGATCACCGGCGAGATCCAGTTTTTCTTCCATGCCGGTATAAAAGTTTGGATTGTCAGGATCCGGCCAAATAAACGAATCGAGGTGGTGCCAATCGGCCAGCGGATGACCTTTGACCTGGCCCATATTGGCCACCTCCGACCGTTGCCACATACATCCCCATTCATCCAGCGTCTGGCGCAAGGTGTGGTCGCCGGTGCTGATTTGATTCCAATTGACCTGGTAGATATCCGATAATCCGAGCGCTTCAAAGCGCAGCGGCAGTCGATCGGGTGATTCGAATTCAACTGCCCGGCGCACGACCTCATAGGGTGTTTGCGGCATGTTCAAAATTCCTTTTTGAGTCAGGCTGTGAAACCGATTCTGTTTGACCGCGGCTGCCGTTAAAATGAAACGCGCCACAGCATCGCTGGCCATCGTCGTTCAAACTGCGAGTTGATTTGTCGATGCCGGAGCAAAGCGTCTAGTCGATGATCGCCTGGTGGACCAGCGCATGCAATTTGTCATGGTCGTCGAGTCCGGTTGCCGGAATGACTTGAGTAAAATAGACCACCAGCAAATCCTCCAGGGGATCGACCCAATAAATCGAGTGATAAGCACCGCCCCAGCCATACTCGCCTTTCGAACCGGGTTGGCCTTTTTCCCCGACGTCCAGCACGATTTCTAATCCCAATCCAAATCCCCGGCCGTCGCGGTATTCGATGTCGCTGATGTGGTTGGCGGTCATCAATTCGACAGACTTGCGCGAAAGCAACCGGTTGCCGTCCAATTCACCGCCATTGAGCAGCATCTGTAAAAAGCGGGCGTAATCGCGAGCGGTCGACAACAATCCTGCGCCCCCGGAAGTGCTCTTCCGCGGTCCCTGAACATATGCACCCTGGCCAATGCCATCGCCGGGCTCGGGCGCGCGGACGAGGGATCCATCGTCTGCAATCGAATAGACCACTGCCAAACGATCTTTCTTCTCTGCCGGCAAATAAAAGTGAGTGTCGATCATGCCCAAAGGTTGAAAAATTTGGTCGTCTAAAAATTCTGCCAGCGTTTGTCCGCTCACTTTTTCGATCAATGCACCAAGAATGTCGGTCGAATATCCGTAAATCCATTGTTCTCCCGGTTGGGCGTCAAATGGAAGTGAAGCCAGCCGGCTGATTGTATCGCCGATCGGTTCGTCGCGATCGGCAAAATACCATCCCTGTATCCCGGCTTTTTGCCACATCTCCTTGGCAGGCCCGTTGCCATAACTGATGCCGGCAGTGTGAGTCAAAAGATCGCGCACAGTGATCGGCCGCTTTGCATCCACGATCGAATAGCCGCCTTTGCCGTCGGCCGTCGCGACTTGGGTTTTTGCGAATTCGGGCAGGTACTTGCCGACCGGATCGTTGATCAGCAATCGGCCTTGTTCCTGCAGGATCATCACCCCGACACTGGTGATCGCTTTGCTCTGGGATGCGATGCGAAAAATGGTTCCTTCCTGCATGGGCACAGCCAGGCCCATATCCTGATAACCGAATGGCCTGAAATAGGCGACTTTGTCATGTCGGGCAACCAGCACAACCGCTCCCGGAAGCCGTTGCTGGTCCACGTAGCCTTGTATCACCGCACTCAGGCGCTGCAGCCGGTCGGAAGAAAGGCCAACATCCTCTGGTTTGGCGGGCATCAGATCTTGTGCCAAGAGAGCTGCAAATTGGATTAGAATTAAAAAAAACATACAGATAAAAACGTTTTTAGTCGTTCTCATAATCATTTCCTTACTAGTTAGGCGAGCAGAAAGGGTGCAAGAGTGTTCCCGAACACATCTGATCGCATTGTCAGGTGCTAATTGTACCTGGTCTGTTGCAGGTGCATCGGTTCATTCACATCACGAAGGTTTTCGGTCCATCCACAGCGGTGTTATTGAAAACCAGATGCCTGTTCCGATCAGCATCAGCGTCTTTAAGGTCGCCAGGTTGGTTCTTCCGATCAAATAGACAACCGGCGGCTACGAACAACGGCCCGATCGCCAATTCTGTTCCAGCGCAGTGCTCTCCCGCATATTGGCCGAGAAAACTTATAAAATTGAGCAGCGCGTGTTCGGGCACCGGCTGACGCTCATATTCGTCTGCTGCTCGGTCCGGGCTGTTCTTTTGGTCAGTGTCGACAGCAGTCATTTGTGCTTTTCTCCTGTCGTTTGCCGGAGCTGAGGTCCTGAACAGTTTGGCTCCCACCCTTGCAGAGAACGGCCTGCCAGCCAGCCTGTCGAAAAGGCTGCCTGCAGGTTGAAGCCACCGGTATCGGCATCGAGATCGAGAACTTCGCCGGCAAAGTAGAGACCCGGTACGATTTTCGACTGCATCGTTTGGGAATCGATTTCTGCCAGGCTTATTCCTCCTGAAGTGACGATGGCATCATCGAAGGAGGGGTGTCCGGTCACCCGCATGCGGAAGTCCTTGAGCAACAGGCGGAGCTGTTTGCGTTCTTGGGTGTTGAGTTGATGCAGCGGTTTGTCCGGCGCAATCGATAAAATTTCCACAAAAACCGCAATCATCTTGCGCGGCAACAGGGCTTCCAGCAGGCTCGACATCTGTCGACGGTTGTGATCGCGGATTTCCCGCAAAAGTCGCTGTTCCAATGTCGAGTGGTCGAGAGCGGGTTTCAAATCGATCGAGATGCTGACCGACTGTTGACTGTCCAAAGGTTTGACGGCATCCCGGCTCAGCGAAAGGATGACCGGTCCGGAGACGCCGGCATCGGTAAAGACCATCTCGCCGAATTGCTCGCTCGCTTTCTTGTGGTTGATCCATAGTGTCACATTGACATTTTTAAGCGCCAACCCCTCCAGTTTTTTAGCCGTATCGCCTTCGGTATACAGGGCCACCAACGACGGGAAAAGCGGGGTGACGGTGTGTCCCAGCCGTTGGGCAAGGGCGTAGCCGGAACCATCTGATCCGGTTTTTGGATAAGACTTGCCACCGCTGGCCAGCACCACGTTTTTGCTGTACAGGGTTTTGGCTTGGATCGGCTCGGCGGGTTGGTGTTTTGGGTTTGCGGCTGAAAGACGAAAACTGCCGTCAGGCAACCGGCTGATGTCTGTGACGTTGGTTCGCGTCAGGATGGGAATGCCCAACTCTTTGATGCGATTGAGCAGCGCTTCGGCGATTTCATGGGCGCTGTCGCTTTGCGGAAAATAACGCCCGCCTCTTTCAAGCTTGAACTCCACGCCAAGAGCCTGCAGGTATTGCAGCAGGTCGGTGTTGAAAAAGTGGGCAAAACTGGCCTTTAGGAAACGGCCCTGTTTGCCAAAATGGCGGAGAAATTCTTCACGCGTCGCGGCATTGGTGATGTTGCAGCGACCTTTGCCGGAAATTTTTAATTTGAGAGCCGGCAAAGGCATTTTTTCCAAAATACAGATACCTCTGCCCTGTCTGTAGCTCTCGATGGCCGCCATCATTCCCGCCGGCCCGGCACCGATGACGATGATGTCAAAAGATTGATTTTCTTTGTGCGCAGCTCGAGGATTCATACCCTTGGTGTTGTTAACTTGATGAAGAATTCGGTGGATTTTCCGCTTTGCCGCCAAAGTTGCCGCCCAATGGAATGGCTGAATCAGCGAAAAAGTTGTCGTCGATGACACAGGGCTGCGAGAGCTCCAGCAGGAGCGCTGCGCCCAGTCCGGTAAAACTATGCGGATGAGGCGGCGTCACCGTCAGAATATCGCCTTTGCCCAGCTCGAATTGCCGGTCCACATAGCGCATGCGAACCCGCCCCTCGATGATGAAAAACGTCTCATGTTTGTTGCGGTGATGGTGGGCGGGACACGTCTGTCCATCTGCGACGTAGAGATATTTGCCGCAATAGCCGGCATCGATTTCATTGGCAATCCAGACCTCGATCAATCCGATCGAGGCGAATTTCCCCAATCCAAAGTCCAAAACCAGAGGTTCGAGATTTGGCAGGGCAATGTCCCAATTTTCGATCTGCCGGCGAAAAGATTGCAGCGCTTGTTCGCGAAGCGGTCCGTTCATTTCAATCGCTCTGGCGCGATCCAATTCATCCACTGTCGTCCTCCGCGACAAATCGCAAGTCAAATTCATTTTCTGCAGGTAGTGCCCGGATTCGGTGCGAAGCGCTGCATCCGGGTAATACCACCAACAATTGTACACATTTTCGATCAGGATATCAAAAACTATTTTTTCACGAATCTCCGTCTTGCAGCTGAATTTTTTTGCGCAACCCTTTCGGAAATTTGCCGGCAAAAACGAATATCCCCATCCGGAGGAACCTGGTCGGCTACCCCGAGAACAAATGATCGATCGCCCCAACATGCCAGCACTTTGTCAATATGGCTTGCCATATCGCGCCAACTGTAGGGCGGAGCAAACAGCACTCCTGGAACGCCTCCCCAGAGAATGACTGGTTCATTGCCGGCCAGCCTGTCAATTTCTGCCAGGCTGAGATCGCCCGCAGGCTGTGGAGTGATGGCCTCGATGGCGTCAAAGCCGGCGGCCACCAATTTGGGCAACAGACCGGCCACGGTTCCATCGAGATGGACAGCAGCTTTGATTCCGGCATCGTGCAATCGTTCGAGACGCTGTTTGTGATGGTCACGCATGTAACGGTCATAGAATGAGGTCAGGTTGTCGCTGGAAAGATTGTCGGGAAAATGTACAAGCGGCGGCCGCAGGGTGCACACTGCCTCGATAATCGGCTTTTCTTGCTCGAATAAAAGATCGAGAACGCGTTCTATTTTGCTTTCACAGTCAGCCAACAGATAGCTCATGTTTTCGATGCCCACCCAATCGGTCAGCAAATCAGCAAGCGGTGTGCGCGGCAGACCGATGCTGGGAATCCCGCCATATTCTCCCCAAATCGCCATTCGATCTGCATAATCATCTAGATTGATCGGCAACAGTCGACGGTGTTCGAGGATGTCAACAAGGAGATCCAGATCCTCTTCACTTTCCACATAGTGTTTGCTGCAGCCTGTCGAGCAGCTGGTGGGGAGGAAACGGGTAATTTCGGTCAGGGTCCCATGCAGTGAGACGATTTGTTTGATGACCTCGTGACCTCGCTGTTCCTGCAAGAGGCGGATCGGCGGTGAATAGACGGGCATGGCGACCCAGAATTTATCATAATAGTAATAGGGCATGACACCGAGCTCCTGGTGCAAACAGAGATAGCCTTGTTCTGTTTTCCATTTGGGATCAGCAGTTCCCGCCGCCTCTTGCCCGGCCATCCAGTAGGTGAGATCGGCAGTCCATACCGTTTGCTCTGCAGAGTATCCTTGCAGGAGATTGAGAAATGAAGAGAGCATTGTTTTTCTGTCTTTTAAAAGTGGCAGGTAAAGCTCCCGGATTCGGTGCTGCATACCGAATCCGGGAGGCTATCTCACAAGAAAGATTTTCCCTATTTAATCAGAACCATTTTTTTCGTTTGTGACCCTGTGTCAGTTTTGAGACAGGAGAAATAAACGCCGCTGTTTTGATCGACAGAGTCCCAATCGATCGAGTGCTCTCCGGCGTGTAAAAAACCCTCAGCAAGACGAGCAATTGTTTGGCCTAGTGTATTATAGATTGTCAGCTGTATCTCACAGTCGATGGCCAGCGTAAAAGCGATTCGGGTTGTTGCGTTAAATGGATTGGGATAGTTTACACCCAGTTCAAACTTTTCGACAGGTGAACCGCTGTTGAATTCAGCACAGGCGGGTTGATTGAAAAAATCGAGCACGGATTTAAGAAAAAGAGAGCGAGCCTTGTTGGGATAGATCGTTTCAATCGGCACGCTGGAGACGAATACCTTGCCTGGCAGGTTGCCGGCAGGGAACAGTCCGTTAAAACAGACTCCTGCCACGCCATCGCTGGAATCAACCCCTGAAAAAACCAGGCAGGTTTGGCCACCATTGATACCTTTAAGAGTATTCGGACGGCTAACATTATAGGATCCGTTTGTTCCGTCATCAAAGTCGAAGGACCCCGGATTTTCGGGCCAATCGGTCAAGAATTGAATCTGGTAATAAGTGGATGTCCTGTTGAGCGGCGAGCGGGAATGGTATTTGGCTTTCAAATAATCATGGGAAAATTCCTTATCGGAAGCGATGCCGCGAGAATCCAGGTCATAACCGATATCGCTTCCGGAGATCAACAGCTTGCCGCCGTTTTGCAGAAAAGTTTTCAGCAGCGCTTGTTCGTCGGTGCTCACCGATTCGTTGACCAGGATGTCGGTACCAAAGAAAAAATCGACTATCTCATAGTTTGCCGGATCGATCATACCGCTGGTCAATGCGGTGTTGCTGGCAGAAACCGGATTCAAACCATTGTCGAAAAAGGCGACGGCATGTTGACGGATAAAATCACGGGAATTGTCGCCCTTGGCTGCATCAAAGCCATCGACGATCAAGAGTTGCGGGGAAGCTGTGCCAGGTACTGCAGCGAGCAATTTAGACTTTGGCGATTTGCCCCATGGACTGATGCCCTGGATACGAACGAAGGTGAGGGAGTCTGAACTTGTTCCAGCAAGCACATAGGTGGAGTCTCTGATATCGATTGAATCGGAGGCAGTAACACCGTTGTGGCTGATAAAGATTCGATAAAGCTCACCGTGTTCAACCGGTTGAAAGGTCAGGCGAAGATCACCCCCCGGCTCGTTGAGCAGCATCAAGGTGCGTATTTCCTCAGGGGGTAATTTTTGAATAAAAGGCAGATAGGCTGGCGCGCTGTAGTACTGGTATCCGTTGTGGTCATGAGGAGTTGCAGAAGCGATACTGTGAATAAACCCATTTTTTTCGACCTGCACGGTATGCAGGATTGCCCGAGTCGGATTTTTTTTCAACCAGAATTGGATGCGGCCATCCAAGGCAAAATATTTATAGAATTCATCATTTTCCTCGAAGGAGAAAGAGAAACTTTCACTCAATTTGCGTTGCATCATCTTGCTGCGATACCAGGTGCCGCCTGTTGGGCTGACGACAGGTTCACCTTCATAAAGTGCCACGCTGTCATTGTAGGCAAGAACGCACAAGGCTTTTTCGGGTGATGTTTTCAGCCATTGTGCCAGTTTGTCGCCGTGCTGTAGATTATTCGAATAGTTATAGTCGCTGTCCAAAAAAGCAATCCGATTGACAAAATCAGGGATGGTGTCGTTGCTGTTGATGAAGTTAAAGATGAAATTGCCGCCGCCGCTGTGACCGTTCAACACAAGGGAATGCGGAAAATCAGCAAACAAGTTGCGCAGCGAATCGACCAGGGCTGTGATCAGCGGGTATTTGTCATTCGGATGGTTGCTGCTCCAGGTTGGCCAGCTCAGACCATCGGCTTGCAGATAGATCGTGACAATATTGCGATCATGAAAATGTTGTCGCAGAAAACGGGTTTGTGCTCCGATGTGTTGAATTTCATAATGCCAGTCATCACCCGGACCGGCTTCTTTGCCGATCGTCCAATCGATCGAGTTGCCATTGGGCAGCGCATAGAGAATCAGATCGGTATGGCGATTGTTAAGCATCGTGTCCGGGGCATTGATATGAATCGTTACATCGCTGGGATATTTAAACGTGAGCAGCTGTTCGTTAAAAAATGGACTAATGCTGAATCCGGGCAATTTTGTTGGCTGCGCACTGCTGTTGGCGACAAATGCAAAAAACAGTGCCAGAAAAATCATTGGTTGGGATGATGTGCGAAAGTGATTCATGAAGGAATGTCCCCTTAGTTTTGTTATGGCGTGATGTGAGGAAAACGCCACTTTTCACTTTCATAACCTGGAAATTGCGGGTTCGGAGTTGATTCGATCACAACTTGCGCAAATTAAAATAGCGATTACACTTGTCGACTTTCGTTCCCTTACCCTTGGGCAATCCCAATCCGATTGTCTCATATACCTACCTGGTTCAATTGCTTCTCAACCGGTGCGAGTTCGAGAATTTCCTGGCCAAACAGGGGCAGTTCAAGGTCGAGCGCGCCGTTGATCAATTCTGTTCCTCTAAGGACTTTGGCTTTCTGACCTGTCAGATGAGGAATGACTCGATAGTGCTGGTTTTCTTTCACCCACGGGATATTGATCCGGCGATGGTTCTCACCTTCACTGCCTCGCAAGACGACGACTGCGCCATATCCCTGCTCATTCAATTTCCCCCACCAATGCCAGCCGCTGTCGGTCGGTCTTGGCACTCCACTGAATTGAAAGTGACGATAGATATCATAGCTCTCCTGCAGATATCGCAGCAGTTCGAATCGTTTTCGATAGTGCTCGAGTTGATCTGCCGACAGAGATGCCAAATCGCCGGCAAAGGTATAGGGCGCACCCATCAGCCAACTGCAAACCTGGCGATCCTGAATTGCCCTGGTCAAACTCTGCTGGATACTGACTGTGGACGCGCTGTAATATTCAATACAGTGCAGAGGCAAACCGCGGTGGGCAAAAAATCTTTGGCGTGCATTCCAGCATCCTTGTAAAAGCTCTTTTTCGATGAGCTCTTTATTTTCGAGATGCTCATAATCTGCCACCCGATTAGGCCAGGCGTGTTTCCCCAATCCGGAATAATCGTTGGGCGGGATATGAAAAAGGCAGACGGCTTTCAGAGCTGCCAGATCTGCCGGTACCCCGGGTGTACCCCAATAAAGTTCATGGGTTATTTCATTGACCACATCAGCAGCCCCGGCTCGCAACAGAAGCTGACTTTCCAGCAATCCGCGCAGTCCCCGCAGCCTCGATTCTTTGAGGGACCGACTTTCGTGGCCGGCCGCAAAATCGCCGTACTTGATGTTGGTAAAGTCCTGCTTGAAATAAACGGCTCCATAGAAATCATGCAGAAAAACCAGGTCCTGTACATAAAAGTATTTCCACGGTGAAGCCAGACTCATCGCATAACCATCCTCGTATGGGCCTTTTCTGCGGAGCAACGGACATGACACGAGATTCGGAAAAAGATGCATGTCCTTTGATTCTTTATCGCGAAAAACCGACACCCACAAACCGAGTTTCAAACCTAGATCGCGGAGTGTATGGCTGGTCTGTACAAAATTGGCAAATTTATTCGTATCGGGTTCGGTGCCCAGCGAACCGCGTTGCCAGCCCATGTCGATTTGCAGGGTGCGCATACCTGCTTTTGCGGCGCGATCCGCCATTTCTCGGATGATTTCATCGTTAACATTCTGCCCAAAATTTGACCATGAACACCACAGCGGGGCATAAATCGGTCGATCTTTTGTGCCGATCTGCAAAACATTTTGCAGAAATTCCTGCAAAGGGCTTTCCACCGTTCGATCCAGGCTAAGTGAAGGAGCGGAAATGGTTTTTTGATTTTTCCCTGCCCAGGCAAAGTAAAATACGGGTTCGGACACAAATCGTTCGCCCGGCCCGACAATCCATTCAAAATGCTCATCGGCATAACCCATCTCGCCGCTGTCCTTGATCATTCGCATGGCCGAAGGGATTTCGCTGCCGAGGATGACGCCACTATCCTGGTCAGCAGACCCAAAAGCGATCAGACATGAGGAAGCGCCCTGTTCGGCCGGAGTCAACAGAATGCGGTTGCGGAATGTCTCGGAGATCACCAGATCGGAAATGATAAGGCTATTCAACCGCAGCCATCGGCCGCTGTTGTTGGTCAATGCAAACCATTTTCGGATGACCGGACAGTCCCGATAGGTCTGGAAAAACAGCTCAATCGCGCACGCCTGCAGAGGAGCTCGTTCGACAGACCGGAACCGAAGGGTATAGAGGTTTCCGGCAGATGATTGGATACAGGAAGATGTCGGCAGATCGAAAAAGCGACTCATCGCCTTGCCATCGATGTCAATAGGGTCGATAAAGACGACACCGGTGTCACCGATGAATTGCCTGGTTTGTTCATCAAGTTCGCAGAGTGTCTTCTGCCTTTGCTCATGGGTGATATATTCGGGAGCATTCTCCGGCTGAATTCCCGCCGGACATCGATTGGGTGAGGCGAAGGAAAGCCGAAAAGCGATTCCTGCCGATTCTTTTTCCAGAATATCGCCGCCGTTGATGGTCAGGGATTCGGTTAACAAACCGCTATCCGAAAGCGCTATTGTCATGGCTAAAATGCCGGATTCGATTTGCAGCGACCTGCTTGGCGGTTCTTGGATCCATCCCTTTTGACTCTGTACAACTGCCGCCGACAGGCTGTTAACGAGTAAAAGGGTTAAAATAACAAGAAAACGGCTGCAATTCATACTCGTTTCCTTCCCGGATTCGGTGCGAAGTACCGAATCTCACAGAAAATCAATCTGATAGCAATACACAGAGGGTGAAAACTGCCATTTGTGCAACAACATAAGGAATAAATGATGACAAATAAATTCAGATCGAAAAGCGGATCATCAAACCGCTCAGAGTCGGATAGAGTGACATGCCCGTCCTTTGTTCAGTGTTGCGGCGATGTAGCCTGGGAATCAACCAACCATAAAAACTGCCGATCGCCGCACCAGCTACGACATCCGAAAAAAAATGGTTTCCCGAACGCACGCGCAGTGCACCGGTGACCGTGGCCAGGCTGAACCCGGTCAATATGACGGGTTTTTTCCATCGTGAAGTGGAAAAATCACCGGAAAGAATCTGCGCGACAAAGGTGGCGCTCATAAAGGCTGCTGCTGTGTGACCGGAAAGGAAGCTTTGATCGGATTCATCTGTTATCTCTATTTGAGGGGAGTCGAAATAGGTATAAGGCCGGTGTCGAGATAGCATCTGTTTAGAGAGTTCCTTGCTGTTATAGGTCAGCAACAGAGCCTCAGAATAGATGACGCCATAAGTTAGCCAACTGTTTAACTTGTTTTTTTGCGGCAGGACAGCAACTACCGGCAATATCAACATGCCGTACGTGGTCATTGTGCTGATGCGATCCATATCGCGGTGGTAGCGATAGATCAGCGAACGGTCGATCGCATTGACCCGGGTAACCGGCTGCCGAGAGTTCGGCTCCGGCTCCGTCAACAATCCCGGCAGTGCCAGGCCTATCGCAGCGGCACCGATCCATGCCTCTTTTTGCGGTTCTAACCCAAAGCGGCTTTGGCCATGTAACGGCGCATGGATCAGCAACACCAGAATGAGTAGGATAGAGTCTGATTTCATGGCATCTCTTGCGTCCTGATTTGGTTACGGATCAAAAACACCACCGATCGGCCCTGAGGTTTCGAGGGCACTTTTACCAGGATTTTTGCTCAAAACCGCATCGGATTGTCAACAGTGGCTGCTCTCTCATTCAATGCCGAGATACTTGAGGAGCGCGCGGATAATCGTCAAAGGATGCGGCGGGCAGCCAGGGATATAGAGATCAACAGGGATTGCAGAGAAAAAGTCACGGTTCAGCTCACTGGAACCACTAAAGATGCCGCCACTGATCGCACAGGTTCCGACGCAAATCACCACGCGGGGTTCACCGACGCTCTTGTACGCGTCGTGCAGCGCTGGCGCCATGTTTTTGCTTATCGGCCCGGTGATGGCGATACCGTCCGCATGCCGCGGCGAAGCGACAAAATCGATGCCAAAACGGCCCATGTCAAAGTTGACATTATTGCTTGCAGCCAATTCCATTTCACAGCCATTGCATCCCGCAGCAGAGACCTGACGCAATTTGAGAGACCGGCCGAATAGGCGATGGATTTCCTTGCGGGCTTTGATGGCTGTTTCCTGATAGGATGCGGCTGTCATCCCTGTGGCTATGGTTAGCAACTTCCGGTCTGCAGCACCCAGCAAATGGTTATTGCTGAACTGGATCGCTTCATGAGCACAGGATCGTTGACATTCAGCGCAAAAAATACATTTTCCCAGATCGATTTGCAAGGGATTGATTTCGATGGCCCCCGTTGGACAAATATTTTGGCATGTCCGGCACTTTTTCGGACATTTGCTCTCATCCAGAATCGGGAAACCGCAATAGTGTGTTGGCAGATTGGCCTTGAACAAATCGGGGATCGCTTGATCGCCGTGTTTTTTTCTCAATCGAATCAATTCAAACATCCTGCTGTCCTTTTATAAATCGAATCCGCAATATGACAGGTTGAAGCTCTTGTTGCAGAGTGGAAAATCGGATATCCCTTCGTTTCTGACTGCCAGAGCGAGGGCAAGCCAATTGTTGAACGATGGATCTTTGATTTTGTAGCGGCAAAGCTGTCCGCGCTTATCGGTTATGGCGATATGGGCGATTTCACCTCTCCAACCTTCAGTCAGCGAGACCACCAGATGATCGGGTCTCAGGTCCGTGACAGGTCGGCGGATTTTACCGTTGGGAAGGCTTTCGACTTGCTCTCGGATCATGCGCAGCGATTGAAGAATTTCCACATAGCGCACATAGGCACGGGCAAAGACATCACCGGTAGACAGCGAAAAGGCATGTACCGGAAAAGAGGCATAGACGCCGTAAGGGAAATCGGCTCGCGCATCAATGGGTATGCCGCTAGCCCGCGCAGCCGGGCCGACCATGCCGAGTTCTCTGGCGGTTTTTTTCGACACGGCGCCGGTTTTTTCGAAGCGCGATAGAACAGATGCTGATGCAAACAACACATCGGCTGCCAGCTCGGTTTTTTCTTCCAATTCGTCGACAACGGACTTGATTTTTGCCACCACATCGACAGTCAGCTCACTGTACACACCGCCGGGTGCCAGCAGCCCCCTGCCAAATCGATTGCCGCAGATGGCCAAACTCGTGTTGGTGGCCAGAGTGCGCAGAGCGGCAAAAACCGAGTGGCCGGTCAAATAGGCAACATCGCCTGAGAGTGCAGATAGATCACCCAGATGCACAGCGACGCGTTCCAGTTCCAGGGCAATTGCGCGGATCGATTCCGCCCGTAGGGGAACCCTGGTTCCACTCAGAGCTTCCAGTGCATTCACGAATGCACCCGTATGTCCGATAACGGTGTCGCCGGCAATTGATTCCGCCAACTTTAAGAGAAAAAAGGGCTTGCGGCGGTTTTTGATAAACAACTTTTCGATGCCGCGGTGCTGAAATCCGAGTTCGATCTCGAGATGATGGACGGTCTCGCCGGTGCAGGAAAATCGAAAATGACCGGGTTCGATCACGCCAGCATGGATAGGCCCGACACCCACCTCATGAACTTCTTCGCCTGCCATATGGAAAAAATGGTAAGACTCTTCTCCGCCCTCGATGCCGGCAATCCCTTTTCTCACCGGCTTTAGCCAGGGGTGTCCTGCAGGCATGATGCCGTAATCTTCGTAAATTTCGCGCTCGAACAGGTGGCAAGCCGGTGCTGACGGGGTCATCGACGCAAAGGATTTGCTTCTCGGCACCTCTGCCGCAGCAAGAACAAGAAACGAATCCGCATCGTCTGCCAGCACAGTATACAGAGCCAGATCCTTTCCGCTTTGATTGGCAAAAAATTGCACCAGCCTTTTGCCTGTGTGGATCTGATCCAGCATGTTTTCCACGAGTTCATCCGTTGCCAGGCGAGGAATGTGGCTCAACGGCACCGCCTGCAAATTTTTGATCTTTAACCAATTCATTGGTTTGCTCTTTCTTTATTGCAAAAATTTGGCTGCCTCGCTCAACAGCTGGACAAGTTTATCTGGAATGGCCGCTCCGAAGCTCAACAGAAAAACCAACAAGAGAATCTGTGGCAGATAAGCCAAAAACGACAGTCTGGGGGAGGTCGGGTGGCTGTGTGAGTCCGGATCGGCAAACACCATCGATACTGCAGCGCGCATCATCCCGAATATCACAATCAATACAAATAGAAAAAAGGGCACGACCAACCACCCCATGCCGCTTTCAAAGAATGCTTTAATAAGCAGGAATTTGCTCAGAAAGGTCGGGAAAGGCGGCAATCCGGCAATGACCAGAATGGCCACTATCCAGAGCCAGCCGGTCAGCGGTTCTCGTCGCAGAAGTCCTCGAACTTGAGCGATTTCCTTGCTTCTGGTTAAATGAAGAATATTGCCCGATGTCAAGAACAGAGCGGACTTGGCGAATGAGTGAGCCCCGGTGTGCAGCATGGCTGCAAACAAGCCGGTTTTGCCCATGGTAAGGCCAATGAACAGAATGCCCATGTTCTCGATCGATGAGTAAGCCAGCATTCGCTTGTAATTCTTGCTGTTGGTCATGAAAACAGCGCTGATAAACAGAGAAAGAAAACCGATAAACCTGATCAGGCTGTTGGAAAAAGAACTCAGGTTGGCTTGGATCAGGATTTCCTGAACGCGGATCAACCCAAGAAAGGCAGTGTTTAAAAGTGTTCCGGAGAGCAGCGCGGAGACCGGAGAAGGTGCTTCGGAGTGGGCATCAGGCAGCCAGGCGTGAATGGGGGCAACTCCGATTTTGGTGCCGAATCCCACCAGAATGAAGGCAAACGACATTTTTAACCAAAAGGGATTGATCTGGGAAGCGCCGGCGTACAGATCGTGGAAGAACAAAGAGCCGATCGACTTGGCACCCATCGAGAGGATAATAATGCCAACGAATGCCAACGCGATGCCGACGGAACAGATAAAAATATATTTCCACGCGGCTTCCAGTGCGGATTTTTTCTGTTCAAAATTGATGAGCACGGCGCTGGTCAAGGTGGTTGCTTCAATGAAAACCCAAAGCAGTGCAAGGTGGTTGGAGAGAATGACGCCGATCATCGCCGCTACAAAGAGCAGCATCGAGGCTGCGTAAAAAGAGTGACGGCGCGGGCTTGTCTTCTGCTCGCGATGATAGTACACACTGTAAATCGCCGCGCTCAGAAAAACGACAGCCATAATGAGCAGGAAAAGGAGCCCGATGGCATCCAGCCGAAAATAATTGTCCAGCCAACGCGGTCCTGCGGGAGAAAAAATGCCGCACCAGATGCCGATGCTGAAGAGAGCGATGATTCCTGCGCCGACAAGCAGAGCGCTGTCATTGATTACCCGATGCGGTTTGATCAGGGTGATGATTGCCAACAGGACAGGCGCTGCAACAATCAATAAAAGCATAAATATTCTCCAGTTCGGTGCGAAGCACCGGATATGAAAGAAAATCAATCTGATAGCAACACACAAAGGGTAAGAAGAGCCCTTTTCGCAACCGCATAAAGAATAAGCGATTGATTATTTTATGATTCACTTAACACCGAATCCGGGTCAATCCTTCAGTTGAGTCAAAACATCGATATGGCTGCCGTCGTAAAGCGACTGGATCTTGTTGAAGAAAATGACCAGCAGGAACACAGCGACGAACAGGTCCAAGAGCACACCGAGATTGACCAGCATGGGCATTTCATTGGCAACGGACAAGGAGAGAAGGAAGATGCCGTTTTCGAGCATCATAAAGCATAAAATATGGGTGATGATCCGCTTGCGAGTGACAATGAGGAACAGGCTGGCGATGATCATCGATATGGACACACCGAAGTAGAGCGGTTTGATATCTCCTTCAACCCGGGCAGCCCAGAAGGCGGCAACGAAGGCAAAGATGAAGATGGCGCTGGCGATCATCAGCGAATAAAACTGGGAGATATAAGGCTCCACCTCACGACCGATTTCGTTGCGCCGAATGGTGCGCAGCAAGAACCAGGGAATGGCAATCGCTTTGACGACCAGGGTTTCCAGCACCAAAAAAGCGCTGTTAATCCAATTCATGTCGCGGATATCTGTAACCACCAGAAAAAACAGGATCAATCCCTGTAAAGACAGGGTTTTGATAAAAGCTTCGATGCGGCTTGCGGCAAAAACATAGAGCATCAAGGTACCGAAGAGAATGATGAGGATGTCAGTCATCGCAATACTCCATTGCGAAAGAACATAACAACTGCAAATGCGGTCAACGCCAGTGCCGACATCAAAAAAATGAATTGCGGCACATGCGACATGCGCAGACGGGCGATCAGGGATTCGGTCCCTGCGATGCCAACTGCGACCAGCATAAACAGCGCCAAAAACAGCAGAGCTGCACCTGCTGGACCGATGCCCGCAGGAATCAGCAGATTGGCCAGCAGGGTGGTGATCACGACCATTTTTAAGGATGCGGCATACTGCATAAAGGCCAAATCTGGTCCGGAATAGTCGAGAATCATGACTTCGTGGATCATCGTCAGTTCGAGATGGGTGTTGGGATCGTCGACAGGGCCGCGAGATCCTTCCACCAGCAACATGATGAACAAGACGATGGTGCCAAGGGACTTGACCAGCATTGCAAAGCCTGCGCCGTCATCCAGGTTGGCAACAATCGCCGATAAAGAACTTTGCCGGGTCATCAGCGCTAGGGTGCCGATCAGCATGAAAAAGGCCGGCTCGACGATGCTGGCAAAGGTCATTTCCCGGGCAGCACCCATGCCTTCGAAACTGCTGCCGGTGTCCATCGCTGCAGCTACCAGCAGAAACCGAGCCAATCCCAAAGCATAGGCAAACAGGACAAAATCGCCCGGAAAATTCAGCAACGCGGTCTGCTGCGGCATGGGGATGATCAACGCCGCCAGAATGACAGCGGCCAGGTTCACCGAAGGCGCCAGGCGAAAGGCAAAGGAGGTTGTCTTGCTGATCACCTGACCCTTGCGCAGCAATTTGAGAAAATCGTATCCCGGTTGCCATATGGGTGCGCCATGGCGGCCGGCCCACAGAGCTTTGCTCTTGTTGATCAGACCGGGCAGCAAAAAAGGCGCGATGAGAAAGGTAAAAACAGCAAAAATCAGCGTCATCAGCGGACTCCAATGATCCAAATGATCAGGATGATCAGAAAAATCAAGCCGTAGAGAATGTATTGTTGGGTGCGGCCGCTCTGAATCCAGGAAAATAGATTGAAAAAACGCTGCAGAAAATCGATCAGCGGCCGAACAAACCAACGTTCGACGATATCGTCGCTGTGGCTTTCATATCCAGCCATCGTCGGAAAGTAGCCTTGCGGAGATTCAAGTTTTTGATTTTGCGGAACGGCCAATTTAACCAACGCCATAAAGTTTGATGCAAACGAGCTGGCAGTATATTGCAGCCGCGGATCGCTGGCTTGATAGCCACAATCCCAGGTTTTGAAAACGCTGACCGACCTGTTCCGGAGCAAAAGAAACCTCAGAAGGATGAAAAACAGAATCAAGCCGGTCAGAATCCAAAGTCCATGGGTGGCTTGCCAATAAATTTTCTGCAGAACCACGAAGGATTCGGGATCGGCAGCAAAGGGTCGGACGACCGATTCGACAAGCGGCAGCACCAGGGGAATACCCAATCCGATCACCAGGATCAAACCGCCCAGGACAAACATGGGAGTCAAAAACCAGCCGGAAACTTCTTTCGGATGATGTTCTGCTGAGGTACGACTGTTGCCTTGAAAGATGATGCCAAAGACTTTGGTAAAGCAGATGGTCGCCATAATGCCGATAAAGGCCAGGCCCGTAAGACAGACCAGGGACGCCAGATTGGTTGCCATTTGCGCAGCTGCCAGACCTTTGGCGGCACCGATGTAAACAGCGAACTCGCTGATGAAACCGTTCAGCGGCGGCAGACCGCAGATCGCCAGAGAGGCAAGAAGAAAAAGAGCGGCGGTGACCGGCATGGCATGCTGCAAACCGCCCAGCTTTTCTATATTGCGCGTATGGGTCTGGCTGTAGATCGCCCCAGCCGCATAAAACAGCAAGCTTTTGAAAGTAAAATGGTTAAACACATGCAGAATTGCGCCTGTAAAACCCGCCAGTGAGAGAAATGCATTGCCGCTTATCCGGCCGATCATCCCCATGCCGATGCCAATTCCAATGATGCCGATATTTTCAATGCTGTGATATGCCAAAAGCCTTTTTAAATCGTGTTGCGCGATGGCATTCATGACCCCCAGAATGCCGGATACCCATCCGACACCAAACACCAGGTAAGCCAACCAGGGAGCCGGAATGCCGATGATCAGGATTATCCGCAGGATACCGTAAATCCCTGTTTTGATCATAATTCCGGACATCAGCGCCGATACCGCACTGGGAGCGGCCGGATGAGCCAGGGGCAGCCAGGTGTGCATGGGAATGAAGCCGGCTTTGACTCCGAAACCGATGAAAAACAACAAAAAGAGAATCACAGTTTTGCTGTTGTCGATTCCGCTCAGCAGCGCGAACGATGCAAAGTTCATATCGCCGGTCAACAGGCTGGCCCAACTGAAGGCTGCGATCAACAGGGCCGCACCAAATTGCATGGCGATGAAATAGTAGAGCGATGCCCGGTGCACTTTTGCTTTATCGTTGTCAAAACTGACCAGGAAAAACGAGGCCAGCGACATCAACTCCCAGACGATGATGAACAGCAGAGCATTCTGCACGAGTACGACCAGAAGCATAGAGACAGTCAAAAATCCCAAAAAGAAATAGTAAGCGCCCAGCGCAGAGACGGGATTTTTGTAATTCATTTTCATGTAACCGATAGAATAGATGGCGGCCAATAATCCGCCGAGGGAAATGATCAGCAGAAAGAAAGCGGCAAGCCCATCCATCAGCAAAAGAGCTCTGCCAATGGGAAATGGAAATGGCACGACCAGCGACTGTGTCTGACCATCCAACAGCACTGAAAAAGCGGTCGGCAAAATGAACAACTGTGCCAATGCGGCACCACAGAGAAACAGCCGACCTTTGATCTTTTGCCCGACAAACAATTCACCCATCCCGCCGGCGAAAAAGAGCAAAATTCCAATAATCAGGTGATTCATCAGTTCTCCGCTGCTTTGTTATGCCATTTCATCTCTTGATCTCGCACAAATGCCAGAAGCTCTTTTTGCGTTGCCTGCACCTCCAACAAGGCCCGAAAATCCTCCATCTGACATAAATAGGAGATTTTGGCCAACACTTCAAGATGTCGCTTCGGACTGAAGGTGAGGAGGATGAACAGCGTATGCACCGGTTGACTGTCCAGGGCGCCAAAATCCACCGGCTGCTGCAAATAGCAGACTGAAATGCTGGCGTCTTCGATGTTGGTAATCAACGGAGTCCGCGGATGCGGAATGGCAATGCCGTGACCGATGGCGGTCGACATCATCTGCTCGCGGTTCACCAGCGCACTGGAGATTTGCTCCGGATCTATCGATTCCGGATTGGGGATGCTTTTGATGGCATTTTGCAGGACCTCGATGACGGTGCGGCCTTCGATACCCGTATGAACGCCCCCCTTTTGCAGGAGATCAGCAAAGTTGGTCGGCCGTTTGGCAAGAGTCAGATCGAGTGCCTTTGACGACAATTCGATCTTGTTGCTCAATATCCATTCATTGATTTCGGCGCGGCTGAACCGATACTGATGATGAATTCGGTAGCAAGGGATCTTTTTTTCCTTGATCCAGCGATATACCGTTTTCTCCGATACCTGCAAATAGTCGACAATGTCCTTGATTTTGAGATCCATCCTTCGGTCCCTTTATATTGCCCGCCAAATTTGTGCGGCTCACCTGATTATCGAAAATGCCATTTATCGGTTGTTGCGCCAATGCAAGTCCTTGCCTGTGCCCTTGATAGGTCGCACAAGAATAATTCGTTTCTCAATTTCTCTGTTTGAGCCCGAGAACCGGGATTTTTCAGCCGATTTGGGTGGGATAACCGGCTTGCAGCGGAAAAACGCCCAATATACCCAATTGTCCGGTAAAAAGAAAGAAAATAAATAATTTCCTTTGATGTCTTGTATTGAGCAGTTCTTGGCAGAGACAACAGGTCCAGCTGCGGATTTTAAGTGAAGTCAGGTGTTGCAGCGCGATTCAGGCCACAAGGATTTAGACCCTTGTGGTCATTTTATGCTTTATTTCTCACTGGCCCTTCTCTGCCTGCCGGATTTGTTTCGTCGTGTTCTCTTGCTTTTGCCGAACGTCAACAGCCCGGTCAAAATCTGAAAAAGAGCGGCGGAGTTCGGAGCCTCGCCGATCAATCGGCGGTTTTCATCGTTTTCCATGGTCCTGGCGATCGAGGCGAGGATTTGCACATGCAGGTCTGCCGTCGTCGTGGGGGTGGCCAGCAAAAAAATGCTGTGCACCGGGTCTCCGTCAGGCGCATCCCATTCTATTCCTGCAGGCGAACGGCCAAAGGCCAGCAATGGATTAGTAAGGCCGTCCAGGCGCAAATGCGGGATTGCCACTCCTTTGCCGATGGCAGTGCCGAGTTCATCTTCGCGCTCCATCACGCCATCGACGATCGACGCCAAGCCTGCAGCCTGCGGTTGTCGGTCCAGAACAGCGACCAGTTGGGCAATCGCATCGGCCCGGCTTTTGGCTTTCAATGTGGCGATGACGGCGTCCTGGGCTAAGAAATGTGCCGGAGATACAGCCGCCCGGCGCGATAAAGAATTGGCCATCAGCGGCCCGACGAGACTCGAGGTCAGCATGGCCGAAAAAAGAATCGCGACCATGACCGGCGGCGTAATCAGCCCGGCTTCCAACGCCAACATGGCAACCACGATTTCCATCATGCCGCCGGAAATATGGGCAATGGCGATCAGATCTCGATTCACCCGCGGCACCCGGCTTCGCGTCACCCCCAGCCATGTGCCGATGTAGCGCACCGCGATGGTGGCGCTGCAGATCAACACGATCAGCCGTAGATCAAAGTTCGCGAAAAAGTCGATTTTCAATCCGATGGTGGCGAAAAACAGCGGTGCAAACAGGGAATGCACCATTTGCGAAATCATACCCCGTGTTTGTTCCGACAAGCTTTTGGCTTCACCGACCAATACACCCGCAAGGAAGTAGCCATAGAGGGAGTGGATGCCCAATTTCTGGGCTATCGCCCCGAGCAGCAAGGCCAGCAAGACAGTGATGGTAAAGCTGGAGCTTGGTTCAGGCAAGCGGCTCCAATGAACCGCTTCGAACAAGTTCGTCGAAATGCGCCGGCCGACGGTGAGAATCAACACTGCCAAACAGACTGTAATGACAAAAACCCAAACAGCCTTTTGCATCAGAAAGGTTTCCTGGCTGGCGATTCCCAAAACGATGGTATGAATAACCCAACCAAAGACCTCGTTGACGGTCAGAGCTGAAATAATTAAAAAACCGAGATCGGTTTTGAGCAATCTCAGGTCTTGCAGCATTTTTGCGATGACCGACAGTGCGCTGATGTTCATTACCGTCGCCATGAAAATCGAGTAGAGAATGCGCTGGTCTGGATTGCCCATATATTTTACAGGCAGGATGGCAACGACGGCCAGCGCGATAGCCACTGGAAAGACAATATGGCCGAACGCAATCCTCAGGGCGCTGCCGCGTTGGCGCCAGGCAATTGAAAAGTCGATTTCGATTCCCGTATCCAACAACAAAAACAACACCCCCAACTGGGAGACCGTTTCCAGCATGTTGTTTTGGATGGGATCGGCCGGGAACAGAGCCCCGTGCAGGCCAGGCCAAAATTGGCCGAGAATGGTTGGTCCAAGGACGACGCCGACGAGAATTTCGGCGGTCAGTGTCGGTTGTTTCCATCGGCGAAAAAGCTCGCCGAGCCCCCTTGCGCAGCCCATGAGTATGAAAAGCTGAACGAGAAACAAGAAAATGTGCGATTCATCATGGTAATGCATCTTCTGGTCTCATTTTGAGTGCGGAAAGAGCTGTGACAATCCCCATGAGCGCATCGGCATGGTTTAACCCTGCAAATCCGCTGCAGGGGTGGTTTGCTGTGCTGCCGATTATGGTTTCTGCGATAACCTGTTTTCGATGGCGCGCAGCAGCTTTTCGGGTTCATCTGTGCCGATGCGAAACCGCTTGCCGTTTTTAAGCACGAGTTCAACGGCATCAAAACCCGATACATTCCACAACCAACCCGATCCCGGCATCCAGCGAATGCCCCACCCTGTGCACCAATGATTGGTTATTTTTTTAACCTGCTGGATTTTATCGAGCGGGATTCTCTTGTGGATCAGTCCCATGCCAAAGCGGCATTCCAATAGGCCATTGTTGATCTGCACAGTGAGCGAATGAAAGAGGATTAAAACTGCGCCGAGAAGAATCAGTGTCGCGAAAACCGGTGGATCCATGGTTCCTGTATTTAAAGCAATCGCCAGGGTTAAAATAATGGCAATCGCCAGAACCACGATGATCGTGGTTCCTGTTTGAGTGTGGTGATATTCCATCTTTTTCCTCCAATTAACCTGAAGCGCGGACAGCTGTGAGCCCGAATGTTTATTTTCTATTTGTTCAGCAGGCGAATAATAAATTCGGTGTAATCGCCTTCTTCTGTTTCAAAGTTGATTTGGCCCCCGTGTCCGTGGACAACGATGTCATAGCTGATCGATAAACCGAGCCCCGTGCCCTGTCCGGCTGGTTTGGTGGTGAAAAAAGGATTGAATATTTTGCAGCGGGAAAGAGCCCCTCGCAGGAGGTCAGCAAGATGGTCCAAAGAAGCAAAATTTTATTCATTTTGTTGCCCTTTGGGAATTTCCTGAATCGCCTAAAACCTTGAGTAAATTTAAAACAAGTTTCCTGTACACTTGTGCTTTTTTTGTTCTGATGACGGCTCTAATTTTTGTGCCGATATTTATCGGTATAAAGGCCGATCTTTTGCATCGGGATTTTTTGAAAGCCCAGTTCCCATGCGGGCGAATCGGCTTTTAAGCGAAAGTCGTTATTGGCTGCATCGACAAACCCTGGATCACGGTCGGTCACCCGGTTGCCGCTGCTCTCCAATTGTTGCACAGCCGCTGTATCTTTTTTTGTATAGGTGGCGGCATAGCCGATATGATAGGGATCGTAATCCGGAGTCCATTTTTTTGTCAACACCAGCAGGAGGCTATCACAAATCAGATTGTTGCGCACAATCAAACGGGACTGGTCGATCTCTTCAGAAAGGTCGAGAAAGATTCCATTGCAGCTGATGTTGTTGCTGACCTCGTGTCCATACGGCATTCCCACATCCTGATCCAAATAGGTCGGCAGTTTGGGGTATTTGACGCTGTAGGGCGGATTTTGATAATCCAGAGCGTGCATCTTTTCGACGATTTTCCATGGGCCAGCAGGCTGAAAATAGTTTTTGTGGGGCCATAAATAGATGTTGACCGACGGGTGGCAGTCGATAAAGATATTGTTCTGCACCCGATTGTCGCGACCGCTGTTAAAAAAGACGCCGATATCCACCTGATAGAGGATGTTGCCAAAGATCGTGGTGTTGGAGCCGGGCAAGTCCAGATAGATGGCGCGAAAACCGCCTTCGCCGCGGCCATGACAGTGATGAATGGCGTTGTAGCGGATCACCGTGCCCTGGTCAGTGTAATCGGCGCCGGTGTTGATGCCGCCGACATCGCCGCTCTCGTGGGCCAGATCGTAGAGTTCGTTGTATTCGATGAGGTGGTCATTGCCGTAATATTGAATGCCCGATCCGGGGCTGTTGTGGATTTCATTGTGGCGGATGTTGTTGCCAACACCCTCCATCCAGATACCGGTATTGAACATGTGCACGATCTGCCCATATTTATAGATATGGTTGTTTTCTGCCAGATTGTTGCCCGGCAGCAGCAGTTTTTTATCACCGCCGGATATTTTGATGGCTGTTCCGCCCACATCATGAATATCGCAGCCGATGATGCGGTTATCGTTGCCGTGGATGACGACGGCTGTATCGCTGCCGAAATTTCTGATCAGGCAGCCGGCGATTAAATGATGATCGCCGTTTTGTATTCTGATGGCGGCTCTGTTGCCGCATTCAAGAATTAAATTTTTAAACGTGATTTTCGAACAGTTGTGCAATTCGACCATGTTTTCATCGAGTAGCGAGAGAATCGCCTCATTCGGGATAATCTGTTCCGGCGGTATAAAATAGAGCAGATGGTTTTGCTTGTCCAATACCCATTCACCTGGGGCATCCAATTCTTCCAGTACGTTGAGGTAATGGTAGCGCTGCCCCTTTTCATAACCATAATAGTGGTGTGGTGCGGCCGGATAGATCAATTGCCGCACCGTGTCTATAGCCTCTATTTTTTGGTAGGTATCGCGCCAGTCCCAAACCCAGAAACCGTGCATCCAGATATCGTCGTTTGGCTGCCAGCTGGCCGGACGTTTGTCCTCATAGCTGAATTTGCCGTAATGTTTGCCGGCCGGCAGGCCGAATTTTATGACTTTATAATCACCTGGATGAAATAATTGATGGCCATGTTGAGGAACATCTGCTATCAGCAGCCAATCCTGATTCGGGTAGCGGGCCGGCTGCATGCGTTTTCCATTGTAATAGAGATTCATTCTCAACGGCGGATCGCTGTACCGGGTGATACCGAGAGCGCTCAGATCGCTGACCACAACGCGATGGCGAACATTGGCGTGCAACCGATGCAGGATCTTTTCATCTTGCAACGGTTGAAAATTAGTCAACGCAACGCCCCCGGTCAGGCGAACCTCCTCTCCCTGGTAGGCAGCCCAAACGATGTTTTTTTTCTTTTTTTCAGAAAAGAAAAGAGTTTGCTGGACTGGATAGATGCCGCCGCGCAGATAGAGGGTAACCGGCAGATTGGAGGAGTCACTTGCTGCCTGAGCCCTGCGGAGGGTGCGAAATGGGCCATCGGTTTGTTTTTTGTTGGCCGATGCCAGGGTTCCGGACCAGCTGTCGTCACCAGAAGGAGAGAGGTAAAAGATTTTTTCTTGGGCAGGAGCACAAAAGAAGAACTGCAAACATATCAGGAAAAAAATCAATCGCAAAGCGTGCATCGATGCCGCTCTTAAACGGGGAGTTAGGCTCAGGTCATCAAGATGGCTTTGATTCATAAGCAAAAGGCAATCCTTTTTTGTCGCATCTATTGGATATTCATCCCGGTGTTTTGGTTGTTGTACCTGAACTTGGGCCAATGCGCCCGGGTTTTGAGGCCCATGCTGGCAGTTTCAATGGCATAGAAATGGCCAGTTAGATCATTTATAAACAGAGTACCCATTGAACTCAAAGCGGGAGAACTCCAGGTAATGCCGCTTTTGGATTCAACCATCCACATTATCGAGCCGTTTTTGGGATCAAGCGCATAGACTCTGCCGAATTCATTGCCAAAGTACAGGGTACCATCCGAACCGATGGCCGGCGAAGAATAAATATCAAAGTGGCTTGATGGGACGTTGCTCGGCAGATCAGACGGCTCGAAAGTCCATTTTAGCGAGCCATCGGGATTTAACGCGATGAAAATGGAAGAGGGGTTGCCGCTGTTTGTCCCGAGATAGATCGTTCCGTCCTCATCGATGGCCGGCGATGACCGCATCGTGCACGAGTAGCCAAACGAATTCGTGTCGAATGACCACAGTATATCCCCGTTTGCCGATACCGCATAGACCACGCCGGGATTGGTGGCAATAACGATGGCACCATCGGTGCCGATTGCCGGAGAAGCAAAAACATGATCGTTTACTCCGAGTTCACGCGACCAGAGCGTGTGGCCGTCGGTCGGATCCAGGGCAGTCAACGGAATATTGTGATAGACAAAGTAAAGGATGTTGTCTTTTCCGATGACCGGCGTGTTGCGGATATCTTCTACTGCCGGATTGAACCGCGCCCACTTGAGAGTGCCATCGGGATTGATCGCATAGAGTCCACCCGCGGCGGCATAGATTGTGCCATCAAGGGAAACAGCTGGAGCGGATTGACCGACATCGATCATTCCTCGCGGAGTTGGATTGATATCAAAGGTCCAGGCCAATTGACCGCTCTCCGTAAGCCGATACAAAATGTCGTGCCGACTTCCCTGTCCAGCAGAAAGATTGCGCTCCGATGCAACAAAGACAATCGATCCATCCGGGCAGATGGCAGGAGTTGAACGAACTTCTCGGCTTCCGAGCTGAAATTTCCACGATACTTTGCCGGTTGAAACCGCAACCGCATAGAGTGCATTTTTGCTGGATGGATTTGCTAAAATTCCGGATGATGTGCCGAAGTAAACCATCTTTTCGTCCAGGCTAAGCGCCGGAGAACCATAATAGCTCTCCTCTTCTGCCTTAAAAGTCCAGAGCAGGCGCTTATCACTTTTTTCTTCAGGACCGTTGACTTTATCGCACGCAGCGGTCATGACGAAGAGAACACAACAGAAAAGGTTGCGAATTTGTTTTAAACGGGGCAGTTCGGTTATTAAAATTTGCGAGTTCGCCCTGGCTCGATGATGGGTCGCCATTGCTGCACTCCTGATTGCCACTTTCAATCACTATTCCGATAGGGTGGTGTCTCAACGAGGGACACCATTGAACTAAATATAGTTTTTGCCGCTTTTAAGTCAAGACATTAATGTTGTTTCTGCTCGAAAGATGCATCACAGTCGATTGACAGTTACTCAATTTCGATTTGCTTTTCGTGTCCTGATTGGCTATTTTGCGGCCAGACTGCTCACAACGCCTCAGCCTGCTTGGTTTAGTAGATCAGAACCGATGGATGTTCAGCGCCCGAGACAGGTCCAAATCGTTCAGCCAGCGAAATCAGATGGCATTAACTCCTTTGACGGCTTTTAGAGAAGGCAAAAAAACATGAGAAGACAGAGTCTCGTCGCCCCCGGTTGGTGGGACTATACAACCATTGATGATGCGCTGGTGGCTGATGCAGCCAGATTGAGCGCAAAAGACATCGAACAACTCAGTCGACCTGGCTTCAAGGTCCTGATGTACGACACCATAGAGGAATTTTATCTGGCTGAAGCACTCGAGTACATCGAAGCATGGAAGCAATCCACGCCGGCGCATCCCTGTGGTATTTGCGGCCCTATCGGTCCAACCGAACAGCTCCCGCTGGTCGCGCGTCTCGTCAATTCTTTTGATCTCAATCTGGCAAAACTCGATGCGCATTTCTGGGGAATGGATGAATGGGTGATCGATGGGCAGGCAGTCGGTATCGATCATCCGCTCTCGTTTGCGCGCTGCGACCGTGAACTTTGCTTTGATCGCATTCGATCCGACCTCCGCATGCCGGAGAAGAATCTGCATTTCCCTTTTGGCGACCTGCAAGTCTACAGCAAGACCTTTGAGCGGTTTACCTGCAAAATCATGCAGGGAGGCCAGGGCGAGACCAAACATTGGGCTTTCAATGATCCGGTCAAAAGACAGGGGAAATATGTGGATCATCCGCCGGCGCCTGAAGAGTTCCGCCGACTCTCAACGCGCATTGTCGACCTCCATCCGATGACCATTATGCAAAATGCCCGCACTTCTGGCGGCGGCAATGTCGCTCTGGTGCCGAATCAAGCGGCAACCGTCGGTCCGTGGGAAACCTGGAAAGCGGAAAAAGTCTCCATCTGGCACGCCGGTTGTCACGACAACGCCTTTGGAATGCGCCTCAGCGCTCTCATGATCGCCAAGCATCTGCCGGATTCTGCGGTGCCGATGAGTCTGCTCGCTGATCATCCCAATGTGCAGTTCAATTTCTTCCGTCCAGCGATCGGAACTTGTCAGGTGGAGATGCACTGATGCAGAAGGAAAATGGCGTGCTTGCGCTCGTCGCGCATCCCGATGATATCGAATTTATGATGGCCGGCACCCTGCTGATGCTGAAGCAAAAAGGCTGGGAGATCCATTACCTGACGATCGCCAATGGCAGCTGCGGCAGCGCTGTCGATGATGCGGCGACGATCGTTGCCAAACGCCAGGCAGAATGCCGCGCCGCCTGCGCTCTTGTCGGCGCTCACTGGCAGCCGCCCATCTGCAATGACCTCGAGATTCTTTATGATTGGGATATTATCCGCCGGGTGGTGGGTGTCATACGCCAAATCAAACCCCGTATCGTTCTGACGCAATCACCCGACGACTATATGGAAGACCACATCAACACCTGCCGTATCGCTGTCACCGCCGCATTTTGTCGCGGTATGCTCAACGCGCAATGCGAACCGCCAACACCGCCCTTTCAGGATGACCTTACCATCTACCATGCCATGCCGCATGGACTTTTGGACCCATTTCGCCGCAGGATCGAGCCAGAATTTTTTGTCAACATATCGCCAGTTATGCAGCAAAAGTGGGACATGCTCTCATGCCACAAAAGCCAAAAAGAATGGCTGGACATCAGCCAGGGCATGGACGCCTATCAGCAAGTCATGAAAGCTTTTGCGACTGACCTTGGAGAGCGATCAGGGAAATTCAATTATGCCGAAGGTTGGCGACGGCGCTCCTGGCTTGGCTTTTCCGCCGCTGATAGCGATCCGCTGGCCGATGCGCTTGGGGGTGATGTCATTCGAAATCCTGTCTACTCTTTTTGTACCTGAGGAAATTGCCCTACTTCCGATTCGGATTGTGCCGCAGCGGCTTTCCTTCCACCTTTTCGATGGGATCGTTGACATACACTTTACCGAGACCGATCGGTGAGGTGATGATCCCGCCGCGCTTGTCTTCGCTGATTCCTTCTGAATAACCGAGGTCAACAGGCACTTTGCCTCTGCCGCCCTGACCGTCGACCACATAGACCGGGCGAAGAAAGCCGGTTGTCGCCCCACATAGATCTCGACAGATTTCTTTTCCTTTGTTAATCTCGGTTCGAAAATGACCCGTGCCCTCGACAAAATCCGCGTAATACAAGTAATAGGGCTTGATGCCCATTCTGCCCAGACCGTGCACCAGGTCTCTCATGACATCGGTGTCATCGTTGACGCCCTTGAGCAGAACCGTTTGGTTGCCGATCGGAATGCCCAACTGCCGCAAAAGTTTTACCGCCTGATAGCTCTGTTCCGTGATCTCATTCGGATGATTAAAATGGGTGTTGATAAAGAGCTGCGGATCTTTCAACGTCCGAGGAATATGCTTTTTTAGCACCTCGAGGAACTCCTGATCTTCGACGATCTTTTGCGGCCAGACGCAGGGGACTCGGGTGCCAATACGGATGAGGTCGAGATGTTTGATTTCCCGCAAAGCTCCCAGAATTTCATCCAGCCTTTTGTTGGCAATCAACAGCGGGTCGCCGCCGGAGATCAATACATCGCGAATGTCCTCGTGTGAGGCGATGTATTCAATCCCGCGCATGATGTCCTCTTTGCTCGGCGTTTTCAGATCGTCACCGACCTTTCGCTTTCGGGTGCAGAAACGGCAATACATGGCGCACTCGATGGACACAAACAGCAACACCCGGTCTGGATATCGATGGATGATGGTCCTGGGACCCCCAAGCGGAATGTCTCCTTCCTCATCCAACGGGTCTTCGGTAAGATCCATATAATGCTCAAGTTCTTCCACATCTGGAATGGCTTGTTTCCAGATCCCGTCGTTGACCTTTTCGATGAGGCTTAGATAATAGGTATTCACCCGCATCGGATATTTGGCGATGACTTGTTCCAGCCTGCGATCCACCCTTGCTTTCTGTCCGATCAGCCATTTTTCCAAATCGTCGAATGTCCTGATTCCGTTTTTTAAAATATCTCTGTATGCCATCGCTTACCCTCCTGTGTCGATCTGATGAAAAAATGACGTTATGAACCGCAGATTTGTGCCGCTTGCGCGGCCAATTTTGTTTTAAAATTCCACTGCCGGATAGAGTATCCGCAACGCCAGACGCAAGAGCCTGTGAAACATTGGGGTTAAAAGATGCCAGGCGATCAGCAGCATGGCGATCCGGCCATAAATGGACCTGTGCAGGATCGATTGGATCCGGCGACCGATTGCGGCTGGCAAAAGGAGCAAAACCGCACTGCTGCCGTCCAGCGGTGGCAGCGGTATGAGGTTGAGCGTCATCAACAGCAGATTCATGCTGAACAACATACTCAACAGCGCGGCGGCGGCCTGCAATAGCCCGGTTCCTTGCCCGCTTGTGATCTGAAAAAAAGAGATGGCTGAGGGAATCGCAAACCACTGCAACGCGATGCCCACTCGGATGAAAAGCGCGGTGATCAACAGCAGGCAAAAATTAGCAGCGGGCCCCGCCAATGCCATCCAGGCTGCTTTTCTCGGCTGGCGATCTGCCCAGTAAGGATTGTACGGTGTGCTGGCATAGCCGAACGGCCACCCCATTAGGGTCAGCGAAATGAGAGGCAAGATGACCATTCCAAAGGGTTGTCGACGGATATGCGGCCAGGGGCTCAGCGACACCTGGCCGCCGTGATAAGCGGTCGCGTCACCCAGGCGCTTGGCCGACCAGGCATGTGCTGCTTCATGAAAGGTCATTGATATGAGAAAAACTGCATAAAAAAGCACAAGATCAACGAGAGCCATTTTCTCTCCGGTTCATGTCCTGCAGCAAGTCGAGAATCAATTGCCGGTATTTCTTTGGCGCCTCAACATGACCCCAACCCTTCTGGTTTTGAAAGATGCCGTCATAGGCGAAATCATGATAGCTGTGCAGACGAAAAGGAATCTGCCGTTCTTCGAGCATCGCCTTCAGCAGATTGGCCTGCACTTCGTCGTTTAAAATTGCAATTTTGACATATTCGGTCATTTTCTCTCCGATCGTGTTCTGGTAGATGAAATCGGCCGTCGAGTTGGTTTAGCCAATCGGCGAATTGCGATGCAGAGGTTGACGGATAATCAGCCTGAATCGGATGTTCCAAAGAGAACACTGCAGCAAGACTTCCGGTGTAGTTGTGCTGGTGATGCGATTAGACCCACCGGATCGAGAATCTGTTTCTCATCTTGCCTCCTGCCATGATCTAACGGCAGCCTTTTATGCTCTGCTAGTCGATACCCACCTCGTCCCGCGAGATGCTTTGCACCGGCGTATAATTCACGCCGTCTGCACTTTTAAGGATACGAATTTCGTAACCTCGCCGGCCACGCAGTGAATCACCCTCCCGCAAGCGCGCAGCGAGATAAATGTGCCGTATTGTGCAACAACCACCGATGGCGCGCCGGCCCACCATTCCGATTGATCACGGTCCGGTTTGAGAACGACGCGATAATGATCCAGACTGGCGAAAAGTCTTTCGAGGTTCATTTGTCTCTCTGCGGCTTTGAACGATCAGCTGAAATTCTTTCCCTTTGCCAGATTGCACCCCATTTTGCTTTGAGTTCCAGATGCAGCAAACCGTTTTTTTCGACCGCCTGGGAGCTCTCGTTCAGCAAATCGGTCCATCTGCCGTCGGTTTCGACCGGCAGATCCAGGCTGTGCGGCAGGTCGCTGTTGTTGATCGCCACGATTGTGGTTTCTTCTGCAGTCGAGCGCGAAAAGATGAACAGATCTCGTTCGTCATCTGTCAACAGGGTGCGCCAGTCACCGATCTGAAGCGCTGGACAAAGGTTGCGAATGTGGATCATTTTTTGGTAATGCGACAGCAGGTCATTGTCCACTTCCACAGTGTCCGGTTTGCGTTTTGAGCCATTCGGATTGGCGGTCTCCGGCTCATAGTCCATATCTGACCAGAGCATGGGCTTGCGGCAATCGGGATCGTTGCCTCCCCACATGCCGGCTTCATCGCCGTAATAGACCATCGGCGCGCCCACCGCGGTCATTTGCAGAATCACGAATAGCTTTTGCAGCTGTTTTTCCCGAACGTTGGGTTTGCGAATCTGATAATTCGGATTTTCTGCTGCTTTGGAAAGGTTGAAATAGTCGCCCCAATCGCGGTAGTTGCCGATGCCGCGGTTGACAATATGCGAGGCCAGGCGATTGCTGTCATGGCTATCGAATAAATTGAGCGAAACATAAGCCACTCCATGCGGATAGGCGTTGCGCAGTTCGGCCAAAGCCGCATCAAATTGGCTGGCGCTGATCCGCAGCGGCGGCGGATTGAAAAAGAATTCTGCACAACTCATGGCGAAATTGTAGTTCATCTCGCCGTCGAATTCATCGCCCAGCAGGAAGGGTTTCACCTGTTCGACAGGCAATACCAACTCGGCGGTTAGATAAGCCTCGGGATTGATCGATTTGACATGCCGCCGCCAGGCTTGCCAGAATTCATGCCGAATGCAAAATGCCACATCCAGACGCCAACCATCGATTCCGAATTCAACACCGCGGTTTTTCGGATTCATCCAGCGTTCGGCAGCGCTGAAAATGTAATTTCGCGGACCAGCGACAATGCCGTTGTGGTCCTGGCGCAATTCGGGCAGCGACCTGACACCCCACCAACCACGATAGGTAAAAACAGTGCCGGCTTCAGGGTCGTCCCAGGCGGTGACGGTGAACCAATCCCGGTAGCGTGATTGCTTTTGATTTATTTGCAGATCCCGAAAAGCAAAACTGTTGATCCCCATGTGGTTGAACACGCCGTCGAAGATGATGCGCATGCCGCGCCTGTGGGTCTCTTGGATCAGCTGCAGCGCCAACTCGTCGGCCTGAGTCCAGACCCAGGTTGCCGGATCGACGGGGTCCTCGGTCTGCATCAATCGGCGATCGCCCTCGGGATCAGGACCAAAATTGGGATCGATGTGATGATAACAGGCGCCATCGTATTTGTGCAGCGACGGCGCCCAGAAAACCGGATTCAGATAGAGCGCGCCGATACCGAGATCCTGCAGATAATCGAGTTTGTCGATGATTCCCTGCAGGTCGCCGCCATATCGACGCCGCAACATGTGCTTCCAAAGTTCACGGTCGCCGTTCTCCCGTTCGTAATCCTGCAGCGCATACCAGTCGCTGCCCCAGGGATGAATCCGCCAGGCGCGCGGCGGTTCGACCGGATCAGCACCGACCAGATCTGCAACAGTCGGATCGTTGCTGCGATCGCCATTGCGAAACCGTTCAGGAAAAATCTGATACCAGACCACTTTTTTGGCCCAGTCTGGAACGAATTCGAGCTGCTTCTCTGTCATCTCTGCCATCCGGAGAGAAGATTCATTGTCGCGGCCGAGTTTGACCAATGCGGCGGTGATGATCAAGAGGAACAAGCCCGGGCCGATCAACCGACGCCATCGACTTGTCAGCATGGCTTATCCTCTGTGGTTAAGGGTTGTTCTTTTACCAAATTTTGGCGCGCTCACCGGTTTCACGATAGAGCGGCTTGCCGGGTTCAACGGCAAACGCCGCAAAAAATTCGGGCATATTGGTGAGCGGCCCGTTGACTCGAAAGTTGCCCGGCGAATGTACATCCTCTTTGACGCGGCGCATCAGCTCTTTGTCGCGGATGTTCTGGCGCCACACCTGTGCATAGGCGAGAAAGAAACGCTGTTCCGGTGAAAAGCCGTCAATCGCCTGTGCCTCTGGTTTTCCCTTGCGAGAATTCTGATAGGCGGTGTAGGCGATGTTCAGGCCGCCGAGATCGGCGATATTTTCCCCCAGCGTCAATTCGCCATTGATATGCAAGGTATCGAATACGGCAAATCGATTGAACTGATCGACCAGCACCTGGGTTCGTTCCTTAAAGCGCTTTGCATCTTCCTCGGTCCACCAGTCGTTCAGATTGCCGTTCATGTCGTATTGCCGTCCCTGATCGTCGAATCCGTGCGTCATCTCGTGGCCGATAACCACGCCGATGGCGCCGTAATTGACCGCATCGTCCGCCTCCATGTTGAAAAATGGGAATTGCAGAATTGCAGCCGGAAAAACCACTTCGTTCAGCACGGGGTGGTAATAGGCATTGACCGTTTGCGGGACCATTTCCCATTTTTCGCGATCGACCGGCTTGTCAATTTCAGCCAATTCCCTTCGCAGGTTGAATCGGCGGGCGCGCAGAACATTTTGCACAAAACTGTCGTCGCCTAATTCCAGAGTGCTGTAATCGATCCACTTGTCTGGATAACCGATCTTGACGTTCATGTGTTCGAGCTTTTCCTGCGCTTTCTGTTTGGTCTCTTCGCTCATCCAGTCCAACAACGCGATGCGTTGGCCGAGGGCGATTTTAAGGTTGGCGACCAATTCGAGCATTCTGCTTTTGGCTGCGGCCGGAAAATACTTTTCCACATAGAGTTGGCCCAAAGCTTCGCCCATGGCGCCATTAACGGCGCCCAGAACTCGCTTCCAGCGCGGTCTTTGCGCTTTGCGGCCCGATAAAACCGTGCCATAAAAATGAAAATCCTGATCGACAAACGCTTTGTTCAGATAGGCGGCGGTAGAGTTGACCAGGTTCCAGCGGCAATAGGTCTGCCAATCTGCCACCGGTATCGATTCGATCATCGCACTGATCTCTTTAAAGAACAGGGGCTGGCCGACGTTCAGGCTGTCGAGTTCACCAAACCCGCGCTTGGCGAGGTAGTCTGGCCAGGCAAAACTCGGCGATGCGGAAACCAGTTCTTCAATTCGCATTTTGTTGTAGGTTTTTTGCGGGTCGCGCATCTCCAGACGGCTCATCGACGCTTTGGCAAGCCGTGTTTCGATTTGAAGCACGGTCTGGGCATAGGCGGCTGCTTGCTCCGGTGTGTCGCCCAGCAATTCAAACATTGCCTGCAGATGGGCTAGATACTCCCGCCGCAGTTCTTGCGAGCGATCGTCGTTTTCGAGATAATAGTCGCGGTCCGGCATGCCCAGCCCACCCTGCGTCAGCTGGGCAATCACTTGATTGCTGTTTTTTTCGTCCTGGCCGGCCCAAAAATGAAAGAGCGACGAAATACCGCAATCGTGCATCCAGGCGATTTGTTCGCGAACCTGGTTAACGGTTTTTAAACTGTCGATGCGGCTAAACTCGGCGGCCAGCGGTGCCAAACCCTGTTCTTCGATTTGCACCGTGTCCATGCCCATGGTGTAAAAAAGGCCGATTTTTTGCCAATTGCCGCCTCTTTTGTCGGCTTTGCTGGCGGCTTCATCCAGCAGTGCTTTGATATCGTCGTTGTTGCGTTCGGCCAACTGCTCAAACGCACTGTATCGGCTAAAATCGTCCGGAACAGGATTTTGCGCCATCCAATTGCCGTTGGCATAGCGGAAAAAATCCACGCCCGGTTCGACGGTCAGGTCCATATTGGCGGGGTTGAGCGGCGGTTCGCCGTGCCTGGACTGCTTTTCACAACCGATTTGCAGCATCAGAGGGATGATCAGCAAAAGGGCAAACTCAGTTTTCACTTTTTCTCTCCATTTTTCTGTTAAACCAAATTCGGTGCGTCTCTGCAGGGCGACCTTCAAATTGCGGCCAAATCCTTCGCTGTTGACAGCCCCTATCGCGGCGCGGGGACTCGATTCAAAAATTGTGCATTTTGTGCATAAAGATATTGAATACGCACAAATTATGCAACGGCTTTCCTAATCCATTGATGGCTGTTTTTTTTTCATCCGGCAAAACACAGCGCCATCTCTACTTTTAGCTGCAACCGCAACAAAGGCAATTGTGCTTTGCAATGAGGAGTTGCGCAAATGGCACGGAAAACACTTTCATTTTCCACTAAAAAATGATATCTTGGCGAAATTTGAGTTGTTTGGTCGATGACGACCACTCGGGCGGGTTTCTCTATAAAGAGGCTTCATTTTGCACATCCAAAACAGGTTGGTTTGCGGGCAGCTGTCGGTGGGATGGATCTTGCTGATCGTCCTTGTACTGTTTTCTTGCACTCCCCGGATCACTCCCGATGACGTGCACCAGCGATTGTTGACCCTCGATTCGCATGTCGATACGCCCTTGCTGATGATCATTGGAGCTGTCGATGCAGGAGAACGTGCCGATTCTGCCAGCCTCAGCAAGTTGGATTGGGTGCGCATGCGGGAAGGTGGTCTGGACGCCGTATTCTTCGCCGCCTTTGTTGGCCAAGGACCTCGTACGTCGGCCGGCTATAACAGAGCCACAAAACGCGTTGATGCTTTGCTCGATTGTATCGATTCAACCTTGGCTGCACATCCTGATCTGGCAGCGTTGGCTTTGATTGCTGACGATGCCGAAAGATTGGCGAACGAAGGCCTGGCGGCGGTCTATCTCGGGATTGAAAACGGCTATGCCATCGGTCGTGAGTTGAGCTTTCTGGACCGTTATTATAACCGCGGAGTGCGCTATATTACCCTCTGCCACACCCTGAACAACGATATTTGTGATTCGTCAACGGATCCGAAAGGTCCGGAACACGGGGGGCTTTCGCTTCTGGGGAAAGAGGTGGTGCAGCGGATGAACGACCTGGGCATGCTGGTCGACCTTTCGCATGCTTCGGATGCCACATTTTTTGATGTCTTGCCGATCAGCACAACACCTGTCATCGCCTCTCATTCCGGCGCCCGGGCAGTCTGCGACCACCCGCGCAATTTGAGCGACGAAATGCTGCAGGCCCTAGCCAACCATGGCGGAGTGGTGCAGGTTTGTCTGTTCAGCGGTTATGTGAAAATCTTGTCGCCGAGTCCCCAGCGCGAAGCTGCGCTGCAAGAGTGGGAAGAGCGCTATTCGTCGAAGACCAACCTCAGCCCTGCCGTGCGCCGGCAAGCCGAAGAAGAACGGCGGGCGATCGATCGCCGCTATCTACCATCGCTGGCCACAGTGGCGGATCTGGTCGACCATATCGATCATATTGTCGCGGTCGCCGGAATCGACCATGTCGGTATCGGTTCTGATTTCGACGGAGGTGGCGGTTTACAGGATTGTCAGGATGTCGCGCAGATGCCCGCGATCACGCGCGAATTGCTTCGCCGCGGCTACGCAGTCGATGAAGTGCAAAAAATCTGGAGCGGCAATTTCCTGCGCGTTATGCGCCAGGCGGAAAACAACAGAAGGGAATAACAAACAGGAAATGGTATGATCGTAAAAGTGCGGGAGCTGGGCACTCTGCCGAATCTAATCAGTCTGAGCCGTTTGATAATGGTCATTCCGGCCGCTTATTTGATCAAAATCAACACCGAAAGCGGAAACCGGCTGCTCCTTCTCCTGGCGGTCTTGATCATTCTATCTGATTTTATCGATGGATATCTCAGCCGCCGAATGGGCCTGGTCACTGATCTGGGAAAGCTGCTCGATCCGGTGGTTGACAAGGTTTGTATGTTTATCGGCCTGCTCAGCCTGATATTCTATCGCGGATTTCCTGCCTCGTTGGCGGTTTTTCTGGTCTACCGCGATCTGTTGATCATCATCATCGGTTTTATCATTATTCGCAAAAGTCAACAAGCCATAATGGCCAATTTTTGGGGCAAACTCAATACCCTGCTTGTCTCTTTGACGATGTTTTTATTCATGATCGGGGTGGATAACGGGGTTTTCAAGATCTGTCTGATCGGCAGCCATTTTACAATTTTGGCATCAGGACTCTCTTATTATGCTTTTGCCGAGTCGGTTCTCTTTGAGCAGCGCAACTGCATCAATGGTTTCCGCATTACAATGTTTCTATTGACGATATCGGTTATTTTTCTTGCGCTGAGAATATGACGGTTTTCAGCAGCTGGCGCCTTCGAACAGGACGATAAACCGTTGGCCAAAAAGGGTATCGATAAAATCGATGGTCATCGGTCCGTACAGCGCCGCAATTTTATCAATTACCGCATCCCAGACGATTTGACTGCCTTCGATATCCAGAGAACCGGCTTCATTTTCCAACTTGTCTTTGACCTGAACCAGGCCCATCTTGGGGCCTCCTCAACCATAACCGGAAATGATGATGCGAAAACGAGGCGCTTCGACGGCAGCCGCTGCGTGTTCTCTGAAACCTGCTTGTGCTTTAGGTGTGATGTGGATCATGTTCTTCTCCTGAACAGAAACCGGCTTGGTGGTCTACAAAACCAAATGTAGCAAAAGCCTTTATTTGAAACAAGGTTTCGCTTGCTTGCAAGCACATGAGCGCCGCATTTTGCCGTGTTCCTTTGGTGGTCTGCAAAGCCCAGGCGAACAACCAACGGTACAAAACAATGGATGGTTTTTTTGTCTATATACTCGAGTGTGCCGGCAATCGTTTCTATACAGGTTACAGCCGCGATGCGCGGCGGCGCTATCGCCAGCACTGCCGCGGCCAGGCACGCTGCCGCTTTACCGCTGCTTTTCCTCCGATACATCCCTCTGCTTGTTGGCGTGTGCCTGGCTCCCGCTCTCAGGCGATGCGCCTCGAGCGTTGGCTTCAGGCGCAATCGCGCCTTCAAAAGGAAGAATTGATCCGCACGCCGGCAAAGCTGGCTCTGATTTTCCCTGAGCTGAATCTGCAAATCGAAGCAGTGGGGGAATGGTCGCGCTAGTCATCAACCTTGGCTGCCGGTGGCTGCACGCGCCATGCTCAACACATTTTCTGCCGACACATTGGGCAGCAGGGCTTCGTGGCTCGGGCTGACGATGAGATGGGGTCCCAGGCAGGCGATCACTCTCTCGACATCTGCCGCAACTTCTTTTGGCGTCGCATTGACCAGCAGATTCTGGGTATCGATGCCGCCGAGGAAAGTGATGCGGCCGCCGAACGATTCCGCCAGTTTTTCTGCATTCATGTTCGCCGCCAGCGCCTGCAGCGGGTGCAGACAATCCACTCCCGCCGAAATCAGCCGGTCGATCACTTTGTAAATCGAGCCGCAGGAATGCAGAATGACCTGCAAGCCGTATGAGTGGGCCAGGTCCGTGAATCTTTGGAACCACGGCATGACAAATCGATCAAACAGCGCCGGGCTCATGATCAGGTCGAGCTGGGTGCCGAAATCATTGCCGAAGAAGAAACCGTCGAGAAGGCCTGCTGTTCTTTCAAAGACCATGCGGTTGGCATCGTAGTAGAATTGACAGACGCGGTCGGTCGCTCCAAGCACCACTTCCGGACACTCGTACATCTTGACCAAATAGGCTTCCATGCCAAACAGATCCATCAGGTGGTGATAAAACGGGGTCCAGAAACCGCCGGCGCGGTAAAAGTCGCCGGCATGGTGCAGCGCAGCGATATAGTCGTCCAGATGGACATAGTCGACGCTCGGCCATTCGTATTCGTCCAGCTGGTCGACTGAGGTGCAATTGGCCAACGGTCCGGCCTGGCCATGGCTTTTTTTCTGCATGAATTCGTGAAATGGCATCTCGCCTCTGGGATGGCGATAAAAAGATGGAAATTGTTCCGGTCGAATCCAGCGATAATCGTCGCCGAGCAGCCGGCGCAAGCTCTCTTCGTTGTCGGTGTGAAAATGGCGAAAATAGAGAGGAAACGTGTCCGGATGGGGATTGCCGAGCCAGAATCCACAGCGGTCGGCGGGCTCACGAGCGATCAGAGCACGAATGCGTTCGCGACTGTTCATTTTGTTCTCCACAGGATCTATCGATTGCGGCATCACACAGCGGATGCGATTAACGACAAAATAAGAAATACAGCGATCAAAACAAACCATTTTGCTTTTTAGCCGGGAAAATTTATATTGCCCATGTTCGATCAATCGGTTCGAATCCGGGTCAAACCTGGAGGAGGTGGCATGCAAATCCCGGATCCTTTTACTTCAATTCGTCAAGAGATCGTCGGTATTGATCTCAAGTTCCGTACCCCTTGCGGAGAAAAAACGCTTCTCTACGCCGATTGGACTGCCTCCGGCCGCCTCTACCGCCCGATCGAGCAGCGTTTGAGCGAAACCATTGGCCCGTATGTCGGTAATACCCATTCCGAACTCAGCGTAACCGGCACCTGCATGACACGCGCCTATCACCATGCGCAGAACATCATCAAAAAACATGTCAATGCCGCTAAAGATGATGTGTTGATCCATACCGGATTCGGGATGACGGCGGCGGTCAACAAATTTCAGCGGTTGTTGGGGCTCAAAATACCCGAACAGTTTTGTTCGAATTTCCATATCCCCGATCCTGTTCGTCCGCTGGTCTTGATCACCCACATGGAGCACCACAGCAACCAGACTTCCTGGCTGGAAACGATTGCCGAAGTGGTTGTGTTGCCGCCCGGCCCAAATGGCTTGGTCGATCTCGATCGATTGGAGGACCGGTTAAAAAAATACCGCGATCGGCCATTGAAATTCGGCGCATTTACCGCCTGTTCCAATGTCACCGGCATCCGCACCCCTGTCCACCAAATGGCGTCATTGATGCACCGATACGGCGGCTATTGCTTTGTCGATTATGCCGCTTGCGCACCCTATGATTCCATCGATATGCATCCAGCCGACCCAATGGAAAAATTGGATGCCATCTATTTTTCACCGCATAAATTTCTTGGCGGACCCGGTTCTTCCGGGGTGCTGATTTTTGATTCACAACTTTACCGCAACCGCGTGCCCGACCAGCCCGGCGGCGGAACTGTGGAATGGACCAATCCCTGGGGAGAACACCGCTATGTCGCCGACATCGAAGTGCGCGAAGACGGCGGCACCCCCGGTTTTCTCCAATCGATCCGCGCCGCCCTGGCCGTCCGACTCAAGGAGCAGATGGGAGTCGATGCCATACACCAGCGCGAAGCCGAATGGACCGCCCGGCTTTTCAGCGGTCTGCGCCGCACTTCCGGGCTGCATCTGCTGGCCGATTCTGTAGAAGAACGGCTGGGGATCTTTTCATTTTTTCTCGATTCGGTTCATTACAGCCTGGCGGTCAAGTTGCTCAACGATCGCTTCGGCATACAGGTGCGTGGCGGTTGCTCATGCGCCGGCACCTATGGCCACTATCTCTTGCATGTGGATCCCAATCGATCGAAGAAAATCACCGATAAAATCGATCACGGCGATCTCTCCGATAAGCCCGGTTGGGTCCGGCTTTCGGTTCATCCGACGACGACAGAAGAGGAGATCGACCGGCTGATCGATGCATTGCATCAAATCACCAAACACGGCGAAAAGTGGGAAAAAGAGTATGTCTATTCCCGGCGAACCAACGAATTCCATCACCATCGCGAAAGTGACTACCAAACTCCTGTAGAGAGCTGGTTCGATCTTTCGGAATGAATCGGCAGAATGCCAAAATAATAGAATTTTTTCTTGCAATTTAGGCTTAAAATACCTACATCATTGATAATAAAAGACATAAAGACCATGAAGCGATTCGAATGAACAATCGAGAAAGGAAAGTCGCCACCCTGTGAGTGGGGAGACGGCCGGGGCAAATTCCAAACAGCCCCGATCCGATATTATGCTGATTTTTTTGCCGGACAATTTCATCTCCATCTCTGTCACCCTCATCTACCCCTTTTTCTATTTCTGAATCCAGCTTCGGGATAGCGGCTGTGTTGCGCTCCGGGTTCCGAAGTTATGGCTTCGTTTCCTCTGATCAAATCCTTCTTCTTTTCAGCTCGTTTATTCAATATTTTTCGTTGCCTGGCATCGCATCCAGCCATTAGATCTTATCGACCCCATCGTGTGGCAACCTTTTGCCCTTGTCGTCAAACAGGAGTTTTGCTATGCCCATTTTTAATCCTCGACAACAGGAAATCGCCCAAAAGTTGGATCCACAAGCCGGCAAGGCGGAGTGGATGGACTGGCGTTGGCACATTCGCCATACTGTGCGCGATATCGACATGTTTGAAATGCTCCTCGGCATTCAATTCGGTGCGTCGGAACGGCGAAAATTGGCAGAGACGGTGGAAAAATTCCCCATGTCGATCACGCCTTATTATTTGTCATTGATCGACGAAACGGATTTCAGCCTCGATCCGGTATTCAAACAGTCTTTTCCCGGCGTGGACGAGCTGATGATCGATCCCCATGACCTGCGCGATCCGCTTGCCGAGGATCAGGACAGCCCGGTAGCGCAGATCACCCATCGCTATCCGGATCGCGTTCTTTTTCACGTCAGCAATATCTGTTCGATGTATTGCCGGCACTGCACACGCAAGCGCAAAGTAGGCGACATCGATTCGATCCCCAGCCGCAAAATCCTGAATGAGGGTTTGGAATACATTCGCAAGACACCGCAGGTGCGGGATGTGCTGCTCTCGGGTGGTGATCCACTGATGCTGTCGGATCGAACGCTGGATTGGCTTCTCGGTGAACTGCGCGCGATCGACCATGTCGAGATCATCCGGCTGGGTACGCGGATGCCGGTCGTGTTGCCCTATCGCATCACGCCGCAATTGACCGAGGTGCTGCAAAAATATCATCCCTTATACATCAACACCCATTTCAAACATCCGCGCGAACTGACTGCTTCCTCGCGACTGGCGCTGGCTCAATTGGCTGATGCGGGTCTACCCCTGGGCAATCAGAGCGTGCTGTTGGCCGGTGTCAACGATTGCCCCCGCATCATGAAAAAACTGGTGCACCAGTTGGTCAAGAACCGGGTGCGGCCCTACTATCTCTACCAGTGCGATCTGTCTGAAGGGCTGTCTCATTTTCGTACGCCGGTCGGCAAGGGTATCGAAATCATCGAGAATCTGATCGGGCATACGAGCGGGCTGGCCGTGCCAACCTACGTCATCGATGCGCCGGGTGGAGGGGGTAAAATCCCGGTAATGCCCAACTATCTGATCTCCTGGTCGACCCACAAGGTGGTTTTGCGCAATTATGAAGGTGTGATCACCACCTACAAGGAACCCGACTCTTATGAACCAATCTTTTGCGATCGCAACTGCGAATCCTGTTCATTGCAGCTCAAACTGGACGACGCCGAGTCGGATCCACCACTGGGTATATCCGAGCTGTTGTCCGATGAAAGCGAATTGATCACCCTGGTACCGGACAGCAATACCCGCCTGATCCGGAGAAACGGCAACGGTGACACGGACACAGACTGATTGGAGCGCATGTGGTTTTTGTCGATTATCTAATTTTCGCCGTCTATATGATTCTCGTCATTGGAGTGGGTTTTTATTTTTATCGCAAGAATGAAAATCGCGAGGACTATTATGTGGGCGGGCGGGAAATATCGGCCACGCATGTCGGCCTGTCGATAGTTGCCACCGATGTCGGTGGAGGATTTTCCATCGGATTGGGCGGACTGGGTTTTCTGATGGGCGTGTCGGGCAGCTGGTTGTTGTTCAGCGGATTGGTGGGTGCCTGGATGGCAGCGGTTCTGATCATTCCCAAGATCAAACACAATGATCGAAAACTCGGATTGCTGACCTATCCCGATTTTTTACGGACTCGCTATGGAAACGGTGTGGCCATGGCCGCGGCCGTGATTTCCGGAATCGGTTATCTCGGCTTTACCGGCGGCCAGATCATGGCCGGTGCCAAATTGGCTGCAGCCACCCTTTTCGCGGATCTGGGCGGAACCGTCGATCCGCTGATGTTTTCGCTGGTGGTGATGACTGCAGTGATTATCGGCTATACCGTGCTCGGCGGCATCAAGGCGGTGATCTATACCGACACCATTCAGTGGATCGTTTTGCTATGCGGTTTGCTCGTGGCGATTCCTTTCGCTCTATTCCACGTCGGCGGCTGGACAGCGATGCGTGAAGCTTTGCCCGCTCATTATTTTCGTCTGACGGCTTTGCGCCCGGTTCAGTTCATCAACTGGATGGTGACCATTGTTCCGATCTGGTTCATCGGCATGACTCTGTACCAGCGCGCCTATGCCTGTCGAACCGAAAAGGACGCCAAGCGTGCCTGCTTCATCGCCGGCTTGTTCGAATATCCGGTTCTCGCTTTTACCGGAGTCGTTCTGGGCATGATGGCGCGGGTTCTTTTTCCCGGCGCGGAAGCCGAGATGGGCTTGCCCCTGTTGATTAAGCACAGTCTGCCACCCGTCATCACCGGCGTGGTGATTGCTGCTTATTTTTCGGCCATCATGTCGACTGCCGACAGTTGTCTCATCGCTTCGTCAAGCAATTTCGTCAACGACATCATTCACCGTCGGCTGTTGCCCGATGCCTCGATGAAACAGATCATGCGGCTGTCGCAGATCGCTACCCTGGTGATCGGCGTTCTGACGTTTGTTATCGCCAGTTCGTTTCAAACCGTGCTGGAACTCATCCTGCACGCCTATTCGTTCATGGTCGCCGGGCTTTTTATCCCGACTCTGGGCGCATTTTTCTGGAAAAAGAGCGACTCTGTTGCCGCTCTCATCGCCATGATCGCCGGCGGCTCTTTGACGCTAGTGCTGATTTTTTCAGCACTTCCCAAGCCCTTTGGCCTCGATGCCAGTTTTTATGGAATCGTGACCTCGGCCTTGTTTTTTGTCCCGCTCTCCCTTTTGCGGGACGGGAAGGTGCAAAAAGAGGACAAGTCCTATGGATAAAATTGAAAAAATCGATCGCTCGCTTGTCCAGCACGGCAAGGAGAACGATCGCCTCTATCTGATCAAAATGGATCACACCGACTATCCCGAAATCATCACCAAAGTCGACGCTTTTTCCCAGGAAAAGAGCTATGGTAAAATCTTTGCCAAAGTGCCGACCTGGGCGGTGCAGGCGTTTCATCAGCACCGATTTATCAAAGAGGCGTTCATTCCTCGATTTTTTCGTGGCCATACCGGCACCTATTTCATGTCCAAGTATCTCAAAAAAAAGAGACGCCAGACTTCCGAGGATGAACGACAACAGATCGCCGAGATCCTTCGGATCGCCCGTGCCAAAATGCAAACCGATCCCGACTTGCCGACTGTGAATTTTGTCTTTCGTGTGCTGGGTGAATATGATTGCGAGGCGCTGGCCGAATTGTATCAGCAGGTTTTTCCCAGCTACCCGTTTCCGATTTTCGATCCCGACTATCTCATAGAAACCCTGCGTTCCCATGTCATCTATTTCGGCGCTTTTTTGGACGACAAGCTCATCGCCGCATCTTCGGCTGAAACCGATCCGGCATCCGCCAATGCCGAGATGACCGATTTTGCAACTTTGCCGGACTTTCGCGGCCACAAGCTGGCGTTGCACCTGCTGCAGCGCATGGAAGAAGAGATGCAGGCGCGCTCCTTCAAAACCCTTTATACGATTGCCCGTGCCCTATCCCCGTGGATGAATATCACCTTTGCCAAAAACGGCTACAATTTTGGCGGCACCTTGATCAACAACACCCACATCGCCGGCAAGATCGAGAGTATGAATGTGTGGTACAAGAGGGTTTGAGAGGGTGCCCCCGCGCTGCGGGGGGCACTTTTGCCGGCAAGATCGAGAGCATGAATGTGAGGTACAAGATGGTTTGAGGGGGTGCCCCCGCGCTGCGGGGGCATTTTTGCTGGCAAGATCGAGAGCATGAATGTGAGGTACAAGATGGTTTGAGGGGGTGCCCCCGCGCTGCGGGGGCATTTTTTCCGGCAAGATCGAGAGCATGAATGTGAGGTACAAGAGGGTTTGAGAGGGTGCCCCCGCGCTGCGGGGGCATTTTTTCCGGCAAGATCGAGAGCATGAATGTGAGGTACAAGAGGGTTTGAGGGGGTGCCCCCGCGCTGCGGGGGCATTTTTTCCGGCAAGATCGAGAGCATGAATGTGAGGTACAAGAGGGTTTGAGAGGGTGCCCCCGCGCTGCGGGGGGCACTTTTTCCGGCAAGATCGAGAGCATGAATGTGAGGTACAAGATGGTTTGAGGGGGTGCCCCCGCGCTGCGGGGGGCATTTTTGCCGGCAAAATCGAGAGCATGAATGTGAGGTACAAGAGGGTTTGAGAGGGTGCCCCCGCGCTGCGGGGGCATTTTTTCCGGCAAGATCGAGAGTATGAATGTGAGGTACAAGATGGTTTGAGAGGGTGCCCCCGCGCTGCGAGGGCATTTTTTCTGTTTTCCGGGCTCTGCCTGGGAACCCCGTTTTCGAGGCTTTGCCTCGTATTCGCTGCCGCTGTTGCCCGCAGATTCTTGCGGCAGAGGATTCGGGCTGCATTCCCAGCCGGAGGCTGGGAACGAGAGGTGTGAGAAGAAAGCCCCCGCGCGCCGCGGGGGGAACGACGCTTTCAGGGCGTGATCGAATCGTTCGGGCCCTGGATCAGCCGATTGCGGGTTTTCAGTGCTTCCAGCCGCACCGTTTCAGGTGCCAGAGAATCCTGTGACAGTTTTTCGCAAAAATCGATCAGCGGTTGACGCGAAGCCGAGAGCGTGTACCAGCCCAGCGCTTCCAGGCAGGCGACGCGCAGCACTTCCGGTTCATTCGCAGCACCGGCGATCCGGATCAGAACCGGCGGCACACTTTGAAAGCGATAGTTGCGAAAGGTGCGCACTGCGCCGATGCGTTTCCGCACTTCAAGGGAATCGTTTTGCAGGCGGTTCAACAGGTCTTTGCTCAACCATTCTTGCGACCGTTCGGCTGAACGAACGAGTATGTCCTTCAGCCGATTTTTGGAAGCGATGTCCGGCATGGCATCGACTTCCGAGGCATAGAGCTCTGTGGCCTTTTGAATATCGATCTTTTCCATGGCAAATTTGCCGCGAAAGGAGACGCGCGCCGAGGGATCCATGAGCAGCTGCCGCACCAGCAGCGGCAGATAATCCTCGCGTCCGACGTCGCCCATCCAGGCCACGCTGCAGCGGCGGATGAATTCACAGGGATCGCTGATCGCTGTCGGCAAGAGATCCATAAAAGCCGCATTGCGGTGATGCGCCAGGCGCCTGATTGCCTGGATGCGGACGATGAAAGCGGGATCGGATCGATAAATTTTTAACAGTTCGTCGGTAAACGCTTCGCCCTCGATGCGGTCGCACATAGTGACCGCCAGATTGCGCAATTCGGGTTCAGGGGAATCGAGCTGTGAACGCCAAAAATTGCTGTCAGAGAAATGATCCAGCCATCGGCGATTCCAGTCGTTATCATCGGGTGCGGTGAAATGAAAAGTCGGATCTCCGAAAAGATGAGATTCGAGATAGGATCGGGTTCGGTGCCAGAGACCAATTCGGACACCGTAAGCGATCAAACCCATCAATTCGTTGGCCCAGACGTCCTGCGCCACATTGACCGAATTGCCGATCCCGACCAGCGTCCGGCCGTCGTTGAACAGATAGGAACCGGCGATATAGGGATCGCGGATAAACGCGCCATTGAAGCATTCGTCAAAGACGATCATCCGCGCGCCAGGGGCGATTTTTTCGATATCGGAAATATGGATATCGAGTTTCGCCTCGGCCAGTGAATCCGCCACTTGCACGGAATCTTCAAAAGAGCCGGCAAACCAGGAAAGCGGGATATCGTACTGCTGCATGTAATAGAGTTTCGCCTCAGCGATCGATTGTTTGCGGCGTTCAGCCGTGCGCAATTTGCTGCGCAAAAAGGCTTGGATGGATTCGACTCGTTGATCTATGGAGACAGCAGGAGCTTCACCTAAAAGGTATTGCCGATCTTCAGCACCATGTGCGTGAAAAATCGCCAGGTCCAGCTCCGGATCAGAAAGTTCGAGCAGGACGATCTCTTTCAACTCGTTGTCCATGGTGTGGTAGAGATTTTTTATCTTTGCCCCCAATCGGTACAAGCGGGGAAATTGTTCTCGCAGTGTGAGCAGTTCGCCCTCCCAGGCAGAAAGCGATTCCGAGTTGTAGCCGTGCCCGGCAAAGGTCAATGCATGATTGAGCGGATTTTGCTGTTTTTTTTCGGCAACCGCGCGCAGCAAAAAGTCTGCTATCATCTGGTATTTGCGTTCATCATCGACAGGCGGTTGAATGCGCGCCGAATAGATCTCTTTGCCGATGCGCTGCGGGCCGGCGGCATCGAGCGAATAGTAGAAAAGCAGGGGATAGGCTGAATCCTGTTTGATAAAGGTAAACTGCAAATCCCAGTCGTCGTAATAGCGGTCCGATGGCACTGAAGATTCAATCATCGGAAAACGCTTGGGATTGTCCTGATCCATCTTGAAAGCCGAGGTCAGATGTTGGGCGTCGCGGATCATGGGGATGGGGATATCACCTATCAGCACCACACCTTCAAGGGGAGGCTGTTTGTCTGCCAGGTCGAGAATGCTCTGGCGGACTTCCTCCGGTCGTTTCCATTCGCCGATGACGATGTAAGCAGAAAGGCCGTCTGTTTCCACGGCATCTCGATAGCGATCCACCGCCTTGCCGATGCGGTTGTAGGTCTCGCTGTCAACAATTATGGCGAAAGCGGATGTGTGTTTTTTTGTCGGCGGTTTGACAGTCGGTGCCGCGACTGCTGCGCCAAGAGCCAGCAAGAGCAGCCCGGAAAACGCGGTGCGTTTTTTCATGGAATTTTGAATCTCCTGGATAATGAAAACGCCGGATGCCCTTTGGCAGCGACATCCAGCGTTTCGATTTAGATTTTGTTTATTTTACCAAAGTCATTTTGCGCAGTTGTACTTGTTGTCCTGCCTGCAACCGATAGAAATAGATGCCGCTGGGCAAATCGTTTGCATCATAGGTTATGCTGTGCTTCCCCGCATTCATCGATTGATCCAACAGAGTTGCGGTCTGACGGCCCAGGGTGTCAAAAATCTGCAATTTGACGGGACAGTCGCTGGCAATCTCGAATTTGATCAGGGTCGATGCATTGAAGGGGTTGGGGTAATTTTGTTCGAGACTGAACCGCACCGGTTGTACGGCCGGTTTATCGGCCACTCCTGTGCCGGTGTCATTCAGGAGGATTTGGCCGTCCATTGTGCCAAAAAGGATCTGTTTTGCGGGATTGATGGCAGCGGAAGTCAGGGAGGGTGCGCCATCAATCGTTTCACTTGTCATCTGCGTACCATGAGCGCTTGTTTTGAGAACAACGCCTTTCGAAGTGCCGATATAGCCCAGATCGGGACCGGCAAAGGCGACGCAAGTGAAGCTCGAGTCGATGTCTGCAACACCGTGTTTAACATAGGACCACGAGTTGCCCTTATCGCCGGTCGTACAAATAAATTTTGCGCCGACGATGATCGCTTTGTCTTCATCGACAACGCAGACCGCATTGGCATCGGCTTTGAGCGATATATGGCTGGGAAAGTTATGTTTCAGGGTGTCGGTTGTCCAGGTCGAACCACCATCGGTGGTGCTGCGGATCCAGCGATCCGGACCGGCTGCGAAACCGTGATCGGCGTCGAAGAAACCGATACCTCCGGAAAGATATCCCGGTCCCTTGGTCGAGTCCACCTGAGTCCAGTTTTCGCCGCCGTCAGTGGTTTTGTAGATGTGGTATTCGGCATAATCGTTCAGCGATACCCAGGCATATCCTGTCTCTGCATCGACAAAATCGATACCGCCGACTTTGTTGCGCGAGTTGAACGGTACTGGTTCGAAGACGGTTTGCCAGGTCTCACCGCCATCCTTTGTTTTGAGGATGTGGCGGTTTTCTTTGACCAGATACCCCACTTTTTCACTGACGAAATCCGCTGCGCCCATGTCCCAGATACCGGCATGAGACGTGAAATTCCATTTTTTGCCGGTTCCATCGGTGCTGGTCAATACGTCGCTGTAACGTCCGACGGCAAAGCCGCGGTCTCCGGCGAATTGCAATGCTTGGATGGTGGACGGTACCTTGAGCGGTATCAGTTCCCACGAGCCGCCGCCGTCACTTGTGCGCAAGAAATGGTTGGCAGTGCCCAACGCCCACATATGTGCACCAACGCCGCTGATGGCCTGTAACCCGAAGTCAAATGGCAGGATCTCTGCAGTCCAGGATTCGCCGCCGTCGCTGGTTTTGCTGGTGAAGCATTTGCTGAAACCGTTGCTGCCGACGACAATGCCGCGCATGCTGTCGAAAAAGTAGGCGTCCTTGGCCCGGTCCATATTGTCAGCTGGATGTTGATCGACTCGTGCCCAGGTGCGGCCGCCGTCTGTGGATTTGTAAAAAGGCGTCGGGGTCGACCAGAAATCGTTGCCCTCGCCAGCGGCGATGACGTCGGTTTCACTCAGCCAGCGTACAGCCTTGAGATCGCGAAAGTTGACGTCCTTGATCGTATCCGAGGCCGCCCACGTTTCGCCGCCGTCGTGGGTGTAGCGCTGAGTATAGATCTTGTCGCCGACAATGGCTCCGACTTTGCCTTCTCCATAGAATTCGATGTCGTACCAGTTTTGGGTGGAGTTGTCGGCAAGCGAGTCTTTGATCGCCCATGTCTGGCCGCCATCGGTGGTTTTCATCACATAGTGAAATTTGGATTTACCAGCGATGATATGACCCACATTTTTATCGACAAAGTAGAGACTGCGAAAATAGCTGAAGGTGATGTGGGGTGCGGCTTTAGCAAAGCTCACTTCGTTCCAGTTCTGACCGCCGTCAGTGGTCAGCAAAATGCTGCCCGCATTCGTTCCAACCCAGCCGGTTTGGGTGCCGACAAAAAAGACCTTCAATAGATTGCTCTTGACAGTGGAATCTTGCTTTTTCCAGGTCTCACCGCCGTCCGCAGTGAAATAGATGGCACCAGTGTTGCCTACCACATAACCGTTGGTTTCGCTTACGAAAAAGATGTCGTTCAATGTTTCCGGGATAAGCGGTTCAGAAACAGAAGTCCATGTAGCAGCAAAGGCGATAGTGGTGCTCACAAATCCCAAAAGCACAAAAAGTAGCCATTTCCTCATATCGAGCTCCTTTCTTTAAGATTGCACTGCTTGGTGAACACAAAAAGCGCACACCTTTTTTTTGATCTTGCCCCTGCTCAATCCCTCCGGCGTTGGTCATTGAATCGGCAGAGTGTAAATTAAATTGATATCGATATCGAGGCGGTCTTGCCCTCCAAAGGTTGTCGTGCCCATCGGTTCGGTAACCATTGCTGTGGCCTGCAGCGCAATGGTTCCGCCGGATTTTGGGGTGATCTCAACCGTCAACTGCCCCCATTGCCGTGAAAAATCGCTGATCAGATAGAGCAAATCGGCAATGCGATAGTCGGTATAGATGTCGGATTCGCTGCCTGCGAAATAGAACGGATCGCTGTTGCGTCCGTTTTCATAACCCAGGCGAAATGCTGTGCAGAGTTCTGTTGTCCAGATTTGCTGCCAGCCGATCTGCAACAGCCAGCTATCGGTTTTGGTTTGCAGGGCAATGTCGCTGTAATAGTCCTGGATTTCCGGTTTGTGTCGAATCCACCCGCCCTCGAAAGAAAAGCGCGACAGCGCCGAGTGGGCATAGCGCCAGGCAAGGATCGATTCTGCGGTTTGCTCGCGATTTTTGTGCAGCCGCACGCGGTAGAGGGGGTGTCTGGCCCACAGCCGGCGTTCAGCCAGGGCCGTGTGCAGGCGCACGCCATGTTGATCGTTCAATTCCCAGCCGGCCTCCAACGATGCATGCCAGCGCTTGGCTTGCCAGTAGCCTTCCGGCAGAGGCGTAAGGACATTGTCCTTCACAGTCATTTTCTCCTGCCCCCAGCCGCCTTCTGCAACGATGACGGCGTTTTCAGCCTTTGACCAGGTGATGGAGGCACCGCTGGTGTAGCCTCGGTGTTCTGACAAGCGGGTTTCTGTTTTTTTGCGCAGAACTTGTGGATAATCAAAACCGCGAAATTTAAAGAGGATGGTTTCACGGTCCATCGACTCTTTATCTTCGCTATAGGTGATCTCTTCGCTGCGGTCGAAAAGCGATGATTGTAGGCCGAATTGCAGGCTGCGGGAAAAAAGCCAACCCAAACCCACACTTGCTTGTATTTCGCGGTGTTGGGAGCGGGGTTTGGGGGAGACTTTTTTCAACCCCTCGTCGACAAAATAGTCGATCTCGGTTCCAAGCAGGAATGCCCGTCCAATTCGCTGTGCATAGGCGGCATTCATGACAATGCCGTCATAATGCGTGTCGCCGGATGTGCTGTCGCCGAGCAAAAACGGATTTCCGCTGGTGATGTCTTTGCTGGCAATCCAGTCCCAGCCTCCGCGAATCTCTTTTTGAAATCCGAAGGCACCGCTGAATACTTGTGTTTTGCTGAGGTGTTTTTTCCCCGACGCGCTTTGCTGCAAAATTCGCACTTGATCCGGCGTCAAAAAAGAGCGAAAAGCGCCTTCATTCTGGTAAAACTGCGACCGCAGAGTCAGGGCTTCTTGGCCTGGATCGAGCAGCAGAAATGCCGGATTATCGGCGCAGCGATAGGGATTGATTTCGGCGATCTCAGTGGTCATCAGCGACGCCGGATTCATGGGAACCTGCAGAATCTGGCCTGGCGCCGGCAACCATGCGGCCAAACAGAGCAAAATCGCGATTTTTTTCATTTTTGATCGGCTATATTGTTTTTCGATTGGTTTGTTCCGCTGTTTTCCGCTCATTCGCTGTGGTGAAACTCTGGTGTTGGATGGTCGATGACACGAAAATCCAGAGATGAATTGTTGTCGTCTTTGAGCAAGAATCGATTGTTGACCTGCACCGCAATCCGTTCCATCGATTTTCCGGTATAGAACTCGATGCCGCCGGTTGATCCTGCATCGATTTGCGGATTCAGGGTTTTCTTATCCAGACGCGAAGGATCTTCCAGGTATTCCACTCCGTCGAGGATATGCGTATAGGGAATCAAAAGACGGCCATTGCGAAAACCGAGTGAATCGACTGAAATTTTGGCCAAAACCAATGCATCCTGTTCGCCGCCGATCAGCCAATCGTATCCCGAATCCTGCAGAATCCGCTGCATATTGGGTACGGCCGGATTATCGATATCGGGAGCGTCGCGTTTGTAAAACTCAAAGCGCACTCCGGAAAGGTCGACGCTTTTGGGCGCATTGTTGCGGTGATCGATGCCGTCCGCGGCACAAACGGCAAAATGTCCGGGTTCAAGGGGATAATCTCTGCCTTTGCCGGGAAACATCCAAACATTCGACGAGTGAACATATTCGGGATCGTCAATAAAATTTTCGCCCGTATATGAGCTCGCATAAACAACCGCAATCAGCAAACTGTCGAGATAGACCGTTTCGTTGCTCTGATTGAAAATCTCCACATATTTATCGTGGAAATAGAGCCCCGATCCCAGCGGGCCGCAACCGTAGATTTCGCTGATCACCAGCGGTGAACCGCCGGCAACTGCAAACAGCGGCACCTGTACCGCATCGACCTGATCCGCCCGCAGGTCGATCAATCCCTTGGTGGCATTGATCAGCCTGATCTGGGCGGTTGCCTGCCCGGTTATCTGCTCCATTTCATCCGGTGTCATCTCTCGGCTGGCCGAAATCAGATAGGTATCGGAGATCAGTCCATAAGCCACGACCAATCCGGTTGTGTCAGCTGTAAACCGATTTTCCTGCTGCAAACGGTTGGATTTGAGCAGAACCTGGGCCCCGCGCACACCGTCTGTCCCGTAGAGAGCCTGCATGTAACCGCTTTGATCCTGGAGATAGATCTTTAACGGCGTGTGCCGCTCGACGGCAACGGGCATTTCCTCCGGCTCCAGAAGATCTGAACAGCCCAACCAGATGGTTGCGATGCACAATACAGCTGTGATGAACCAACGCATCAAAACACCTCATCGAGAAGAGTGCTGAATTCGACGCCATAAAAAATCGGCGAATTTCTGCGTTCGTAATAGACCGAAGTGGACGGCATGCTCTTGCGACGATAGAGCGGCCGGTGATTGAAAAGGTTGTTGACATAAAACGACACTTCAGCACCGCGCCAGAGCGCTTTGCTCACCTTGAGGTTGACCAGCCACTTGTTAGGCCGGTCTTCATCGATCCATTCATAGTCCTGAATCGGGTCCCACAGACGGATATAGATCGGATCGGTTTTCGAATCCGGCGGAATGAGGATCGTGTTGCCGGCACCATCGAAATAGCCCACCGCCAAAGAATCGGCCTGGCCAAGGGGACCGTTGATCTCAATGACCTTTTGCTGCACGTGCAACGTCAACCAGATCCCCAGCGGTTTGGCCTGGATATCGAATCGATAATTGATCAACAGATCTTTATATTTTTTGCCGTTGCTGTGATACAAAGGGCGGACATCCAATCCGAGTTCCGGGCTGTAACGACGACTGCCGAAATAGAGATCATCCTGCGTTCCGCTTTCCTGATCATGATAGGCGGCATCCAGTTTGATCACAGTGTCGATCACCGGCAAGCGGCGAGTGGTCAGTGAAAATTCCACGCCGCGAATGTGGTGCCAGCGGTTGTTCAGGTAGCGGGTGTTGCTCTCCATGAGCGTGTCTTTGATCACCGCAGTTGAGAGATCCGGATAATTGGGGAATTCTCTTTTAAAGAGCAAAAAAGGAATCCCTTTCGAATCGAACATATCACTCGATTCGTTGCCAAAAGCGGTCAAAGAGAGCCCAAAGTTGCCGATCTGTTGGTCGAGGCTGATTTCGTATTTTTTTTGTTTGTAGCCCTGCAGAGTCGGATTCGCCTGTGGAAGAATGGTTGTGGTGATCAAAGAGAAATTTTTTTCCGGCTGCAAGGGGTCAACCACCGACACCGTGTCTACGATATCATAATAATTGTCCTCGGCAAAGATCATGCCCATCGGCGGCGATTTGGATGTCTGACCGAATCCGACCCGGATCTGGGTGGTCGGCAACAGGCTCATCGAAAAATTGATCCGCGGATTCAAGAAACTGCCATTGTGCGATTCTATAAAGGGCTTGGACGACCACAATCCAGCGATATTCATTCCGTGTGGGCGATAGGCTTCGTAACGCGCACCGATCTGCAGGGTAAAGGGCTTCCATAAACGACCAGTGATTTTGTCTTCAAGATAGAGATTGACGATCGGGTAGACCGGTAATTCGTCATATCGGCGCAGACGGGGCGATGTGACTGATAGAGAAGGCGGGTAGAGCGGATCAACGACGATGCCTTCCCCGTTGTTGAGATCCATTCGCGCCGTCAATCCGCCACTCCACGTGTGGATGAATCGACCGCTCTCGATTCGATGTTGATATTGCAGGTCGTTATACAAGTTCCAGATGTTTCCTTTGATCCATTTTTCCCCCAGGTAACTGCCAAAAACGATGCGGCCTTCCTGTGTGCCTTCTGTGGTGCGGTCGGACATGACCAGATTGTCTCGCGACACCAGCTGTTGTTTAAAAGAATTTTGCCGTGTCCAGTTGGCCGAGGCAGTGGCTGATAATCGCCGCTGTGGCGAGAAATGGCGGCGATAGTTGGTGGTCCACTTGACGTTGATATCCCGGTTATACCAGGCTTCGCGCAGCGCGTATCCCGGTTTTTCCTTGCTTTCATCCAATGTGCGGGTAACGGTGACGCGGTTTTTAAGGTCAAACCGCTCATTGCTGCGCGACAGACCGACCTCTCCGGCGATACGGGTGTAGCCGTCGCCCTCCACGCGCACATCGTGCTCGGACATCGCCACATTCAGATTGCCGTTCACTATCCATGGTCCAATAGCTTTTCCGGCACTGATGTTGGTTTCATAGAGATGAGGATTGTATTTGAATTTTATCCGCAAGGCTTCTGCGGATTCCTTGGTGGTAACCACCATCACGCCATCTGTAAGATCGCCATACTGGGCTGAGGGAATTCCACGGATAATTCTTACCTCTTGAACATTTTCAGCCGGAATCGAACGCAAATCCAAGCCGCCATTGGCAGTTGAGTAACCGATACCAATCTGCATGTTGGCATTGTTGGTAATCGGCACACCATTCAGCACCAATTGCGCGCCGACACCATCTCCGCCGCGAATCGAGAGTTGTTCCGGCGTGTTGAGAGTCGGATTGCTGGTCTCCACTCCCGGTGTCAATTCCATGACATCGTTTAGACTCGATGCCTGCATGTGCTCAATTTCGCCGGAATGAATGCGAGATTGGGTTTCCGGTGAGATGGGCAAAAGCTCTTCGTCCGCGATTACCTGGATACCACCGATTTGCAAGGCCGTACTCGTCAGCACATACTTGCGCTCTATCGTCCGATCCGGAAGAATATTCAAACTGTCGACAGTGGATTTATAACCGATGTAGCTGATCCGCACGTTGTACCTGCCGGGTGGCAACCGCAAAGCAAAGCGGCCGCTGTTATCCGTCACGCATCCCGTGTTCAGCTCTCGGATTAAAATGTTCGTAAAGGGAAGGGGATCGGAATTTTCATCGACCACAGTGCCCTGAAAGACACCGCGCATCGGGCCGCCGGATCCGGGTGCTGCAAAGGCCGATAAAAGAAGGAACAACAATGATAAAAAATGGCGATTGCTTGTTTTCATTGGATAATCCCGATTGACGACGGATTCAAATGTTGGACTGAAGTGTGGGAGTTGTTGTAGTCAGCACCCAAAGCTGGAATGCTTGCTGATTTTGTATTAATTGGACAATTGGTCGATGATCGGCACATTCTAATAATAAAGAAAAAATATAAAAGGAACAAGCAAAATATGTCAAGAGGGCGATAAAGATTTACAAAGTAAACCTTGCCCTGGTGGTCGATCGATAGATTGACTACCTGGGCAAGGCGCCAGTTAAATGCAAGGTGCTGTTCGGGGGTTATTTCACTTCCAGTTCATCTTTTCCAGGCAGGCTTGGGAAGGTCGCATGCGGTTCTTTCTGATACCAGAACGCCACTGAGGCGATATCATCCTGCAGCGGCAGATAGCGACTGCCGGAACGCCAGCCCAGCGCCTGGATGGTTACCTTGAGTTCCTTTTCAAAGCGGATCGGATCCAGGATGTGCCAGCGATAGAGCCCAAAGCGCTGTTGGCTGTTTTCCAAACCATCCGGCAAGATGACCTGCGGCATTCCGGCATACGGGGTGGAATACTCCTGATATTTGGGCGCGTAAGGGTTGTGAAAGCCATAAGAGCCACAAAAATAATCTTCCAGACCGGTCCCGCAGATGGTGGGAAAGTCGCGGTCGCCGTCCATGTAGAATTTGATTTCACCTTCACCCCACCAGCCGTTGTTGTTGACGCCCCAGGCGAGATAGGTGCCGACATAATGTCCCCAACCCTTAATTCCATCGACAATGGTATAGACCTCCTTATAGGGCAGGGGATTGACTCGGCGGAACTGGGCATGCAGATAAGCCGCGTCGGCCGTCACTTCGGTCAGGGTATAATTGATTTGATAGTAGAGGGTTATCGAACCTTCATCGAGATTTTCCAGGGTCATTCGGCACGATTTGCGAAACGGCATCACCCAATAGCAATTGAGCGCGCTGCCGGGATTGACACAGACCGCCAGTGAATTGATCTGCGCATACGATCCCCACCCGGCGGCAAAAAAATCGCCCAGGGGGGTCTCAATGGAAGGGGTTGTTTCGTCGTCCCAATAGACGCGCAGGATGAGGAATCGCCAGTGGCCTGTGGGTGTCATCCAGATCTGTTGAATCGCGCCAGGACCCTTGATGTCTGCAAGGGCAAAAGTCTGGCCGGCTGCGATTTGGACTGAGGGAGATATTTTCCATCCCTGCCCCAGATCGCGGGCGGCGCGGGCGCCGGTGCCTTCGGTCGCCATTCCAGCCTTGCCCTTTTCACCGGTAAAGTTCTCCGGACTGATCGAACGCGTCTGCGCATGCGAAAGCCGACAGAGGTTACCCAGATGGAGATACAAACCATCGAATGATGGTTCCTGAGACGAAGCGGTTTTTGGCCATGCATACAGCAGAAAGCTGAGAATGAGGCCAATAAGAATGCCTTTCATAACGCCTCCGTTTTAATCTCATTCGATTTCTTTTCGTTGGTTGTCCGAAAAGGTCAAAAATTTTCTGCGCACTCGATCAACAGGTTATAGTTGGCCAGGGTGTTGGCCGACAGCTCTCGGCCATAAGGGCAGGCTGACGGCATCAGAACGAAACCTTTGCCCGGACAACAAAGACCTTCTTGCAGGCTGCGCTGCACGGTTCGGTGAAATTCGATTTGGTCCTGATTTTCCAGATCGCTGATTTCGATGTTGCCGAACAACACCCAGCGGTCGCCATAACGACGGCGCACAGTCGACAACTCGATATCGCCTTGCGGCGGCGGTTCGATGGGGTCCAACGCATCGATCTGCAGCTCTTCGAGGTGGGGGAGTATGCCCTGCAGCCGGCCGTGGGCATGAATTCTGGCATAACCGCCGCTTCTCTGAATGGTCTCGATGATCCTGTGGTCGTAACGGCAGACAAAATCGTGAAAAAGGGCCGGCGGCAGATAGGGAGCACCGGCATATTCAGGTCCGTAGATGCGCCACAGCCTGCCGGGCAAAGCCAGACATGCCGCTTCGACCTGCCGATAGGTCGGTTCGGCAACTCTTTCGAGCAGGCGATGAAACAGCTGTGTCTCTTCGACCGCAAAAACGACATAGTCGGCAAAATCAAAAAGCTCAGCCGCCAAGCAGAGCGGATCGGGAGTGTCGAGCATGACGATCCCGCTATCGCCGAGCGTCTGTTCTGTGGTCAGAATCGGGCTTGTCTGGGCAACACACTCTGCTTCATCGGCCGGCAATTCGAGCCAGAGAAGCGCATCTGATCGGTTTTTCAACAGCCTTTCGATGTGCCACAAGGTGTTCAAGTCGCGATCCTGCCGCGTCAATGCAGAAAGGCACCGCTTGCCGATGCAAATCTGACGCCTGCTCAGACGGTATGAATCGGTTTCCTGAACCGATAGAGTGGTCGCCTCTTCGATCGGATCAGGCGTTGAACGCACAAATGTTGGTGACCGCATGACAATGCGGTCGCTGCGGTTTTGTGTCAATTCGATCAACGGCAGCCAGGATGGATGGGTGAAGATATGATACGGATCTTTCGATTTCGGATCTTCATCCAAACCGTTGAGCTCATAAAAACAGACCGGCGGACGGTCGACTGGTTTGCCAGCCAGGGTCGCCAAAAGCCTTTCTCTTCGCGTCATCCTTTCCTCATCATCTGTCGAGCAAGCACGGGACGGCAACCCAACACGCCATGCCGGATTTGACACTTGGCGAAGCTATTGGGTGTAGAGATAGCGCTTGATTTTTTGTGTCGGTGTCTTTTCGAACGGTTCTGGCTGCTCAATGATCCGCTGCAGGCGGGAAAACGACGAAACCCGGCTGTTCACCTCGTTGCGCAGATTCGCCAAAATGGTCTCGATTTCCTTGGCAATCTGGGTGTTGCTGGTGTTGCGTTTACGGAACTCTTCATCGATTTTTTCATAATTCAAATGCACGCGGGCGATCAGCTGCCCGTGCTGTTCGTAAACCAGGGATTCCAGTACCCAATCGCTTTCATTGATGATCGATTCGATTCCCTCGGGGTAAATGTTTTCTCCGCTTGGCCCGAGGATCATGTTTTTCAATCGGCCTTTTATGTACAAGTAGTTGTCTTTGTCCAGACGACCGAGGTCGCCGGTTCTCAACCACCCATCTTCGCTCAGAATTTCGCGAGTGCGTTCAGGATCGTTGAAATAGCCTTGCATTACATTGTCGCCTTTGACCACGATTTCGCCCTCGCCGGTTATCGGGTGCTGATCACGGATTTGCAACTGTACACCGGGAATAGCCGGGCCTGTGGAGCGAAACCGGGTCAATGCAGGCCCGGTTCCGGCGATCAGCGGCGATGTCTCGGTCAAACCATAACCGATGGCATAGGGGAAATTGGCTTCGCGCAAAAACATCTCGACTTCCGGTGACAGGGCGGCGCCACCAACACCGAAGAATCGAATCTCGCCGCCAAAAGAGTGGATCAGCTTCTTCCCGGCAATGCGGTGCAGTTGCTTGCGGATCAGCGAGTTCTTGTAGAGTTTGCGCATCAGCGCTTTTGAGGTGAATTGCGGCAAAATCCGCATTTTGTAGATCTTTTCGATGACCAGCGGCACGGTAAGCATCATGGTAGGTTTGATCTTTTGCATTGCCGGTAAAAGCACCCGTGCCGTCGGTGGTTTGTCAAGATAATAGATGCTCGCCCCTTGTCGAACCGGAATGATCAGTCCGAGTGTATTCTCATAGGTATGTGAAAGCGGTAAAATCGACAACAGCCGGTCTTCATGGTTAACCGGCACGATCTGCAGGGTCATCTCGGCGTCCGAAATGATGTTTTTATGCGTCAGCATGACGCCTTTGGAGTGGCCTGTTGTGCCTGAGGTGTAGATAATGGACACCAAATCATTTTCGTCAATAGAAGCCGAATGCAAACCGGTGAGCCGCTTGGCCGCAACGCGCAATTTCGCCAGTTCTTTGCTCCCTTCACGCATCATCTCCGTCAATCTTGCTTCCGATGTGCGCTTGGGGACGATCGAAAAATTATCGATCAGGATGATCAACTTCAGGTCAACCAAATCCATTTCTTCCAACTTGTTGTACAATTTTTCCGAAATAAAGATCGCCTTGCTTTGGCTGTGGCGCAGAATATGCTGAACTTCATTGGCATGAAATTCAGGCAGGATGGGCACGGCGACAGCCCCCATCGTGGTCACCGCAAAAAAAGCGATGACCCAATTGACGCAGTTTTCGCTGAGTATGGCTACCCGGTCGCCATTATCGATGCCCTCTTTGCGCAAAAATTCGCTCATGTCTTCCACCTGCTTGCCGAATTCTGCATAGCTCAATATTTGGCCATCGATCATTCCCAAGGCAGGGCGGTTGGCATAAGTCTCCACGCTGTTTTGAAACATTGCCGTGAGCGTGCGATTGCTTCGGTTGTTCATAATGGTTTTCCTTTTGCTAAAAATACAGATCTTGAGTTTAATTTTGCGATTTCGACATTTTCTGTAAAGCAAGCCCTCTGTTCAGCGGTTGCTTTTGATACAGGCTGCTTTGCTCTCCTGTACCTGATAATCGTGCGAGTCGAATCTGAATAGCGTTCAGTATTCTTCTAATATAGACCTTTTGTTTTTAAAATTCAAGCAGAAGCGAAGCAGGTGACCGGAATTGCCGAAAAAAATTTTTCCTCTCAATAACAGCCAAAAGATCCTTGTCTTTGTCGGTCCACACCCCCGCTACAAGAAAAATTTGCTTTTATTTTGCGGCGGGAATTCCTATGTTGCACCGGTCTTGCCTGCTCACTCTACGCACTTTTCTCGCTCTATCTTGTGGAGTTTTTGATGCGCCCTCACTATTTGCGTTGTGCCTATCTGCAGAATCCTCTGGCTGTTCATGATTTGCAGCCTCGTTTGAGTTGGGAATTGCAGGCCGACGGCCGCAACCGACGACAATCTGCTTATCAAATCCGTGTCGCATCATCGCTGCAAAAACTCTTCGCTGGCGATGCCGATCTGTGGGACAGCGGCCGCGTCGATGGCAATGCGACCAACCAGATCCGCTATGACGGGAAAAAGTTGCCGTCGCGTGCATTCGCCTATTGGCAGGTCAGGATCTGGGATGAAACAAAAACCATGTCGCAATGGAGCGAACCGGCCTGCTGGCGGATGGGCAATCTCCACTCTGAAGACTGGATTGCCAACTGGATCGGCGCAGAACCCAAACCGCCGATCCGCCGACAAACCTATCTTACCGATCCACGTGATTGCAGCGCACGCGGCAACCCGCAAATTCCGCCCTCCCCGCTTTTGCGCCGGGAATTCCAAATTCAAAAACCGGTGAGCCGCGCTCTCTGCACGGCCACAGCCCTCGGCGTCTATGAACTGCATCTAAACGGCAAGAAAGTCGGCGATCGGCTGCTGGCACCTGAATGGACCGATTATCAGAAACGCGTGCAGGTGCAAACCTACGATATCACTGCCGATCTGCTCGAGGGCGATAATTGCCTTGGCGCCATTCTCGGCGATGGCTGGTATTTGGGCATTCTGGGATACTCACACCTGCCGTTGCCCGAACGGGGCAAGCATAACCACGCCTCAGAACGCCAATTTTTATTGCAGATGGAGATCGAATATGCCGATGGAACAGCTGAACAAGTCATCAGCGATGCAGCCTGGCAGGTTTGTCGCGACAGCATGGTGCAGTCGGCTGATATCTATCTCGGTGCCACAGTCGATGCGCGCAAAGATTTGCCCGGCTGGGATTTGCCGGGATTTGAAACGCAGAATTGGGAGCGAGCCCATATTTTTACCGATCCAGGCATTCAGCGGGTGCCGCAGCGCAACGAGCCGATCCGCATTCTCCAACAACTCAAACCGATAAACTGCAGCCAGACCAAAAACGGCTCCTGGCTTTTCGATTTTGGTCAGAATATGGTCGGTTTTTGCTCCATGCGCATCGATGAGAGTGAGGGATCAATTGTCAAATTGGAACACGGCGAAATTCTCGATCCACAGGGCGAACTCTATACGGAAAATTTGCGCAACGCGGAACAAACCGATTATTTTATCGCCGACGGCAGAGGCGCGCGTTGGTTTCAGCCGTTTTTTACCTATCACGGTTTTCGTTATGTTCGCGTCAGCGGGTTGTCGCGCACACCCGGCCTGGATGATCTGCTCGGGCTGGTGACCGCCTCTGATTGCCCGGTTGCCGGTGATTTCGCTTGCTCGCATCGCGATCTCAATCAGCTCTGGAGCAACATCTGCTGGACCCAGCGCGGCAACATCCCCGGTGTGCCCACCGACTGCCCACAGCGCGACGAACGCCTGGGCTGGACCGGCGATGCACTGATTTTTTCGCAAACCGGCATGTCCATTCTCGACATGGCCGCCTTTTTCAGCAAGTGGATGCAGGATCTGCGTGACACTCAACAGCCGGACGGCAAAATCGGCGATTTTGCCCCGTATTGCTCTCCAAGCCCCGACTGCTGGAACTCGCCGGGATGGGCCGACGCCGCGCTGCATATCCCGTGGCGCGTCTATCTCAATTATGGCGATCGCCAAATCCTCGAGGATCAATTTGCCGCAATGCAAAAATATATCGATAATATCCTGCAACACAATCCGAACCTCATCTGGACCCAGGTCTCCGGCAATAACTATGGCGATTGGCTGAACACTTCAACATTGATGACCGATGATCCGGCACTGGCCAAAGCCAAGGTGCCGGACACGGTGTTTTCCACTGCCTATCTGGCTTATTGCACGCGGCTGCTTGCCGGGATCGCCGCTGTTTTGGGCAAGGCCGAACTGGCAGAACACTATGCAAAACTTGCCGATGCGGTTCGCCAAGTTTTTCAGCAAGAGTTTGTAAGCCCTGAGGGGAGAGTTTTTGGCAACACACAGGCCGGGCTGGCGATGGCGCTGCAATTCGATTTGCTGCCTGAATCTCTTCGCCCGCTGAGCGCCGAACATCTGGCCAATGCAATCGTAGCAGCCGGCAATCGTCTGACCACCGGTTTCCATGCCACCATTATGGCCATGCAGCAGCTTTGCCGCACCGGTTATTGCGATCTTGCTTACCGGCTCATTGAAAGCCGCCGTTTTCCCTCCTGGATCTATTCCATCGACCAGGGTGCAACCACCATCTGGGAGCGCTGGGACGGCTATGTCGAAGGTCGTGGTTTTCAGTCCAACATCATGAACAGCTTCAGCCATTATGCTTTTGGCTCAATCGGCGAGTGGATGATGCAACACATCATCGGAATTCAGCTCGACCCGCAATCGCCTGGTTTTCGGCGATTCACGATTCAAGCTGAACCCGGCAGTTCTCTGACCTGGGCCAAGGGCTCTTATCGCTCGATCAACGGTCCCATCCGTTCCGAATGGCACATCAAAGACCAGGAGTGGCACCAGAAAATCACTGTACCGGTCAATGCCGAAGCCCAGGTGGTCATCCCGGCAGCAGAGGGCGCGACGGTGCGCGAAGGCAGTCAGCCGGCTGATCGAGCAGATGGTGTGCGGCTTTTGCATCGCGACGATCGCAGCGCCACTTTCCTGGTGGCCTCCGGCGAGTATGAATTTCATGCCCCTATGCCCACAGGATCAGCAATACCCCGAGTCGCAACACCGGAGTTCCTGCCAGCCGATACCATCGCGTTCACAGGTGATGAGACGCAGGTGCGGATTTCCTGTGCCACTCCCGAAGCTCAAATCCGCTATACCCTGGACCATTCATCGCCCAACAGCGCTTCTTCTCTCTACCAGGAGCCTATTGCCCTGTCCGATTCCGCTGCCCTCAATGCGCGCGCCTTCCGCGCCGGCTGGCTGCCGAGCCTGATGGTTTCTGCTGAATACCGTTTCGTGCCTGCTGAAAAAACATCGCGCGTCCGACTGACCGCCGCTGACATGATTGTTCATCGCGCTTTTCGCGCTCAGGTGGAGCTTGTCAATCCACCCAACCCACCCTATAATATCGGGGGCATCGCCGCGCTGGTGGACGGTCTGCAGGGTTGTATCAACCCAAGCGAGAATTGGCTGGGCTTTCTTGAACACGATTTTATCGCCACCTTGCACTTTAGTGAATCTCTTGCTGTTGACCGGATCTCTATTCGTTTTCTGCAGAATATTGGCTACAACATGTGGTTGCCCAAAGCGGTGACTCTGCAAATCGCTGCAGCAGATCATTCCTTTCAAACTGTTGCCCGAATTGAAACAGACGAGCAAAGCCATGAATTTTACAACTTGATTCGTGAGTATGCAGCGGAGGATCTCAAGGCCACAACCATGGCGGTGCGCATCATTGCGGAAAACATCGGATTCAATCCGCCCATTCATCCCACCGGCGATCTGCGGGCGTGGCTGATGGTCGATGAAATCATCGTTGAATGAGCGAGGACAACAATTATGCTGTCTCTTACACGCGTTGCCGTTGTGGCAGCGGTTTTAATTACCTGCCTTTCGATCGGTTGCACGCTCCTGACATGCGTCGGCCGGGACCAAGAACCATCCCCCGAACCATTGCTCTTGCCGCAGCCACGCCAGATGGTAAAGGGTGCCGGCGTCTTTACTCTGCTGCCGCAAACGCCGATTGCTCTGGCACCCGACACGGAACCTGATGGTCGCTTCGCCCTCGAACAGCTAAATGATGAGATCGAACGCCTGTTTGGCTTTCGGCTTTCAATCGATTCCCTGTCTGCGCAGCCGGCGATCTCCTTTGTCCGCCTGGCGCCTGATTGCTTGATCATTCCGGCTGCGGTTCCCGCAGCCGAGCGCCCGTTGTTCGTCTCCCAGGGCTATCGGTTGCAGATCCGCTCCGACAACATCGAGTGCACAGCCGCGACTTCGACCGGTCTGTTTTACGCCGTGCAGACACTTAAGCAACTGCTGCGCGCCCACCACCAGGCATTGCCGGAGTTGGTGATCATCGACTGGCCCGGTCTGGCGTATCGCGGCTGGCAGGATGATATCAGTCGCGGCCCTATCCCGACTCTCGATTTTCTCAAGAGCGAAATCCGGCGTCTGGCCGAACTCAAACAAAATGTTTTTACACTTTACACCGAGCATGTTTTCAAACTCGATAAACATCCGTTGATTGCGCCGCCGGACGGCATCACCGCCGCTGAGATTGCCGAACTGGTCGATCACGCCCGCCACTATCACGTCGAGTTGATCGGCAATTTTCAATCCTTCGGTCATTTTGGCAAGATTTTGCAGGTCCCCGAATACAGCCACCTGGGCGAAGGCGAAAGTCGGGGTGTCCTGTCACCTGCCAAACCCGAAAGTTATGCCTTTCTTGCCGATGTCTACAGCGAAATCGCTCCAGCCTATGCCAGTCCGTTGTTCAACATCAACTGCGATGAAACCTGGGAGTTGGGTGTCGGGGCAAGCAAAGCGATGGTGGACAGCCTGGGACTGGGAGCAGTCTATGCTTTTCATATCAATCGTGTTGTCGAACTTTTGCGCCCTTACGGCAAAACCGCAATGATGTGGGGCGATATTGCCGTCAACAATCCAGAAATTACCCGCAATCTGCCGCGCGATTTGATCGTGCTCTCCTGGGGGTATGATGCAAAACCGAGTTTTAAACACGCCATACAACCCTTTACCAGGCTCGGATTCGATTTTTGGGTCTGTCCCGGGGTCAGCTGCTGGGGAAGGATTTGGCCTGATTTTGGGATTGCCCGCATCAATATTCATAACTATATCCGCGATGGTTATCGCCATGGCGCCCAGGGAGTGCTCAATACAACCTGGGATGATTCCGGCGAAAATTTCTTTGCTTACCATTGGGTTCCCCTGGCCTGGGCAGCCGAATGCGCCTGGAATCCACCTGCTGCCAATGCCGGAGAGGAGGAACGCGAAAGACGCTGGAATGGATTTGCAGATGCCTGCGATCATTGGCTTTTCGCCGCTGCCGGGAAGCGGGTCACCCAAAAACTGCAGAAACTGAGCGAATTGGGCAGTTTCTCTTTGACCGCTGGGTTGGCTGATCATGTTTTTTGGCGCGATCCACGCGATCTGGTGCGAAGTGCAAAACTCGGCGATACCATCGCTCAGGCAGAATCGCTGCGCTATGACTGCAACCATTTGCTCGCCACTCTCGATTCTCTGGCGCACGGCTCCTTGCTCAATGGTGCTGACCTCGATTTTGCTCGTTTTGCTGGCCGGCGTATTCGGTTTATCGCCCAACGAGACCGGCTTGCTGCACAAACCGCTCTCATGGATGCGAATTTGGCCATCGATGAAGCGCGAAACCAGGCGAATGATTTGCGTCGCGAATGGCTGGCTTTGGCCGACACCGTGACCGTCCTGCGGCAAACCTATATCCCCCTCTGGCAGCAGGAAAATCGGCCTTGGTGGCTCGAGCAAAATCTGCAGAAATATGACGAGCTGATCGATCGCTTGCGCCGGTTCGATCTCGATCTGCGCTGCCAGGTTGGTCCGGCATCTCCAACCAGCGGCACTCGCTTGATTCTCAATCCGCTCTTCCCGGACACACCGATTTTCTATACTCTGGATGGCAGTGAACCCAATACTTTATCAATGCGTTATACCCAACCGGTCGATGTGAACGGCGAGGTGCATCTGCGAGCTATTGGAATTGATACCGCCAACCACAGAACAGGGCGTGAAATCGAACAGACCCTGTTTGCCCATCTTGCCCTCGGCAGGCCGCCAGTACTGCGCAATCCGTTCGCGGCAAACCGATCCGGCGGCGGTGCGGATGCCCTGGTCGATGGTTTTATCGCTTATGACGACCTTTTTTCGCCCTACTGGCAGGGTTTTGAAGGTAAAAACCTTGATGCGGTCATCGATCTGGGTTCCTTGCACCCGGTTGATCGCGTATCTATCCGGTTTTTCCAGCAGGCGATCTATCGGGTTTTCCTCCCCAAAACGGTTGAAGTCGCTCTTTCTCGGGATGGACGCAGGTTTGATCCGGCGCAGACTTTTGCCGTCGCCGAACCGGCAGCTGAACTCACACCGTTCAGCCGTGAATTTTGTGCGACCTTTAGCCAGCAAATGGCGCGTTATGTGCGTGTGGTTGCTCGTCCGATCGACGCCTGCCCAGATTGGCATCCAAATCCGGGCGCTGCGGTATGGTTGTTTGCCGATGAGATCGTCGTTCAATAAACTGAGGTGATGATGAACTGTGCAGAAATTTGGGCAATCATCGCAATCCTGGTTTTGACTGGTTGGATCGTTGCAAAACCTGTGCAAGCCGGGCAAAAGTCGGTCGAAGAATGGCCGGTGTTGAAAACTTATGATGCCGACCACCTCGACCGCATCGCGATGCCCATAGGCGGCATCGGCACCGGCACCGTCTCGTTGGCCGGCAACGGCGGTTTGCGCGACTGGGAGATCATGAACAGGCCAGCCAAGGGATTTCTGGCCGGACCGGGCGGCAACCAGGCCCCCTTTTTCGCCGTCAATATACTCGCTGCCGGCAAAAAATCGCAAACCCGGGGATTGATGGGTCCAATCCCGCTCTCTGAGTATGAAGGCATGGACGGCCGCAATCCAGCCAATCACGGTATCCCGCGTTTTCGCAAATGCCGGTTTTCCAGTGCCTATCCCTTTGCACAAGTCGACCTGCAGGACGACGATCTGCCCATCCGCGTGCAACTCAAGGCATTCAATCCATTGATTCCGGCGGATGCGGAGTCCAGCGGCATCCCGATCGCTGTGCTTCGCTATGAGGTCCACAATCAACTGGCTGAACCCCTGACCGTGTCGATTTGCGGAATCATGGAAAACTTTATCGGCGAAGACGGCTCCAGAACAGAACCCGATTGGCGCCATGTCCGTGTGCCGACCGGCAGCGACAACAACCGCAACATTTTTCGTCTGGGCCGATCGGCTCGCGGCCTGCTGCTCTCATCGCCGGGCGTCGATCCCGCGGATGAGGCTTGGGGAACCCTTGCCTTGACCACCGCCGAGCAATCTGGCGTTACCTACCTCACCGGTTTGCCGACCGGCATTTGGGGTGAAGATCTGCTCAAGCTGTGGGACGATTTTTCAGCTGACGGCTGCCTGCACGATCATCCGGGAGCAGAGGGGAACAGACCAATGGCTGCTTTGGCGGTGCAAAAGACGATCCCCGCCAATTCGAGTGCAGTTTTCAGCTTTTATTTGACCTGGCATTTCCCCAACCGCCGGGCCTGGGCACAAACCCGGGTCGGCAATCACTATGCCGAACAATACCGCGATGCCTGGGATGTGGCTGAACGAACGGTGCCGCAACTGCCGGCTCTGGAGAAAAAGACGGTTCAGTGGGTGACCGCCTTTGTCAACTCAGATTTGCCGCCTGAGGTCAAAGAGGCTGCCCTTTTTAACCTCAGCACTTTGCGCACCCAGACCTGTTTTCGCACTGCCGATGGCCGTTTTTTTGCGTTTGAAGGGTGTTGCGACCGCGTCGGCTGTTGCAGCGGCTCATGCACCCACGTGTGGAATTACGAACAGGCAACTCCGTTTCTTTTTGCTGAACTCGCCAAATCCATGCGCCGAACCGAGTTTGCCCACGCCACGGACAACCAGGGATTGATGAGTTTTCGGGTGCAACTGCCGCTGAACAGGGCGCAAAGTTTCGGCCTGGCTGCCGCCGACGGTCAGATGGGCTGCATCGTCAAACTCTACCGCGAATGGCAGCACTCCGGCGACGAATCGCTGTTGCGCGATTTATGGCCGCATGCCCGCCGTGCCCTCTCCTTTGCCTGGATCGAGGGCGGCTGGGACGGGGATGTCGATGGCGTCATGGAAGGTTGTCAGCACAATACCATGGACGTGGAGTACTACGGCCCCAACCCACAAATGCAGCTCTGGTACCTGGCCGCTCTGCGCGCTGCTGCAGAAATGGCTCGGGCACTGGGCGATGATGAATTCAGTCTGCTCTGCCGCGCACTTTTTGCGCGCGGCAGCGAATGGACCGATCGCCATCTCTTCAACGGCGAGTACTATGTGCATTTGATCACTCCGCCGCCGGAGGGCCAGGAAATCGCTCCCGGCTTGCGCGTGGGTGCAGGCGCCAAGGATCCGCGCAACCCGGCCTATCAGCTCGGCGAAGGTTGCCTGGTCGATCAACTGGTCGGTCAATTCTCCGCCCATGTCTGCGGCCTGGGCTATCTGGTCGATCCGCAAAATATCAAAAAGACGCTGCAGAGCATTCTGACCTATAATTACCGGCCATCGATGCACAGCCACTTTAACAACATGCGTTCCTATGTCCTCGGTGAAGAGGCAGGCTTGCTGATGGCTGCCTATCCGCACTCGCGGCCCCAATTCCCGTTCTCCTATTTCAACGAAGTGATGACCGGCTTTGAGTATACCGCTGCTGTTGGGATGTTGTATGAGGGATTGGTGGATGAAGGAGTGCAATGCATCCGCAACATCCGCGCGCGTTATGACGGCCGCAAACGCAGTCCGTTCGATGAGGCTGAGTGCGGCCATCACTATGCTCGTGCCATGGCCTCATGGGCCGCAGTCCCGGCTCTGAGCGGTTTTCACTATTCGGCGATCGACAAGTCGATCCGCTGGGCTCAATTCGACGGCACCCATTTTTGGTCTAATGGTTCCGCCTATGGCACCGTGCGTCAGTCGGGGGATTCCCGTGTTCGCACGCTGGAGATCGTCGCCTTTGGCGGTGAGGTTTCCTTGCTTTCGCTTGGCATCACCGGTTTTGGCCGCCAGACGTGGGAGTCCAGCCGCTCTGTCACCCCCGGTACAACCCTTGTCGCCAAGGTGACGGCAAATGATGCGACTGTCGGTATGCCGAGCCTGCCGGGGCGCGACCAGGAGATAGTGCCCGTTCTGCCCCGTCCTCAGATTGTGGTCGGCGATCTTTTAATTCGGCGGCAGGTTTTCAGCGATTCGCTGATTGTTTGTGTGCGCAGTGCGGATCCTGCAGCAGATATCCATTACACCTTGAACGGCCAAGTTCCCACCAGCCGCGACGCACGGTACACCAAACCGCTGGTTTTGGATCGCTCGTGCGAGCTTAAAGCCATTGCGGTGCGCAAGGGTGCGATTTCGGTGGCCGTTGCGCAGGCGACCTTCTGCAAGCGTGTCGCCGTCCAGAAACTTTCGCTGCTGCACGCCCCTGCTGTGCCGCAGAGCGGCGCAGTTGAGAAACTCTTGTTTGATGGCGTCCGCGGCTCGAAAAATCATGCTGACGGCCAATGGGTCGGCTTTGCAGGTGTCGATTTTGTCGCGGATATCGATCTCGGCATCGTTCAGACCATAAATCGCCTTGCGGTGGGTGCCTTGCACAAACCGGATGTTGGTATCTATTACCCGCGCCGTATCGATTTTTGGGCCTCGGATGACGGGGTGACCTACCGACCGGTCGCTGAACTCGACGAATCGATGATCAATCAACTGGCCTGCTGCGATAATGCGCAATTCGCCGTCGAGCCGCAAAGCCTGCGCTCGCGCTATCTGCGCATCCAGGCGAAAAACATCGGTTTTCATCCTGCCGCAACCGTCGGCGCCACCAGGTACACCTGGCTCTATATCGACGAGTTGTTTATCGAATAAAGCAAGAACCGAAGGCTCTATCTCATCTCTGCATTAAAACAACATTTCCATTGAGGAGAATGCTATGGCGCAAACACCGCGCGAAGTCGTCTTGAAGTCGCTCACCTTTGCAAAACCGGAAAGGGTACCGCGCGATCTTTGGACTCTGCCCTGGGCGGAAAAAAGATTCCCGGATGCCGTCCAGTGGATACGCACCCACTATCCGTCGGATATTGTGCATTCGGTTTCCGTCTATTCGCCTTCACCGCGCCTCAAGGGCGATCCCTATGTGCTCGGTTTTTATACCGACGAGTGGGGCTGTACCTTCAAGAACATCCAGGAAGGCGTTATCGGCGAGGTGGAAACGCCTCAGCTGCAGGATGTCGCCGATTGGCCGACTGTAAATCCGCCTTATGAATTGTTGCCGACCGATGAACAAAAGGAGATCGATCGGATCAACCGGTTTTGCGCCTTCACCGATTGTTTTGTGCTCGCCGATTGTTGTCCACGTCCATGGGAGCGCTATCAGTTCATCCGTGGCACGGTCAACGCCATGATGGATGTGATGGCACCGGAGGAAGGAGCCTCCGATCTGCTGAACTTGATCCACGAATTCTATCTCAGCGAGCTCGAGTTCTGGATCAAGAGCGATGTAGACGGTATCATGTTCATGGATGACTGGGGAACGCAAAATCAATTGCTCATCCCGCCGGCGATCTGGCGTCAGCTGTTCAAACCTCTGTATCGCGATTACTGTGAATTGGCGCACTCTTATGGTAAATTCGTTTTTATGCATTCGGATGGCCACATCAGCGCCATCCTGCCGGAATTGATCGAGATCGGCGTCGACGCGATCAATTCTCAACTGTTCTGCATGGATCTGGGTGAGATCGCCAGGATCGCCAAGGGCAAGATCACATTTTGGGGGGAAATCGATCGCCAGCATGTTTTGCCTTCGGCTGACTTGCAAGTCGGCCGTGATGCGGTCAAGACTGTGGTTGACAAGCTGTATGACCCCACCGGCGGGGTGATCGCTCAATTTGAATTCGGCCCGGGTGCAAATCCCGAGATGGCTAAAATCATATTTCCCGAATGGCAGAGGCTGACAGTATGACAGACAGAAATTGGACACCCCGGGAACGGGTGTTGGCTATATTGAACAAAGAACAACCTGACAGAGTGCCATGGTTCGGCGACCTCGATTACTGGGCAACCGGCCTGCGCGTGCGCGGTGTGGTAGGCGCCGACTTTGTCCAGAGTCAAGCCTATGTGGATTGGCATCGCGACCTCAGGGTTGGCTTTTATTTACAGGGGACGTTTCCCTTTCGCGTCCAGTATGATGGCTCGATTGCTGTCAAGAAATGGCGCGAGGGGAATCTGCGCTATCGGCAGTTCGATACACCGTATGGACAGCTGCGCGATTGCTGGCAGTGGATAGAACAATCTTGTTCTGAAGCGCCGATCGAACACCTGATCAAGACCAGCGCCGATCTGGCGGTCATGACCTATATCATTCGCCACCAAAGCACTGAACCCGATTATGATGCTCTGGCCCGCCGTCGAAAACAGGTCGGTGAACAAGGGATTGTGCTTGGTTATATGCCGCGTTCTCCTTTCATGGATCTGCTCGTCGAAGATTGCGGTATCGAAACCCTGACCCTTTTACAGCTGGATGCGCAGGAGCAGCTGGCAGAGTTGATGGAGGTTAAAGAGTCTGCGCATGATCTTGCGTCTGCGATCACGGTCGACAGTCCGGCCGAAGCCCTGATGATTCCGGAAAACTTGTCTGCCGAAATGGTCGGGCCGCAAAATTTTGAAAAGTACCTTCGCCGCTATCAAACCCGTTGGGCGAAAAATATTGCCGCAGCTGGAAAATATTCTTTTGTTCATATGGATGGAACCTTGCGCGGTTTGCTGAAGCAAGAGTGTTCGGTGGGATTGACTGTTCTGGAAGCGCTGACACCGGAACCAGTCGGCGATGTGGCGATCGAGCAATGGGCCGACTATGCCGGCGAATCGCGCACCATCTTTTGGGGCGGGCTGCCCGGCGTCTATTTTACCCCCTTGATCGATGATGCCGAATTCGATCGCCAGGTGATCGATGTTCTGGCGGTCATGTCGCAAGAACCGCGCTATGTCCTTGGCGTAGCCGATCAGGTGCCGCCTGATGCCTTGGAGGCGCGAGTTCGCCGGGTGGCTGACCTCGTCGATCGCTATGGAAGGTATTCTTCACGATAGGGAGACAGGAACAGATCCTCACTCAAGGAGAAAGATCGGATGCGGGATTCGGAACTTTCAACACTGCAGTCGCAGGGCAGTGTCGTTTATTTGACCGCGATTTCCCTGGTTGCTGCGCTAGGCGGCTTTTTATTCGGCTATGACACCGCAGTGATCTCGGGTACTGTCGGTTTTGTCAAAACGCAGTTCGCCCTCGATGCCCTGATGGAGGGGTGGTTCGTCGCCTCTGCTCTGGTCGGCTGTATCGCCGGCGTCTCGTTTGCCGGCGTGCTGAGCGACTGGAGCGGACGCAAAATCGCCTTATTGCTGTCGGCCGTGCTCTTTACGCTCTCGGCGGTCGGCTGCACCGTCGCACAATCGCAAAACATTCTGATTCTCTATCGGTTTATCGGCGGACTGGGGGTTGGAGTGGCTTCGATGCTTTCGCCGCTCTATATTTCCGAAGTCTCTGCCCCGCATTTGCGCGGTCGCCTGGTCGCGCTCTACCAATTCGCTATCACCATAGGCATTCTCTGTGCCTATTTCGCCGACGCCGCGTTGCTTAAACTGGCAACCCATTGGCAAGGACCGGAAGATGGATTCTGGTACTGGATCGTGCATCAGGAGGTCTGGCGAAGCATGTTCGGATCCGAAACGGTGCCGGCAGTGCTCTTTTTCCTGCTTCTGTTTTTGGTGCCCGAGAGTCCGCGCTGGCTCGCTGCGCATGGCAGCAAGGACAAAGCGCGCGCCGTTCTTGCCCGGGTTTCCGGCGATCGCAAAGCCGAACGCCAAATGGAGGAAATCGAGGTCACTCTCAAACTCGAAACCGATTCGCGAGCCGGCAAATCGGGATTTAGCCTCACCTTGCTCGAGCAGCTGTTCAGACCCGGCTTCCGCACCGCCATGCTGATCGGCATCGCGCTGGCGATTTTGTCGCAACTGACCGGAATCAATGCGATTATCTATTACGGACCGCGAATCTTTACTCTTGCCGGTCTCAACGTCGCGGATTCGCTCGACAGTCAGGTGATCATCGGCGTGGTCAACGTGTTGTTCACCCTGTTGGCGATCTGGAAAATCGACACCTTCGGCCGCCGCGGCCTGTTGCTGACCGGCATCAGCGGGATGTTTTTCTTCCTCCTCGTCATTGGCCTATTTTTTCTCGTCGGTCTGACCCGCGGCCTCTGGCTGCTCATCCCCATGCTTCTTTACATCGCCTGTTTTGCTTTTTCTATCGGTCCGGTGATCTGGACCCTTTTATCCGAGATCTATCCTACAACCGTGCGCGGAACCGCCATGTCGGTCGCCACGTTTGCTTTATGGACCGGGACTTTCATTATCGGTCAGGGTGTTCCGTGGTTGCTGGAAAATCTGGGCGCTACAGTGACCTTTTGGTTGTTCGCCTTGATGTGCGTGCCGGCTTTTCTCATCACCTTGAAAAAGGTGCCGGAAACCAAAGGCAAAACTCTGGAAGAGATTGAACACCATTGGCTGCGTGGATGACGAATGAAGGCACAACCGTGTGCCGGGATGGGGTTTGCTTTGAGTGTGTCCGGTCGCTTTCTGAACGCCGGCACCGGCCGATTAGAATCAAAACACTCCGCGGTTGCCGGAGTGTTATCGATCATATCATAAAAACGAGCTGAAAATGGCGCGTTTAACCTTGCGGGATGAAAAATGAGTGTTTGTCGCACGATTGCTGCAACCAGCCGTAAAGCTTTGCAGGTCGTCGCAATTCTGTCGCTGGCCATGGCTGCCTTTCGCTGTGACCGCGAGCCGCAGACAAAAGATCGCGTCCTTGCCCGTATCGGATCGCGCACCATCACGGTCGATGAGTTTATCCGCCGGGCCGAACTTGCAGTCCGGCCGCCTTATTGCCGCGGCGACAACATGGTGCACAAGAAGATTGTGCTCAACTCTTTGATCGCGGAAAAGCTTTTTGCCCTGGAAACGGCGGATTCAGCCGCTGTTTGGCGCGAGGAGAGGTTTCAATTTTATCTCCAGGGCCGCAAGGAACAAGAAATGCGCCGTATTTTTTATGAAAATTTGCGCTCAAACGTTTTATTAAAAGAAAGCGAGATTGCGAGCGCCTTTTCTCAGGCTGGCCGCATTGTCGAAGTGGACTGTTTGGTGTTGCCGCCGGATGTCGACATCCCGGCAGATTCAGCCGCGATTGCGCTCCATCTGAGCAGCCGAGATACCCTCGTGCGCCGCCGGATCAGCTGGTCTGATCCGCTATCGCTCCCCATGCACGATGCTCTCTTCCAGGATAGGCCAACGGCAGGCAGTCTTGTCGGTCCCATTTCCATCTCGGACGGTTCCCATCTGATCATGCGCGTCGCCGGCTGGCTTGACCAACCGGCATTGAGCGAACAGGAGGAGATCCGCCGTCGACAGGCGGTCAGAGAAAAACTGATCGAACGCAAGACTGCTGTTCTGTGGGAAAAAGAGGTCGCTGACTTGCTAAAAGACAAAACAATGCATCTTGACCGGCAGGGATTCGATCTGTTGGTGAAAATTCTGCAGCCGCTCTATTTCGACAAAACAGCAGAGCAGCCGGAAATTCTCGCCCAGCTGCAAACCGACGATCAGATACCGGCACGACTCGGCTCACAAATGGCTGAATTTGCCGACCAAAAGGTGTACGATTTCGACGGCCGTGCGGTGAGCCTGGGTGAATTTGCCCGCAGCCTGCAGGTCCACCCGTTGGTCTTTCGCGAGAAAAAAATTCCTGTTTCGCAGTTTCCCCAACACTTGCGCTTGGCGCTCGCGGATCTGGTGCGCGACCAGCAGATCACTCGCGAGGCTTACCGCCGCGGCCTGGATCTCGATCCGCAAGTAAAGCGGGAAACACAACTCTGGCAGGATGCCCTGTTGGCGCAGTGGTCGCAGGAACGGTCGCTCGCACAAGCTGCATTCGACGGCCTGACCGCTGAACAAGTTGTCGAGTCGATTTTTACGCCCTATGTGGAGGAATTGCAGCGCAAATACAGCCGGCAAATCGAGATCGATGTGGATGCCTTTGATGCAATCGAACTGACCGGCATCGATCTGATTGCCCTGCAAAAGAACGTTCCCTTTGCCGTGGTGGTGCCGGCTTTTCCGCAATTGACGGTCGATGCAAATCTCGATTATGGAAGGCGAATGGAATAGAACGACAGCCTCTTGCACGGTATGACCGCGATAAAACAAGCCGACAGCAGGGGCATGGTTTGGTCTTTCAGCGACAGAATGCGGATTTTGGAGTTGCAGTCAAGCGATCGACGCGGGTGGTACACCAGACCAGTCGATCGACACTTGGTCAAATAAATCGAAAAGTTGAAACAATTAAACAGGAATGCGAATGATGATCATGAAAATAAAAATTCGAGCCGCGTTTCTGCTCGTCCTTCTGGTATTGACGCTGGCAGCCTGTAGCCGCAAAACGCCGGTGGCTGTGCGTGTCGGTGAACAACAGTTGACCATGGATGAACTGGCAACTCTCTTTCGCAACAGTCCGCACTATATCCGTGCGCATGAGTTCAGCGCCGAAAGATTGAATGAATTCGTCGAAAAAGAGGTAGTGGACGATCTGCTGTTTCAGCAGCAGGGTTACCGCCTGGGACTCGACCAGGACAGCCTGCTGCTCAAGCGGATCGATTATCTGACCCGCGATCTCTTGACGCGGGAAGATGGATTGCTGTATAAAACAATTCTGCCCGATAGTTTTGTGGTCAGCGAAAGCGAAATCGAACAAGCCTACCGGTTGCAAGGCGTGCACAGACAGCTGGCCCATATCCTGGTCCACCGCCGGGAGACAGCGGATTCTTTGATCGAGCGCCTCAAGGCCGGTGCCGATTTTGCCGATCTGGCCAGGCGATACTCTATGGACAGTCAGAGTGCTGACCGCGAGGGCGTGTTGTTGCGGCCGGTCGTCTGGGGCAATGTACAGGCGCCGGTCGACTCGATCATTTTCAGCAAGGCGGTCGGCGAAATCGTCGATCCGATCCGTTCACCGGCCGGATATCATATCTTCAAAACCCTGCAGGAAAACGAACGGCCGCAACGACCGCTGCCACAGGAGCGCGAGCGCCTTCGCAAAGTCCTGCAAGACCGCAAGAAAAAGTTCTTTATGCAGTCCTATCTGCAAAAGCTTTACATGGAAAACCAGGTTGCCTACAACGATTCTTTGCTTCTCCGGCTTCTCGATCTCTATGAAGAACAGCCGGTTGTCCAGCGTTTGCTCCACCATGAAAGACTGACCCAAAGTGAGCGCGAACAAGTGATCGCCAGCAGCGTCGATGACCGGATCATGCTAGATGAAATCGTCCAGTCTTATATCGCCCCGCCGCCTGGTATGCGCCAACCCTGGCACAACATCGAGGATGTTCGCGATTTCATCAACGGCCAACTCAGCACCAGGCTGCTCTACCGCCAGGCTGTCGAGATGGGCTTGGATCGGCACCAGGAAACGGTAGCCCGGATCGATGAGTACCGCAATCGCCTGGTGCAACAACAAGCCCGGGAAAAGTTGGTAATCAACCAACTTGTAATCGATCCGCAGGAGATCGAGGAGCATGTGCAGCAAGAGATCGCGCAAGGCCGTTTGACAGACGAAGAGGAAGCGCGCATGTTGCGGCGACGCAGCCTGCGGCGGCAAAAGGCCGAAGAATTGACGGACAAATTGCTTGCGCAATGGCGAGAGACAGAAAAAATTTCTGTCGATGACCGCGTTTTGCAAAGACTGGCTGAACAACTGACCGCAGAGAAAAAAAGACTGAACTGAATCCTTAATTTTTAGGAACCCAAAAGCACTGGTGTCCGGTCGTTCGACCAGACACCAGTGACCCAAATTATGAAAAGCGAAAAAACAACACACACGCTCAACGGCGATCAAAATCCTCTTTTAGATGTGGTCAACCTGAGCAAAAGATTCGACGATGTGATTGCCGTTGATGGAATTGGTTTTTCTGTAAACAAGGGAGAACTATACGGGTTTCTCGGTCCAAACGGCGCCGGCAAAACCACCACCATCAGCATGCTCACCGGATTGGCTCGCCCTGATTCGGGAACGATCCGTATTGGCGGTCTCGACTGTACGAGAAATCCCAAAGCTGCCCAGCATCTCATCGGCGTCGTCCCGGATGAAAGCAATCTCTATCCCGAATTGACCGGCTATCAGAACCTTTGTTTCTGCGCCTCTCTCTACGGCGTTGCCAAGCAAGAGCGACAGCTGCGCGCCCGCAAACTGCTGGATAAATTCGGATTATCCGAGGCGGCGGAGCGGAAATTCTCCGGTTATTCCAAAGGCATGAAACGCAAACTGACCATCGCGGCCGGCCTTATCCATCATCCCGCTGTTCTTTTTCTGGATGAACCGACGACCGGCATCGATGTTTCCAGCGCCCGCCAGATCAGACTGCTGATCGCGGAACTCCACCGCCGTGGGATCACCATCTTTTTGACCACTCACTATATCGAAGAAGCCGAACGGCTGTGCGAACGGATTGCATTTATTGTCAATGGTCGGATAGTCAAGATCGATAGGCTGGACAACCTTTTACAGCCGGTACAGGGAATCAATGCCATGTCGGTTGCGGTCGCCGACATGCCGGACGACCTCTGCGCAAGACTTGCCGCTGCTTTTCCTCATCTTGTGTTCCAGACTGTGTCTGCCGAACAGATCCGGGTAGAGTCGGTCGAAGCGATTCGGGTAGGACCTCTGGTCAAGTTCATCGAAGAACAATCGGCTGAAGTTATCGAAGCCAGACGGATCAGACCCTCCCTGGAAGATGTCTTTGTCCGCATTACTGGCCTCGAGCTTGACCTGATGAAAAAAGAGAAAGAAAGAGGTGGAGGTCGCCCGTGAAACACTGGATCGCTTTTTGGAATATCATGCGCAAGGATATGCAGGCTTACTATCTCAAGCCGCCTAACATCAGTTGGGGATTGATTTTTCCTATTGCCTGGACCGGGATGTTCTTTATCCGATCAGGCAGTGGCCTGGACAGCATACTCACCCTGCTCCCGGGCGTGATCGCCATCTCGGTTTTGTTCGGCACCACTTCTCTGTTGTCGGTAACCGTGACTTTCGAGAAAAAGAACCGCTCCTTCGAGCGTTTGCTGCTCGCTCCCATCTCCTTGAAGCTGTTGATGCTGGCCAAGACGAGCGGTGCAATTCTCTTTGGCGTGGTCAACGCTTTTATCCCGATCATTTTGGCCCTGTTTCTGACCGATCTTTCGCAGGTGAACTGGGCGCTGGTGGTGCCGGCCATTTTCATGATCGCCGTCGCCTCGACTTTTTTGGGTTTGTTCATCGCCGTATCGGTTAGTGAAGTGTTCGAAGCACAGACCTTTTCCAACTTTTTTCGCTTTCCGATGATTTTTCTCTGCGGTTTGTTTTTTCCAATCAGCGCTTTACCGGTTTTCCTGCGACCGCTCTCTTATTTGTTTCCCTTGACCTATGGCACTGATGTTCTGCATGAAGCGATTCATGCACAAGGCGTACTCGCTCCCGGACTGAACCTGTTGATCATCGCCGGTTTTTGTGTTGTGCTTTTTTATGTCAGCGTCCGCAATGTGCAAAAAACATGGATAGTTTGATATTTGTACCCTGAAAATGAAAGGAAGGGTTTCGATGCTCGACAAGGAGCGCCGGGTTCTGGAAGCTCGGATCGATGTTTTTCTGCAGCATTTGCAGACACTTTTTTATCCGCAGACAGTCGAACTGTCAGCGACTTTCGGAGCCTGTGCAGAGGATATCGATTTTGCTGCGCGCTTGTCCGTCGTTCAACACCCGGTGAGCAAAGGGCAGGAGTGGGGCGAAAATTTCCAGACCGGCTGGTTTCATTTGGTCGGCGTTGTGCCGGCTGAGTGGCGGGGCAAGCCGGTTTATGGCCGGCTGAATATCGGTGGAGAAGGGTTGGTTTACTCAGCATCAGGCGAGCCTCTGGCATCGATCAGCATGCACTCGGTCTGGCAGCCGGGCTTCAAACGCGACCGTTTTTTGGTCATCGAATCGGCTCACGGGGGTGAAACCGTTGACCTGTGGATTGAAGCCACTGCCGCTCAACTTTTCGGGTTGCAGCTGCAGCGCGATCCAGCACTACAGAATCCGCAGCGTTTTGGCCATTATCGCCCGGCGATACAGGATCTCTCACTTGCCTTGTTCCGCGAGGATGTCTGGCGGTTGCACAACGATTGTCGCCTGCTCGACAGGCTCATGCGTTCTTTGTCGGACCGCAGTGTGCGCCGGGCGCGCATCCTGCAGGCGCTCATGCAATCGATCGATCGATTCAATGAAACTGACCAGGGCGTCGAATGCGCACGAAAAGCACTCCAACCCGAACTGCAAAAACTCGCTTCAGCCTCTGATCTGCATACCACTGCGGTCGGCCATGCTCATCTTGATACCGCCTGGCTGTGGCCGCTGGGCGAAACCGTGCGCAAATGCGGCCGCACGTTTCTGACGCAAGCGATGCTGTTGGAAAAATATCCCGATTATGTTTTTGGCGCCTCTATGCCGCAGCATTACGTCTTTTGCCAACAGCGCTACCCTGCCGTCTATGAGCGGGTAAAAAAACTGGTGGCAAAAGGCCGCTGGGAACCGCAGGGCGGTATGTGGGTCGAAGCCGACTGCAACCTGATCGGCGGCGAATCCATGGTGCGGCAGATTCTGCATGGAAAAGGTTTTTTCCGCGACGAATTTGGCATCGATGTGCGCCATCTCTGGCTGCCCGATGTCTTTGGCTACAGCGCCAATTTACCGCAAATCCTGAAAAAAAGCGGCATCACCACCATGGTCACCCAAAAGCTCTGCTGGAACCGCTTTAATCGGTTTCCGCACCACGCTTTTAACTGGCGCGGCATCGACGGCAGCGAGGTCGTTGTCCATTTTCCGCCTGAAGATACCTACAACAGCGAACTGTCGCCGGCGGCGTTGCGCTATGCGCAGGAGAATTTCGAAGAACGAGCTGTGCTCGATGAGTTTCTCACCCTGTTCGGCATCGGCGACGGCGGCGGCGGACCGACCGAGGAGATGATTGAAACCGGTCTCAAACTGCACGATCTCGAAGCCTGTCCACAAGTTCGCTTTGGCCCGGCGCAACCCTTCCTTGATCGTTTGGCAGAACACAAAGAAAAACTCAAGACCTGGACAGGTGAGCTCTATTTCGAGCTGCACCGCGGCACCCTGACCACTCAAGCATTCAACAAAAAGATGAATCGCAGGTTGGAGCTGCGGTTGCGCGAGCTGGAAGTTCTGTTCAGCGGTCTACCCCTTGCCGATTATCCGCAATCGGATCTCGATCGATTGTGGAAATCTTTGCTGCTGCTCCAGTTTCACGATATACTGCCAGGCTCCAGCATAGGCCAGGTCTATGCGGACTGCCGCATAGCCTATGCTGGAATGGAAAAGCAGGCCGATCGGTTGCTGCAGCGCGCTGAAGCTGCCTGGGTCGAGCCGGCACAGGATTCGCTGGCGCTGGTCAATACTTTGTCCACGCCCTATTGCCGGCCGCTTCTTTTGCCAGAAGAGTGGCGGGGATTCGCGGTTACCGATGAGGACGATAACTCGATTGCCGTGCAGGACAGCGAAACAGGCGCACTGGTGCAGATCGACATTCCAGCCCTGGCGATCAAAACGATTAAAAAAGGTGTTCGCCGGCTGCAGAAAAAAGAGACCAATGAAGGGCTGGTGCTGGAAAATGAGTTGATACGCTACGAATTCGGGTCGGACGGCACCATCTCCTCTGCCTACGACAAAGAAGCGGAATTCGAGGTGTTGAGAGGCCAAGGTGGCAATGTCATTTCGCTTTATGAGGACAGGCCGACCGACTGGGATGCCTGGGAAATCGAACATTACTATGAAAACCAACTCCTCGAACAGGCGAAAACAGTGCATCATTCGGCCGGATCTGCGGGACCGATCAGCCGCTCGCTCGGTTTCGAGTTCCGTATTGCCGGCTCTTTCATTCACCAGCAAATCGTTCTCAGCGCCAACAGCAAGCGCCTCGATTTTGTTACTCAGGTTGATTGGCAGGAGCGCCATAAAATGTTGCGTGTCGCTTTCGAAACCTGCCTGCATGCCGATCAGGCGGTCTATGAAATCCAGTACGGCGCCATTGTTCGGCCGACCCATCGCAATACAAGCTGGGATGCGGCCAGGTTCGAAGTGGCAGGCCATCGCTGGGCTGATCTTTCCGAACGCGATTATGGCGTCGCTTTGCTCAACAACTGCAAGTATGGCCACAAAATCACCAGCAGCACCATCGATCTCAATCTTTTGCGCGCCACCACCAATCCCGATCCGGAGGCTGACCGCGGCAGCCACGAATTCATCTATAGCCTGTTGCCGCATATCGGGGATCTGGCCGATTCGGGAGTGGTTGCAGAAGCCGCACAGTTGAATCAACCGGTTGTGGTTTTTCGCGGCAGGGCGCGGCAATCCAATCTGTTGCCGGTTCGCCTGTTGGGCGATGGTGTGGTTCTCGAAGTGGCCAAGAAAGCCGAAAAAAACAATGATTTGATCCTGCGGTTCTATGAATGCCGCGGCCGGCGGGCGAAAGCAAAGCTGCTTGTGCAACAGGCCGATGTGCACCTGTTTACGACAACGTTGCTGGAAGAGGGCGAAAAGGCGGTCGAAATCATCGATGGCTGCGCTGCTCTCGAATTCACCCCCTTTGAGATCAAGACTTTCAGACTGCAGGCCATCTAACGTCGCAGCAAATACGGAAGCGGAGCGCAAAAAAAAATCCCGGGCGTCGGAATCGGCGGCCGGGATTTTTGCTTTATCGCTAGAAGACTCAGCGGTCGACGCGTGCACCGCCGCCGGCAACCATTTTTTCCACTTCTTTCAGGGTTGCCATTGAGGTGTCGCCCGGTGTGGTCATGGCCAGAGCGCCGTGGGCGGCGCCGTATTCCACTGCTTTCTGCGCATCATTGAAGGTGAGAAAACCATAGATCAACCCCGAGGCAAAGCTGTCTCCCCCGCCGACGCGGTCGAGTATCTCGAGGTTTTCGCGATGCGCGGCTTCATAGACTTTGCCGTCTGCCCAGCAGATGGCGCCCCAGTCGTTGATCGAGGCAGTCTTGACGGTGCGCAGGGTGGTGCCGACCGCCTTGAAATTGGGATAGACCTTGACTGCCCGTTCGATCATTTTTTTAAAACCGCCGATATTGAGCTCTGTCAGCTTTTGGTCGACGCCCTCCACTTCGAATCCCAGACAGGCGGTGAAATCTTCTTCGTTGCCGATCATCACATCGACGTACGGCGCCAGGCGTTGGTTCACTTCCTGGGCTTTTTCCTTTCCGCCTATGCTTTTCCACAGCGACGGCCGGTAGTTGAGGTCATAAGAAACAATCGTGCCGTTCTTTTTGGCGGCGATCATCGCTTCTTCCACCACCTGCGGGGTCGTTTCGGAGAGGGCGGCAAAGATACCGCCGGTGTGAAACCAGCGCGTTTTCAGGATGGAAAAGATGTCATCCCAGTCGATATCGCCTTTTTTGAGCTGTGAGGCGGCGGTCAGGCCGCGGTCGCTGACGCCGACGGCGCCGCGGATGCCGAAACCGCGCTCAGTAAAATTGAGGCCGTTGCGCACGGTGCGGCCGATACCGTCATAGGGAACCCAGCGGATCAGCGATGTGTCGACTCCGCCCTGCAGGATGAAATCTTCGATCAGACGGCCGATCGCATTGTCGGCAAACGCGGTCACCACCGCGGTGCGCAGACCGAAACAGCGCCGCAGGCCGCGGGCGACATTGTACTCGCCACCGCCTTCCCAGACGCGGAATTCGCGTGCGGTGTGGATCCTGCCTTCGCCTGGATCAAGGCGAAGCATGATTTCGCCCAATGAAATTTGATCGTATCGGCATTCGTTTGCCGGTTTGAGATCGAGTCGTGCCATATCACTTGCTCCTGTTGTGTTTGCATTGATCGATTGCCGTGCGGTTCGCTTGCCGCGGCCGAACCGGATGCTGAACAAAACGCGTTGTTCAGCGGGATAACCCCACTGCCTCGCGGGTCAGACGGGTGACAGCGGCAAAATCATGCGCTGCGATCAAATCCGATTTGACCATCCAGCTGCCGCCGCATGCCCAGACCTTGGAAAAAGCGAGATAGTCGCGCAGATTTGCGGCTGAGATGCCGCCGGTCGGGATGAAACGCATGGCACCGTAAGGCGCACTGATCGCCTTCAGGGTCTTGAGTCCGCCGAACGCTTCGGCCGGAAAGAATTTGACCACTTGCAGCCCAAATCCCAACGCCTGCTCGATATCGGTCGGAGTGGCGATACCTGGAGTAATCGGGATGGTGTTTTCGAGGCAGTACGAGACCACTTTGGGATTAAATCCGGGCGATACGATGAACCTCGCACCACTGTCGACAGCGATGCGCACCTGCTCCACGTTCAGCACCGTTCCGGCGCCGACCAGCATATCGCCGCGTTTGGCCAGTTTTTCGATGCTGGCGGCTGCCGCAGCAGTGCGAAAGGTGATCTCGGCAACCGCCAGACCGCCGTCGACCAGCGCCTGGCCCAGCGCGTCCGCATTGGCTGCATCGTCGATGGCGACCACCGGAATGATCCGAAATTCGCGCAACTGTTCCAGAAGAGGATCCATTTCTTACTCCTTGTTGATATCGATCAGGGTGATGTCAAAATTCAATGTCTTGCCCGCCATCGGATGGTTGCCGTCCAACTGGACGGCGCTGTCACTGATAGCGCGGACGACAAAGGTGTGGCGACGGCCGTCTTCGGCCTCGACTTGCAGCTTCAATCCGACCTGAGGTGTGATATCTGCGGGGAATTGGGAGCGTTCGATATCAAAGATCAGGTCCTTGTTTTGTTCGCCATAGGCTTCTTGCGGCGGAATCCGAACCTGCACCTGTTCATCGATGCTCTTGCCGATCACCGCTGTCTCGAATCCGGGGATCACCTGGTTTTGGCCGAGGGTAAATTCGAGGGGCTCGCGGCCTTCAGACGAATCGAAAACCTCGCCGTCGTCAAAGTAACCTTTGTAATGAACTTTGACAGTGTCGCCGGTTTGCGCATTTTGCATGTGATTTCCTCTGTTGGTTGTATGACTTGCCGGAAATGATGCGGGCCGATATCCGAAAGTGACCCCTTGTTCGCGGGTGACTATAGCCGGGTGCCGCAGTTTTTGCAGTATTTTGCGTCGGGATCGTGGCCTTCTTTGCTGCAGTGCGGACAGGCCTGAGTTGTAACTTCTTTTCTCGCGGCGATGGCGATCTCGGCGGTGATGATGCCGGTCGGCACCGCAATTATGGCATAACCGATCAGCATTACCACTGAGGCCAGAATCTGGCCGAGCGTGCTGTGCGGCGAGATGTCGCCGTACCCGACCGTGGTCAGGGTGACGATTGCCCAATAGATGCTGCGCGGGATGCTGGTAAAACCGCTCTCCGGGCTCTCGACCACATACATCGCCGAACCCAAAGCCACCACCAACGTCAAAACCATAAACATGAAAACCGCAATTTTGCGCTGGCTTGCGCGCAGCGCATGCAGGAGCAACTGCGCTTCCTGCAGATACTTGACCAGTTTAAATACCCTGAAGATGCGCAGGATCCGCAGGATGCGGATGACCAGAAGAAAATGCAGCCCCGGCAAAAAGGTGCTGAAATAGGTGGGCAAAATGGCAAACAAATCGATGACGCCAAAAAAACTGGTGGCATAGCTCAACGGTCGGCTTACGGACAGCAGGCGCAAGAGATACTCAATAGTAAAAAGAATGGTAAAAAACCATTCGATGATATAGAGGGCACCGCCAATTCGCACATGGACCGACGCGATGCTGTCGAGCATCACCGTCGTGACACTGAACAGGATAAAAATGATCAGCATCACGTCGAAGAGTTTGCCTTCCCGGGTATCCGCCTCGAAGATGATTTCGTGCATTCGGGAGCGGAACGGCCCTGGTTCGAGATGAACAATTCTTTTGTGCATCGCTGTTTCGTTTATGAATGAAAAACGGATCTTTTGGCTTGGCAAAAGATACGGAACACGCCGCAAAAGTTCAACAGCAAAAATTGTGCTGCCGCCTGCCGCAATCGCCGACTGACGGAATGCAGCGGTGGTTCGGCGATCATGTGGCAGGCGCTGCAAGAGCGGGTGCTTTACAGAGATATTGTCGGGCCTTCCGCGAGTATTGCGCTCCGGCTCAGTTGAGATCCATTTGGAGCAGCCTCTGTTTTCGCATTCCATCCTGCAGATGGCGAACAAATTGCCTGGCGGTTTTTTTGCTGTTTTTCTTGATCGTTTTGGCGATTGCCGCCGCGGTTTCTGCATCGAGCTGAGCCAGACTTTCGGCGATGCGGTTTTGTATCGTGGCCGCAACCGCTGCGCGAAGGCGCTTGTCGAGCTTTTTATCTGACAGTTTTTCAGTCGGCGAGATCGAAAAAGTCGAATAGCCGCGCAAATTGAGGACCTGAGGCCACTCTTTGATATCGATCTCGATGCCCACGACGCCACCGGCAGGCAAGGTGGTATGCACGCTGCGCAGGAGCAGGGTGGCAAAATCGGTCAACATGGGATGATGGCCGACCACCATGACGCGCGAGACCTGGTTGTCCAGTTTTGCCAGCATGTCGAACAGAATATCGGTGTTTTCCTGATCATAGAGCGCCGACTCGATGACCAGGGATTCCGTCGAACAGCCGAAACGCTCGGCGAACAAGGCCGCTGTATGCAGAGCGCGCTGAGCGGAGCTGGTGATCAACAAGTCGGGAATTTGCTTGCTTTTGGCCAGTTTTTTCGCAACCCGTTCGATATCTTTGATGCCGGTTTTTGTCAACGGCCGATCGATGTCCTGCATATCGCTTTTCTCGGGCGCAGCTTCACCATGACGCACAAGACAGATGGTTTTCAAGGTCTTCCCCTTTGATTGAATTGGTTATTCTCGATTGATAAACCGGGCCATCGGTCTCTTGACCAGCTCGGTGATGACCAGATAGAGCAAGGCGAGCGACAGAATCAGCGCCAGATGCGCCGAAGATGGTCTGATGAACTCAAAAAAGTCAGCGGTCCAGGGTATCATCGGCAGCGCGAAAGTCAATACCAGAGCAGCAGCCGAGAGTCCAACGATGAGCGGTGCCGGCCAGCCGGCTTTTTCCACCGGCAGCATGGAACGAATCGACACCAGGAGCAGCAGTTCGGTGACCACGCTGGCGATGAACCAGTTGGTCTGCAGCACCTCGGGAGAAATGCGGTAGAAAAGCCCGAAATAGATAAAATCGAACACGGTGCTGACCAGGCCCAGGGTGACAAAGATGATATAAAGCGAACGAAAATCATAATGCTGTGGCCGCGCCACTTCCTGGTCTGAGACGCGGTCAAAGGCGATCGCCATCATCGGGAAATCCGAGAGCAGATTGAGCAGCAGCAACTGCTTGGGCAACATCGGCAAAAACGTGATAAAGAGCGAGCCGACCGCCACGGCGTAGAAATTGCCAAAGTTGGAGACCAGGGTGGCGCGGATGTACTTGAGTGTGTTGGCATGGGTTTCACGGCCGGCGCGGATGCCGTCGACGATGACCCGCAAATCGTTTTGCAGCAGCACAATATCGGCGGTTTCGCGGGCGACGTCGGCGGCCGACTGCACCACCATGGAGACATGTGCGGCTTTGAGCGCTGGCGCATCGTTGATGCCTTCGCCGAGAAATCCAACCGTAAACTGCTGTTTGAGCAGTTCAATCAGCTGCAGTTTTTGTTCCGGCGTGGTGCGCGCAAAAACCCGCACCTGACCGGCGCGTTTGTGCTGTTCCTGAACCGGCAAGGCCAGAAATGCCGAGGCTTCCATAACCTCGTTGCCCTTGCTGACCAAACCGGCTTCGCGGCCGACCGCCTCCGCCACCATAAGCGCATCACCGGTGATGATCGTGATCGCCACGTTCAGGCGTTTGGCTGCTGCAATAGTCTCTGCCGTGGTTTCTTTGAGCCGGTCGACAAACGAGACCAGGCCGGCAAATCGAGCGCCACTGCCGTCGTCATAGCTGACTCCCAACACCCTATGACCACGGCGCTCTTCTTGTATTAACCAGTCTTTGATTTGATCGCGCTTGACCATCCCCTGGGAGAGAAAATATTCCGGACTGCCTCGGCGAATGTGCAGCTCTGAGCCGTCTTCGCGGCGCACCCGGGCGCCGTTGCTGCGCAGCGCCGGATCGAACGCCTCTTCTTCGAGGACCACGAAGCGGTCCACTTCAGCGCGCTGTTCAGCCGACAGCGCCTCGTCGGCGGCGCGGTCGAACGGTTCCGGATTGTGCTGCCGCAGATCGTGAGCGGTTAACCGCGCCAGGACCAGCGGGTGGTATTGTCCTCCCTCTATGAGAAAAGCGTTCTGATAGAACAACCGGTTCTCGGTTATCGTGCCGGTTTTGTCGGTGCACAAGAGATTGACCGAGCCGAGATCCTGGACCGAAGACAGTCGCTTCACGATAACGTCTTGGCGGGCGAACTGCAATGCCCCACGGGAAAGGGAGAAGGTCAACACAAGAGGCAGCGCTTCCGGAATCACCGACACCGCCAGCGCGATGGCGAAAATCAGCAAGTGGGGGATGTCGGTATCCAGTCCATCGATCAGCAAATTGGCCAGCACCATGAACAAAAGAGTGATGAGAGTGGTGCGCAGGATGAAATTGCTGATGCGATCGATGCCTTTGACCAGCTCGCTCTCGGCTTGCACGCCGGATGCGGTGGCGGCGATCGCGGCCAGGCGGGTTTTGGTGCCGGTGGCGATAACCTCAGCCAGCGCAGTGCCGTGAACAATGACGACACCCTGCAGCAACCGGTGCTCATCGCCTGCCTTATTCAGGCTTTCGGATGCCTGTTTGGCCACCGGTATGCTCTCGCCGGTGAAGGTTGTTTCATCGACCAGCAAGTCGCGCGCCTGTATGACCACTGCGTCGGCCGGCACAATGTCACCCGGTTTGAGCTTGATGATGTCGCCGGGCACGATGTCGCTGGTGGAAATCTCCTGATCTTTGCCGTCGCGCCGCACTGCAATTGTGTTTACCAGATACGATTTGAGCTTGTCCGCTGCAGCATTGGACTTGTATTCCTGATAGACATTCAGTCCGGTGCCAAGAAAGACGAAAAACAGGATAAACCAGCCGTCGATCGGTTCGCCCAGGGCAAAGGTTACCGCTGCGGCGCCGATCAACAGCAGGTTAAAGATGCCGCGGAATTGGCGAAAAATCAACCTGAACAGGCGAAAACGGGCTTCAGGCAAGGCATTTGGACCGTAATGCGACAGCCTTTTTGCCGCTTCGATCGATGTCAGTCCAACCCATTTGTCCATATTCTAACCTTTCACCTTCCCATACTTTTGGCTTTATCCAGAATCGCGGGGATTGCCTCCTGCATGATCTCTTGCACATCGCGATAATTCCAGGTGCGCTCGCTGAATGTGCGGGTCTCGAGTCCGTGCAGGAACCGTTTTTCGAATTCGCGGAAATAGGCGCCATACAGGTGATAGCTGTCGGCGATGTGCACATAGCGGCCCAGGTGCACGGTTTTGCCGGCAAGTGTGCTGACGCGATCGGCAAGCCGCTTTGCCAGCTGGATCAGTGCGAACATGTTCATGAAAGCCGCCTTATAGGCGTCATTGGAACGAAAGCGAACATTGGTGTGCAAAATCCAATCGCCCCTGTCGTCCGGCAGGATGCGACACCAAAAGCTCTGCAGACAGGCCGGGTCGTAGCAAAAATTGTCTTCCCACACCTGCCAGGTGATCGCCTGAGCCCTGCGGGTGTGCGGCGTTTTGGCCAGCCGCTGAGCCATAAGCTCGATTTGGTCAAAGGGTTTTTCCAGACTCGGCACCGCATAGCCGAACAGGCGCTGATGGTAGGTGTATTCCCAACGCGTATCTTCTTTTTCAGCGGCGCTGTCGCGCACGCAGTGATCTTTTATGCCATCCAGCACTTCCATTGTGTATTCCTGCAGATCCTCGAGTCCACCCGGGAAATCCTTGTGGATCATCGGCTCGGCCAGCGGATCGCGAATTTCGATGATCATGGTGGCATCTTTGCTGGGCGGGTCTTCGGGTTTATCGTATTCAGTGCGGATGGCGCAGCCCTGTTCGTGCAGACTGATCAGCGATTTCTCCCACGCTTCCGCCAATCCGGCGCCGCTGACCGTGAGAACCGGAATATGATCTTGCATAACCCCTCCTGTTTTGCAGTGCTAAAAAATTCGCGGCCGGCATGTGGCGGCCGGCGGAAATCGATCAGATAAAACGCCGACGATGGTGGCTCCCATACTCGAGTGTCTCTTGCAAAAAGGCATGGATGTTTTCCAATGGCGTACCGGGCAAAATGCCGTTGCCGGCGGCCATGCACATGCCGCCATCCGGACGGTCAAAGGTGTCGATCAAGCGGCGCACTTCCTCGCGGACCGCCTTTGGATCGCTGTACGGCAGGGTCTGTTGCACATCAAAGCCGACCAGGAACGTCAACTGGCCGCTGAATTCCCGCGCAGTGGCAGCGGCGTCCATGGTGTTCTTTTGCACCGGATGAAAAACCTGAACCCCGGCTTCGATCAAATGCGGCAGCAGGGCAAAGTTGTCACCGCACGAGTGCAGCCACCAGTGCAGATCGCATTCGCGGATCACTTTGCCGAGTTGCCTGTAATAGGGTTTGATGAACTCGACAAAGGTTTCAGGCCGCATCATGGGCTGGCGTTGATTGCCGAGGTCGTCGCTGGTGAAAAAGGCATCTGGTTTGAACAAACGCGCCGCCTGACGGATAAAACGGCTGTAATAATCGCACAACGCTTGATGCAACCGGTGTACCTGCTGAGGGTGGAGATAATAGTCGACCATCAAGTTTTCCATGCCGCGCAGCTGCCATGGCCGTTCGAAAAAGAGCCGCCACCACGCAAACAGCACATAGCGGTCTTTAGCGCGGTATTGCCGGCACTGGCGCTCCAGTTCGGGAAACCTGGGGTCGTTTTCCGGTTCGGGCAGTTTGGCGATGAATTCATCGAGTTTGCTCCAGTCGTCGATAATCGCCCGGCTGTCCATCGCTCCGCTTTCTCCTGGTAAAGGCCAGGAGAGCTGCATCGCTTTATAATCGAATGGTTCCATCCACAGAAAAGCAGCGTCTTCGGGGTAGATGTCGAATTCAGCCAAACGGCTGCCAATCGCTTCGGGAAATCCCTGGCCCCATAATTTGCCGAGGACAATCGGTATGCGCTCAGGCGACCGGCGTTCGACTGCGCGAATGACCTGTTCGCGATTGAGAGGGGGGAAGATGGGGAGATTTTTCTGCATGGCAATCCTTGTCAATAGAGTCAGTGTCAGAGATAGATACGCACCGCGGTGATGAAGAGAAAAGGTTCTTCGGATTTAACGCAATCTTTAAGATAGATCTGTTTTCCCGTTCATTTTCATCCTGATTTCGGTCGGCGCGTCGATGAACGAGTGAATTTGACCGTCGCGGTCGCGTTCGTGTTCGACCGCGATCGGGCCAAAGGGGGTCGGATAGCTTCCCCGTGCCCATTCGAGATCGCCGAGGTGCGGAACGATCGCCGCAGCGGCAAAGCCGGGTTCGAGAGGCTGGATCCCGAGCACGTTTGCACTCAGCCAGGCGGTCGGTCCGGATGCCCAGGCGTGACACAGGCTGTGGCGCAGCCCGGTGTAACAATGGTCGCCGTAGGTGCGGTGGATGTCGATGCGCTCCGGCGGCACCAGCTCGTCGATGCGGCCGGCGTTCTCTGTCCAGGCCAGGTCGAAATCCTCCCAGAAGGCGGTGGCGCCGAGGTCGAGCATGGCTCCCCAATAGGTGCGGATCAGATCGAGACAACCCTGGAAATCGTCTGCCTTGGCGCGCGCCTGCAGGATATAATGGCCAAAGTAGGTCGAAATGCCGCTGTACGGATCGCGGCTGAGGACAACGGTATTGGTTTCGCAGGCATCGCTTAGACCGGCAAGCACTCGCAGGGCGGCGATTTGCTTGCTGGTGCCGGAATCGGGCTGATGCGGCCTGATCCGTTCGGCAGTCTTGCGCGCCAGTTGGGCGGTCGGATCGAGGCCGAGAATTTCGCACAAGCTTGCACCGCACTGCAGCGCCCAATAGAGCAACGCCTGCAGGCCGGCGTGGATCAGATGCGGATCACGCGCCGTCGGCCAGTCCAGCAGCCGGGTACCTGGCAGATTTTCCCGGCCGTGGTCGTCAATGTACTGCGGCAGCAATTCGAGCAGTTCCTTGAGAAACGGCATTTGTTGTTCGAGATAGGCGCGGTTGCCGTGATGGAGATACCAGTCGTTCTGTATAAGAATCCACTGCAGCGTATAGGAACAGAGGTTGTTCATCATCTCGGGCAGCCTGGTCTCATCGCGCACCAGGTCCAGGCTTTGTTCCACAATCTCGCATCTGCCAAAGACCGCCGATATGACAGCAGCAGCCGGGTGCATGTCGCCCACCCAGGCCAGACGGTCGCGTTTGATGCCGTCCCATAAAACGTTCTGCATGTTGAGGTGCACGGTATGAGCACCGGTCAGCCAGATGCGGTTGATGCGTTCGTCGCTGCAGACAAACGCACCCTGGTAATCAAGCGGCCGCATCAGAGAGACGGCGCACAATTCGACAATTTCGACAAAACTGTTCGGCTCGGCCAGGTCGATGCGGACAAAACGAAAACCTGTCTGACCGTATTCTGCGAGACCCAACCACGGCAAGCTGACGATCTGGTCGTGCACGCTGTGGTCGTTGTCGGGTTCGGCCATGGCTTCGCTGGCGCTTTCGCCGAATCGCAGGCGGATGCGAACCGGTTTGTGGTCTGTGGTGTCACCGCAGATGATCTGCATGCCGCCGTGCAATTCACAGCCGAAATCGATCAGCAAGCTTGCCGCATCTCTGTCCTGACGGCATAAACGGCAGCCGGGACGATGGCGTATGCTCGGTTGTCCGGTGCCCGGTGCCAGCAAAAACTCTTCGCCCTGCACGGTGCCAGACGTTTTCCACAGAATGCGGACCGGATTGATAAACGAACGGATGCGCGGGTCATCGATGATCACCGGCACCTCCGAATTCGGTCAGCCAGGCACTCAAAGTCTGCGCGTCGCGCAAAAATTGTTTGGGGTCATCGTCGGCAACGAACTCGAGCAGAACCGGCAGAATTCTGTTCGCCTGCGCGGCGACTGCAAGGTAATGCCGCCATTCGCTTTCCCCGTTTTGCAAGGCCAGACGGATAATCTGGTCACCTTGTTTTTTCCAGGTATAGGCATGGATCGCCGCCAGGTGAGGGAGAACTGCCTGCAAACCGTTGCTGCAGGAATCGAAAGACCGTCCAACGGGCGGCTGCCAGTAGGAGCGCATATTGGGACGGTCGATGCGGTTGAGAAGATCGAGTGCCGAAGTGCTGGTGTCGGTCAGAGTGTCACTGTGGTATTCGAAGGCGATGTCAACACCGGATGATGCGGCAAGGTCGGCGATGCGCCGGGAATCGTCGACAATTTCCTGCCGCTCTGCGCCTGAAGCTTTTGCCGAGCCCAGGTTGCCGGCCCAGACACGGATCAAGGGTGCGCCGAGAGCAAGAGCGGTGTCGAGGACGTCGGAAAAGGGGAGCCCTGCTCCTTCGCTGATGCCGACGCGATAATATGAGCCGTAGGCGCAGATCTGCAGTCCGGTATCCGCGGTGAGCCGCGCTGTGCGCCGGGCAACAGCGAGGTTGCCGTGCGGCACATGCACATCGCCACCCCATTCGATCGCCTTGAGGCCGGAACGGCCGAGCAGGTCGATGATTTGTTCGGGTGAAAGCTGACGAAAGGTGACCGAGACGAGGCCGCCGATGAACATGGTTGATCCTTTCTATTGCAAAACGTTCTGTTAAAAATAGGATTTGCCGGCAAATAAGCAAGGAGAAAAGATGGATCCGGATTTGGAGTCAACCGAATCCGGGAACGATCTCTGGAGCAGGGGCAGTTGCATGAATGCCGGTTCATTCCTTGCAGATGTGCACAATCAGAGCCAAACCGCGCCGCAGGCCGACAAAGCATTCAGAGGCGCTAAAGCGGTTGCTGACGGTGCGAGTAGAGCCATGCTTGATGGTTTGATTCTCGAGCGGCCAAACGGTACCGGCGAGCGACAAACCGGTGAGCGAGGTGCTCAGGGGAAGGATTGAAAGAGTATCGCCCACAGCACCGTCAATTTTGAGCTGCGCCGGACCGCGCAGCGCCTGGATCTGTTGGCGGCCGCTGATGATGCGCGTCGTGACGACAGCTGCCCAGGGACGGACGAGCAGCAACAAATTGGCTAGCTGTTGGTCGATACGGCCGCCGAGAGCGGCATAGATGTCGATTTCATCGACACCGGCGTCGCTGGCAGCTTGCAGGGCGAGTTCGAGATCGGTCTGTTCCTTGTCGGACGGGTAGGTGCGGATTTCGCAACCGTTTTGTTGACAAACGCTGAGATCCTCGGGGTCGATCGAGTCGAGGTCGCCGACCAACAGATCGGGCAACAGACCACAGGCCAGAGCGTGGCGTGCGCCACCGTCGGCGGCGATGACCCGGGTTCGACTGTCTGCCACAGGTTGCGGGGTTTCCATGTCCCACTCGCCGTTGGCAAAAATGATGGCTCTCTTTGTGGGTTGTCGGTTTCCTGTCATGTTTACCATCCATCCTGACAGCTATTTTGCGCGAGCGTCGAGAGCTGATGCGAGTTCAGCCGGGTCATTGGTTGGGAGTCGGCAGACGCAGTTTTCGCAAAGATACGCAGTGGCTTTGCCATCGACTCGCCGAAGGCTGTTGATGAATTCCATGTGTTCGGCAAGTGTCTTTTGTCCAGAGCCGCCGTCGGCCAACAGAATGATCTTGTTGGGAAGGAACCTTGAATGAACCTGGCGCAGCATCGCTTGGGTGTCCGGCTCGTTCGGTTTTCCGGCGATGATGATTTGCTGCGGTTCGTCCAGACCGAAATCAATGGCGACGAGCATCTGAGGCATGGCGCCGGGCGTGTTTTGCAGACGACTGGCGAAAGTCGAGAATATTCTCGCCGCCTGCCGGCCAAGTTCCTTGTTGTCGGTCATCTGCGAGAGCCGCAGCAGGTTCAATGCCGCGACCGAGTTTCCTGATGGCTCAGCGCCATCGTAATCGTCTTTTATCCGCAGAATCAAGCCGTCGTCCGCACAGCTTGTGCTAAAGTAGCCACCGCCATTCTTGTCCCAGAACAGTTCGTCTTGTTTTTTCTGCAGGGCGATCGCCCATTTCAACCACTTGACTTCGAACGACGCTTCATAGAGGTCGATCAAACCCTGGATTAAAAACGCATAATCGTCGACAAATCCGTCAATCGCCGGCTCCGCCTTCCGATAGCGCCGCCGCACAATGCCGCTTTTGCGGTCGTACAAGTTGTTTTCGATAAAGCTGGCTGCACATTCAGCAGCGGCAAGAAAGGAAGAAATTGGCAGCGAAGGAGGTGCAGAGGCTCGGAAAGTCGGCGCCGGTGCCGTTTCTGTGGGCAGAACCTGGGCTGCCCGGGCAAAGGCCGAGATCATCAGGCCATTCCATGCGGTCAGCGATTTGTCGTCGAGATGCGGCCGCGGCCGTTGCGCTCGGATTTCAAAGAGCTTGCCGCGCGCCTCGGCAACAAGCGCGCGCGTTTCAGCCGCTGACTTGGCGAACGCTTTTGCGGTCTCCTCGATGGTGCGGCGGACGATCAGAATATTCTTGTTGTGAAACATGTTGTGCGGGTCGCTGGATGCATTGCCGTTCGGTTCGATGCCGTAATAATGGCTGAAAATTTCTGCGGTCTGTTTGTCCAGGGATTTTGCGATTTCCAGCTGCTCCCAAACATAAAACCTGCCTTCCACCCCTTCGCTGTCCGCATCCTCGGCAGAGTAGAAATGTCCTTCATCAGCGGTCATGTCCCGCAGTACGTATTCGAGAACGTCGCGGGCTACCTGGGCGTACCATGGGTCATGCGTGATCTGGTATGCCTCCAGGTACGAACAGGCCAGTTGCGCCTGATCATAGAGCATTTTTTCAAAGTGCGGCACATGCCATTCGCTGTCCACCGAGTAACGGTGAAATCCACCGCCGAGGTGGTCGTGCATACCGCCCTCAGCCATTTTGCGCAGTGTAAACAAGGTCATATCGAGCGCGTCTTGACTGCCGGTGCGAGCGTAATACCTGAACATGAAATTCAGCACGACCGGCCGCGGAAATTTGGGCGCACTGCCGAATCCGCCGAAGCGCGGTTCATAGCTGTTTTTGAGCTGTCGATAACCGATATCGAGAAGTGTTTTCTGCGGCTGGTAATTCTGTTCGGCGCGAACTGTCGTGTATTGCTGCAGTTGTTGCGTCATCTGGCTGGCTGATCCGATTATTTTATCTCGGTCGGTTTTCCATGCTTCCGCGATGCGCAAGAGGATCGACCTGAATCCCGGCCGCCCCGATTGGTCCTCGGGAGGGTAGTAGGTGCCGCCGACAAACGGTTTGAGGTCGGGCGTCAACCATACGCTCATCGGCCATCCGCCGCCGCCGGTCGTCGCCTGCACGAAGGTCATATAAACGCGATCCACGTCGGGGCGTTCCTCGCGGTCTACTTTGACGGCCACGAAATACTCGTTCATGACCCTGGCGATCTCGTGGTTTTCAAACGATTCGCGTTCCATCACGTGACACCAATGGCAGGTCGAGTATCCCACCGACAGGAAGATCGGTTTGTTCTCCTTGCGCGCTTTTGCGAATGCCTCTTCGCCCCACGGATACCATTCCACTGGATTGTGAGCATGCTGCAACAGGTAGGGGCTCTTTTCTCGCGCCAGCCGGTTGGTGTGTTTGACGGTGTTGGCTTGTGCCGCGGCTGGTTTCAGCAACGAAACAAAGAACCTGGCAGCACGGCCGAGTTGTTTGTGCATGTTCGATCCTTTTGCAAGACACACCTGTTGGTCGCGTCCATTACCGTTTGGTGTCATGGTTTTTGCGGTTTTATCCAAATGTCGACGATCGTTGATTCTCCTGCTGATGCTGCAACATACTCTATAACATGACACGTTATCAATCAAATTTCAATCTTTATACAAATTTTTGCAGCTATGGACGAGAAAAAGGCGTGGACGGCAGCCTGACGGGGCAGGCGTCGGGCTGCCGTCGTTCATCGGTCGGTGTGGAAGAACAAAACACGGCGAGCGGTGTTGCGGCAAATCAAGTTCTACCAGGCGAATCGGTATTGGACCCCCACCATCCAACGAATCTCGAACACCGGCTGGTGCAGAACCTCATTGATATCGGTAAATTCGACTCCAGGTCTGGCATTGAGGCTGGTGTTGTCTGGACGGTAAACCGAGTCGCCGGCAACCACTTCATCGAGAAAAAAATAATCGAATCCATGTGATACCACCAGATGGGTGTATCGCGACAGCCTGAAAAATGCTTCCAATCCGATTCCCACTCCCCAGTGGGTGCTGTGCAAATCGATCGCATCGGCCTCGATGGGATAGTCGAATTGCGCGTTAAAAAACGCCAGGCGAGGTCCGGCAAATAACCGCAGCGGGGCCAACTCGAACCAATGAATCTGGCGGGTAAAATCGAGACGCAAGTCGACCACATCCGCAGATTTGCGGGATCCGGTGGCAGGACCGGCTGGCATGAACAGATTGTGGATTTTTTCAGCTCGCCCGGGATTAACGGCGGTGTAGCCGACGCCCAAACGCAGGCTCGGCCAAAACGGCAACGCTGTCGTGAACAGCATTCCTGGTCCGTCGTTGTAGCCGACGGCGATTGTGCCGGACAGCGGTTGCGTCAAACCCATCGTCGTCCACACCAGGCCGATCACCATTAGGTAAGCGCGAATTTCGCTTTTGGTGTTTTTCATGGCCTTTTCCTCCTGTTTTGACGCTCTAACCGTATTCATGCAAAATCAATACCATGGTTTTTCAGTTTGCCAAAGGGGAGGACGATTATCCAGTGTGGTTGGCCGTTAATGGCGGGAAGAGGTTGACAAGATTAAGCGCCTGCGCGGCCGGGAAATGACAGGCCAGCTGTTCACTGCTGCCATTTTGCGGCAAAGGCATAGTGGCTCATTTGTCGAGTGCAAACCAGGCGACAGCAGTTTCGCGTTTTAATCTCTGCGGGCGGATTGGTTGAGTTGGACTGGAGGAAATCATGAACCCGCGCCGGGGCACAATTGAACGTCCGCAAGGCGCCGGTCGTCAGGTTGTCTGGCTTCAGATCGATGCAGGAAAAGGGGACAACCGTGATGCTGTCCCCTTTTTCATGGCTTTGCTTTTTCAGAACAAGCTGATATTGATTTTTCGCCCCGATCGATCGATTTTAACCTTGTTTTCACGGGCGAGCCAGCCGATTGCGGCGGTGATGAGGAAATCGTCAGCATCGATCTCTTTCTTGATTTGGGTCAGACTCGATTCCCCCACTTGATTCAGAAAATGCCATATTTGGCCTGCGGTTTCGCCGATTTTGACAATCATAGGTAGCTCCTCTCTTGATTTTGTTGTCAAGGTCAGTGTGCCGACTTGATTTCTCTGCGAAAGGCCCGGTCGAGTTCATCAAGAAACAAAAATGTCAGCTCGTGGCTGCATTTTCAGGTTGTGCTCTGTGCAGTGGGTGGCTTGGGTGTTGTGCGCTTGCGCTGAGTCGTCGATCGGCGGCGCTTGGGTGTCGGCTTCTTTGTCTTGTCATCCGGTTTAGATTCGCGGGATGTCGGTGCGGGTTTGCCCTGCACCGCTTGTTCTTTTTTATCGCTGTGCAGAAAAGCGGCCGATGTTTGCTCAGCAACGGGCGGTTTTGGGGCTATTTTTGTGCTTTTGCCTGCACGATTGCGGATGACCAGTGCCAGACCGAACAGCGTGAGGCCAACACCGATGAGCAAGGAAACAATGCCAAAGGTGCGCATTTTGTGCACCGAATCCGCCGCCTGAGCCAGAGAATCGGCCTTGTTGGCGATTTCCGCCTCTCGTATTTGCAGCTCTGCAAATCGCTGCTCGAGAGCCAGTTCTCGTTGTTGCAGCAAACCGGCCAGACTGTCCAGCTCGCCTTGCCAGGTCTGCAACTGCACGATTTGCGAATCTGTGATCGCTTGCAGGGTTTGTTGTGCAGCGGATTGCGCGTCATCTTTCGCTCGTTGACAAGCGAAGATGGCGATGATCAAAACGAGAGCTGCCGAAAGAACGATGCCGAGTTTTTTCATACCTTTTCCTGTTTGTTTGGATTGATCGTAATTTGACGTTAACCTCATTCGGAGGTTTCGTCTGGTTTGTTTTTAATGCACCATTTTATATAAGGTTCCGGTAAGTTTCCGGAGTCGAATGAAAATCAGCGATTGTCCCGGCAACGCTGTTCACAATCGCTTCGCTAATTCGCTGTTTGCGGATTTCCCGGCGCAGATGGTCCATCTAATCGAATCACCCGCACTTCGCCAACTCTTTCGGTTCGACCAATCATGTCGAAATAGGTCAAAAGTGCCAGCGTATATTTACGAGTGGCGCCGAGAAGATCGCGAAATTGACTGACACTGATCTCTTCGGCGAGTTTGCTATGCTCGCGCAACAGCTGTTCGGCTTTTTGGATCGCAGGAGCGGTATAGTAAAGATCGTCTTCCAGGCGCAGAACCCGGCCAAGCCCCTGCAGCGCGCCAAGCAACCGCGCGACTTTTTCGACGGGTTGATGCACTGCCGCGGCTGTCTCTTGCAGGGTCGGCGGTGCAAATGGAGTGGTGTTCAGCACTTTTTCAATCTGTTTTGCGGTTTTCTCTTCGTCATCGGTCAGGCGGATATCGTGTTGCGGCAATTTGATGCCTGTTGGCTGGATCTGAATCTGTTTGGCCGCAGCACAGCGGGCCAACAGGCTGTCAAATACGCGTGGATTCATCTGCGATGCAATTTTTTCTTTGATTTCCGCTTTGCTCATGTCAGGGCGCAAAGGCTCGCGGCGGTGAAAAGAATCGAGCTCTGCGACAATCCGTTCCTGCAATCGATCGCTGTTGCGTCGATGGTAGAACAGGCTTTTGTTGCCGCTGCCGAATTGGCAAACTTGTTCGCTGCGCACCAGCGATTCCATAGCAGCCTGCAGGACGGTGGTCTGTAACCCGGTATTTTTCTGCAGTTGTTCGCCGGAGAGTTCCCGCTCATCGCTTTGCAAAAGGGCGATCTCGCAAATTTCCTGCGGGTCCTGTTTTAACAGATTTCGCAGCTGATCGATGACTTCGCTGCTCATACGCTTATGGCGCGGCGGATTCGCGTCGATGATCATGCCGCCGCCGATGGTCAACATGGGTGAATAGCGGCGGATGACAAAAGGCTCGCGGCGCAAGGCCACCGCGGGCTCTTCCAGCAGCAGCTGTGCAAATGACTGGCGGCCGGGATCAAGTTGATTGCAGTCGAGCAGTTTGACCCGGCAAAGGGTTTCCCGCGTGCCGATATGCAGTCGCACTCGGCTGCGGTTCTTCAGCGGTTTCTGCGCGGATTTGAGCAGGGTCAGCTGGACATCGAAAAGGGTTGATGGGGTAAACATGTCGGCGGCAGCCAATGTCTTGCCGCGCTCTAGCTGTTCGCGGGGCAGATTGAGGTTGAGAGCGGCGCGTTCGCCGACGCCGACCTGGGTAACGGTTTTGCCGTGCGATTGGATACCGCGCAACCTCACCGGACATCGATCAGGCAAAAGTTCCAGCCGGTCATCGAGCCGCGCTTTGCCTGAAACCACTGAGCCGGTCACCACGGTACCGAATCCTTTGACAGTAAAAGCGCGGTCGATTGGCATCCAGAAAAGACCCCGATCCGGCCGTTGCTCGGTTTTATCGGCTACATCCAACAGGTGGCGGCGCAACGATTCGATGCCCTCCCCGGTTGCGGCTGAAATACGAAACACCGGCGCGTCTTGTAAAAAGGTGTCGCGCACCGCACTGCGCAGCTCCTCCTCAACCAGATCGACGAACTCGGGTTCCGCAAGGTCGATTTTATTGATCACCAGACAGCCCAGGCGCACATTGAGCAGCGAAAGAATATCGATGTGTTCGCGAGTCTGCGGCATCATGCCATCGTCAGCTGCGACCACCAGCATGGCCATATCGATAGCGCTGACACCGGCGACCATATTCTTAATGAATCGTTCGTGTCCGGGCACATCGATAAAGGCAATGCGATCGCCGAGAAAGGCAAATCCCAGGTCGATGGTCATGCCGCGTTCTTTTTCTTCCCGCAGACGGTCCGGATCGATGCCGGTCAGCGCCCGCACCAGGGTGGATTTGCCGTGATCGATATGTCCGGCGGTGCCGATGATCAGATGCGCCACAAGAGGTCCTGAAGGTCAAAGATGGTTGCTTTTTCCTATAAACCTAATAAAAAAATGGTATAAACGCAAAGAAAATAATGATACCAAACAAGGAGGTTCTGCGCATCTCATGGCAGATGAGATTTTTGAGAAGCAGACGCCTGGTGGATTTTGCTCAGCAGTGGTGAATCCGGCGCCTGCATGCGATGTTTGCGCAAGTGCCGAGGTCAATTACAGGTTTTTCTGGTTTTATTGCTGATTTTTTCTTTTCTTCTCTTCAACCAACGATAGAATTCAGTTTTGCTTGAGAGACTTTAATGGCAGAGACTCAATTGGAGGAGCAATGGACAAACAAGCCACCCCTGCAATGACCTGGCGGTTTCCCCGATTTTTCTGGATCGCCAACGGCGTCGAGTTGTTTGAGCGTGCGGCCTATTATGGTATGTTTATAGCATTGACGCTCTATCTGACTCGCGAAGTGGGATTCACCGACATCGAAACCGGTTGGGTTTCAGCGTTTTTCGCCGCCCTGATCTATCTGGCGCCGACATTTACCGGTGCCCTCGCCGATCGCATCGGTTTTCGCAACGCCTTGATCGCTGCTTTCACTCTTTTGACCGGCGGCTATTTTTTGCTCGGCCTTCTGCAGATCAAAGCCACCGCTATCGCAGCGCTTTTTTTGATTCTTTTGGGCGGATCTTTTGTCAAACCGGTCATCACCGGCACAGTCGCCAAAGCTTCAGACGGCGCCAACCGCGCCCGCGCTTATTCGCTCTTCTATCAGGTCGTCAATATCGGCGCTTTTTTGGGCAAAACTGTCGCCAAACCTTTGCGCACTGAACTGGGCCTCAAGTATATCAATTTCTATTCCGCGGCAATGGCGTTTGTTGCCTTGCTGTTGGTCATGCTTTTCTACCACAATATGGAAAGTGCCCAGAAACGCAGCGATTTGCGCGAAACCTGGAAGGGGTTTCTTGCTGCGCTTTCCAACGGCCGTTTTATGCTTCTGATTCTCATTACCGCCGGATTTTGGGTCATCCAGGGACAATTGTATGCGAGTATGCCAAAATACGCATTGCGCATGATCGGCGAACACGCGGCGCCGGAGTGGCTGGCCAATATCAACCCGCTGATGGTCGTCATCTTTGTGGTGCCGATTACCCACCTGGTGCGCAAACTGCAGCCGGTCAATTCAATCGCCATAGCCCTGGCACTGATTCCCTTGTCGGCGCTGACCATCAGCGCTAGCCCTTTGCTCGAGCGATTTTTCGGCGACGCCGTGCCGATCGGGCCGGTGGCTTTGCATCCCATCACCATCATGCTCAGCCTTGGAATTGCCCTGCAAGGTTTTGCCGAGTGTTTTCTTTCACCCCGCTATCTCGAATACGCCTCAAAACAAGCGCCCGTTGGCAAAGAAGGTTTGTACATGGGTTTTTCCCATTTGAATGTCTTTGTTGCCTGGCTTGTCGGCTTTATTGCTTCCGGCTATCTGCTCAACTCATTTTGCCCTGACCCGGCGACTTTGCCGAAGTTGGCACAAGATCAATATCGAGCGGCGCTCGCAGGACAGGTGCCGATGCCGGATGCTTATGCCCATGCGCACTATATCTGGTTTGTCTTTGCCGGAGTGGGCGTCGTGGCGTTTTTGAGCTTGCTGCTGTTTCGCTGGATAACCGGTCGCAACGATCGCCAACAAGCATGAATGCCAAATCGATCCGACCGTGCATGCTGACGACTTTGCCATGGCTGCAAACCCGCCCTGGTATGAACAATGAACCGCAATTTTTACAGCCTGTTGCTGAAAAGAACCGGTCAGAATTTTGCATTTTTTAATGCACGATTTTTTCTTGACATGATAGAGATTGCGATGCTCCGCAGCGACCTGATTCTGATCTGGTTCCGCAAGAAATTGTTATCATAAAGTTTGTGATAGGTGTGAACCCAATCGAACCATCTTTTCTCTTGCTTCTTTTTATGCGCTTTCCTATACTTGATCCAAACACCGCCGACCATAATGGAGTGACTATGAGAGCATTTTCTTTTTTTACCGACAAGGATGAACCCCGAATCGGTATCGAAATACAAGATGGATGTTACGATTTTACCACGATATGGGAATTCTTCAAGGATTTTAAAGGCTTCCGTCATGCTCCGAGCCTCAATTTTCTGCAGGTTATGGTGGAAATGGAGTATTTCGCCCTCGATACCTTTACAGAAGTGGTGCAAACCGTGCGCGATTTTCGGCCTTTGGAGGATGTGCGCATCCGCAAACCTGTCCGTTTCGACGTGCCGATCAGCCGTCCGCAGAAGATCTTGTGTCTCGGCCGCAATTATCGCGCTCATGCAGAAGAGTGGGGCAGCCAGGTGCCGGATGAGCCCATTGTGTTTGCCAAATTGTCCTCCAGCTTGTTGCCGCATGAAGGGATCGTGCGGATCCCTGACGGTGTGGGAAGAGTCGACCATGAAATCGAATTGGCAGTGGTGATCGGCAAAAAAGCCTCACGCATCGCTGCCAATGCGGCGATGGAAGCCGTAGCGGGATATACGATCGTCAACGATGTGACCGCCCGCGATCTGCAGCTGAGCGACATGAAGAAACGCCATCCCTGGACTTTGAGCAAAGGTTTTGATACCTTTTGTCCCCTTGGACCCTATCTGGTGCCTGCAGCAGCCGTGGTTGATCCGCACAATCTGAAAATGGAGTTGCAGGTCAACAGCGAATCGCGCCAGCGCGCCAATACCCGTGATATGGTGGTCCCCATTCCGGAGATTATCGCTTTTATTTCTCGTCATATTACCCTTTTGCCGGGAGATATCATTTGTACCGGCACACCCGAAGGCACTCTGCCGATTCAGTCAGGCGATCTGATCGAAGCGACGATCGACGGATTGGGCGTGTTGCGCAATCGTGTCGCCGCCGCTTGACGAATTGTCTGCTGTCGGTACTTTGTGGAGGGAACCATGCAGATTCATTGGCTTGATATCGCTGTGGTGGTGCTTTTTTTTATTGCCATTTTTGCCATTGCCGCCTATTACTCCAGGCGCGCGGGCAAAGACACTCAGGCCTTTTTCCTCTCTGGCCGCGATTTGCCCTGGTATGTGGCCGGTACGGCTATGGTCGCCACCACTTTTGCCGCTGATACGCCGCTGGCGGTTACCGAACTGGTGGCACGCAACGGCGTGGCCGGCAACTGGTTGTGGTGGAATCTGGCGATAGGCGGCATGTTGACGGTTTTCTTTTTTGCTCGCTTGTGGCGGCGCGCCGGCATCATGACCGATGTCGAGTTTACTGAAATCCGTTACTCAGGCAAACCTGCTGCTGTGCTGCGCGGTTTTCGCGCCATCTATCTCGGTTTGATCATGAACGCGATCGTCATGGGCTGGGTGCACAAGGCCATGCAAAAGATCTTTCATGTTGTTTTGCCCGGGTGGGATTCTTTTATGCTGGTGGTGATCGCCGCAGTGATCGTCGCCCTCTATTCTTCTGCCTCGGGGTTACCGGGCACCGCGCGCACCGACAGTTTCCAGTTTGTGTTTGCCATGGTGGGATGTATCGTTTTGGCGATCATTGTGCTGCAATTGCCGCAGATCGGCGGTACCGTCAAGCTCAAAGCCCAGCTGGCACCGCAGCTCCTCGAATTTTTTCCGCGCATCGGCCGGATCTCGGCCGGCGGTATAACCGGTGGAGCGCTCGCTCTGTCAACGGGTGCCTTTTTTGCCCACGTAGGCTTGCAATGGTGGGCAAGCTGGTATCCAGGTGCAGATCCGGGAGGCGGCGGTTACGTCGCCCAACGCATGATGTCCGCAAAAGACGAGAAACACAGTTTTTTTGCCACCCTTTGGTTCACCATCGCTCATTATACTCTGCGGCCCTGGCCGTGGATTCTGGTCGCATTGTCGGCGTTGGTGATCTTGCCGCGCGCCGAATCGCCGCAAGTTCTGCAACAGGAAAATCCTGTGCTCTATGAACAGGTGGCGGCCGCCTATCAGCAACCGGGGCTGCTCAAATCGGGCGATCCGCTCTATTCAACCCCCGAGTTTGCTGCTTTTTATGAAAAATATGAAAACACCGTCGACCCCGGCGTCATGTATCCCAAGCTCATGCTCCGCTATCTGCCGGTTGGCCTGCTCGGCCTGCTGATCGCCGTTTTTCTCGCCGCGTATATGTCGACCATCGCCTCAGGACTCAATTGGGGAACATCTTATCTGATCAACGATTTCTACAAACGCTTTATGCGGCGCGATGCAGATGAAAAACATTATGTGCTGATTTCCCGCATCGGCGTCCTTTTGATCATGATTTTTTCCTTGTTGCTCACCCGTTATTTGCTCGGCACCATTTCCGGCGCCTGGGAATTTATCATCAACGCCAGCGCCGGAACGGGCCTGGTCCTGATCTTGCGCTGGTTTTGGTGGCGCATCAATGCCTGGTCCGAGATTTCTGCCATGATCGCGCCTTTGGTTATCTATCCAATTGCACGCTATGGGTTCAATATGCAGTCACCGATCACTCTCTATCCCACCGTCTTGGGAACCACGGCTGTATGGCTGATTGTGACTTACATAACCCGACCAGTCGACCACCGGGTTTTGCTCTCTTTTTATCGCCGTATTCATGCCGGTGGTATCGGCTGGAAACCGATCGCCGCAGAATTGCCCGGTGTCAAGGGCGATTCGGGATTCGGCCGTTTATTTCTGGATTGGTTTTGTGGAGTCGTGGTGGTCTATACCGCTTTGTTCGGCATCGGCGAATTGATCTTTGCCAACTATCTCAAAGCGGCTCTCTATTTTGTGGCAGGTGGACTAGCAGCTCTGATCATCTATAGAGATTTGCAAAGCCGCGGCTGGCAAGAGCTCAGCCAGTAAACGAACCACGGCAGGGCAGAATCGTTTTTCCAACCGCTGCAACCTTTACGCAACAGGAGGCAGATGATGAACCCTTTATTCGCCGCCATGTCGGTTTTTGTTGTCGCTCTCTCGGTTCCCGTTGTCAAAGCGAATGAGCCGGCACCTGCGCTCATGCCCTGGCCGGCTGAGATCAAGATGCAGAGCGGCCGTTTTCGTCTCGATTCCGGTCTGCGGTTGGCGGTCGATGGCCAAGTCAGCGACCGTATGGCCGGGGCAGCAACCCGATTTCTGCGGCGTCTCGATGAACGCACCGGCCTTTTCCTGGCACAGAATAGGATCTCCACGGCTGATCGCGACAGCACAGCGCAGATCCGATTGGCTTGTCATCGCCCAGGCCAACTCGAGCTCTTCGAAGACGAAAGCTATCGTTTAACCATCACCCCTGCAGGTGTCGAGCTGTCTGCGGTAACCGATATCGGGATTTTGCGCGGTTTGGAGACTCTGCTGCAATGCCTGGCCGCCGATCAGGACGGCTATTATCTGCCGGCTCTCCAGATCGACGACGCACCGCGTTTTCCATGGCGCGGCTTGATGCTCGACGTCTGTCGCCATTTCATGCCGATGGAAGTGATCAAACGCAATCTCGATGGCATGGCCATGATGAAGATGAATGTATTTCACTGGCATCTCTCAGAAGATCAGGGTTTTCGCATCGAATGCAAGACTTTTCCCAAACTGCACGAAATGGGATCTGACGGCTTTTATTTCACCCATGCACAGGTCCGGGAAGTGATCGCGTATGCCGCCGACCGCGGGATTCGGGTGATTCCCGAATTCGATATGCCAGGCCATGCCACCAGTTGGTTTGTCGGCTATCCGGAGCTCGCCAGTGCACCCGGGCCTTATGAAATTGTTCGGTCCTGGGGCATCATGGACCCGGTGATGAATCCGATCCGCGAAGAAACCTATGAATTTCTCGATCGATTTCTGGCCGAGATGACCGCACTTTTTCCTGATGACTATTTCCATATCGGCGGCGATGAGAACAACGGCAAGCAGTGGAATGCCAATCCAGAGATTCAGGCTTTTATGCAGGCCCATGGTATTCCGGATAATCATGCCTTGCAGATGCATTTCAATAACCGCATTCTGGAGCTGTTGACCAAATACGGCAAAAAGATGGTCGGCTGGGACGAGATACTCCATCCCGGGATGCCCAGGAACATCGTTATCCAATCCTGGCGCGGCAAGGAGGCGCTGATCCAGGCGGCGCGGCAGGGGTATCAGTCGATTCTATCGAATGGCTATTATATCGATCTGATGCAGCCGACCGATTTCCACTACCTGAACGATCCGCTGCCGGCGGATACGCCGTTGACCGCCGATGAAGCCAAACGAATCCTTGGCGGCGAGGCGACGAGTTGGGCTGAATTGGTCACTCCGGAAACCGTGGATTCCCGGATCTGGCCGCGCACAGCCGCAATCGCAGAGCGGCTGTGGTCGCCGGCAACGGTTCAGGAACTGGATGACCTCTACCGCCGACTGAACCGCATCGACTTTCTGCTGGAAACGGTTGGACTCACGCATCGCAGGAATACGGAACTGATGCTGCGCCGCCTCGCCGACGGCGGCGATATCGAGCCCTTGCGCACCCTGATCGATGTGGTGGAGCCGGTCAAAATCTACAACCGCCATCGCCAGGGAAAAACCTTTACTTCCTATTCTCCCTACACCCGGGCAGCAGATGCGGCACACGCCGATCAGCCGGTGGCACGCAACTTTCGACGTCTGGTGCAAGATTTTCTGCAACAGCGCGACCGCACTCAGGCTGAACAGATCCGTTTGCTGCTCGCGCGCTGGCAGGCCAATGATGCGGCGCTGCAAAAGACCCTGCACCGATCGCCGATCAGCCGCGATGTGGCGCCGTTGTCCAAAAGCCTGGCGCTGATCGCCGACCACGGACTGCAGGCAATGGATCGACTGGAACGGGGAAAGCATTTGACCGCCAAAGAACTGGATGCCGCGCGGCTGGACCTGCAGCAGGCCAAACAACCGGCGGCCGAGTGCGAATTGATGGTGGTGTCGGCTATCGAGGCATTGGTCGAAAGTGCCGCAACAAAAGCAAAGTCGCGTTGATTTGCGCCGGATTTCTGCAAACACCTTGTCTCTGGTGCGCCAAAGAGGAGAATGTTTATGAACAAATTTGCTCCTTACCCGCCGGATTTCGAACGTCTGCGCAAGACTTTAAAAAGCGGCCAGGCGGATCGCGTACCCCTGGCCGAACTTGGAATTCATCCTGATATCATGGCGGCGATCATCGATCGCCCGGTCGAGACATTGCAGGACCGCATCGATTTTTTTCGCCTGGCCGGCTATGACTATATCAAACTGTCGCCGATCATCGATATGAATCCCGGCGGTTTTCGTTCCGACATCAAAGCGCGGGTAGCCGACCGCGGCGACCGCTTCGCCTGGGCAACCGAGGGAAAAGGCGTTATTGCCAATGACGAGGATTTTGAGCGGTTTTTGTGGGCGGAAATCAACGATGCCATGTTTTGCGAGTTTGAAGCCGTGGACAATCTTTTGCCGGATGGCATGAAAGTGATCGGTCAGTACGGCGATATCTTTACTTTCACCTGGGAGTTTATGGGATTCGAAACCTTTTCTTTTTCCCTGGTGGAAAATCCCGAACTGATACAGAGAATATTCGATCGGGTCGGCGGGATCATCGTCCAGCTTTTCGCCCGCATGGCCCAATTCGATTGTGTGGGGGCACTCTTTTACAGCGATGACATCGCTTACCAGTCAGGATTGATGATTTCGCCCCAATCCTTGCGCACTTTTCTTTTTCCCTTTATGCGCCAAATCGGCCGTATTTGTCAGGAACACGGTTTGCCGTTTCTTTACCATTCAGATGGCAAGATGTGGGAAGTGATGGACGAACTGGCAGAACTCGGTATCGATGCGCTGCAGCCAATCGAGCCGCAAGCATGGGATATTGTGGAAGTGAAGAGGCGCTATGGCGACCGCTTCTGTTTGATCGGCAACGTCGATGTCGACCTGTTGAGCCGCGGCACAGTCGGTGAAGTCGAAACAGAAGTCCGGCGTTTGTTGCGCGAGCTCGCACCTGGTGGCGGCTATTGTGTCGGATCCGGCAACACCATTCCGTTTTATGTCAAACCGGCCAACTATCGCGCAATGCTGGAAACCGTCTGGCAGTATGGTGAATATCGCTAGGTGCGGCCACATGTTGGATTATGTCGATGTTCCGACTGGTCTGCGGCGTGGTGATCTTCGACAACCAGTCATGGCTTGTTAATCTGCAGCGAATCATGTGGTCATAAGCAACGACGGACTCTTTATTCGAGTTTTCAGCTGACATTCCGTTCGTTCTGTACCGGTGCCGCTCAGAGCCCTTGCTACGTTGAAAAGAAGGCAATATGTCTGTTTTTAAAAGCATCAAGAAGCTTTTACAGCACTCGGCAGTCTATGGAGTCGGTCATATCGTCACCCGATCGATCAACTTTCTTCTTTTGCCGTTGTATACCAATGTTTTCCCGCGACAAGAGTTCGGCGTTGTGGGAATCCTGTTTACCTATATTGCCATCATGACGATAATCTATACTTACGGGCTCGATTCAGCCTTTTTTCGATTCTATATCCTCGAAGACAAAAACAGCGACCGTCGGTTGATTTTTTCCACCGCTTTCTATACCATCCTTTTTTCATCGATCATCATGACCGCTGCATTGATTCTGGCGGCGAAAAACTTGACGGGCTGGTTGTTCTCGTCCGAGTCGTTGCAGCTCGGTATACCGATTCCATTGTTGATCTGCATGTCTGCAGGTATTCTCTTTTTCGACGCCTTGTCCTTTTTGCCCTTTTTGATTCTGCGCGCCGAACAAAAACCGATTCCGTTTGTGATTCTAAAATTTCTCAACGTTCTATTCAATGTCGGCGGCAACATATTGTTTTTGCTGATTCTGGACCGGGGAATTCAGGGGGTTTTTTTCGCCAACCTTTGTGCATCGTTTCTGACTTTTGTGTTCATGTTGCCGCTCATTTTTCGCCATGTCGGTCTGGTCTTTTCGCGTCCGCTGCTGCGGGACCTCTTTTCGTTTGCCCTGCCCTATATCCCCTCGACATTGGCGGTCGTGATCATGGATACCATCGATCGGCCGCTGGTGGAACGCTTGATCGGTTTGGAAGCCGCCGGTCTTTACAACGCCGGGGTCAAGCTCGGCATGTTTATGTCTCTTTTTGTGGCCGCGTTTCGCTTTGCCTGGCACCCGTTCTTCCTGTCGACTTCCAAACAAGAAAATGCCAAAGAGATATTCAGCCGCATTTTTACCTATGTTCTGTTCGCCTGTCTGGGTGTTTTTTTGCTGTTGTCGATCTACCTGCGCGATTTAACCGCCCTGAAAATCCATGGCTACTCTCTGATCGGCCGCGAGTTTTGGGACGGCATGTCGATCGTACCGGTTGTCTTGCTGGCCTATGTCTTTTATGCAGCCTATCTCAATTTTCTTATCGGTATCTATATCTATAAGAAAACAAAATATCTGCCCCCCATTACCGTGGCCGGCATGATCGGCAACCTGGCCGCCAATTTTATCCTGATTCCGCATCTCGGCATCATGGGAGCGGCATGGGCTCGGCTGATCGCCTATGTGATCATGGCTGTTTGCCTTTATCAGGTGGCGCGCAAGCTTTATCCTGTCGATTATGAATGGGGACGTATTCTCAAGCTGATCGGTGTGGTTGCACTCGCTTTCTTTGTCGGCATGAGTCCAACCGTGCAGAGCAGTTTCTGGCTCAAGACCGCCGTGGTGGTGCTTATCCCGTTCATGCTGTTGCTCACCGGGTTTTTTCAAAAGTCCGAGATACAGCGTCTGAAGAACCTGCCATGGCGGTTTACCGGCCCCTGGAAAAAATCATCTTGAGATTTTCGATGAGCAGCACGATCCAAAGCGCATTGCGCAATTTTTACGAGCAAGTCGGCGACAAATATCCGGAAGAAGAGTTGGTCTATGAGACCTTGCGCGGCCGATTGCGCAAGGAATATGTATTGTCGGTTCTCGCGACTTTCCGCGGCAGTTTGCTCGATGTTGGCTGCAACCGCGGCATGTATCTCTTGCACTACAAGGGTGGTTTTCGCTGCGGCATCGATCTTAGCCACGCTGTTCTGCGCCGGGTTCCGTCCGACTGCGGGCTGCATTTGGTTGTCGCCGATGCCGAGAATCTCGCTTGCCTCCGCACGGCGCAGTTCGACCATGTGTTGTGCAGCGAAGTGCTGGAGCATTGTTTGCACCCGCAACGGGTTTTCGCGGGAATATTCGATGTCCTCAGGCCCGGAGGCACCGCGCTGCTGACCACCCCCAATTACCGCGGCAAACGCCCGCAATGGATCGCTCCAGGAGTTCTGACCGACTTTGGCGTCACCTGCGAATGCAATGCGGGTTATTATCATACCGCTTATCGCCCCGCGGAACTGCAGCAGATGGCAGAAAAAACGGGATTCCAGGTTCTTGACGTCGGGACCCTGGAAAAAGAGGTCAAATATGCAGCCAAAGTGCCGGCTGCACTGTTGATCGCCGGCCGTTTGTTCAATCGTCTGTTGCGTTCCGAGCGACTTGGCCGCGCCAATGAGGCTTTTTTCCACCGATTCACTCTGGTGATCTATCGGGTGATGCGGAAAACCAGGCTGGAAAAGCTTGTCTTGCCTTTCATTCGCGAGGGTGTGCGGTCGCGAATCTTGCTGCAAAAGCCACAGATACAATGAATCCCAAGATTGACAAGCTCTCCAAGGGAGCGAGAATTTGCCGCGTCGATAAATTCACATCGGTGATCCTGATCAGCAGAAAGAGATAGAGATGAACATCTATTTTGCCGGCTCAATCTCCGGCGGCCGCGCTTATCTGGCGATCTACCGGGAGTTGGTTGCCTTTCTCAAAGAGGCCGGTCATTTGATCTACACCGAGCATATTGTCGATCCGGCGGTGCTCGATAAAGAGATGCAGCTGACCGCTCAACAAGTCTATGAGCGCGATATGTCGTGGTTGACGGAATGCGACTGCCTGATCGCAGAAATCTCCAACCCCTCACTTGGAGTGGGTTATGAGGTTTGCGCGGCCTTGACCCTGGACAAACCGGTGCTCTGCCTCTATCGACAGGGCTTGTTCGCCTCGCGCATGCTGACCGGCAATACCCGGCCCGGCCTGACCGTTCGCACCTGGCAAGATCGCCGCGACTGGGAAATGCATATCCGCGCTTTTTTGCAGGACTGCACTGCAAATGGCAAAAGAGCTTGAGCGGGCGGTTGGTCTTGCTCTTCTGCCGTGATCTGTTTATCTTGTTATAAATGGATCGTTTTCGATAATCAATCAGGATGGGTGAGCGATGCAGCGCGTTGTTCTGCATATCGACATGGACGCTTTTTTCGCTGCCGTTGAACAGCTGGACCATCCGGAGATGCGCGGCAAACCGGTGGTGGTCGGTGCGGATCCCAAGGGTGGCCAGGGCCGCGGTGTCGTCTCCACTTGCAGCTATGAAGCGCGGCGATTCGGAATCCATTCGGCCATGCCGATTTCCCGCGCCTGGAAACTTTGCCCGACGGCGATCTATGTCCGCCCCCGCGGAGAGCGTTACAGCCAGGTTTCCCACCAGATCATGAAAATCTTCCTCTCCTTTACCCCGCAGGTCGAACCGGTCAGCATCGATGAGGCGTTTCTCGATATCACTTTGACCGCCAAGTTTTTCGGGACAGCGGAAAATACGGCAAAGCTCCTCAAGGAGCGGATCAAGCGGGAGACCGGTCTGACTGCTTCCGTTGGGGTGGCGTCGAGCAAATTCATCGCGAAAATCGCTTCGGACCTTAAAAAACCGGATGGGCTGGTCGTTGTCGAAGCGGGTTGCGAAAAAGAGTTCCTCGCACCGCTGGAGATCAGCCGTTTATGGGGGGTGGGACCCAAAACCGTGCCGGTGATGAATCGCCATGGGATATTCAAAATAGGCGATTTGGCCGGGAAAAAACCGGATCAGGTGATGCATTGGCTGGGAGAACACGGCCTGCATTTTTGGCGCTTGGCAAACGGAATCGATGATCGGGTGGTGGAGGAACGCAGCGAAGCCAAATCGATGAGCAAAGAAGTGACATTCGCATCCGACCTGAGCGACCAGCAGGAACTGCTGGCAACGCTGCGTTCGCTTTGTGATGAATTGGCGCACGATTTGCGTCAACAGCATTACCGCGGCCGTACCGTCGGTCTCAAAATTCGCCTGGCTGATTTTTCCACTTTTACCCGGTCCCACACCTTGTCCCACGCTGTGGTCAATTCCAACGAGATTTACTCGACTGCATCTGAATTGTTGCACGAGTTCGACCGTCGTGAACAAGCGGTGCGCTTGATCGGTGTCGCGGTTTCGCATTTCGATGATCCACAAGCACAACTCGACCTGTTCAGCGATGACTCTGCAGCAGTCGATCCAATCGATCGGCTGATGGACAACGTCAAGAAAAAATTCGGCGACCAGGCGATTCGGCGGGCAAGCGCAGGATCTAAACCGCGGCGATCTTCAGACTGAATCGACCCGGATTCGGTTGACACCGGATCTGTGGATGGAAATGGCGACCGCTGCAAGAAGGATGAAATTATAAAGATACTTTTTGCAATTCTGTTGACACAGCCTCCTGGATCGATAAATAAAGGATGTTTATGCGCCGGCGATTAACATGGCATCGTTTCAAAGCGATCCGACCCGAAGAAGCAGTTGCTCGTCTCCGCAGCGCGTTTGTCTGGCCTTTTCTCCGCCGTCGCTGGCTGCGCATGAACCGCTCCGAGTTTCACCGCCAGTGGTTGGGAGCCGATTTTGCTGAACGCCGTCTGCATCTCTGGTTCAGGCAGCCTTTGCCATGGCAAGCCAATTTGCGGCACGATTTATGCAAATATGATGAGGAAAGCTTTTCAGATTACAAAAACGAAATTGTGCGACAGGCGGAACAGATATGCCGGCATGATTTTGAGTTGCTCGGTAGACGGCATTCTTTTGCCGAACAGATCGACTGGCATTATGATTGGATGGCCGCAAGAACGATCCCGGTCAAACCCATGCATGCGGCCGATGTCTGGTCACCGGACATCGTGCGCGAAGTGCGCTATGTCTGGGAACTCAATCGCCACCAACATTTTTTCCAGCTTGCCAAGGCATCCGCATTGACCGACGACTCGCGTTTTGTCGAAGAATTGCTCACCCAGTGGCGCCATTGGCTGGCGAGCAATCCGCCGTTCATTGGCATCAACAGCATCAGCAGCCTGGAAATCGCCCTTCGTCTGATCTCCTGGACCTGGACTCTGGCAGCTGTGGGCGATCAGCCGGATATTACAGATGACCTGATTCTGGAGATTTTGCAGTCCGTCGCCTGGCAGACCGAAGCCATCAACAATCGGATGTCGCTAGGCGCCGGTGCCAACAACCATCTGATCGGCGAGGCGACCGGTCTGGTGTTGGTGGGCTGCTATTTTCCGGAACTCAGGCGAAGCAAAGCGTGGCGTGAAAAGGGATTCGCGATCGTTTTTCGCGAGTTTGAGCGCCAGGTTCATCCGGACGGCGTTCTAAAGGAACAGAGCCCGGCCTATCAGCTCTATATTTTTGCCTATGGTTTGCTCATCTATCAAGCTGCTGGATGCATTGGACAACCCATGCCTGCAACCTTTCGCCAGCGGCTGCGAGCAATGGCAGATTTTCTTGCGGTCTGGCCGCCGGAAAAAGCGCTATGGCCGATCGGCGATGACGATGGCGGCGAAGCCTTGCGCCTGGGCCCCTATCCAACCACCGCCGCCGATTTGCTGCATGCCGCCAAACAGTTGGGTGTGACAACCGCCTCAGCTCGAGGCGATGCTCGACGCGCTGCAGAATGGGCCTTTTGGTTGACAGGCAAATGGCAAACAACATCGCCACAGACTGGCGATGCGACACAGTTGCTGCAGGTGCACCGTTTTCCTGCCGGTGGTTTGCTGGCGGTGCATGCTTGCGCTTCGGGAGGGCATCAATACGGCTGGCTGGATTGCGGCCCCATGGGTCTGGCGCCGTTGTCTGCGCATGGCCATGCAGACACCTTGAGCTTCTGGCTGAGCAATGACAAGGAACCCTTATTGACCGACGGCGGTACTTTTCTCTATTTGGCGGCCGGCGATCAGCGCTCCTATTTCCGCGGCTGCCGGGCCCACAACACCATTGTGGTGGATGATGCCGATTTTGCTTTAAGCGGCGGCCCGTTTCAATGGCTGTCGACGCCGAACGCCGTTTGTCTAAAGTGTCGGCACGATGAACAGCGGGCGATAGCGATCGCTGCCCATGACGGGTATCAAAAAATCGGTGTTTCAGTGCAACGCCGTTTGCGTTACTGCCGCGGTATCTGGAGCCTCAGCGATACGATTGCCGGGACAGGAGAACACAGGATCACCTGGATTTTTCACCTCGGTGAGTGCCGGGTTTGTCGTTCTGTGCGACCCGGACAACAATTATTTGCTTTTAAAAGTGCCGATTTGCTTGTACATTGGCGATCACGAACGCCGATGCAGACCAAGGTCATCTGCGGCGATCCATCTGATGCGATCGGATGGGTGTCGCCGAAATTTGGTTTGCGTGTTGCACAACCGGCATGGATTTTGACTCTTCAGGCTCGCTTGCCGATCAGCCTGATCACCCGCTGGAAGGTAGAAGAAAAGCGATGAACGGCATCCGAATTTTTGTTTTTATCGCCATTTTGCTGTTGCTGATCGCCATGTTTGTGGCAACTGTGCCGGCCGGGAGCAGATTTACAACCGCCTTGATGCTCATTTTGGCAGCCGGTGCCGGCCTGTGGTTCGCTCAGATGCGGCAAGGCCACAAACAGAAAACACAAAAAAATAACTCTGACGCTTTGCCGAATGCGCCGAGCGTGCCGATCAGCCAACTTTTTCTTTTCAATACCTTGCACAATATTCAGGCTTTAATGCAATTCGATGTCGAACGGGCCAACCGGACTCTGGAGCAACTCGCTGATTATATCAGGGCGGTCATGGAAGTTCATCGGCAGGAGTGGATCTTTTTCGCCAATGAAATCAAGTGTATCGATCTCTATCTGCGGATCGAGGGACAAAGGCTTGGCGATCGCTTGCACAAAACTTTCGATATCGCTGACAATTGCCGCGAGCTGCTGGTCCCCGGTTTGCTGCTGCAACCTTTGGTCGAAGCGGCCATGCGCTTTGGCGTAGAATTTTTTGACGGTGCGAACGAGATCACCTTGTCCGCACGGCAGGATGGAACCCGACTGCAGATCGAATTGGTGGATTTAGGTCAGGATTTTGCCGCCGAAACGGAATCGACTCTGGTAAAACGCAAGCCTGTCTACGAGCAGGTGCAGAAACGCCTGAATTTGCTGTACGGCGCTGCCGCCGAGTTCGACTATGACGCGATTGTCCCCAGCGGATGCCGGGTGCGGTTGCAGTTGCCTCTGCGGTCGGGTCTGTGAGGCCTGGCGCAGCAGGCGTTCCGCATTCGCCTATGCAGGCAACGGAGTGATTGCCGCAACTTTTCGCTCAACTGTTATGGCTTAAATTGAGGTCTCTTATGTGCCGGTTGCGCCATTTTCTCTTTTTCATCGGCCTGCTGTTTTCTGCAAGCACCTGGGCGGCAAGCCCCACAGTATGGATTTGTCAACCGGTTGATACCAGTCTTCTGGCAAATGCCTCTTTCTGGACCAGCCGGCTCAAAACAGAGTTGCCGGAGAGCCTGGGCGGCATTCGGGTCGAAAATACCGATGTAGAGCCGGACGTACCCCTCTCAGCGCTGCGATTCGATTTTGTCAACAGCGATTCCACCACCAGCCGAACCTTGCAGGCCCTGGCGGCAATCATCGAAGGGGTGAACACCTTTGTCGGTCGGGTTCAGCTGCCGGATTTGCATCTGGTGGTCAAATTTGCGGATGTCTTTTCAACTCTGCAGGTGCCACAGAATTCGTCATCGCTGTTGATCTGTCATATCACTCCGACGGGTTATCGGGTGGCTTTTGCTCCGGATCAGCCGCTGTCCGGAGCAAATCTGCAGATTTTGTTGCCGGTGCGGCCCTGGTTGACGGAATTGTGCACCACGCAGTCGACCCTGCCTTTGTTCACCTTGAGACCTTTGGCGGCATTAATCGCCGCCCGCCATCTCGGTTTGACCACCGACGCGGTTAAAATCGAACTCGGCGGCGTGCTGCAAAAATTCGACTCGACGACTTTAGCCGCGGTTTTTGCGATTGCGATCGAGCAACACAGACTTTGCAAAAATCAGGCAGAGGGGTGCGATCTGCAAGCTGCGCGCCAGGCTTATTCGCGCGCTCAGAGTTTGAGCCGCGATTTTCCCCACGCCCTTGGTTGGATTTTGCTGAATAAAGGGGCGTGTGAACTCTTTTATGGTGAGGCTGATTCTGCGGTCGCTCACCTCGGCGCCGCAAAGCAATTGTTTATCGAAACACCCGACAGCATCGGCCTGGCACTTGGCGCCTTGCTTTACAGCCAAATCTGGCAAGATCGACGCAACCTGACTCAGGCCAATTTGTCACTCTCCGAGGCTTACCGCTGGCTTCCCACCAGTCACCATTTTGTGTTGCGATCCATAATCGAATCATTTCTGAAAAGGCTCAATGCGGGAGCCGATTCATCTGTAAATCCGGTTGCCGACGGTATGGGTAACCAGGCCGGAACGAAACCGGCGACGGTTTCTGACACTGCTGCGGTGGGAAAAGTTGCGGCTGTGACCCTCAGCCCCTATGAGGAAGCGGAACGTATTTATCAACTCGCTGCAGCGAGTTTGCGCGCTCAGGATTTGCCACAAGCGATTTCCTATATGCAGATCTATCTGCAGCAAGCGACCGAACTGCGCAGCGAACCCGCCATTTCACGCGGCTACTTTCAGCTCGGCAGTTTGTTTTATCAAATGAACCGCAACACAGAAGCCATAAAAAATTATCGCTATGCGGCAGACTATTTGGAAATGCTCAACGACACCTGCGGACTGGCAAAAATCGATAACAATCTTGGAGCCGTCTATCACAAGATCGGCGAACGGGCAAAGGCCGAAGGTCATTATCGATCGGCTTTGCAGTTGGCCGAGAAATGCCGGGATATCGAAACCCAAATCCGCAGCACGGTCAATCTCGGCGACCTGCATGCTGAAGAACGCCGTTGGGTAGACGCACAAGCTGACTACAGCCGGGCCTTGGCTTTGGCGCAAAGCATCGCCGATCCGGCATGGTTGTCGACCATATCCTACGCCAAAGGATCTGCGCATATTCAGGAAGGTCTGTTGGATTTGGCATATATGGAAATCCGGCAGGCGCTGGAGTACAGCAACGGCTCCGTACAGAATGCGCCAGCCGCGGAACAAGCTTTTCTGCGCAAACTCGAAAACATGCTCAATCGCGACTCTCATTAGCCGCTGCGGTTGCACAACAATTGACGATTATGAATCTGACCGGGTTGCATAAAAAACTCAATTCCCGCCTCGATAAAGCGGTGTGGGAACATCAGTTGTTTCATGACGGCGATCGGATTATCGCCGCCGTCTCTGGAGGCGCCGACTCGATGGCGCTGCTCTATTTGCTGAAACAGCGCTTGTCGATCTATGCGCGCGACCTGTGGCTACATGCGGTCTATGTCGACCTGGGATTCGGGAAGGATGCCGAAATTCGCTGTCAGTGCATGCAATCCTATTTTAACTCCTTGGAAATTCCGGCAACTCTTATCCGCACGCAGATCGGCCCCATGGCGCATTCGAGGGAGAATCAGGGCAATCCTTGCTTTTATTGTTCGCGCATTCGGCGTAAAAAACTGTTCGAGACCGCTGAAACTCTCGGGGCAAAGTGCATCGCCTTCGGTCACCATAAGGACGACGTGGTGGAAACCCTGCTGCTCAATATGATTTTCGGACGCGAGATCAGCAGCATGATTCCGCATCTGCGGGTCATGGGCGGAATCTACTCGATTATACGCCCACTTTACTATGCCGATGAAGAGATGATCAAACGCTTTGTCCGGCAGAAGCAAATACCGACCGTCGATCAACAGTGTCCGACCGATGGCCATTCAAAACGCCAATATATCAAGGATCTCGTCCGCCAAATCGAAAAGGATCATCGAGGGGCGCGCGAGAATATATTTAAAAGCCTGCGTCACGTCAAATCCTCCTACCTGCTGCAAAATGCTGAATGAGCTCTCTTTTCCTCTCTTTGTTTCGTTTTGAATCGGCTGAAAAGTGCCCTGCCGTATCGCTTGCTTTTAGGTGAAAATTTCTTTATGTTTTAACGGCACTGCCGAAGTGAACCCGTTGACAGAAAGCAGAGATGACCGTACGAAACCTCGAGCCTTATTTCGATTGGGCGGGACTGGATGGCTTTGCCTATCCTCTCGACCCCCAGGGTATTCCTCTGGCCCGCTTCAACCGCAAGATCGGCTGGCAGCACAACCCGATCACCATCGCCCAATACGGTCTGTACCGGCTGCATAAGTGGGCGGACGGCGGTGCAGATGAGGACCGTGCCGCTGCACTGCGCTGCGGCTTGTGGTTGAAACAGAACTTGGCGCCCTGGCGCGAGGGACAATTCGCCTGGATCTATCGGTACGATCTCTCTTTTTATGGTCCCCGGGCGCCATGGATTTCGGCGATGGCGCAGGGGGAGGGGATCTCATTGCTGCTCCGTTTGGCAAAAATGCAACCAGAGCAGGAATGGACCGCAGCCGCCTGTCAAGCTTTTACGCCTTTTCTCCATACGGTTGAGCATGGCGGAGTTGTGGATCGTCTCGACAGCGGCGACGTGATCTTTGAAGAGTATCCGACCCAACCGTCTTCTCATGTGCTGAACGGTTTTATCTTTGCTTTGTTCGGGGTTTTCGACCTGGCGCGCCACACAGAAGATCAATCAGCGCAAGCTCTCTGTCGCCAGGCGATTCAAACACTGCAGCACAATTGGCAGCGCTGGGATACTGGTTTTTGGACCCGCTATGATCTGCACCCGACGGGACGCCTGGCTTCGCCGATGTACCACGAATTGCATATTCGATTGCTGCAGCAGACAGCCGAAATGTTCAATGCGGCGGATTTGTCAGCTGTCGCTGCCCGCTGGCGCGCAATGCAGAAAAAACCGGGTTGTTGGATGCGGATGGGGGGAGGCAAAGCCTTCGAAAAAATCCGCTTGCTGGGGAGACGGCAGTGAAAAAGGTTCTGATGCTATGTTATTACTTTCCGCCATTGGGGTTGGCAGGAACGCAAAGGGCGGTCAAATTTGCCCGCTATTTGCCTGAATTCGGCTGGCAGCCGACAGTGGTTACGGTAAAACCCGTTGCTTATTGGGCTCAGGACGTGTCGCTGCTCGATGAACTGATCGGAATTGATATCCTTCGCACCGAGTCCTGGGATCCGCAGCGCTTGCTCGCTCGTATGCGACCCGATTTTGTTTCTGCTGCGAATGGCAGGTCTTTTGCCGGCGGCGTGTTGTCATGGATCCATGAACGAGTCGAGCCTTTATTTTTGCTGCCGGACAGCAAAATATTGTGGAAATTCCCGGCTCTGCAGGCGGTGCGGCGGTTGATGCAGGCCGATTCCTTTGATGTGCTTTTTTCCACCTCACCGCCGCATTCGGCACAGCTCATCGCCGCACAGATCAAAAAGCGCAGCGGCATGCCGTGGGTGGCTGATTTTCGCGACAGTTGGACTGGCAGCGCTGTGGTGCGCGAAGCAACGGGTTGGCACCGACGCCGCAACGAACGGCTGCAGCAGCGGGTCGTCCAACAAGCCGATGCCCTGATCGCCGCGACACCAGCCATTCGACAGCAGCTTAAGGCGATGGGCGCCAAACAGTGCGAATGGATACCCAACGGATTCGATCCTGTCGATTATCCAAAACCGACAGGACGGTCGGATAACCGTTTTGTGCTTTGCCATTGCGGCACAGTGACCCAATTCAGCCGGCCGGATGTCGTGCTGCAGGCGATGCGTTTGCTGAAAGAGCACCAGCCCGGGATAGCCGCGCGTTTGGTGCTGCGGTTTGTCGGGCATGACCTTACCGGCAAGCTCGACGATTGGATTGCCGTTAATGGAGTAGGCGATCAGGTAGAGCAATGCGGCTACCTGGCCCATCACCAAGCACTGCAAGAACTGGTCGATGCCGATGCGCTGCTCCTTGTCGCCCATGCACAGGCTGACAGCGCTTTTATCCCCGGCAAAACTTTTGAATATCTGGGCAGCAAAAAACCGATCCTGTTGCTCAGCGATGTGCTGGATACTGTGTCGCTGTTGGCTGATTTCCCGCAAGTTTTGGCTGCTTCGCCGAACGATCCGCAGTCCATCGCCGGAGCACTGGCAGATTTGTTGGGTGGCAAGCATCGCAACGAGATCATATCCGATCTCACTCGTTTTGAGCGGAAGTTTCAAGCCAGCCAACTCGGCGCATTGTTCGATCGATTTGCCGATCACGGCTAAAGGTTGTAAGGGCAAAAAGAGCAGAGAGGTCTGGCTCCCGGTTGTGCCCACATTCGCACCAGAAGAGGATGATCGCATGAGGAAACTACCCTACCGAATGGTCATGATTGGCTGTTTGATTGTCTGGCTTTTCAGCTCGGTTGAACAATCGGCTGCCCAACCCTATTTGTGGCCTACCAATGCAAGCCGAGCGCTGACCTCGTCGTTCGGTGAATCCCGACCCGGCCGCTTCCATGCCGGTATCGACGTCAAAACCTGGGGAAAGGTCGGCTACCCGATCATCGCTGTGCGTGATGGCTATGTATCCCGCCTTCGAGTCTCGCCGTTCGGCTATGGCCGGGTGGTCTATCTCACCCTTGATACCGGTGAGGTGGTGGTCTATGCCCATCTCAGCCGTTTTGGTGAAGCCCTAGATGCCGCCGTGCTTGCTGAACAGGAGAGGCGCAACCGCTTCAGCATCGATTTGTGGCTCAACAAGGATGATTTTGCGGTTAAACGCGGCGATGTGCTCGGCTATACCGGACAAAGCGGAGTCGGTTTTCCGCACCTCCATTTTGAGATGCGGGATGCACAAGGCCATCCCATCAACCCCCTGAGCAAGGGGTATGTGGTAGATGATACGCTGCCGCCGACTGTGCGCGGGATTTCCATCCAGCCTCTCGACGCTCAGTCCACGGTTGAAAACGACTGGCGTCCTGCGTTGATATCGGTAACTGCCGACGGCAAAGGATCTTATCGTTTGCAGAAACCTGTAGCCGTGAGCGGCAAAATCGCTTTCGGTCTCAATGCCTTCGACGGCATGGACGGTATTACCAACAAATTTGGAACCTATAAAAACCAGTTGTGGATCGGGGAGCAGCTGATTTTTCAGGCAACCTATGACCGTTTTCCCTATTCTCTTAACCAGCAAGCCGATCTGGACAGGGATTATCGCTTGCGCGCACTGGATCTCGGCGCCTTTTACAAGCTGTTCCGCGATATGGGCAATCAACTCTGGTTCTATTCTTCAGCTGAACCCTATTCCGGAGCAGTCTGGTTCACCGATAGTTTGGAAACCCCAAGTGCTGACGCACAGGACGCTGTCTTTTCTGCGGCTGGATTTGTCAAACTGCTCCCGGGCCGCTATCCCTTTCGCATCGTAACCAGCGACTATTGGGGAAATGAGTCAATCGTTCGCGGAGAATTGATTGCGCAGGCGCCCTCTCTGCCAGCGATGTCGCCGAAAATGGCTGCCTTGCATGCCAGTGACAATGAGGTGCAATTTAAACTGCGAACCGACTATTATGACCATTTTATTCGCCTGGAGTTGCAGGCCAACAAGGATCTGCAGGCCTTGCCGGTATTGACTGGGTGGAGCAGCCGTGGCCGGCGGCAAAACATCCCGCTTTTGCCCAACGGCCCTAGCGGTGTGGTCGGCGCCTGGAATTTGCACCGCCAGATCGCCTATCCGCTTTTTTTTGAGTTGAGCTATTGGGACGGTGCCGGCAATCAAACGATGCAATCCTGGATATTGCCGGTCATACCTGTGGCACAGGGAAGCCAAAAAACAATCAAGAGTGAAGATCAACAGGTCAAGTTGGCCTTTAACAGCGGCTCACTTTATCGCGATCTCTATCTGCGTCAGCAGATTCTCGACAAAGCTGCAAATTTGCCTTATGATTTTGTTGGCCGCATCTATCGCTTTGACCCGATGGATGTGCCGCTAAACAATGGTATCGATCTCATCCTTCAGATTCCGGAAGCGGAAGAGCGTCCGGAACAGCTGGGCATCTATACCCGGGTCGGGGACAAACGCTGGGTTTTTCTCGGCAATCGCCTCGATGCTGAAAAACGGACCATCACCACTCGCGTGCGCGGACTGGGAGAGTTTTGTCTGATTCGCGACAGCGAAAAACCGGATATCAGCGGCATGGCTCCTGCTGACAGCAGCCGGTTGACTGATGACCGGCCTGTTCTGCAGGCGATCGTGGTTGATACCTTATCCGGATTAAAGAACGAACCCCACATGGCCATTTATCTCGATGGCGTGCGGGTGATTGCCGAATACGATCCAGAGAGCAAGCAGCTCTTTTACCGGCCGCGCCGGCCGCTGGCTCCTGGAAGACATGAAATGCGAGTCGTGCTCGAGGATTATTGCGGCAATACCAGCAGCAAAACGCATTTGTTTTGGATCGATCGCAATGGCAAAACCAACTAAAATTCGGGGGAACGAAACATGATTCCATTCAAGGATGAAAATCCCACCCACCAGGTGCCGGTGGTTACCGTGGGTTTGATTTTGCTGAATATTGCGATTTTCATTTATCAGATTTTGCTCCCCAACGAACAGGTGAATGCGTTTTTGTTGCGTTTTGGCGCGGTACCGGCATCGATCGTGCAAGGAGATCAGCTGTGGAGTGTGTTCAGCAGCATGTTCATGCATGGTGGCTTTATGCACCTGTTCGGCAATATGCTCTATTTGTGGATATTTGGCGACAATATCGAACAACTCTGTGGCCACATGCGCTTCATTTTGTTCTACCTGCTTTGCGGAGTGTTCGCTTTCCTGTCCCATTTTATTTTTGCGCCTCATTCACCCATTCCGATGGTCGGCGCCAGCGGCGCCATATCGGGGGTGCTGGGTGCATATGCCTTGCGATTTCCCCGTGCGCGTGTGCATGTCTTCATCTGGTTCTTTATCATTTTCTGGGACGTCATTCGCGTTCCCGCGGTGATTCTGCTTGGCCTCTGGTTTGTTATGCAACTGTTCAGCGGTGTGAGTTCGGCGTCTGATCAGGCAGGGGTCGCTTGGTTCGCGCATATCGGCGGTTTTATAGCCGGTTTGTTATTCATCCGCTATTTCGAAAAGAAAGAATATCGCGTCAAGTTCTGAACGAAACGTTTATTTTTCCTGCAAACCTGCCAGATTGCCGCAAAGGCAATGACAGGGAGGTGGACTGCAATTTGCCTTTTGCTTCCAGGTTTCATGCCTTTTAGGCCAGGATTGGATTGTTATTCCAGTGCCATACCGCCCGCCTTGGCCGACCTGTCTCGGTTGAAAAAAAAGTAAAAAATACTTGACAAACATTCTCTTTTTTTGTATTATTAAGTGAACAGATGTTCACTTAATAAGTAAACAGAAATGTTCTTTTGGCAGATAAAGCGAATGGATGCTTTCATCAACAAGCCAAGAGCTCTGCATGCGGAAAGTGGTGGTGGAATTTGGCGATCGAGTGGCATTTGGGGCAAGCACAACAGCGAGGGGATCGTTATGAGCGGAGGTGAGATACTGACTGCAACGCAGCGGCGAGTTTTGGAGCTCTTTGCCGTTTATATGCAGGAGCACGGATTTCCGCCGACAGTGCGCGAGTTGGCAGATGAGTTGGGCCATTCGTCAACCGCGGGTGTGCACAAGACACTGAAGATCTTGCAAGCCAAGGGATATTTGACCCAGCTGAGCCGAGGCAAATCGCGCACCCTGAGTTTGGCTGATGGTCAGCGTTTGCCGGGACCGCGTGCCAGATCGCTGCCGTTGGTTGGGCAGGTTCAGGCCGGAGCTCCGATGCTGGCGGTCGAGGAGAAGGAGAGCGATTTTTACCTCGATTCCGAGTGGCTTGGGGATCGCAATGCATTTTTATTGCGGGTGCAAGGACACAGCATGATCGACGCCGGGATTGTTCCCGGTGATTTGCTGGTGGTGGAACCGGGCCAGGATATCCGCAACGGCGATATCATTATCGCCTTGCTTGAAGAAGAAGCCACGGTCAAGCGCTACTACAATGAAAAAGAGCGTATTCGACTGCAACCGGAAAACCAGTCCATGCAACCGATTTATATTCATCGCAACGATCCAGCCTTGCGAATTCTCGGCAAGGTGCGTGGCTTGTTGCGCAAATTTTAAGAGGCCAGCCATGTTTACTGAGACGATCGAAAAGATGCCGCTCCGGCTGCTCGATGTGCCGGAAACGCGAATTGAAGATCCGCAGCGCTTGCTCTCTCGTGCCATCGACCGAGTTGCCCAGGCTTTTTCGCAATACCAGCAATGCTACGGTTTGCGATTGGATGAGTTCACGGCGTATTTGCAGGAAGCAGAACCCCACATCGCCCGACAGTTGAACGAATTGCATATCGCGATCGATACGGATATAGCCGGTCGCTTTCATCGCGGTGAAATCGATGGCGATGATGTGCGCCTATGGGGGCAAAAAGTGCAGGAATGGCGACAATTGCTGTTGTCCGCGTTGAAGCTGTATGCGCTTTCGCAATTGGGTCTTCAAATGGTGGAGAAAAGTTCGGCGAATTGAAATTCGCTTCTTGAATCTTTGGCGATAATGTTCTATATTACACGATTAAACAGGAGGAACAAAGAGTGGCGCAGAATAAGCTACCCGACTGGAAGGTCTACTGGAATCAGCACGATAATATCGAGGCGCTGCACAAAATGATGTTGGAAATGGATGACACGCTGCGCCGGATCGAAGCCGAATTCAGCTGCAAATTGTTGTCAGGCGATCATCTGCTGATCATCGATGCGCTTGAGGAGAGAATCGATGAACTGGAAAGCGCCAAATCCGCTAATCCGGTTGGGGTGCAAGGCGAACTTTTTTAAATGACAGAGGGGAACCGATGGCTGAAAAGCGCAATAACGCCGGCGTGACCACATCACGCATCAAATTCTGCGATTTGCGCTGCGAACACGCCTCTTTCCCGCGCGAAGAACACCTGGATGGTGCCAACAGCTGTCGCACTTTTGCCGCACTCTATTGTTCGTTGCTCGGTGAAGTGGTGAGCAAAAATTCACCTTGCGCGGTTCTGTTCGGCAAACGCCGACCGAAATCCGCTCTCTGATCGCGCAGAACCGAGGATGGCCAGTTCAGATGATTAAAAGAGAGGATCTCCCGGGATATCTTTTTCTATCGGCGTGTCCGGTGAAAAGGTGAACACTCTATCGGGCAAGGTCAATCGAACTGCCTTGATGCTTTTGATCCTCGACAAGGGTGTTGCTTGATCGCCATAGCCATTGGTTCCGGTTTGGCTTGACCAATAGAGCAGCAAAGATTGATCTTTGGATTCAATCCATCCCAAAAAGATCACCGAATGACCCAATCCCTCTTTCCAGGCGATGTTGACAAAGTCTCCTGGTCGGCATTGCTCGGGATGCACGACCGTTCCCATTCCGCTGTACTGCACCAGCGCAAAGTGGTTGCCAAAACCATCCGCATTCCAATTGCCCCAAAATTTGATATCATCCTCTCGTCGACCACCATCTATTTCCTGCATGCGCAAGGCCTCATAACGGTCATCGCTTAAAAGCCGAACCCCATCGGGGTAGAGCAGATTTAGGGCCTCAATAAAGGCGGCATAGGTGGCACCGCTGCAATAGCTGGAGCGGCGTGGAATATCAATCAGCGGTCGCCCGAACAGACCAAGATCATAATAGACCGGCGACTCTGGCGGATCGGCATGCATACCGGTGAAATAGCCGCCGCCATCCGGCGCTTGCGCCTGAACACGATCGATCCCAGCCAGGACCGCCCTGTTGATGCCGTCGATTCCTCGTCCATAGAGATCGAGATGGCGGGTATGGTGGGCTGCAGCCGACTGCTGCTCCTCTGACAGGATCCATCTCTTTCCGTTGCCAGCAGTCGGTTGCCGGGAGAACACCGTTTCTTTGCCTTTTGACGCAGGATGCCTGGCGCAAGCCATCAGCACCACAGCAACCGCAAATAGCAGGATTGGGCAAGACTTCATCTTTTCCCTTCACTTCAACAAGGTACAAAACAGTTTTCTGGTTATCCTGATGTCGATTTCACATACGGCCCGGCAATTGCACGATTGTGCCGCTGATATCGTCCGCATCCGCTGAGCACAAAAACAACAGGGTTTGGGCGATTCGTTGCGGCGATGCCCATTTGGAGTGATGCGCGTCCGGCATCGCTTTGCGGTTGGCATCTGTGACAACAATGCCGGGCGCCAGGCAATTGACCTGGATGCCATGGTCTTTGCCCTCTTGTGCCAGGGTTTGCGTCAGCGCGATAATGCCGGCTTTGGCGACTGTATAGGCAGCGCGTTTCGGTTTTGCCTGCAACGCGGCCAATGCCGAGGTCAACACGATTTTGCCGTGTCCCTGCACAGCCATCTGGGCCATGGCGGCACGGCTGCAAAGAAATGCGGACTCGAGATTCAGCTGAATCATGAACCGCCAATCGTCGAGGGAAGTATCGGCAACAGCGGCGCCGGCGCGAAAGCCCCCGGCAAGATGAATCAGACTGTCGATACCCAAAAATTCATTTTGAATCTGTGCGAACAATTCCTCCACCGCGTTTTCATCGGTCACATCGGCGGCTATCGTTGTCAGCTGATCTTTCGAGTCGCCGAAGAGGCTGGATAGTGCCTGCAAATTGGCCGTTTCACGACCGTTGGCGATGACCTGTGCACCCGCGCGCAAAAAAGCACCGACAACCGTTTGTCCCAATCCTCCGCTGGCGCCAGTGATCAGCACCCTTTGCTTTTTCTGCATGTAGCCTCCTGTTGTTGTCGATTTGCAGCTGACCGCGACACGCTGGCCCGCCTTGATGAACTAGAGTTCCGTTCGCGCATAGTTCACCATACGGCAGCTGTAGGGTGGAATCTGCAGGGCGAGTTTTTTGCCCTGCAAGCTCAGGTACTGCTCGTCGAGGCAATCGCGTACTATTCCGTCCGCCGGGGCGTCTGCCAGTTCCAATGTTCGTTCGACCTGCTGGTCTGATGTGTTCACTGCGATGATAAATGTTTCCTTTTCATCACGGCGCAAAAAAGCATAAACCGACTGATCGATGAGCAGATCTGTGCGCTCTCCTTTGCGCAGAGCTGGCGAGTTGCGGCGCCAGTTGCAGAGCTTTTTGATCAGCGGCCGCAAGTCGCGGGATTCGTCGCCCTGCAGCTGCCAGGGCATGTTGCGTCGATTGAGAAAATCGCCTTGCACGCTGTCTTGAGCTGTTCCGCCCGCCAGCAGCAGTTCCGTGCCGTAATAGAGGCTGGGAATGCCGGGTTGGGCAAAGAGCAGGATTAAGGCGCTTTCGATGCGCGGTCGGATCGGTTCCTGGCAATAGGAAATGAGCCTCTCGACATCATGGTTGTCGATGAAGGGTGCGAGCAGGCAGGGCAGTCCGGTGAAAGCTCGGTCGGCTTCAGCCATCGCGTCGCGCAGTTTTTGCGGTGAGCCGCTGTTGGCGACTGTGGAGCCGAGGGCAAAATGAAGGCTGAAATCGAACAAGGCGTCAAAGCCCAACTCACCATACCCAGCCAGGTAATCCATTTGACTGGAAAACACCTCACCGATCAGAAAAAAGCCGTTGCCGGCAAAGTTGTGCATCTCGTGCGTATACCGGCGCCAAAACGATTTGGGAATATGGCGGACAGCATCCAGGCGGAACCCGTCGCAGCCTGTCAGGGTGACCCATTCTTTGGACATATCTAAAAGAAATCTGCTGACCTGTGGATTTTCTTGGGCAAAATCAGGCAGGCGGGCGATTTCTTTGCGCTCCAGTTCCCTCTGATTATCCCAGTCGATGATCATTGTGCTTTCATCGGTAAAGCTGTGCGGATGGAACCAGTGTTTGTAGCCTTTTTCGTTCCAGTTGACGGGATCGGCAACCCAGGGATGGTCATAGCTGACCTGGTTGAGCACCATATCGAGCAATACCCGCATCTCGCGGCTGTGGGCTTTGTCGATCAGCTCTTTGAGATCGGCCAGATCGCCAAAATGTTCATCTACTCGGTAGTGGTCCACCGGGTGGTAGCCGTGGTAAGGCCACCATCCGCGATAGTCTTGATCGCTGTTGTCGAATACCGGTGTCAGCCAGATCGTGGTGACCCCCAGATCATGCAGATCATCCAGTCGGTCGATCACACCGCGCAAGTCCCCGCCTTGGTAGGTTTTCAGTGCCTCACTGCCGTTGATTCCAGGTTGGTAGAGGCAATGGCTGGCCGGAGTGTTGCCGCGGTCGTTGCTGGTGTCGCCGTTGGCGAATCGATCGATCATGACCAGATAGATGATCTGATCCGAGAAATCGATCTCGGGCAACACTTCATCAGCGTGCTGAGTCGCAACGCGCGGCGAATAGTGCGGACCCTGGGGCTGACAGGCGATGATCCCGATCAGCGGCAACAGCGCCAACCGGCAAAGGAACGCCATTTTCTTCATGTTTTCCTCGCAAAGAAAAAGATGGGGCAGCAAACCAAGCGATTTTCCCGAACCGGAGCAAGTGGTTGCGGTTGGTGCGGAATCACCCTATTGCACCAACTCATCTGCGTATTGCAGCTGATAGAGCCGATAATAGATGCCTCGTTTGGCCAACAGCTCTTGATGTTTGCCGATTTCGCGAATTTTACCCTTGTGCAGCACAATAATCCAGTCAACGCTTTTGATGGTCGACAGTCGATGGGCGATGATCAGCGATGTACGGCCGGCCATCAGCTTGTTGATGGCATCGCGGATCAGCATCTCGGTTTCCGTGTCGATGCTCGAAGTGGCTTCGTCGAGGATCAAGATCCGTGGATTGAATGCCAGGGCACGGGCAAAGGAGAGCAACTGTTTTTGCCCAACTGACAGATTGCTGCCGTTTTCCATCAACTCGCTTTGATAGCCGTTTTTCATCCGCGAGATAAAGGGATGGGCGTTGACGTCGTGGGCCGCCTTTTCGACCTGTTCAGGGGTAATGGCTTCATCGGCCAAACGAATATTGTATTCGACCGTGCCGGAAAAGATGGTGATGTTTTGTGAGACCATGCCGATAGAGCGACGCAGGTCGTCGATCGGAACGCGACAAATATCCACTCCGTCAACCGTGATCGATCCCTTTGTGGGCTCATACATTCGGGTGATGAGGCTGATGATCGATGTCTTGCCCGCACCGGTTGCGCCGACAATCGCGACTCTTTCTCCCGGTCTGATTTTAAACGAGATGTTGGAAAGAACCCAGTCTTTGTTGTTGTAGGTAAACGAAACATCGCGAAATTCAATTTCACCGCGGATTTTGGGCAGCTGTTGGGGGTTTTCCGGTATGCGGATTTGTGGTTTTTCATCGAGCAGTTTAAAAATGCGCTCGCTGGAAGCCATGGCGCTCTGCATGATGTTGTATTTTTCCGACAGGTCGCGGATCGGCTGAAAAAAGCGCTCCGAGTATTGAATAAAGGCAACCACCACCCCAAGGGTCAGGCCACCTTCGATCGTTTTTAAACCGCCAAACCACAGGATCGCCGCCAGAGCGATGGCGCCGAGAAAGTCCACAGTCGGATAGAAAACGGCATAATAACGGATGGTCTGCAGGTAGGCATGCAAATGGCTTTGATTCAGCTGATCAAAATGTCGAGAGTTGCGTTCTTCTCGGTTGAAAATCTGCACCACAGACATGCCAACGATGTTTTCCTGCAAGTAACTGTTGATGCGCGCGATACGGAGGCGGACTTGGCGATACGATTCGCGGACCTTGACACGAAAAATCAATGTGGCGACTACAATCGCCGGCAATACAATAAAAGTGAGCAACGCCAGCTGCCAATTCAAGTGCAGCAACACGGCCACGATACCCAAAAGCACAAAGACATCGCCAAAAATCGATACGACACCGCTGGACAACATGGTGTTGAGCGTCTCGACATCGTTGGTTGCCCGGGTCACGAGTCGGCCGACTGGATTGCGGTCAAAAAAGGAAAGCGGCAATTCCTGCAAATGGGAAAAAATGCGCAGGCGAATATCGTACATGACCTTTTGCCCAATCCACTGAGTCAAAATTTGCTGGACAAAGGCAAGCGAAAATGCCAATACCAGGACGGCGAAATAGAGGAGGGCGATCATGCGCAGCCCGGTCAGGTCATTCTGGCTGATATGTCGATCGATGGCGGTCTTGATCAGAAAGGGGCCTGCCAGTTGCGCTGCGGCGCTGAGCAAGAGCAAAACAATGGCCAGCGCCACCTGCAGTCGATAGGGGCGGAGAAAGAACAGCAACCGTTTCATCAACCGGCTGTCGTACGCCTTGCCCAATATTTCATCTTCGCTGATTTCTCGACTCATCCGGATCGCCGTTTATAATTGTTCCAAGGATTTTTCCAATTGCTGGCGTTTGTACAGATCGCGGTAATACCCCGGCGTTTGGATCAAATCGTGGTGTTTGCCTCTTTGGGTGATGCAGCCGTCTTGCAGAACGATGATCTCATCGGCATACCGCACGGTGCTGACCCGATGGGAGACCAAAATGGTGGTCCGCTGTTGCATCACGGTCTTCAAACGCTGGAGTATTTCTTCTTCGGTATAAGTGTCGACTGCAGATAGCGCATCGTCGAGAATAAGGAATCGCGGTTGTCGGATCACAGCCCGCGAGATGGCGGTGCGCTGTTTTTGTCCCCCGGACAAGGTGATCCCTTTTTCGCCGATCATCGTATCCAGCCCGAGCGGCAATTGGTCAAGATCGACCTTGATCTGTGAGGTTTCGGTGGCCTGCTCGATCTCTTCGATCCTCGGACAGCAGATTCCATAGGCAATGTTTTCGCGCAAGGTATCGGAGAATAAAAAAGTCTCCTGCGGTACATAACCAATATTTTCGCGCAACAGCTGCAGAGGCAGGCTGCGGATATCCCGGCCATCGACCAAAATTTGCCCTTGCGTCGGCTCGATCAGACGCGGGATCAGGTTGACCAGGGTCGATTTCCCGGCTCCGGTCGGCCCGACGATCGCCAGGGTTTTGCCGGCAGCGATCTTGAGATCAATCCCGCGCAAAACCGGCGGTTCGTTGCGGTCATAGCTAAAGTGTACGCCGACAAACTCGATGTCGCCGTTGATTTTGCTGATCGAAAAATCGGTCTGCTCATTGTTGCGAATGTCCGGTTCCAGGTTAAAGATTTCAACAACCCGTTCGGTCGAAGCCAGCCCTTGCTGCCAGAGATTGAGCACCCAACCAAACGCGATCATTGGCCAGGCCAGCATATTGTAGTAGACCAGAAAAGCAACCAAATCGCCGATGCTGATTTGCCTTTCGATGGCCATGCCGCCGCCTTTCGCGAGCAATGCGATAATCCCAAGCCCCAACAACAATTCGATCGATGAGTGCATCGTTGCATGGGTCTTGGCAATATCGATATTGCGCCGAATCATCTCCCGGTTGAGCTCTTTGAACTGGACAATCTCCTGATCCTCTTGCACATAAGCCTTGATGATGCGAATGCCGGATAAATTTTCCTGGACTTTGCTGGTGATACCGGCGAATTGTTCCTGAATACGGCGAAATTGTTTGTTGATCCGCGAAATCAATCGATTGACAACAACCGCCACAAAGGGCAATGGTACCAACGACCAAAGCGTCAATTGCCAGTTGATGCGAAACATCAGCCAGAGCGCCACCACCGCCAGAAGCACGGTGGAGACCAGATGCATCAGGCCCGGACCCAACATGGAGCGAATCGCCTCCAGATCATTGCTCGCCAGGGCCATGAGGTCGCCTGTTTTGTGGCGATGGTAAAACGATTGCGACAGTTTTTGCAGGTGTTGAAAGTAAGCATTGCGCAGGTCATATTCGATGCGGCGGGAGATACCGATTATCAGGTTGCGCATCAGGTAACGAAAACTTCCCTCGATTCCCACCACCATGATGATCAATACCGCATAACCGGCTAAAAAATGGCCGGGCTGCACAAAGTCCAGATGATTGACGAAGAAATGGTAGACCAGATTGTCCTGCGGCTGCGATCCGTTACTGATAAAATCGATTCCATAGCGCAGGATCCATGGCGTCAGCAGCTGCAACAAGCTGGCCAGAACCACACATAAAAATCCAATGGTCAGCAGCGGCCGATATCTTTTGATATAGGGCCAGAGAAATCGATAACAGCGACGGCTCGTCTGATTCAACATGGGTTGGTAAGGCGACTAGGGTTCATGGCGATTCGTTATCTGTGAACTTGGCAGAACAAAAATCCCCTCGTGAGCTGCTGTCAAGATCGCAAGATCACAGCAGTGCGGTCTAAAGCCGCTCTATTTTTCTTTTGATGGGTGAGGTCCGCTACACCACAATATATGGCGAAAAAAATAGATTTGCACGCCATTCTAATGCAAATGCATGTTTTTTACTTGACTTTGACTCTGTTAAGTATTACTTTTAGAGGTGAACATAGGCAAACTTTTACTATTCTAGGTGATTTGAGGCACTCTCCTGGTTATTATGATGGAAGGTTTACTCGGTACATATTTCAATTCTTACGATCCCAAAGGGCGCGTGGCGATCCCGGTCAAGATGCGCAATGCATTTCCCGTTGGGGAGCAGGACCGTATTTATATCACGCGCGGCATCGAGCCTTGTATCACCGGATATTGTCAGCAGGAGTGGGATCGGTTCCGCCGCAAGTTGAATAAAGCAAAAATAGATGAAAAAACCAAAAGAAAACTCAAACGCGAGTTCATTGGGCGTGGCTCCGAAGCGGTATTTGACAAGCAGGGAAGGATCACCATACCACTGGATTTGATCAACTATGCGGATTTGCACAATGTCGAGGAGTTGATCATCGTTGGCTGTGACGATTATATTGAGATTTGGAATCCGCAGAAATACCAGCAGTCAGGCAGCGCATCGGAGGAAGACGTTGATTCGACGATGAGCAAGATCATTTTTGACGAGGACGACGACGCTGCCGAGGCGAAGCCGTAGGCTGAGAAGGAGCCGCAGGTGATGAGGTCAGCGGATTATCATATCCCTGTGTTGGCGGAAGAGGTGGCGGACGGATTGCGGATCGCACAAGTTTCTCGGGTTGTGGATGGGACTTTAGGGGATGGTGGGTATTCGCTTTGCTTTTTAGAACGTTCGGCAAGTGTTCAGGTCATCGGGATCGACCTGGATCGCGATGCGATCGAGCGGGCCGGGGAGCGGTTGGCAGGTTACGGCGACCGTTTTCGGGCGGTACAGGGCAATTTCAGCGATATCGATACCTTGGTGGGGCAGTTGGGGGTAGAGGATCTTGAAGCGATCGTGGTTGACTTGGGGATATCGCGATTACAGGTTACTGACCCTGCAAAAGGTTTTATGTTTTCCAAACCGGGTCCATTGTTGATGCGGATGGGTGGTGCGAGCAGGGTGGATGCGGGAAAGATCGTTAACGAATGGGACGAGAAGATGTTGGCGCAGCTGCTCTGGGAATATGGCGAGGAGCGGCGTGCCAGATGGATCGCTCGCGCGATTGTGCGGGCCCGGTCGAACAATCCTATCACGATGACGGATGAGCTGGCTGAAGTGGTCAGACGAGCGGTGCCGCATGATCATGCGGTCAAGAGTCTCGCCAGGGTATTTCAGGCGATCCGCATTGCGGTCAATGATGAGCTGAACAATCTGCGCTCGTTTTTACCCAAAGCGTTGCAGTTGTTGCGGCCACAAGGCAGGCTTGCAGTCGTGAGTTATCATAGTTTAGAGGATCGGATCTGCAAAGAGTTCTTTGCCTCGCAAATTCGGCCGTGCACTTGCCCGCCGGATTTGCCGATTTGTGTTTGTGGAAAGCAACCAACCATCCGTTGGGTGGAACGACTGGTGCGGCCGTCCGAGGCAGAGGTACAGCGCAACCCCAACGCCCGGTCGGCAAAATTGCGAATAACGGAAAGGTTATGAACAACGGCATTCCCATCACAGCTTTGGTTAAAGCCAGGCGAAAAAGGCGTTGGATTGTTCTGGCCTTGTTGGGATTTGCCGTTTTTTGTTTTCTCAAGGTATGGCAATCGGTTCGCGTCGATCAATTGAACCGCCGCAATGCCGAATTTAGCAGAGAACTGCGGAAAATTGCCGATGAAAATGCGCTTCTGGAAGCCCGTATCGAGCATTTGAAAAACCAGGACCGTATTGTCGCCATCGCCCGGGATAAGCTCGGGTTGGTGCAGGCACCCAAAATCAACATTTCTGTGGCGCCCGACTGAAACCGATAGATCCGCTGGATCCGGTTGGGCTGTGCTGAGCATTTGATGCAGCTGGGACGCCGTTCAACATCAACAATGCATTGTCCGTTCGGGAGTTGATCGGCATGAGGCAAAGCGAGGAAAACAGGCTCGGTTGGCGGGTGGTGGCTTTTCACAGCGCCGTTCTGGTTGCCTTTATCCTCTTGGTCGCACGTCTGGCCTATATCCAATTTTTGGAGAAGGAGAGTTTGGAATTGATTGCCGACCAACAGTACAAATGCGAAGTGAAACTCTCACCGCAGCGCGGTTTGATCCTCGATCGCCATTTGCGCCCACTGGCGATGAACATTCCTGCCGTTTCGATAATGGCCAATACCAGAGAGATTGCCGATAAAGTCCACACCAGCCGGGTGCTGTCGCAGATACTGGGCCAACCGGCTTCGCATTTTTTGCTGCGCTTGCAGAGCCAGAGTGGGTGGGTGGCCTTGGCATGGAACGTTTCGCCCGAGATGGGTGCCCGGTTGGCCAAAACGGGATTGCCGGGAATTCAATTGCAGGACAGCTGGGCTCGCAGCTATCCCAAAGGCCGCATCGGATCACAAGTGCTTGGCTTTGTCAGTGTTGAAGGTAAGGGCCTCGGGGGTATTGAAGGATCCTGCGATGCTCTTTTGCGCGGCAAGCCGGGCAAAGCGATTATGCAAAAACTGGCCACTGGCAAAACCGCCCAGCTTTTTGAAAGACCGGAATATCCGAAAATCTCTCCGATCGATGGCAGCGATGTGGTGTTGACCATCGATTGTTTTTATCAAAGCATTGTCGAACGCAATTTACAGCAGGCGATTGCGGAAACAGAGGCGGACAGCGGGGCGGTGGTCGTCATGGATCCGTTTAGCGGTGAAATCCTGGCCATGGCTTCCGCGCCGAATTACGATCCCAACCGCCCGTCTGATTTTCACCCGTCGAGCCATCGCATGCGGGCAATCAGTGATCAATATGAACCCGGCAGCACATTCAAATTGGTCTTGGTCAGTGCAGCGCTGGACATTGATCTCAAACGTCCGGAAGACGAGGTTTTTTGTGAGAATGGCAAGTTTGAAATTATGAATGAAACGCTGCATGATACTTCTCCTTATGGGCGGTTGAGTCTGGCCGATGTGTTGGCCAAGTCCTCGAATATCGGGGCGGCCAAGACCGCACTAGAGATGGACAAGGCCAAGTTTTATCGATATGCCCGCGATTTTGGTTTTGGAGTACGCACCGGTGTCGAGCTTCCGGGAGAGGCGGATGGCGTGCTCAAGCCGGTTTCGCAATGGTCAGGTTACACCCCCATCGCGATGGCGATCGGCTACGAAATCGCAGCAACACCGCTGCAGATGTGTACCATGCTGTGCACAATCGCCAACGGCGGTTTGCTGCTCAAGCCAACACTGGTTCGCCAGGTGCGCCAGGGCGAGCAGGTGCTGAGCAACCGGGCCCCGCGGGAAGTGGTGCGTTATGTGATCAAAAAACATACAGCCATGACGATGAAAGATCTCATGCAGCGGGTGGTCGAAGTAGGAACCGGTCGCAAGGCGCAAATTCCAGGTTTGCAGGTTTGCGGCAAAACTGGAACGAGCCGGATGGTGCGCCGGGATGGCAACGGCTACTCGCGCACCAATTATGTCAGCAGTTTCGGCGGTTTTTTCCCCAAGGAGAATCCCAAGATCGCGATTTTTGTCGTCATCCACAATCCGCGCAGCGGTTTCTATGGCGGCGATGTGGCGGCTCCATGTTTTCGCGCCATCTCTGAAGAGTTGATTTACCATGAAGGCAGCGATTATTTCGATCTGAAAAAACAGGATGTGGTGGTGGCTGAGAATCCGGTGCCTGTACCGGTGCCGGTATTGATTGGTTTCAATCGCGATGTGGCGCGCAATGCCGCGATTAAAGCGGGATTGAAGATCAAATGGATGGGGTCCGGAGATATTGTCATCGAACAAAAACCCGACCCAAACACATTGTTGGGGCTGGAAGACGAGGTGGTCTTGTGGACTGCCGAAGCCGACTCGCGCATTGTGCCCAACGTCGAAGGATTGCCGATTCGCAATGCTCTCAATCTGTTGGCTGCCAACGGGATTCGGGCGGTGGTAGACGGCACCGGCAAGGTCGTCAAGCAGCAACCCTTTGCCGGCCACGAGATCAAATCCGATGAACAAGTGCTGTTGCGATGCGAATCGTCGATCGATCTGAAAAAGTTGATCATTCTTTAGGGTGTCGAGTGAAAGAAGCGCTGCTGACAATCGATGAAGTTTTGGCCATCGAAACCCTTGTTTCCGAATGGACTGGAAAAGGGGCGACGACCATGAACGGCATCAGCACCGACTCGCGTCTTCTGCGGCCCGGCGAGTGGTTCTGCGCAATCGCAGGGGAGCGATTCGACGGCCATGAATTTGTTCCAAAAGCCATGGCCAGGGGGGCGGCAGGTGCAATTGTCAACCAGGAGTGGTTCCGCAATCATCCGGAATGGGCTGACCGCGCGCTGTTGATCGTCGAAGATACCCTGCAGGCTTATCAGGAAATCGCCCGGCATTATCGCAACAAAACCAGCATTCCGGTGATCGGCATCACCGGCAGCAGCGGCAAGACCACCTGCAAAGAGATGGTCTATTCGGTGTTGTCACAGCGATTCGCCGCACATTGCAATGCAAAGTCCTTTAATAACCACATCGGATTGCCGGCGACTCTGCTGACTTTGCGGCCGAATCACGAAATTCTTGTCGCTGAGGTCGGCACCAATCATTTTGGTGAACTGCGCCGGCTCGGGCAGATCCTCAATCCGACAGTCGTGGTGTTGACCAATATCGGCTTTGCCCATCTGGAGGCCTTTGGTTCTCTTGAAGGCGTCTTGCGTGCCAAACTGGAATTGCTCGAATCGCTGCCGGCAAACGGCACGGTGGTCTTCAACAGCGATGACCCGCTGCTGTCTGCTGTTCGCTATCCAGGTCAGACTCACCTCCGCTACGGCTTGTATCCGCCAGCGGATGTGCGAGCAACCGATCTCTCCTGCAACGATACCGCCTGTTATCAATTTTCGGTCGATGATCGACTTTATCGGCTGCCGATCGCTGGCCGACATAATGTCTACAATGCTCTGGCCGCCATTGCGGTTGGACAATTTTTTTCTCTGTCATTTGAGGAGATACAGCGCGGTCTGCAAAATTTTGTCGCGGTGGAAAAGAGAATGCAGATCGAACACCTCGGCGGGATGATGCTGGTCAATGAAACCTACAACGCCAATCCGAGCAGCATGGCTGCGGCACTGCGCACCCTTGCCGATATGACTCTCGCCGCCGGTGGGCGGCGTATTGCTGTGTTGGGAGATATGCTTGAACTGGGCTCTTCCGCTGTCAAACAACATCAAAATCTTGCTGAACAGGTTGTCGATGCAGGGGTGGAAATTCTTTTTCTCTACGGCGATTACACACGTTACACTGCCGAAAGTGCACACCGATATGCCGATTTGAAGGTATACCACTTTGCAAAAAAAGAAGACCTGGCGGACCATTTGCACGAAATCATCCACGCAAACGACATCATTTTATTTAAGGGCTCGCGGGGAATGCAAATGGAATCAGTGATTGAATCGCTTAAAACTCGCAAGAGTGAATAGGATGGATCATGTTATACTATTTGTTCTATCCGCTGCGCGAACATCATATCTTTTTTAATTTGTTCCGCTACATCACTTTCAGGGCGGCGATGGCTGCCATGCTGGCTCTGTTGATCAGCTTGGCGATTGGACCAGTGATCATTCGCAAGCTCAAACAGATGCAAATTGGCGAGCAGATTCGCGCAGATGGACCGCAATCGCATTTCAACAAGCGTGGCACACCCAGCATGGGCGGAATCATTATTTTGATCAGCGTGCTGGTGCCGACCTTGTTGTTTGCCAGGATCGGCGACACGGCTATCTGGCTGGTGGTGGTTGCCACAGTATGGCTTGCGCTTTTGGGCTTATTGGACGATTACCTCAAAATCGTCAAAAAGTTGCCTAAAGGCCTGATCGGCCGTTACAAACTCCTGGGGCAAATATTGCTGGGGCTTTTTGTCGGGGTGGTGGTCTACTTTTTCCCGATTGTGGAAGAGGCGCGTTCCTCAACGACATTGCCGTTTTTTAAAGATTATGAATTGGAGTTTGGCATTTTCTATATCGCGGTGGTCGCTTTTGTCATCACCGCAACCAGCAATGGCAGCAATCTGACGGACGGCTTGGATGGATTGCTGATCGGTTTGATCGCTATTGCTGCGGTTGTATTTGCTGGCATTGCTTATGTCAGCGGCCGGGTGGATTTCAGCGATTATCTCAACATCATCTATCTGCCGGGTGCGGGTGAATTGACTGTCTATTGTGCGGCAATGCTCGGTGCATCGCTCGGATTTCTGTGGTACAATGCCTATCCTGCGCAGGTTTTTATGGGCGATACCGGCGCCCTTTCCCTTGGCGGGGGCATCGCTGCAGTCGCTGTTTTGTTGAAAAAGGAACTCTTGCTCGTTTTGATCTGCGGCATATTCGTCGTGGAAAGCCTGTCGGTGATTCTGCAGGTCTTTTTCTTTAAACGCACCGGCAAACGAATATTCAAAATGGCGCCGCTGCACCATCACTATGAGTTGCTTGGCTGGGCTGAGCCCAAAGTGGTCATCCGTTTCTGGATCATCGGCATTTTGTTGGCACTGTTGACTCTGACGACTTTTAAAATTCGTTGAGGTTGGCGGAGTGCGGTTGTGCTTGGATTTTACCATGCCGAGGCGATCTGAATCGTTCTTTATGACGCATTGAATTCATTGACATCGGCAAACAGATGAAAGCAGTTAAAAAACTCGCGCATATCGATTTCGTGCTCCTGGTCTGTGTGCTGGTTTTGTTGATCATCGGCACCATGATGGTCTATACGTCCAGCTCCTATCGAGCCGAGATGAATTATGGCGACAGTGAACATTTTCTTACGCGTCAGCTCGTTCGCCTGGTCCTGGGTATCGCGGCAATGCTGCTTTTTGCTCTGATTGACTACCGCCGCTGGTTGGTCTATGCACCCTTGTTCTATGTCGTTTCATTGGCGTTGTTGGTTGTGTTGTTTACCTCGATGCCGTTTGTCTCGCCGGTACATGGCTCGCGCCGCTGGATTCAATTGGGCTTTTTTTCTTTTCAGCCATCCGATCTGGCTCGCTATGCGCTGATCCTGGTTTTGGCCCGCGCTCTCTATTCTGAACGCGACTCGCTTGATGATTTTTGGCGCGGCTTCGGCAAAATGTTGGTCATTTCTCTCGTCATAATCGCGCCGATTCTCGTCGAACCCGATCTTGGTACGGCGGTGATTCTGCTGATGGTTGTCTATGCCATGTTTTTCTTTGCCGAAGTGAGAATAACCTATCTTCTCGCTTCCGGACTGACATTGGTCTCTTTCGCATTGTTTTTTATAAAATTGCATCGATACCAATCAACCCGGATCGACAGTTGGATTGTCGCCCTGAACACTGGGCAGGCCGGTTGGCAGGTCAAGCAATCTCTGATCAGTCTGGCTGAAGGCGGCTGGTTCGGCAATGGCCTCGGCAACAGCCGGCAAAAATATATGTTTTTGCCGGAGGCGCATAAAGATTTCATTTTTTCTATCGTCGGCGAGGAGATGGGATTTATCGGTACGGTAGTGGTTTTGTTTCTTTTTCTTGTCATTATCTATCGCGGCATGCGAATCGCCATACAAGCACCGAATGGGTATGGCCGGCTTTTGGCGGCCGGCCTGACGGTGTCGCTGGGATTGTATGCGTTTATCAACGCCGGAGTGGCGGTGGGAGTGTTGCCGACGACCGGTATTCCGATGCCCTTTGTCAGTTACGGCGGCACCGCGTTGGTGATGAATCTTGCGGCAATCGGTCTATTGATGAATATCGCCCTGCAAGGGTCGCGTTCGAATGCGAATGCGGTGGCGTGGCGGACTTATCGCCAACGGCTTAATCGTCCAATTTTCACGCGCTGAGGAGAGGCGGGATTGAGATGGCAAAACCGGATTTACAACCGGTAGTGGTTTTTGCTGGCGGCGGGACCGGGGGGCATCTTTTTCCAGCTCTGGCCATTGCCCGTGCCTTGTTGCAGCGCAGACCGAATGCCACAATACACTTTGTTGGTACTTCAAAAGGAATCGAAACCCGTTTGATCCCACAGGCCGGATTTCCGCTGCACTTGATCGCGGTGCGGGGTTTTGTGCGCCGTTCTTTGTTTGCCAATCTGAGCGTGATTTTTCGATTGTTTGTGAGTCTGGTGCAAAGTTATCGCCTTTTGCGGCGACTCAAACCCGCTCTGGTGGTCGGCACCGGCGGCTATGTCAGCGGGCCGGTGCTCTATATGGCGTCGTTGTTGCGTATCAGCACGGTGATCCAGGAACAGAACCGTTATCCAGGCGTGGCCACTCGCTGGTTGTCAGCCAGAGCCGACCAGGTCCATATCGCTTTTGCAGAGGCGGAAGAATATTTCAAAAACAAAGATCGCGTGCATCTGAGCGGCAATCCCATCCGGTCTCTGGAAACCGATCTATCACCGGCACAAGCGCGGCGACATTTCGATTTGGCTGCCGACAAACCGACCATCCTGGTTTTCGGCGGCAGCCAGGGCGCGCGGATCATCAATCGATCTCTGTTGCAAATCATACCCAATCTGTTGGCAGAAAGCACCGCACAGCTGATCTGGAGCACCGGTACACTGGACTATGAAGAGGTTTTTTCGACGTGCGAACAATACAGTGGACGGATTGCCGTACGGCCGTTTATCGATGAAATGGCGATCGCTTATGCCGCAGCCGACCTGGCGCTGTGCCGTGCCGGCGCTTTGACCTTGGCCGAGATTACAGCTTGTGGAATCGCTGCGGTATTGATTCCTTTCCGCTATGCTGCGGAAAACCATCAGGAACACAATGCCCGGGCGTTGGTCAATTTGGGAGCAGCACGGATGCTCACCGAAACTGAGCTGAGTGGCGACCGCCTTTTTGCGGTGCTGCAAGAGTTGCTGCACAACGAAAATGAGCTGGCAAAGATGCGTCGGGCCGCCCGTTCAGCCGCTTTCCCCCGGGCAACCGATGCGATTGTCGACTCTTTATTGCCGTTGATCGATCGAAGCGTATAGGAGGACGGCAAATGGATTATCTCAGCTATGGTAAAAAAATACTTTACGTCTTGGCCGCCATGTTGATCGGCCTGATGCTCAGCATGGAACTGCTCGATAGGCATACTCCGAAAGAGGAAGCGAAGCAGAATGTGTTTTCCTCTGTGTTGCCGACCTGGATGAAGGTCGGTGATTTGGAGCCGATCGATAGCGATTCGCAGGTTCGCGAGGCCGAGGATGACGGTTCGAGCCTGCCGCTGACTATTCCGGAAGTACAGAGATGGTTGTCTAGCAGTGACCAGGGCAAAGCGAATTGGATTTTGTATACCGACTCGCAGCTTTATGGTTTGGACGACAAGTGGCGCCTGTTGGGCAAACTCGATTCATTGACTCTGGTTGCAACTCCGCTGATCAGCGGTAGCGGGTTTCGTGTTCACATGAAAAATCGCCGGTTGGTTCATCCGGTTATGGCGGATTTTATCGCTTTTAGCCAGAGCTGCAGGCGGACGGACAACAGGATCTTTACACTGATCAGCGAGATTCAGTTGGATCCGGATATCGGACTGGTGATCGTCATTAACCGCGGCCGTCAGCTTCCGGTAGTGCTGGGCAAAGGAGATATGCAGCGCAAAGTCGATTATCTGCTGGCGGTTTTAAACCAGGAAAAGGCACAGCCCTATCTGAGCGATGCGATCTTGCTCGATATTCGGGTCAATGGCCAGGTGATCGTCAAGCAAAGAGCGGGTTGAGAAGAACTTTGGATAGAGACCCGCTTGTCTGCCGCCGATTCGGCGTTGCAGAGTCGGCTGACAAGAAAATGGTGGGATAACTTATGGAAACAAGCGAAATTTTTGCCGGCCTCGATATCGGCACGACCAAAATAGGCTGCTATATCGCTGAGGTCTCGGTCAATCGCGAGGTCAAGATCATCGGTGTGGCATCGGTACCATCCGACGGACTGCGTTATGGGGTAGTGGTCGATGTGGACAAAACCGTCCGCTCGATCAAACTGGCCATCGATGAAGCCAAACGGATGGCGGATGTTGAAATCGACACGGTTTTTGCCGGTATTGCCGGCGACCACATCCGCAGCATCAACGGCAGAGGGGTGGTCGCGATTTCCGGCGAACAGGGCGAAGTCAGCTCTGACGATGTGCGCCGGGTGATCGATGCAGCCAAGGCGGTAGCGTTGCCGATCGATCGCGAGATCATCCATATCCTGCCGCAGGAATTCACTGTCGATGATCAGCACGGTATTCGCGATCCGGTCGGCATGAAGGGTGTGCGTCTGGAAGCAGAGGTGCACATCGTCACCGGTGCAATCGCCTCAGCGCAAAACATCCACCGCTGTATTGAAAAGGCGGGTTATATTGTCGCAGATTTGGTGCTTGAACCGTTGGCATCGAGCTATTCGGTGCTGAAGGACGATGAAAAAGAGCTCGGGGTGATTTTGATCGATATCGGTGGTGGAACTTCCGACATCGCCATGTTTTATGAAGGTTGCATCCGGCATACGTCGGTGGTTGCGCTTGGCGGCAGGAATGTCACCAACGATCTGGCGATCGTTTTGCGCACCCCGGTTGAAAGCGCGGAAAAGTTGAAAGTCGAGCACGGCAGTGCCCTTTACGGCGACGACAAAGATGCGGTCGTCGAGGTGGCGGGTGTGAACGGTCGGCCGCCGCGACGGATTTCGAAAGGACTGCTGGTCGACATCATCCAGCCACGCATGGCTGAGATTCTCACTCTGACTTATGAAGAGGCCAAAACTTCGGATTACATCAATCTGATGACCACGGGAGTGGTTTTGACCGGCGGCGCTTCTTTGTTGCCCGGAACCATCGAATTGGCTGAGGATATCTTTAACATGCCGGCCAAACTGGGAACGCCGTCTGGATTTGTCGGCATGATAGAAGAGGCTCGCAAACCGCAGTGTGCGACCGGCGTCGGCTTGATCCTCTATGGATTGCACCACCAATCGGAAGCCAAACACCAGTATGTCTCGTCAGAGAGCGGCATGTTCGACGTGATCAAGAAACGTTTTCGTCGGTGGTTTGGCAGTGTCACCACTTTTGCATGACCGGAGGGGTTGTTTGTTGAAAAAACCGCAAATCCGTTGCCGCAATAACCAAAACGAGAGTGCGAAAAACGCAAAAATCGAGGATGGCAATTTTCAACTCATCCTATGGAGTCGCCTATGAATTTAACTTTTGATTTTGATGAATCCGCCTCTTTGACCGCTCGCATGAAGGTCGTTGGGGTTGGCGGAGCTGGAGGCAATGCGATCAATCGCATGATTCACGAAGGGCTCAGAGGCGTTGAGTTTATTGCGATCAACACGGACGAGCAGGCTTTGGAAATCTGCGAAGCGCCAAATAAAATCCGCATCGGCGGCAAGGCGACGCAGGGGCTGGGTGCTGGAGCTGATCCGGAGCGCGGCCGCCGCGCGGTGGAAGAAGATCGAAATGCCGTCTATGAAGCGCTGGCGGATGCGGATATGGTGTTTGTCACGGCCGGCATGGGTGGAGGAACCGGGACAGGCGCTGCGCCGGTGGTTGCTGAAATCGCCCGCGATATCGGCGCCTTGACCGTGGGCATTGTCACCAAACCGTTCGTCTTCGAAGGGCCCAAACGCACCCAGCGCGCCGAAGAAGGCATTGCCGCGTTGAAAGAGTGCGTCGATACCCTGATTGTGGTTCCCAATCAGCGCCTTCTTGTGATCGTGCCAGAGGATACCCCTCTTGATGCGGCCTTTCGCTATGCCGATGAAATCCTTTTTAGCGCGACCAAAGGTATTTCCGATTTGATCAGCATCCCCGGATTGGTCAATCTCGATTTTGCCGATGTGCGTGCCATTATGAGCGAGATGGGAGATGCTTTGATGGGATCATCTTCGGCTCGCGGAGAAAACCGCGCCAAAACAGCGGCAGAGCGCGCCATCACCAGTCCGCTGCTCGAGAATGTTTCCATATCCGGGGCTTTGGGAGTACTGATCAATATCACGGGAGGCCCGGATTTGACCCTGCATGAAGTCAACACTGCAACTTCGATTATATTTGAAGAAGCCGGGCCAAACGCCAACATCATTTTCGGGGCGGTAATCGATAAAGACATGCGCGAAGAAGTTCGGGTTACCGTCATTGCCACGGGATTGTCGTCGCAAAACGGCCGTCGCCGTTTGCCCGGCCTCAACCGGTCGGCGATTCAAATGCCGCGCAGCGGCTCGGTGCAGCAGCGCGAGATTCCGGCGATCGATCGAATCGACGAACTGAGCCAGGAGATCAGCAAAACGACCAACTCGCGTATCTTTAACGGCAACGAGGTTTTTATTCCAAAGAAAGATCTCCATACCCGCAAAGCTTTCGAGGCAAATGAGGAAGCGCAGCGGCCTCAGGGCGGACCTCAGACGAACGACGAAATTCGAACCTCTGCAGCGCGAGCGCACTCCGTGCTGCGCGAAGACGCACTGCCAGCGGTTTTTCGCAAACGGACTGAAGAACGAGATACTGAATCGCCATCTCTTGCGGTACAGAAAAACAACAATGGCGATAAGCGGATTTCCGATTCTTTGGATTTGGATGACGAACAGCAGGTCAATGGCAAAAACAACGGCAAAAAAGGCAATGACTTTTTGAGCGACTATGAAATCCCGACCTATCGCCGCCGCCGTTGGAGTGGTTTTTAAAACCGCGCACCAGTTAGAGCCTCACGGCTGCCCTTGCCCGGGTTGATCGCCGAATAAAAAAGGGGCTGTTCCGAGGGATTCGTGCATGGTTTGCCGAGTCCTCGCCGGAACAGCCCCTTTGCTGTTCAGCAATGCAATTTTTACAGTGCTTTGACCACTTTGCCGGAACGCAGGCAGCGGGTGCAAACATAAGCGGATGTGGGATGGCCGTTTTCGATGATCCGCAGCTTGCGAATGTTGGGCATCCAGCGCCGCTTGGTCAGATTGTGAGCGTGGCTTACAGTGTTGCCGACTTGCGGGCCTTTGCCACAAATGTCGCATTTTTTTGCCATGGTTATTGCTCCTTTATCGATATTTTTGTATATTTATCTGGTCAATACCTATCTCATGATCTTGCGCTGCGGCTCACCGAATTGAAAATTCATTACCCGCTCGGCAAACCCCGGCTCATCTGCGAAGGCGAAACGGCCAAACCAAGACACGTGCAATAATGCGTCTCTATTTTAGCGATTGGATAGCCGACAAATAACTTAAGAAAAAAAAGAAATAAAGGCAACAATTAATTTTCCCGGGTTGTTGGTTTTGAGTGTTCGGACCAGCGTTTTGATTTGTGGCTTGTTCTGTGCATGGCCTATTCCTGAGCCTGGATCGCAGTTGATTCTGCGCATTCCCCTTGTTCTATGGATGGCGGAGTTGAGCTTTGCGGTTGTCGCGCACAATCTGCAGGTTGCGCTTGAAGAGTGCATAGCCGGCGCGGATCAACGGGCTGTTGCGATAGCGCTCTTTGAATTGCATTTTGTCCCAATTCTGCGCTGCATCGATGTCCATAATCAAGCGGCGCGGATCTGCGGCAAAACGCGGCTCTTTGCTTGTTTTTGCCTGTTTTTGGTTGATGGGGCAAACGCTTTGGCAGAGGTCGCAACCAAAGATTCGGTTGCCGAGTTTGGATTTCACCCAATCGGGCAAATCTGCCTGACGATTCTCAATGGTAAAATAGGAAAGACACCGGGACGCATCGATTTGGTAAGGTGCAACCAGTGCGCCGGTCGGACAGGCATCCAGACATTTGCGGCAGGTGCCGCAATCCCGCTGTAGGGGGTTGTCGGGTTCCAACTCGATGTCGAGCAACAATTCGCCGAGAAAAATCCACGATCCGAATTCGGGAGTGATCACCAGACAATTTTTCCCTTGCCAGCCGATCCCGCAGCGCACCGCCCATTGCTTTTCCATGACCGGTGCACTGTCGACAAAATAGCCGCCGCTGGTCTCAGGGAAGCGATCCTGAATCCGGCTGTAGAGCAGCTGCAGGCGCTCCTTGACGATCCGATGATAGTCTTCTCCCCAACAATAGCGCGAAAGTAGAGCTTGCGGCAGCGGTTCGGGATCTGCGTGATAATAGTTGAGCGCCACCGATACCACTGCGCGAGTCCCCTCGATCAGCTTTCCGGGATCGAGGCGTTTCTCGACTTGCCCGGCGAGATAATCCATTTGACCGTGAAAACCGTTCTTCAGCCATCGGATAAAAAATGACGCAGGCAGCGACTCCGCTCGGGCGATGCCGACCTTGTCAAAACCGATGCCGAGTGCGGTTTGTTTGATCCAACGGCTTGCTTCTGTCGGGTTGTCTGCCCTCATCGATGGCGGCGTTCCAGCAAATCGAAGATGCGTTTGGAAAGTTCGGGATAGACGCTCAGCGCTTTCTCCTCTGGCAAGGGGAGAAAACAAGCGATGATATAGCGCACCTTGTCACTGTCCACCAGCCCGACATCGTGGGTCCAATAGGACCACCAACCGGTTTTGTGATAAAAGACCGCCTGTCTGGGCAGACCACCAGCCAATTTGGTGCGATCCAACTGCCTGGAGAGCAGGCTCTTCAACTCAAGGCTCACCCGCTTGCTGACCAGAGTTCCGCTTTCCATGCGATAGAGAAATTCCGCTGCATGGCGGGCGCAGGTCTCGGTGCCGCGCACCTCGCTGTACCCGGGGTCCTCGACTCGCCGGCTGAGGAATTTTCGGGTCACCTCACTGCCTTGCCAACCATAGCGATGCAGGAGGCGGTCGATAAACGGACGGGTCGCGAGGTCGATAAGGCAATTGGCTGCCGAGTTGTCGCTGCGCGAAATCATCAGGTCGAGCAGATAATAGACCGGCACGCGATCCTCAGCCTGCAGAAGAGGACGCGGATCAAAGAAGATCTCTTTTTGTCGATCCACTGCGTTGTGCGCAGCAACAATCCAGGTTGAATCCCACCGCACACACCCGCTGTCGATCAGCGCTAGAACCGCCGCCGCGACATACATCTTGTAGACACTGGCTGGGTAGATGAAATTGTCCATTTCTACCCCACCCAAACACGGGGTGTCGGCTGCAGTCAGGTCGATGACGGCCAGCGATATCTTTTCCTTGCCATCCTCACCGACACCAAACTCTCGATCCAACCCGAGCTGAGCGACGATTGATCGCAGGGAATCCGAGAGCGCCGGCTCTTCCGACAGCCCTGCCGGCAACATGGCATGTATGGGTAATGAAATAACCAATAAAAAGAGAGCGCAAAGGCCACTTGCTGTCATTTCGATTCCTCCTTGGCGGCGATCACCACATGACGGCAGATCGGGCAGTTCTCAGGTTGATGCCCGCGAGCGGGACAATATTGGCGGCCGAAATAGATCAGCTGCAGATGCAATTTTGCCCATGCAGAAGGCGGAAAGAGGGCTTTGAGATCTTTCTCAGTCTGCATAACATTCTTGCCGTTGGACAAGCCCCAGCGTTGCGCCAACCGATGGATGTGGGTATCCACCGGAAATGCCGGTTTGCCATAGGCTTGTGACATCACAACAGAAGCCGATTTGTGCCCGACGCCGGGAAGCGCTTCGAGATCGGCAAAATTGTCCGGTACCCTGCCGCCGTATTTGTCGACCAGGATACGCGATAACGCCGCAATGGCGCGCGCTTTTTGCGGAGCCAGTCCACATGGGCGGATGATTCGCAGGATTTCATCCTCTCCGAGGCGCGCCATCCCTTCTGCAGTATGGGCGCGCGCAAAAAGGGCGGTGGTCACCCGATTGACCTGCACATCTGTGGTCTGTGCCGAGAGGACGACCGCCACCAGCAGGGTGAAGGGATCTTTATGGTGGAGAGGAATGTCGGGCTGTGGGAACAACTCGTCCAACTTTTGTCGAATAAAAGCGCTTTTTTGCTCGAGAGTCATCTCTGTTTGATGCGGATCCTGTGCTGTCACCATTTTTTCTCTTTCTTCGATACGAAAGCCTTGGTTGATTCGGCACTTTGTTTCTGCTTTTTAATCTATTCTAGTTGCAGCAGCCGTCATCACTATCCCATTGGTGCAAATATTATTCTGTATTTGTTGGAGATTTGGTGCTGCGCACCCTGTCCGGGTTCATTTTGCAAGACGATTTAAAAGTAACCATTTCTCGCTGCAAAGCCAATTAATTTTTGGCGCAAATGCCGCGAACCGATCGTTCGTTCGGATTCTGCGATGATCATGCCGCAACAAAAGCACGCTTGGTTTTTGGCTGTTTGTGGTTTTTTTCACGATCGGCGCATCGGCAATCGATTGATGCGATCAAAACTGCAGCGAGGCCGCCAATCTCGGCATGACGCATTTCGATCTGATACACTGTTAAACAGTGGAACACTTTTTTCAGTGTTGCAATGGCGGCCTTTACGGCGGAGCAAAAAAGGGCGCATCGAGACGCTGCCGCTCGATTGTCCTGTCATTCCCGCCTGAAGGATATCTTCCTAACTATAAGGATATCAATAGTAAAAAGCTTTTCGACAAGGTGCCACGGTTGCCGGTTCGGCCCTTTGATTGGAACGATGAAGGCTGTTTTTGCCGATCTGGATAAAAACGACGACTGATTTCGGCCTGAATCTTGCATTCATAATGTTTGCACCCGTCTAGTTAAAAGGGAATTTTCGCCAGGCACCCACATGAAATGCTGCAAAAAAATGAAACACAAGGTATTGGAGACCAGCTGTGCGAAAACCTGTCCTGCCGGCAATCATCTGCAAACTGGCACTTTTGCTGATTTCTATTGGCACTTTACATGCGGCACCAAATCACTCCCGGATCTATTATGAGCACAACCTGCAAAGCGCGAGCAATGATGAGATCGCATCGCTGCAGAATTCTGGTGGGGAATTTGTGGCGGGCAAAGGATGGCGCGCCAGGACATCTGAAGGAAAGTTGATCATCGACCTGAAGGATGATCTGCCACCCGAGGGTACGATAGAAGTCAAAATGACCAATTTCGATGTCGCCAATTTGCTGGGCGGCTGGGTTCCATTTTCGATTTGGTCTGATGCACGGGGAACTTTTTGGGAGGTGCATCAAACTTCGACCAATTATGCCTTTTTTAAAACCGAGGTCAACTACCTCAGCGGCTCTAACCTCTACTGGGTGTTATGGAATTCACCGTTTGCCTATTCATCCGTCGCCAAGGAACAATGGGAAGTTTATGCGAACAAGTATTATCCTTTTGCGCAAAAAAACTACAATCCAGCAGACATTCACACTTTTAAAATCGTTTGGACTCCTCGCAATGTCTATTTTATTCTCAATGAATTCGAATATTCCTTCGTGCAGCTCGGTCCGTATGGACCAATAGAAGCTTTTTCAAGAATATTGATCGGCGATGATGAAACATACAATTTTCGTGCGGTTACCGGGGCGTTATTCTATGATTTCAAAATTCTTTTGCCTTCCGAGCCGCTTGAATTCACCGATCTCTCCAGGCGGACCGGTCTGTTTCAGGATGGTTGGCATGGTGCCCAGAGTGTTACCGTGGCCGATTTTGATTCGGATGGGTTGGAAGATGTCTTCATCTCGTCGTGCAATCAAGAATCTCCGCAAGACAATCTGCTCTATCATCAACAAAGCAATGGGACTTTTCAGGAAGAAGCTGCGGATCGCGGATTATTGGTTTCGGGTTGTTCTCGCGGTGCGGTATTTGCGGATTTCGATGGCGACGGCGATCTGGATATTTTCGAGGGGGTTACCAATGGGCCCAATCATCTCTATATCAATCTAGGCACTGGCTCATATAGCGAGCGGGCTGCGGTGAGCGGGATCTTGACCGGCAACAGCGACACCCAACAGGTGCTGACCATCGATCTCGAGCGCGATGGCGATATCGACTTGATTGTCATCAACAACACCTCTCCCCATGAAGTCTATATCAATCGAGGTGACGGCCAGTTTATTCTCTCCCAAGAAAAGCTGTTGGGGGCGAATGGCAGCAGTTCCGACCCAGTTATCGCTGCGGTTACCGGCGATGTCGATAACAATGGCACAACTGATCTTTTTATTGCCCGCCGAAATCAGAGCTGTCTGCTGATGATGAACAACGGCAAAGGCATTTTTACCAATCAGGCGGGGACCCGCGGCGTTGCAATAACGGCAAAAGTCAACAGTCCGACATTTGTCGACTTTGATCGCGATGGTGACCTGGACCTGTTAATTTCTCAAGCTTATGCCGACGATGATCCAAGTCCCTATCTGTTGGCCTATACCAATCTTGGCAACGGCGTCTTTAACGATGTCACGCAAAAATTGGCCATCCGCGGCGATTCCTTCGGCGTCTACAGCGGCGATTTCGATAACGATACTTTCCCGGATCTTTATTTATTGAAAAACAATCGCAAAAATGTTCTGGATGCTGCCAAGATTTTTCGCAATACCGGCGATGGACGGTTCGAAGAGCTTTCGGGAAGCGGTGCTGAAGTGGTTTATGCCGATGGTCGTGCGGCGGCGGTGGCTGATATGGATCAGGATGGTCGTGTGGATATCGTTGCCAGCGGCTATGGAGGCATCATTGGCGACGGTGAGCAATACGGCCGCCATTATTTTCTGCGCAACACGACGAAGAACAACAACCACTATTTGCTGGTCGAAATCCTCGATGCTGATCAACGCCGGTCTGGACTTGGCAGCAAAATCTGGGTCTATGCGCCCGGCGGGCTGAACGATCCAATGCGGTTGATCGGGTTCAGCGAAGTCAATACTGCCCAGGGATATAAAAGCCATCGCTCTCTATTGCAGCATTTTGGATTGGGTCAATATACCGCTTGTGATATTCGCATCGACTATCCGGAAGGTGTCAGCAGGAACTATTCTCAGGTGGCTGCTGATCAGAAATTCAGTATCGGTCTGGTCAGTCCGGAGATTGTTCCAAATCAGATGATTCGTGAATCTGCTGCCAGTTTTTCTGGAACTGTTGGTGACTTTTTGTCTGATTCTCTGACTGTAAAGGTATTGGATGATTTGAATAGACCGGTAGTCGGACATCCGGTTGAGTTCAGTGTGGTTGCCGGTGGCGGCAGACTCAACTCCGAGCAGCTGACGTCGGTCACGGTGCAAACCGATAGAAAAGGGCTTGCTGAGGCGGCCTGGAAGTTGGGAACTGTCGCAGGGCAGGTCAACCGCGTGTCGGCGCAATCAACCTATCAGGGCGCTTCATTGCAGGGGTCGCCATTGGAATTTACCGCCGAAGCTGCCCTGGCCCCCGACTCGGTTATTTCCAAGCTGACCACGCAACCCTTGACCGGTGCGCGGGGAGCTGTATTGCCCGATTCAATCAAGATTTTTGTTCATGATGGGCTGCAAAATCCCCGTGGTGGAGTGCAGGTTCGGTTCAGCGTGCTGACCGGAGGCGGATCGATCGACGGTCAAACCGCAGTCGTGCGCGCGACACAGAGCAACGGCATGGCAGCGGTAGCTTGGAAACTGGGATCGGCAGCCGGTTCGCAAGCGCATTCGCTGCGCGCGGAAATCGTGGGTCTCGACAATCAGGCAGTGATCTTCACTGCAACCGCGACGTATGGCATGCCCGCTGACTTGCTGGCCATCAGCGGCAACGAGCAGCGCGGCCGGGCTGGCGAGAGTCTGCCGCTGCCCCTGGTTGTGCAGCTTGTCGACGATGCCAATGTGGCAGTTCCCGGTTTTAGCGTGCAATTCACTGTGGTCAGCGAACAAGGTTCCTTGCAGGGCAAGCGCGAGATGACCGTCACCACTGATGTCAACGGCCACGCTTCGGTCTATCTGACCCTGGGAGGACAGGTCGGCGAGGGGATCTATCGCGTCAAGGTCTCCTATGACGGTTTGCAAACGGTTCTTCTTTTTACTGCTTCGGCGGTCCCGGGTCTCCCCGCTGAGCTGTTTAAAATTGAGGGCGACCAACAATCGACCTCCATGAATCGCGATTTTTCCATTCCCCTTTCTGCAGCCGTAACCGACAGTTTCGGCAATCCAATTGCCGGCCATTCGGTCACTTTTACCACCGCTGCAGACCTGCTGATCGACGGCAAAAAAGTCAAGAGCGTCAACACAAACGCCGAAGGTATCGCAGTTGTCACTGCAAAGGCCGGCTCAACGCCTGGTCAGTTCATGGTCACAGCAACCAGCCAACAGGATGGGAAACAGCTTTTGGGATCGCCGAAAAATTTTATCCTTACGGTTGTTTCACCTCCTGTCTATCTCTACAAAATAAGCGGCGACAGCACCATCGGGCTGATCACTCAACCGGCGGTTCAGCCGCTCAAAGTTCGAGTCACTGATCTCATGGGCAAATCGGTCGCCAATCATCCGGTGACTTATCTGGTCCGCCAGGGCGGCGGCAGTTTTAACAGTCAACTGGAAAAGATCGTCTTTACCGACGCCCAGGGAGTAGCCTCCGCTACCCCGTATCTGGGCAGTGCCAGCGGTATGCACAACAACATCTTTGAAGCGCGTGCCTATGGTGAAACCGGACAACCGCTGGTCAATTCACCGGCCGTGTTTACTCTGTCGGCAAAAGTAAATGCTGCTACTCGGATGTATCTTGTCGACGGCGACAAGCAGTCGGGACAAGCCGGACAGGTGCTTGCTCAACCGTTGCGGGTTCAAGTAGTCGATGCCGCATTCAATCCGATCGCCGGCCATGAAGTGGTCTTTGCGGTCGAATCCGGAGGCGGTAAATTGGGCAACAGTTTTCGCGATCAGGTTACCATCGCCACTGATTTGAGTGGCGTCGCTGCTGTGAATGCCCGCCTGGGAACAGAAGTGGGCGTGGACAACCACGTCTATAGCGCCAGCGCCACTGATGGCATTTCACCATTGCTGCAATCGCCGCTGCGCTTTACCGCCAGTGCGCCCTATGGGCCGATCAATCCCGAGGTTTCGACGCTGACTGCCGAGACGCCGATCGTAGCGAACGGTGTGGCTGAGTCCAGAGTGACGATTTATTTGCGCGACGATTACGGCAATCCTGTTCCCAACGAAAGGGTCACCCTGATCGTTCTTGGGGAAAAGACCTTTGTCGAACAACCGAGTCAGCCGACCGATTCCCTCGGGCGGACATTCGGGGCCATTCGGTCGACTCTCAGTGGACGCAAGGTGGTGTCGGCCAGGGCTGTGCAAAACGGCATCAATCTCCAACAGAGCGCGTTTATCGATTTTACTTCCGGCCCTCCGGCGGAAATTTCAATCGTTTCGGGTGATCGCCAGGCCGGGATGATCAACACTCTTCTTGCCCAACCTCTTGTCTGCCGGGTTGTCGACTTGCAGAACAATCCGATCGAAAATATCGCGGTTTATTGCGAACCTCGAGTGGGATCCGGATACGTTGTGGCTGAACAACCGCTGCTGACCGATGCGTCCGGAGAAGCGGCATTTTCCTGGTTTCTCGGTTCAGCGGTTGATTCCCAATTTGTGGATATTCGCATCGATGATATTGAAGAGAAAAAAACCGTAACTGCGTTGGTTGAATTGCCTGCCGGACCGCATCTGGTCAAAGTGAAAGGCGATGGCCAGTTTGCAGCACCGGGTACGGCGTTTGCAGATTCGCTCATTGTGCGCGCGCTGAGTCAGGATGGTATTCCGCTGGCCAATATGATCGTACAATTCGGCATTCGAGCGGGTGATGCAATTGTCAGACCTGACCGGGTGACCACCGATCCGAATGGATTCGCCCGCGCCTATTTGATCGCCGGCAACCAGACCGGATCAGTTGCAATCGATGCTCATCTGTCCATTGGCAATGCCGTCCAATTCATCTGTGCCATCGCCAATGGTGCACCGGATCGCATCTATCATTTGGTTGGCAACGGCAGCAAGGGTGTGGTCGGCAACACCATCTCGCCATTGGCGGTTATGGTCGTCGATGCCGGCGGTTCTGCGGTGGCCACAGTTCCGGTGACCTTGGTCAGCGAAACCGCCGAAGGAAAGGTGACCTCGATCAATCCTGCCAGAACCAACAGCAATGGTCAAGCGATCTTTTCTGTTCAGTTGGGATCGAAGGCGCAAATCTATCGTTTTCGCGCCGTGAATACAGAGCTCAAAGGATCTCCAGTCTATTTTGACATTCAGGCTCTGCCGGACAAACCCGATAAATTGATCATGGTTCAGGGCGATGGTCAAAGCAGTTTCAGCGGCGAGGTCCTCGACGATACCCTGCAAGTTCGACTCATCGACCGTTTCGGCAATGGAGTAACCGATAAAACAGTCAATTTTGTCGTTCGCCAGGGTGGAGGGGTCTTGCTGACTCCTACTGTAGTCAAAACCGATCAGCGCGGCATCGCCTCGACAGTGTGGAGGTTGGGCAACAGCGGTGAACAGCAAGTGCGGGCAACAAGTGAATATCTGCCGGGGCAATCGATCGACTTTGCCGCTCAGCTTTTGGTCAACAGACCGCCGGAGATTATCGCTCTCAGCGACACCACCATTCAGACCGGTCAACAGCTCATTTTCCAGCTGGTAATCAGGGACCCGGAGAACAAGAGCGTAACACTTGCTGCAGAAAATTTGCCCGATGGGGCACAATTCGATGCGGTCAATACCCTGCAATTTCGCTGGACGCCTGCACCCGCTCAGATAGGCGAATACGTGGTGCGGTTTGTCGCTGTGGATCAGTATGGTGCCGAGGGAACCGCATCCGTGCGCATTAGCGTGATTCCACTGAACCATCCACCGGTGATCGTTCACAGTGAACCAGAGCAAAACGAAATGCTTTTCGGCTATGGCCAGCGGGTGGCTTTCAGTGCGGTTGCGCAGGATGCGGACAATGATCCGCTCGAGTACCGCTGGTTGCTCAACGGCATGCCGGTCTTGCACAGCAGCACGGAATTCGTGATCACCACCAATCCGACTCTGGAATTTCCCTTGATCATTTCGGTTGTGATCAGCGACGGCAAAGATGCTTTAACTCACACCTGGACGATCTACTATGCCACCGGTGTGGAGTTGTTGACGTTCAGCGCGGTTCAGGTCGGCGACCGAATCCAGATTTCCTGGCAGAGCGCCGATGAAGACAATATCGCCGGATATCGCCTGAGCCGCTCAGCGTCCTTGGCAGAGCCTTTTGGGCCCTTGCATTCTGAAGTTATTCCGGTGAATTCACAAGGCACCTATCTCTATATCGACGCACCGCTGCCTGTTGCGCGGCGGCTCTACTACCAGTTGGAGGCACAATTTTTAAGCGGTGGCGAATCCTGTTTTGCGCCGATCTCTGTCGACCTTTCCATGCCGGAAACGAATCGATTGCAGCAGAATTATCCCAATCCATTCAATCCGGAGACGACACTGAATTATCAAATTGCAGATCCACAAGCGGTTGAATTGTCCGTCTATAACCTGGCCGGTCAAAAGGTCAGGCAGCTGTTTGTCGGACCCGTGGCCGCCGGCTATTATCAGGTGAGTTGGGATGGCCGGGATGATGGTGGACGGCCTTTGCCGTCTGGAATTTATCATGCGGTGATGAGCGGTCAGACCTTTCGCAACAGCATCAAACTGCTCTTGCTCAAATAGAGCGCGGTTTCAGCGCTGCAGCGATTTCAGTTATTGGATCGGCTTCCGGCTCTGGGCGAGGGAAAACAGCAACCGCTGACAACCGGCTGTGTGTCAAGGTGGAGAGCGCTGTTCTCAATGCCTAATGTTCAATTTTCTGATTTTGCATACTGATCCGTTGATTTGTTTTTGATTGAACAACAAGGAGATATCATGACCAGATCAATTCGAATACTCGTGCTCGGCCTGTTCGCTGCAAGCGTCGCCGCATGGAGCGCTCCCCAGCACACTGCGGTTTTGTACAGCGATCCTTTGCTCCAAGCCGGGGAAAAAGAATACGGGTTGATTCGAACCACTCATAACGGCACCTTTACCCCAGAGGGGTGGCAGATTTCCAGCCGCTCGTCACAACTGTTTATCGAGTTTGCCGATGCTCTGCCGCACGAGGGGACCATACAAGTCACCATCAAAGGCTTGATGCCTGCCATAACAGATGACTGGTATCCGTTTTCTGTCTGGTCGCGCCGGACCGGTGAGTTTTATGCGTCCAATGAAGTGCCGATGTCCTATGCCATGATCAAGACCGACAAAAAAATGATCGATACTGGCGTAGAACTTTTCAAGTTTATCACTTGTCCGTTCTACGGCGATACAAGATCCTGGGAAACAAACTATTTAACCTTTGCGCAGATCCCTTCTTTTAGTCCGAATCTCGAATACACCTTCAAGTTTGTCTGGGATCACCAGCAGATCTATTTTTTAATCAATAACGTAGAGGTGGCAAACAGTTTTATCAACCGGGAATTGAATGTCAGACAGATCGAAGCGTTCCAGTATCTGTTGCTTGGCCGCGATGAAGGCTATGGAGCGATGCCCGGGCCGATATACAAAAATTTGCAAATTCTGGTGCCGGAAAGCGATGTTAAATTCAGCGATGTCAGTCAATCCACCGGCGCTTTCATCGATCGCAGCACAGGCGGACAAGCGGCAGCCTGGGCTGATGTCAACGGCGACGGTTTGCAGGATCTTTATGTAACTTTCTACGAGAAAAACAACCGGTTATTCATCCAGAATCCAGATGGTTCTTTCAGCGAAGAGGCAGAAGCGCGTTCAGTTGCCTATTCCGGCACTTCGATGGCCGCTTGCATGGCCGACTTTTCAGGTGATGGAGCGGTTGACCTCTTTATCGCCGACTATGGGCAGTCGAATAAATTGTTTATCAACACAGGAAATGGCAATTTCATCGATCGTTCTCTGACGAGCGGCATATCCACCGCTGCAACCCAATCCGTGGGTGCTTTGGCGATAGATGTCGATAACGACGACGATCTAGACCTTTTTGTGGCCAACAACAGCGCAGCACCGGAATTGTATATCAACCGCGGTTCCGGAATTTTCGACGTGCGCGCTCTTCCCAACGCTCCGGCCGGCGCAGGCGGCCGGGCTGCTGCGGCCGATGTCAACAATGATGGTTATGTCGATATCTATTATGTCAGAAGGAATGAACCGAACGTTCTGCTCATCAACGACGGCACCGGCCGTTTCAGCAATCAAGCAACAGACTTCAACCTGGCTGCAACCGATGATTTTGTGAGCCCCACCTTTCTCGATTGGGACAACGACGGTGATCTCGATCTGATTTTAACCGCCCGCGAAACTACCGCAGCACCGATTCCAAAAATTCGGTTTTTCGAAAATCAGGGCGCAATGGGTTTTGCAGATCGTTCGGAAACGATGAATATCCAGTTTTGGAGTTACGGCGCCATTCCGGGCGACTATAACAATGACAGTTGGGTCGATTTTTATCTGCCGGCCCGTCGGCCGTATGAACCCGGCCGTCTCTATCTCAACAACCAAAACGGCACCTTCTCTCTTGCTGACGGTTCTGGTCTGGAAAAGATTTATGCCGACGGCCGCGGTGGTGCTGCCGCGGATTTCGATGACGATGGCCGTCTCGATCTGTTCGTCACCTCGATGGGTGGGACAGTCGATTCAAAAGAATATGGCCGCAACTACCTGCTGCAGAACAGCAGCGACGCCAGCAGCAACTATTTAAGCGTGGCGATCTTTGACAGCACCAACCATCTGAACGGATTGGGTGCCAAAGTTTATGTCTATCGAGCCGGTCAATTGAACGCCGGCACCGCTGCTCTGCTCGGATACCGGGAAATCCAACCCTGGCAGGGCTATCAGAGCCAGATGTCGCTGGAGCAACATTTCGGTTTGGGCTCTGAAAAGGCGGCAGATGTGCGGGTTCGACTGCCAAACGGACAGGAAATGATCCGCACCTATGTCAGCGCCAACACCAAACTGGTCATTCAGCCCGATATGAAAGTGCCTTATCGACAGCTGTTGGTCAAAGGAGACTTGCAGCGGGCAAAGGTGGGAGAATTTTTAGCCGATTCGCTGACTGTCCGGGTGGTCAGCCAGAGCAACGAAGCCGTGAGCGGTCGTGCCGTACGCTTCAAGGTCCTGAAAGGCGGAGCGACCTTGAATGGCGATTTTCTCAATGAAGTGGTTGTGAATACCGATCAGCATGGACTGGCACGGGCAAAAGTCAAGCTGGGATCTGTACCTGGTGAAAACAACACAGCCATCGAAATCTCGAGTTTGAACGATCAGAATATCGACCTGGTCAATTCGCCGATGCAGGTTACAGCTTCAACCGATGTGGGAAATCCCTATCGGTTGGTGCTGATATCCGGAAACGAGCAGACTGCTTCGATCGGGCAGATGTGTGAAGCACCGCTGGTCGTGCAGGTACAGGATCGATTCGAAAATCCAATTCCCAACCATCGCGTGGTTTTTCAGGTCATTTCCGGCGGTGGCTCCATCAACAGCGGAGTGGCGCAGATTGAAGTGTTGTCGGGTCCAAGTGGTCAGGCACAGGTCAATTGGCGTTTGGGACCGACTGTTGGCGGCCAACAACTGCAAGCGCGCAGCGAATTTCAGAGTCAGGCGCTGCAAAACAGCCCCATTGCCTTTCAAGCCACGGCCACGCAACCGAGTCTGCGGCTTTCGATTTACTCTGGAAATTATCAGACTGGGACGGTCAATCATCCCCTGGACCAGGCTTTTATTGTTAAAGTGACCAATTTGCAAGGCGCGGAATTGGCCAACGAACCCGTGCTGTTTTCGGTGGTACAGGGAAACGGCCGGTTCAGCGGCAACAGCCAGATCACGGTGTTGACCAATCCGTCGGGATTGGCTTCCACAACCGCCACGTTGGGTTTCACCGCAGGAGATACCAATCAGGTTTTTCACGCCACGGTTGCCGGCGCACAGGGATCGCCGGCTGTTTTCAAGGCGACCGCTCTGCCGGCAAATCCTGCACAAATTGAAGAGATCGGTGGCAATCGGCAAACAGGGCAAGCCGGAGCGCTGTTGGCCAATGATTTTACCGTCAGGGTGATGGATGGTTTTGGCAATCCCATCTCCGCCTATGAAGTCCTTTTCGTGGTCAACCAGGGACAAGGCACACTGAACGGGGCTTCCCAAGCTCGAATCCAAACCGATCAGACCGGAGTGGCGCGTGTTCGCTATCGCCTGGGTTCGGTTGTGGGCAATGAAACGGTCTTTGCCCGCGCAGACGGGCTGCAGGATTCGCCGATCATTTTTACTGCGGTTGTGCTGCCAGGTAATCCGAATCGCTTGAACAAGATCTCCGGTGATAACCAGCGCGGTGACGTTGGTCAAGTGTTGCCGATGCCTTTTGTGGTTTCAGTCAGCGATACCTTTGGCAATCCTCTGCTCAATCAACCGGTGGTTTTTTCGGTGACGCGTGGTGACGGCAGGATCAACAGTGCGGTCGACTACTCGACATTGACCGACTTGAATGGCCAGGCGAGCGCCAGATTGACCATGGGAACGACAGAGGTAATCAATGAAGTCACGGTGCAGAGCAGTTACGAAAACCGGCCATTGATCAACAGTCCAATGATTTTTCGCGCCACCACCGGGCCGGGTACTCCTGATTCTTTGGTTTATGTGAGCGGAAATTATCAGCTCGGTCGGGTTAACACCGCCTTGCCGCAACCGTTTGTCGTGCGCATCACCGACGCCAATGGTATCCCGGTCGAGGGGCAAGACGTCGAATTCGAAGCGATCAGCTCGGGTGCGCATTTTTCCGGCCAGTCAAAGCGAACGGTCAAGAGCAATGCAGACGGTCTGGCCCAGATAATCGCCTCGATTGGCACGGAGATTGGCGATAACCGGTATACCTATGAAGTGCGTGCCTATCGGATCGAAGGAATGCAAAAAATTCGTCTGAACGGCAATCCCGACTTTCCGATCATCTTTACCGCTTCCGGTCGATTGAGCACAGGAACACAGGTGGTCAATGCGACGGCAAACAGCAACAATCTGGTCGGCACCGTCGGAACCTTTCTGCAGGATACTCTTAAAGTGCGGGTTTTGGATAAACTGGGCCTTCCCGCAGCAGGGCAGCCTGTTGTTTTTCGCGTCATCGAAGGCAGCAGCCTGTTTGAAGGCGATTACACTTCGCGGACTGTGCTTTCCGGGGTTGACGGCACTGCGGCGGTTCGCGTCAAATTGTCTGTACGGCCGGGGATTTCGCGGATCAGAGTGACGGCCAATGACGGTGTGGTGGATTTGCAGAACACGCCGCTGGAATTTCGCGTGACCAGTGTCATCGGCGCTCCCACCGCGCAGAACAGCACCTTAACCGCCGATTCAACGGCGGTCGCCAATGGCATTCAGGTCGCCAATGTGAAGGTGACCCTCAAAGACACCTATGGCAACCCGGTTCCCGGCAAAACGGTCAATCTCTTCACTCACGGCCTGGACGTGACCGTTCTGAAGCCAGGGCAGCCGACCGATGCCGACGGAATTGCCAATGCATCGATTGCTTCGATCCGTGCGGGATGGGTGCAAGTCTGGTCTCAGGTCGATGGCAAGGTTCTACCTGCCGATACGGCACGAATCCGCTTTACTTCCGGACCTCCCACTCAGGTTGTCACCTTCGGGTCGGGAAAAGTCGGAGAAATGGGCCGGCTCCTGGCCGATTCGGTGGGTGTTGTCGTTAAAGATCAGTTTGCAAATCCTGTTTCAGGCGTTACAGTGGGTTTTCGGGTGATCGCCGGCAACGGATCCCTGGTGGAAACAGGGCCGTTCGTCACCAACAACCTGGGAGTCGCTTATGTGCACTGGATTCTCGGCACTCCCGGTGAACAGGTTATTGAAGTGGCTGTTCCAGGGGTGATTGCCCAGCCGCGGACCATTTCCGCTGTTGCCTTGGCGGCGGCACCGGCATCGATCACCTCGGCTGGTGGAAATCAACAGATCGGACTGGTCAACCAAACTCTGGCTGATTCTTTCCGGGTGATCGTTCGCGATCGCGATGCAAGACCAATTCCCGGAATTTTGGTCCAATTTGCCGTTAACCAGGGAGAAGGCAGCTTTTTGCCAAACAGTGCGGTAATGACCAACATTTCCGGTCAGGCAGCTGTCCTGTTTCGCGCTGGCACATCGGCGGGTATGCATGTCATCACGGCGTCGGTGAACGGTTTAACTCAAAAAGTCCAATTTAACTGTGTGGTGCAACAACAACCCGAGATTGCACTCGAATATGTCGCTGGAAATGGACAAAGCGCCAGACCGAACCGCGTGCTCAACAGTCTGCTGCAGGTTTATGCCAAAGATGCCTTTTCGCGGCCGCTGGTCGGCGTACAAGTCGAGTTTGCCGTGATTGCCGGCGGTGGCTCCATCGTTGAAAATCAGCCGGCCACCACTGACGGAAATGGCCTGGTCTCAGCCACATGGCGAATGGGCACAGGCGGTGAACAACGCGTGCAAGCCAGACCTTATGGCCTTGGCGGCACGCCGGTCGAATTTGTCGCCCAGTTGCTCAATTCAGCGCCGATTCTGCAACTGCCGGCGGATACCACCATCGAGAGCGGTCAATTGCTGGCTTTTACCGTGCTTGCCACCGACCCGGACGGCGATGCCATCTTTTTAGGAGCGCGAAACCTGCCGGCGGGTGCCTATTTCGATTCCACTTACAGCCGCAACTTTAGCTGGCAGCCGAGCCGGGAGCAGGCCGGAACACATTTGTTGAAATTTATCGCGAGCGATGAATACGGAGCGACAACACAAGTCGATTTCCAGGTGATCGTGCAGTCTACCAATCGTCCGCCGATGATTTTGAGCTATGAACCAGCAGATACGGTCTTGACTTTTGTTTATGGTGAGACCAAATTCTTCAATGCGCAGGCCACCGATCCGGACGGCGATGAGCTGACCTATACCTGGCGTGCCAACGGTGTTTATGCGGGCGACTCCAATTCATCGGTGATCTATTTTGCCCCAGGCCACCTGGGAGAACAGGTTTTGGTGGAACTCGTTGTCGATGATGGCAAAAGAACCACCTCAGTTCGCTGGCATCTGTCGCTGCTGGGGAGTTTTGTCGAACTTTCCCTTTTTGAGACACAGATCGTCGACCATCACATTGCTTTGGTCTGGAAAACCGCTCGCGAAGAGAACAATTTGGGCTACTTTATTTTGCGCAGCCGCGCCGAGAACGGCCACTACGAACAACTCAATGAGCAACCGATTGCACCTGATCAAACCAGGGAATATCGATTTATCGATCCTTCCGCCCGGGCGGGTGAGCAGTGGTATTACAAACTGGTGGATCTGGGAGCAAACGGCGTGCAAAGCGAACATGGGCCGATTGTCGCGCAATTGCCTTTGCCGACTGAAGTGCGATTGACGCAAAACTATCCCAATCCATTCAATCCACAAACCACCATCTCTTTTGAATTGCCAAAAACAATGCGCGTCGCCTTGGCTGTCTTTAACGTCACCGGACAATTCGTCTCTTCTTTATACGAGGGTGAATTGACAGCCGGTTATCACGATGTGGTATGGAACGGCACCGACCAGCATGGCATCTCTGTGCCATCCGGGGTTTACCTCTATCGCCTTGTCACTCAAGAGCACACCATGACTCGCAAACTCTTGTTGAGCAAATAAGCTGCAAAAGCCATCGCGCCGCGTTACAGGCCTGCACCACCAGGGTGCAGGCCTCTTTTTTTTTGTTGTGAAAATCCCACAACATCCTCTTGATTCACAAAGGGCAAATCGTTATACTCTGTTGTTGGTGCTTTTTATCGCCTTCATTCTTGCATGATCGAATTTGCAAGTAGTGGTTGAACACTAGAAAATCCACATTTTCGCTGCGGCAGATCATAAAGCGTTTTTTTGAGGATGGGGTATGCGCCTAATTTGGCTGACCTTGCTGTTGATGATCATGGTATGGGGGTGCGCGGGCAATCGCCAGAGCACAGATGAGCAAATCGAGGCGATGTTGGCCAGTTCAGCTTCATATTATGCGAAAAGGGCGTCGTCGTATGCCGACAGCAGTCAATATGAGCAAGCGGTGCACAATTATCTCAAAGCGATTGACATCTTGCCCTATGAACCGGCTTATTACAACAATCTCGGAGTGGCCTATTATCACCTCGACAAGCTGGACTCGGCCCTGGCGGCTTATCAGACCGCTTTGCGCTTGCGACCAAAATACGGCCAGGTGCTGATCAATGTGGCCAATATCTATCTTAAGAAAAAAAATTACAATTACGCCGCTGCTGCGGCTGATGCCGCAATCGAATCTGAACCTGGGATGGCCGCTGCATATGCGGTTAGGGCAGCGATTTTCACCGAGCTCAAACTTTTCGATTCCGCCATTGAATACTACCAACGCGCACTGAAAACTGCGCCGAATGATCCCTCTTACCGCACCAACCTGGGGGTGCTCTATTACAGGAAAGGATTGACGAACGAAGCCATCCGACAATTCGAAGGAGCCATTGCAATCGACTCGACCCTGTCTGCGGCTTATTTCAATCTCGGCAATGCTTACGCCCGTCGCTGTCTTCTCGATGAGGCCATTCTCCAATACCAGCTCGCCTTGCGCTATGATCCGAAACTGATCGGTGCCTACAACAACATGGGATTGGTTCTGATGGGGCAAGCGAGGTATGCAGAGGCGGTGCAAAACCTCATGGACGCTTTGGATTTGCAGGACAAAAATCTTTCAGCCATTCATTTCAATCTTTCCATTGCCTATGAACATCTGGATTCCATCGAGGCTGCTCGTGTGCAGATCGAAAAGGCTCTCGAACTGGAGCCGGATGGTGCGCTCTTTCTTGTGCAGAAAGGCAATATCTACTTGCGTTTGCAGGAACGCGCCGCAGCGATCAATGCTTTTGACCGAGCGATCGAATTGGATTCTTCATTGGTGGTGGGTTTTAACAATCTGGGAAATGCATGGTTGCCGTTGGAGGCCGAACGAGCAGAAATGGCCTATGAAAAAGCCATGCAGATCTTTCCCGAATACCTGGAAAAACGCTATTTCATCGCCAACCAATATTTGGAGGAGGGGTTAACTGACTTGCTGGGCGCCTGTCAATCCCCTCGCCAGGTACTGAGCCATTATGCCAAGATTTATGCCAACCTGGGTAAAACTTATTTGCAGGTTGGCAAGCTAGAAAAGGCCAGAGAAAGGCTGGAACAGGCCCTCCAAATCGATCCTGCACTGATCGACAGTTGGCAAACTCTGGCGGTGGTTTATCAGCGTCAGGGCTCGCCGCAGGCTGCCCGACAGGCTATGGCGGAAAAGCACTACCAAACTGCGCGGGCTGCTGCAGCACAACAGCAGTATGCGGTCGCTGTTGCAGAATGCCAGGACGCCGTTGACTATCGTCCGGACCATGCGGCGGCTTACGCCTTGCTCGGCGACCTATGGACCCGTATGGGAAAGCAGCAGGATGGCGATGCAGCGTTTGCCCGTGCGTTCAGGCTCGCTCCCGACGATTCGCAGGTTTTGATCCACAAAGCGAACGCTTTGCTTGGACAGCAGCGCTGGCAAGAAGCGCAGAGTCTTTTTGTGCAGGCCCTTGAACGACAGCCGGATTCACGGGAAGCGTTGGAAAAACTCGTGGGTTTGTTGCAGAGGCAGGGCGATGATCAAGCCACCGCGCCGTATCGGGCTCGCCTTAATTATCTGCAGGGACAGGATATGCAGTTCGCGGGACTATGGGATCAGGCCTATGAAGCTTTCCGCACAGCAGCCGAACTCGCTCCGAATGTTGCAGACTATTTGGCCGCGCAAGGTTATTTGCTGGCCCAAAAACATCTAAATCTGGAGGCTGTTCAAGTGCTGCAAGCGGCTTTGGTGTTGGACCCGCGCAACAGCACTGCTCTCTATGGTCTGGGAGTGGTCTACGGCGATCAAAAGGAATTCGATCTGGCGGTGGAAGCCTTGAAAAAAGCCATTGCTGCAAAAACTGATTTTTCGAAGGCGTATTATGCGTTAGCTGTAAATTATTATTTTAAAAAAGAATATGAGCTTGCCTGGCAAAATATAGAAAAAGCGGAAAGCCTGGGAGAGGTGATTCGCTCCGATTTTATCAAAGCTTTGGATGCTGCTCGCAGGCCATGAATCCGCTGTTCTGGCTTGGCACAGGTTTATACAAGTCCCAATTCGTCTACGATGGCAATAAAAGTGCCGATCGTCCATCCCCAAACCGGTTTGTTCTGTATGCCGGCAGGCGTATCACAGCGGCGTTCGACAACGTTGTACCATTCCCAGAATTCGCCGGTCTTTTCATACACTTCTGCGACCATGCTCAGCCAATTGTTGCCGATGTCGGCGGCGTCCTCCAGAAAATCGTAATCCATCATGCCTTTGAGAATCAGGTAAACATAGGGTGCATAGCCCAGGGGATAGTTCCACGACCGATTGGAGTATCCATAATCCTGATCGGTGCAGCTGAGCCCGCCCGGCTGGAAAAAGAGGGCGATTTTTTTAACCATCTTTTCCGCTCGCGCGCTGTCGACCATTTCGACAAAAAGCGGCATAAAACTGGCAAGCGATTTGATGGGACTGGTCGTTTTTTCGCCAAAATTGTTGTCGAAGTAGAAGCTTTGCTGGTTATCCCAGCAAATTTCGATCATTTTTTTCAGTTTTTCGGCTTTTTTGAGCCAAGTCGGATCGCCTTGCCCATCGGCTTCAATCTGCAGGTCGTGGATCAGCAGCGCATTGCGATAGAGCAGAGCGTTGAGATCGATGGGATCGATTTCAACGGAATGTTGAAATCGAGGTGAATCGATCCATAACGATTCGGCCATGGTCAGACGTCTGGCTGTTTCGGTATCTGTTGCATGGCTTTTAAATCGATACAGTCCTGAAGACGAACGGTGTGGTGCTTCAGTCCAAAAATGATATTCATCGATAACGGTCGGCAGCACTCTGCGCAGCCACTCCTTATCGCCGGTCGAGCGATAGACGTCGCGGACCATCCATGGCAAAAACGGCAGTTCTGAATGATCGCTTTTGTCTTTGCGATTGGATGCAGGGATGTAGCCGAATCGGCTGAAAAGCGACAAAAGATTCTCCACATTATAGCGGGCCATTTCGATCTGTTTGAGGTGCAACAGTCCAAGGTTGATAAAAAAGGTGTCTGCATACGATTGGGTGCCATCTTTGCTGGAAGCGATATAGGGATAGGGCAAGCTGAGCAGGTTTTCGGTCTCTTGGGGAACTTCGAAGATGAATTCATTCAGTTTTGCCTGCATTTTGGGAAACAGATCGCGATAATGGTTAGACATGATTATCCTCTCCAATTAGACTGCTTATGGAAATTGCGGAAATGGTTTGCATAGCATGGCCGATCGATCTGTTGGCCGCCACCGTTGTGGTTGATTGCGGGTGAAGCAAACGCGGCATATTCAGCAGAGCATCGCGTTGCCGGGTTGGTGCCGAAAGGACAGGCGATAAAAAAACAGACCTGCGGTTGAGTGATGACTGCATGAGTGGGTAGACCCGAATTTTTGCTGTTTTTCCAGATCTTTTCAGGCGTTCGGTTTGCCTGATTTCACCGGATGGAAGGAAAAAGGCAACGCCATCTGACCGTGAGCCAAGAATTTATCGGATTTGTTTAAGGCGGATCATCCCTGTAAGCAAAGTAATCGCCCTTTTGGACAAAAGCAAGCGAATTTACCAGCCGCGGGAAAAAAAAGCTTTCAGCAAGGGCGAAAGCAATCTGATGCGCATGCGTGTTTTCGAATAGGCTTCTGGCGCTATTGACCGAACAACTTTTAGATAGCTTTCGATATAGGCGGTCAGCTGGTCGCTGTTGCGCGGCATTATTTCCAGCGCTATATAGCCAGTGTAGCGCTGTTGTTGCAAGGCAGCCAGAAGAGGGTCGATCGGCAGCTCACCACCACCAACGCCAAAGGGCCAGTGTTCATCATGCTTTTTCGAGCAATCGGAGAGATGCACCAAACCAACGTCGGTATGGTTTTTCTGCCAGAGTATCACCGGATCTTCACCCTGGATATAGTAGTGCGCTGCATCAAAGCATTGGCGGATCACCTGGTTTCCCAGAGCTGCTCGAATCCTCTGCAGATCGCGTTGATGGAGGTCTCTTGTATTTGTTGCAATATTTTCAATAAATATCGGCATGTTCAACCGCGAGAGATTTTGGCACAAAAAGGCCAGGGCGCGATCTCGGTCAACACAATCCGCTTCCGGCGGATGCGCAACCACATATTGTAAATTCAAATCACGCTGATGGCGATTCAAAATCTCGATCATGCGATCGATTTTTTTTACTTGCTCGGATTGCGTGAAATCCCAGCCGTTTACCTCTTGGATCGGCAAGTGAAATCCGGTTTGTAGGTTGCGGGTGTGTTTTTTGATCTGTTCGATCTCGTACAGACATTCTTCCGCCAGCTCAAAGAACTGCACGCCCAAAGCTTTTAAACCGGCCAAAATCAGGGATGGACGATACCCTCGAAAGGGTTGGATGGTAAAGCCAATTCTATTGTTTCCGTTTTTTTGCATAGGGTTTCCAGTGATGTCAATGGTGAGACCAACCGTCGATGAAAATCTGCGGCAAGCGAATTCTGCGAATGCTCGAGGCCGCCGATTTTTGCTTCTCGATTGATCGAATTTGCCTTCAAACTGCCGACAAATTCGTGTAGATTAAAAATAGCCAATTGAGCAAAAACAGCAACAACAACAACCAATACCATTGCGCGCTGCGCTTTGGAGAAATGTTCAGAACCAAAGTGCGGCCGCTGATGAGAGTTGTCAATGAAGCGACTCCCCACAATCCGAGAACAACAAACAAGATGGCAAAAAAGGGGTTGGCCAAAAAGGCCGGCTTTAGCGCAAACCGGCTCAGGTGGGTTGCGGCATGTGTCGCTCCACATGAGGGGCAGGGGATTCCGAATTGTTGGCGAAACAAACAGGGTGGCATCGCTCGCAGCACGCCCGGGAAAAACCGCAGAAGTATAAAGCCGGCGAGACATACTGTCAAAACGGCCAAACCAGGAATCGCCGCACGAGGGGCTTGTTTTTTATAGCCAATCGAGCGCCACAGAGGTTTCATTTATTTTACCATATCAGCGAAAAATTGCGATCCTTGGTCAATACACAGAATCCGGGATTCAATTTCTATTGACATTGCATGCTTATTTTATTATAATAATTTTTATTATTTATTACAAGTTGGATTCTTTCGCTGCTCGGCGTTTTTCTGCAGCACTGTTTTGCGCGCCGCTGAGGCTGGGTCTTTTTTGGCAATGCAAGTTCGACAGATGTCCACTGTTCAGGGACAACAGTGGGCTTTTTTTATATCGGTCCCATGGCCTAATTGTTTCTGTTTCAGGTAAAATTAGATGACAAAACTACCCTGTGCCGTGTTGGGGGCGACCGGTGTGGTTGGACAATATTTTTTGGCTCTCTTGGCCGATCACCCCGAATTTCAAGTGCAGAAAGTGTGTGCAAGCGAATCCCGCACCGGCCGACGCATCGCCGATGTTCCTCGCCTGATCGACGCTGATCTCTCTGCTCTGGGCGATCTGGAATTTTCTCCCCTGGATATGGTTTCCTTGGCCGATGCAGGTATCCGGGTGGTTTTTTCTGCTTTGCCTGCTGACGTCTCTAAACAGATCGAACCACAGGCCGCGCAAGCCGGACTGTGCGTTTTTTCCAATGCCAGCGCTTTTCGCATGGCCCCGCAGGTGCCCATTCTCATTCCGGAGGTCAATGCCGATCAGCTGGCCCTGGTGGAATACCAGCAACGCGACACTTCCGGCTTTATCGTCACCAACGCCAATTGCACCACCACCGGCCTGGCCTTGGCGCTTTTGCCTCTGCGTGCACTGGGAATACGACGGGTGATTCTCTCCAGCTACCAGGCGATCAGCGGTGCAGGCTATCCTGGATTATCCGCTCTCGATATTTCCGGCAATGTGATCCCCTACATCGCAGGCGAAGAGGAAAAAATTGCCCTCGAAAGCGGCAAGATATTTGGCCGCCTGAACGGCGAAACCATCTGTCACGCCGACTGGGAAGTCCAGGCGCATTGTATTCGAGTTCCCACCCGGGTAGGGCACCTGCTGTCCGTACATGTGGAGATGGAAAAAACGGTTGCTGAATCGCAAATTGTGCAGCTCTATGAGCACTGCGAGGCGCCTCTTGCTGTGCAGGGGCTGGCAACAGCGCCGCACAAGCCGGTTCTGTTGACCAAAGACCCCTGCCGTCCGCAGCCTCTGCATGATGTTCTCGCAGGCACACCGGCACGCGCCCGGGGTATGGCGGTTACGGTTGGCAGGCTGCAGGTCAAAGGCAACGCGGTGCGTTTTGTCGCTCTCGCCAACAATCTGATCCGGGGGGCGGCAGGCGGCTCAGTATTGAACGCCGAATTGGCCCACAGAGAGGGCCGTTTATGATTGTCCTGAAGATCGGCGGTTCATCGCTGAAAACGGTGCAATCTCTCGATCTGATCATCCGCTTGCTGCAGCAGCAGACCGACAAGCGACGCATCATCGTCCTCTCTGCCCTGAACGGAGTGACCAACCATCTGATGAAAAGCACTGCCGAAGCGCTGCAAACAGATCGCAAGATCAGCGGTTTGCTCGATTACCTGTGCACTCTGCATCGGGAGTGGATCATCAATGCGATTGCTTCCCCGGTGCTCAAAAACCGGGTCAAGGATGAGATCGATTATTTGTTGTCGCGATTGGAAAAATTGCTCTACGGAATAGCTTATACAGGCGAATGCACACGCCGGACACGCGATCTTGTGGCCTCTATGGGAGAGCGGTTGGCGGTTCATTTGCTGGCGGGATATCTGACAGACCGGCAGATCGAAGCGGTGGGACTGGAAGCGGATAAAATTGGCATCGTCGCCGACGGCGATTTTGGCAACGCCACGGCCAATCTGCCGCAAACCGCAGAGAAACTGCCGCTGTCTGTTCTTCCCTATGTCGAAAAAGGCGTGATTCCGGTCATCACCGGTTTTTTTGGTGTGACGGTTGACAACCACACCATAACCTTTGGCCGCGGTGGTTCGGATTACAGTGCTGCGGTCGTTGCAGCGGCGCTCAATTGCAGTGAATTGCAAATCTGGAAAGATGTGGATGGATTTCTGACCGCCGATCCGACCATCGCTCCAGATGCGCAACCCTTGACTTATTTGTCGTATGATGAGGCTGCCGAACTCTCCTATTTTGGTGCGCGAATCCTGCATCCGCGCACGGTTGGACCGCTGGCTCAGCGCAATATTCCAGCGGTGATCAAAAACACCTTTCGTCCGGAAGCACCAGGCACCCGGATCGGCGCCGAAAAACGACAGAACGATGGGATCATCAAGAGCGTGACCTTCAATCCCCAGATCGGCTATCTGCGTCTCGAAGGAGCAGGGCTCGGCCAGCAAGTGGGATTTTTACAGCAGGTGGTGTCAGTGCTCAGTCAACACGATATCAATATCATTTCGGTGATCACCGCCCAGACGGCGGTGAACCTGTTGCTGGAAAAATCTGATATTAATCGAAGCAAAAGCTTTATCGAAATGACGAGCATCCCGGGTATCGATCATCTGGAGCCAGTGCTGGATGTGGCGCTGGTGGGAGTTGTAGGTGAGGGATTGTCGGCCACTCGCGGACTGGCTGCTCGGGTGTTTGCGGCGGTTGCCGAGTCAGGTACCAACGTTGAGATGATTGTCTCCGGCGCTTCACAGGTGGCGCAATATTTTATCATTAAAGAAAGCGATGTGGTGCCGACCATACTGGCAATCCATCGTGAGTTTTTTAGCAAAAAAAATAACTGAGTTTCTGCTTCGGCAGTGTCAATACCAGCAGGCCAATAACAAAGACAACGCTATGAAAACCGCATACTCGCTCAATGCTGACAAAATTATTATCGATTATTCATCGTTCTATTGTGAAACGCCGGAAAAACTCCTGCGCAGCAGACCTTTTGCCGATGTAACCAGCCGCTATTTGGAAACGATAGCCGAACGCGAAACGCCGGTTTACCTCTATTTCCGCCAATTCTATTCGGAGCAAGACATCCTAAACCTTTCGCAGGACGTCATTGCTGCGCTGAGGTTGTTGACGACCCACCGTTCAGATGAAGTCAGCGCGCTCAGCCCATCTCTTGCCCACCTTTTGAGCGATACCGCACAGTTTTATGAGTTTGTCGAAGGTCTCTACAATTATTGGCGTACGTTTGAACGTTACATTGTTCTCGCGGCACCAAAGACGCGATTGCGCACCCGCGACAGCATTCATCACGCTTCTTTTATTCATGCCAATGAAACTCTTCGGTTGCTCATATTGCGCACCTATCGCACCATCTGCGATAATTTGGTCGATACGCCGTTTCGGGTTTACCGGCAATTGCCGGCAGGTGCGCAATTCGGTCTTTTGCTGCAGCATGTGTTGTGGGATTGCCCGACACCCTATGAAACCTTGCGCAAAATTCCCTTTATCCGGCTGACGTTGTTGGAACCGCCTGTCATCCTCTACCCACGCCGCAACACGCGATCGGGTTTGTTCCGCGAAGTACGGCAGAATCCCGTTGATGACCTCGAACTCGCTCCGGAAAGTTGGTTTTGTTACCCGGCAAAAATCGGCAAATTGTTGGCGTTTACCTATTTTCATAAAGATTTCATGTCGCACGGCGCTTCATTGGCCAATCTTTTCGAGCTGGCGAATTACGAAGATATCGTCGATCGACGGCCGGACATTGTCATGATCTTCGGCGGGCCATCGCTCAAATTCACCGAAGAACAAACAGTCTTTCACCAAGACCATCACAGCGGGATGATCGTTGGATATGTGGTCGGTTGCGAGGAGATCGATTATTTCGGTTATATGAAAAAAATGCTGCTGACCCTGCATAACGTCATTATGCTCGATCGCGGCCATTTGCCCGTCCACGGCGCCATGGTTACGATCCAATTAAAGTCCAACGTCAAGGCGAATGTGGTGGTGGTCGGCGATAGCGGCGCCGGCAAGTCAGAGACGCTGGAAGCGGTTCGTATCCTGGCGGGCAATTATATCCGCGACATGTCGGTCATCTTCGACGATATGGGCTCGCTGGATTTTTCCGGACCAAGGGTTCTCGGTTTTGGTACTGAAACCGGGGCGTTTTTGCGCCTGGACGATCTGCAACCCGGCTATGCCTTCGAACAATTCGACCGGTCGATATTTATGAATCCGAATCTGACCAATGCGCGAGTTATTCTGCCGGTGACAACCTATCGTCGGATTGTGCGGGGCGAGACAGTCGATTTTTTTCTCTATGCCAACAATTACGAAAAAGTGGGGGCTGAACAGCCGGTACTTGAGTTGTTCCAAACGGCAGATGCAGCTTTGCCGGTCTTCCGGGCCGGACGGCGAAAGGCCAAGGGCACGACGTCGGAATCGGGAGTGGTGGACAGCTACTTTGCCAATCCCTTTGGCGCACCACAGCGACGAACCGTGCATGAAAAACTGGCAGTCGAATTAATGCACAAACTCTTTGCCAGCAAAACAGTTGTCGGGCAACTGCGAACCCAACTGGGAATCGAGGGCATGGAGCAATCCGGCCCGCAGCAGGCAGCCCGCACGCTTTTTGATTGGATAAACAAGTCTCACCCCTGTTAATCGGGTTGGGACGACACATTCGGAAACAAAACAACAAAGGATGGGCTGGACAGGCTATCATTGGACTGGTTTGGATCATCATCTTTATGGAGGTACCTTTTATCATGTCAACCATTAAACTTCCCGTGATCATTCATGGCGTGACCGGGCGCATGGGACAAATCGCATTGCGGGCTCTGCAGCTGATCGCGAAAAAACAAATGACCCGAGTGGCTGGAGATGTCATCGAACCGGTGCCGATCGGTGTGGGGCGAAACTTGGAAAAAATGCAAGCCATGGCCAAAGAAAAAGGCCTGTCACATATGTTCACGGAATTGGACGCAGCAGTGGAGTTTGCTCATTCGATCAATCCCACAAAGCAGGTCTACCACAATACTGTTGCTACCGGGATACGCCGCGCCGTTTTGCTGGAGGCCTTGCCGTTTCTCGATCCATCGACCTGCGGTGTCTATATGGAAAAACCGTTGGCCGCCAACTATGCCGACGGCTTTGCCATTGTTGACGCTCTGGAAAAGGGCGGATTTATTCACGGTGTGGTACATCATATGCTTTCGACTCCTGGCCTGCGAAAAGCGATTGAATTGTTGCCGCAGATCAAGCCACTCAGCGCCCAGATGTTGTTCGGCTACGAGGTGGGTTCTGGACTGGGCGGCAACAAAGAGTTCTGCGCTCAACGTCCGGATTTCAATTGGACACTGGCAGAGGCCGGCGGTGGAATTATCCTCGATATGTGCCATGAAGGGTATCTGTCGCAGGCTCTGTTCGGCGATACGGTTGCCTTGAGCTGCATCGCCAGGTTGGTAGTACCACAACGGCTCAGCAGCGACGGCAAAACCATCATCGATTGCGATGTCGAAGACTATTCCCAATTGACCCGACAACATGCCAATGGCGTGGTCAATACTTCGGTGTGGTCCTGGTATCGGCGAGTGAACTCTGAGTTTGGGCCTCTTGAAATCACGATCGATGGCGAAGGCGGCTCATTGGTCTTTGGCCTGTATGGGTTGAAGGTGCAGTGGAAAGAGAGTGCACCTGCCAATCGCTGGGAAAAATCGGTCTCCGGTGAAAAGATCGAATGGCGCGATCACTGGCAATACATCGAGATGGATTATGAGGATCCTTTTGCTTTTGAACTGGCCGAATACCTTGGCAATTTTATGCAAGGCAAAAAATACCGCAAAAATGCGATTCAGGCATTGAACATCCTCAGTGAGGTGGAAGCGCAGTATACCAGTGCGGCAAACAGCGGCAGCATGGTGAGACGCGGCGCGATGACCTATTATCCGCAACCTGTGCCGGCCGGTTGGAAACCGGAAAGATTGCAAGGCAAACTTTTAACGGTTAAGAGATGAGGCCCAACTATCAACTGCGCGAATTGCTGCTCAAACAACACGTCTCGATTCGCGATGTATACGAGCGGCAATGCGATAAGGAAATCCTCGCCACCACAGCGATGTATGGTCCATGGACTCCTGCGGGAGAGTTCGACTGGCCGAGTTATGACAATCTGGTCAGAGAGGTGATCCGCAGCGAAAGCGTGCCTGCCACCAATGTGGATACCACATGGGCGATCTACAACGATTGGGAACTGACCAAACAGTTGATCTGGCGGACAGCGGAAATCGCCACTGAATTGAGCGATTACATCGCCGTTGATCGGCCTTTGCTGGTGGCGGGTTTAAACACCAATTCCTTCGAGATTACAGCGGATCAAGTGGCGGGTGCTCTGCGTCAGCAAATTGCCGAGATCGATGCCGGTTTGCGCGAACGGCAGTTAACCGAGCGGATCCGCTATATGCCGGTGCCGGATCGCCGGCTCTACCATGCCGATAGCGCGACCAAGGTCCGCGTTTATCGGAACATCGGGCAGATGATCAGCGATTTTACCGACTTTGGCCTGGTATTTTTTGAGCTCGATATCGGCATTCCAGGCTTTGGTTCCAATTTTACGGTGGAAGAGATCGAAATGATTCTCGCCGAAACACTCGCAATACAGGAATACAAGAGCGCTTTGATCACCCAAAAACAGCGCTTCAGCTGCATCTATGACTATTGCGATGATATGATCCGCATCAATCTTGTCGAAAAAACAGCGCCGGAGCGGGTGCAGTACTCCACCGGCAACGATTGGTTTATCGCTCTGGCGCGCTATGGCAAGAACATTAAAAAACACGGCTACTTGCTCGGCGCTTCTCAGATCAGTCCGGAGCTGTTCAAATTGTGGCGCGATTTTGTCAGACAGGCAAGACCTTGTGCTTTGGCGATCGAGCAGGATCTGCAGGCCGCGGCCAAGGATTTCTGGACACCTGGCAATGTCGGCATCTATCGCCACTATCTCGGCATCTTTCTCGCAATGACCGGCAAGATCCGCTATCCGCTGCCGCATCCGAAAACCGATTCCCGGTTTCGTGTGTTGGCGGAAGACTATTTTATACCGCTTCGGCACGCGATCCGTTTGAATTTGCTCGACCGCCGAGATGCCAAGTGGATTGTACGCCAGATGATCCCCGGGTGTGATTCGTGGAGTGATGAGCAGATACAGAAGCGAATCGAATGGCTCGGATAAAAAAAAGCCCGTCATTACTGACGGGCCTTTTTTTATTTTTCCGAGTTTTCTCTAATGCCGAATTTTGAATCGATATTCAGAAAGGGGATAACAAAGAAGACCGGCAGGCAGGCGATCAATACCCAGATAAAAAAGTGCTGGTAGCCGATCAATTCCTGCAGCCATCCAGAAAACATACCGGGCAACATCATTCCCAGAGCCATAAATGCAGTGGTGATGGCAAAATGCGAAGTTTCGAATTGCCCTCTGGAGATATAGATTTGGTAGAGCATGTAGGCGGTAAAGCCGAAGCCATAGCCGAATTGTTCGAGCGAGACACACAGATTGATGAGAATAAAGTTATCGGTCAAGGAATGCGACAGGTACACATAGACCAGATCGGGCACATTGATGGCAAAGGCCATCCACAGCAGCATTTTTCTGAGTCCAAATTTTGCGGCGACAAGGCCGCCGAGAATACCGCCGGCGGTCAAAAAGATCAAGCCGATCGTGCCGTACACCAGGCCAACCTGGCCGGTGGTCAAGCCCAAACCGCCCACCTCACGCGCATCGAGCAAAAAGGGTGATGCCAGTTTCACCAACTGCGACTCTCCCAGGCGAAACAAAAGCAGGAAAGCGATGCTGCGGCCGATAGTTTTTTTCTGGAAAAAGGTCACAAAGGGCTGCTTGAATTCTTTCAGCACGCCGGCGATTGACTGGCCGCTGTGTGCTTGACTGGACGCGGGTACCGGCAGAATAAAAGTGTGATAGAGCCAGAGCAGGATGAAAAGAACGGCTGCTGATCCGATGGTAATGACCCAGGAGAGCGGAATGTTGCCAGCCCGGGTGATAAAATCGGTATCTGTTTGCTTTTTAAGCTTGGGATCGAGCTGAATCAGTGCTCCGGCAGGCTGGTTCCAGTTTTTTTCGGTAAAAACAAATCGATTTCCCAGGATCAGACGAATGTCCGGATTTCGGCTTTCCTGGCCGAAATTGAGCACGATTTCCTTGCCAAACGGCGGCGGTGCGGATAGCTGAAAATAGATAATCCCGAGATTGCCGTTCTTGTCGATTTCCGCCTGCGAGGTTTTGGGGCCGAACTGATCCCGTATCCAGGCGGCCAATGGTCGAGAGATTTGTTTTTCCCACCAGCCCGGCTTGTCGCTGTCTTCTTGTTGCCGGTTGGCCAGGATCTCGTGTTGCTGCCCGCGTTCGTGATTCCAGGTGTCGACCTGTTGCCGCCATGCCGCTATTTGCTGGGCAGAGCGGGAAACGATGGGGATTTGCAGAGTATCCGCCGAAGCGATGATGCGCAGATCGCCGGGCAACGGCGACGTGGTCGCAACGCTGTCGGGATGCGGAATTTCTTGCACCACAGAGGCGACAGGGGCGGCTGTCACATGGAGATGATAGGCCTCAAGACCGCTGTGGTTTTGAATATAGCCGGCCATGATGACCAGCAACCCTTGACCCACGATCATCGCCAAACGATAGAATGTGCTGCGCACTCCGACGTAGAGTGCTTGTTGATGGGAGTTCAGGGCGCTCATGTAGAAACCGTCTGCAGCGATGTCGTGAGTCGCCGAGCCAAAAGCGATGAGCCAAAGAAAAGCCAGGGTGTATCGGAAGAAATTCGGCAAAGGAATCGTCAGGGCGATACAGGCAAATCCGGCGCCGATGAAGAGCTGCATGAGCAAGACCCAGAAGCGATTGGTGCGCCATAAATCGACTATCGGGCTCCAGAACGGTTTGATCACCCAGGGAAGATAGAGCAGTCCGGTGTAGAGGGCGATATCGGTATTGGAAATCCCCAGAGTCTTGAACATGATTACCGATACGACATTGACGATGATGTAGGGGAGTCCCTCTGCCATATAGAGGGTGGGTATCCAAAGGAACGGACGATTGCTGGTTTTGCCGCTTATTTTTTGCATCGCCGGGCTCCGCTTGTGATGGGTTGGCCAATGTTATGCGTTCGGCTGCGGAAACGCATCACGACTCTTTTTCTTCTTGCTCTGTCGAAGATGGCGGATTCGGCACGGTCAGACGAAACTCTTCGACTGTCATTTGCAGTTCGATATTGAAATAGCGGTAGAGATCGCTCAAAATCGTGCCGCCGTCCTGGCCGAGTTTGGAGGTCAAGGTTAGTCCGGCAAACTCGCTCTTGACCACATCGACATCGTCTCCCTGTCCCAGTTTGACCTTTTTTTGTTTGATGCTGAACGGCTTGATGGTGACAGCCGGCAGGGTATATTGATCGCCTGTCAGGTTGTCTTCCAGAGTAACGCGCACCAAACCGCGCACCATATTGTTGAACAACTCGCCGACTTGCCGGCTGTTGTCCACTTCAGCATCGATTTGGACGACCACCGTGCGGATGATTTCACCCTCCTCACCCTTGTCGTCGGCGGGCCAGTATCTTTTTAAAATTGCGCGGTCGAAAACCAACATGCAGGTTCCCTTTCAGAATGGCGGTTGTTGCGATAGGTCGATTTTGGAGTCCAAGGCATTCAAAGCGTGTTTTTCAACTTACAAAAACTCTGCCTATCATGCAAGAGCAATTGCGGGCATCTTTTGCGCCAAAATATCGCTTGACAGTTGGGCGTAAAATCGCTATAATAAAATCCAATTAAATCCCCACAAGCTGGAGAAAGAGTTTAGCATGCTGGTTCGCGTTAAAGTCGAAAGAGTCACCCTCGATACGGCGACCAGTCGATTTGTGGTTATTCTCAAGGATGAGAACCAGAATCGGTGGCTCCCCATTGTTGTCGGATCAACCGAAGCGCAAGCCATCGCGCTGCAGCTGGAGAACATCTCGCCCCCTCGACCCCTAACTCATGATCTGATCAAAAATCTGCTCGAGTCATTGGATGTCAATATTTCACGCATCGTGGTGAGCGATCTGCGCGAAAACACCTATTACGCTTTAATCGGTTTGCAGAGCGACCATCTGTTTCAGGACGTCGACGCTCGCCCGAGTGATGCTATCGCCCTGGCCTTGCGCATGAATGCCCCCATTTTTGTCGAAGATGGCGTGATGCAGCGCGCTTCAATCAGCGAAAAACACGAAGAAACCGAGCACCACCGCGACGATGAAGATCTGTCGCCCAGCGACAAGCTCGAACAGCTCAATACCGATTTGCAAAAAGCCGTTAAGGATGAACGCTACGAAGAAGCCGCGCAGATCCGCGACGAGATTAAGAAAATCAAAACGAGTTTACGCCAAAGCTCGGAATAACGTGCCGACTTGTTGAGCCTCCCGCTGGGAGGCTTTTTTGCTTGATCCGGCGCAGCCGGGAAAACCGTTTTATCCGCCACAGTTGCTCGACCTTGATGGAAAATCGCACTCATCATGAAGCGGAGGTAAACTCGATATGCAAAAACTATTTTATGTCCTGGCGTTGGTTGTCGTTATCGGTTGGGCGGTTTCGGCTATCTCGACACAAACCGCCAGCAAAGATGATCGCGTGCCGGTCAAAACCGGGATCGAGGTGCTGCTGGCCGACAAGTTTGACCTCATCAAAGGCAAGCGAGTCGGTCTGATCACCAATCCGACCGGAATTGCCTCTGATCTCAGTTCATCCATCGACCGTTTGGTCGCTCGTCCTGATGTTAAACTGGTTGCTCTTTTTGGCCCCGAACATGGTGTGCGCGGCGATTTTGACGCAGGCGCACATATCGAAACCGTCGTCGACACCCGAACACAAATTCCTCTCTACAGCCTCTATGGCCAAATACGAAAACCCACACCGGAAATGCTCAAAAATGTCGATGTTTTGCTCTATGATATTCAAGATATCGGCTGCCGCTCTTATACCTATATCTACACCATGGCCTTTGCCATGGAGGCGGCCAAAGAGGCGGGGATTCCGTTTGTCGTTCTCGATCGTCCCAATCCGCTGGGAGGCGATTTGGTTGAAGGCCCAATGCTCGATTTGGAGTACCGCTCCTTTATTGGCTATTATCCCATCGCCTATGTCTACGGACTGACAGTTGGCGAGCTTGCGGCGCTTTTCAATCAGGAGTATGGGATCGGTTGCGACTTGACAGTGGTAGAGATGGTCGGGTGGGAGCGGCAAATGCGCTTCTGCGACACCCGGTTGCCCTGGGTGGCGACTTCACCCCACATCCCACGTGCACTCACCGCGCTTTTTTACCCGACCACCGGCATTCTCGGAGAGCTGAACACGTTCAACATCGGCGTCGGCTATACCAAGCCGTTTGAACTGGTCGCTGCGCCGTGGATCGATGCCGAAGAATTGGCCGATGAACTCAATAGCCGCAATTTGCCGGGTGTGCGTTTTCGCGCCGCGCATTATCGACCCTTTTACTCCCACTTTCAAGGGGAATTGGTGCATGGAGTGGATATTCATATCGTGCTGCCTGAAATTTTCAAGCCGATTCTCACCCAGGTGCATATTTTGACCGCTCTGCAAAAGCTCTATCCGGAACAGCCGTTTTTCGATACAGCCCGCAGCAGCAGTTTTGACAAAGCAGCAGGTTCGGACCGGTTGCGGCAAATGGTGCTTGAAGGCCGTCCCGCAGAGGAGATCATTGCCTCTTGGCAGGCGGATCTGCACGATTTTGAGAAAATCCGCGAAAAGTATCTGATCTATCGCTGAGTTTTACTTTGCGATTGGTTTTTGCCCGGGCGAGCGCATTCGCGGCCGATGCTGTTCAGCAGTTCAGCAAAAGCGTCTGAGAACAGCTTGACTCCTTGCGATAAAAGCTCATCGGTAATCCGATGCAGGTTGATGCCGGCAGAGCGCAAGGCGGATATTTCCGCCCATGCTTCCTCAAGCCCCTCGGTTATGGTCGGTTCTGTTTTTCCTGTGTTTTTGAATATTTCGTAGGTTGGCAAGGGCAGGGTATTGATTGTATCGCTCCCGATCAAGGGATCGATATAGAGGGTTTGGCTGTAATGCGGATTTTTGGTGCTGGTGCTGGCCCACAGCAGCCGTTGAACTCGTGCGCCGCGCCTGGCCAACTTCTCCCACCGGTCGCCGGAGAAGAAACGCAAAAATTCCTGGTAGGCCAGTTTGCAATTGGCAATGGCAATTTTGCCCTGCAAATCGGTAATCTCCCGAGTTTCGAGCTGTTTGTCGATCGCCGAATCGACCCGGCTGACAAAAAACGATGCCACCGACGCGGTTTTGTCGAGTTTTTCATCCGGGCGTTCCTCCATCCCCTGCAGATAGGCTTCGATCACTTGTCGATAAACTTCCAGACCAAAGATCAGGGTGACATTGATGTTCAGACCGGCGCTGATCAAGGCACGGATTGCCGGGATCCCCGCAGCAGTGGCCGGGACTTTGATCATCAGGTTGGGGCGATCCACAGCGGCAGCCAGCCTCTTGGCGGCAACGATGGTTTGAAGAGTGTCATCGGCCAGGTTGGGATCGACTTCAAGGCTCACCCAGCCGTCTCTGCCGTTGGATTGGGTGTAAACCGGGACAAACGCGTCAGCGGCTCGCCGGATATCGTCGATCACCAATGCCTCATAGATCTCCATGACTGTTTTCCCTGCCCTGGCGAACCTTGCGATGTCAGCGGCATAGGCCGTGCCCTGAGCGATGGCTTTCTGAAAGATCGATGGATTGGAGGTCAAACCGCTGATCCCTTCATCGATCAGTTGTTGCAGAGCGCCGGAGTCGATGAATTCGCGATCGATGTGGTCAAGCCAAATCGATTGGCCGATTGCCGCCAACTTTTGAATTTTGTGGATTTTGTTCATAGACGTTCTCCGAGAGCAACAGCAAATCGCTGAAGCCGATTGGTTTTAATGGATTTGCTCTGCGTCTTTGGCTTCGGTAAATTCCGCCTGTTGGTTCAGTCGAAACCGCAGGTATTTGATTGTTTTACCGCTCTTCAGATGCCGATCCTGGTAATAGGTCGAAAGGCGCAATATCTCATCGTTCGGGTATTCGCGCATGACGTCGGCCGTATCCAGATCGATGGCATGACCTTGTTTGAGCAATAAATTTTTCGTATAGCTGTAGAGGCCGTCGTCATCGGTTTTCAGGTGGATAACACCATCCGGCCGCAAAATGCGCTGATAGGCGCGCAGAAACCGCGAGGAGGTTAAACGCTTTTGCGCTTTGGCTTGTTTGGGATAGGGATCCGGGAATAGGATCCAAATTTCATCGACTTCGTGGCGGCCGAAAAAATTTTCAATCGTCTCGATGGTGATGCGCAGAAAACCGACGTTGGCGAGCGACTCTTCGAGAGCTTGTCTGGCGCCTGCCCACATGCGGGCGCCTTTGCGATCAACGCCGATAAAATTTTTATCCGGACAGCGCTGCGCAAGGGCGATGGTATACTCCCCGCGACCACACGCCAACTCGAGGACAATCGGGTGGTCATTGTGAAAAAAATGGGTGCGCCAATGGCCTTTCATGCCGGTCGGTTGAGTCCGGGTATTGGGGAAGGATTCAAATTCTGCAAAGTGGATGAGTTTTTTCTTCACCATATCGATGGTCCGCAATCAACTTGTCGGTGGACGCCTGCTCTCGGCCCTCTTTAAAAAGCTTCTTCCTTGAACAGAATCGACAACAACCGAGGGTCGCCGATTCGTGCGGCAACTGCATGACAGGAAAAAGAAATATCAGAAAGAAGAATGATGGAAGCAAGCAAAAACTATGACAAACGGGATTCGCTGTTGGAAGGTAAAATCGAGCCGGCGCCATAAGGGGGTGTACACCGGCTCGATTTTTTCACGACTGTGTTTGCTCTGGATTTTCACGTCGCAAAAGGGTGGAAGCGAGAATATAGTAGAGGACCAGAGCTAAACCACCAAAGATAAAAATCATGGCGATCTTGATCTCTTCCGAGTAGCGCTGCCCCACGATCAATCCCAAACCAATGCCGAGCAATACCAATCCCCATTTAAGCGCAGCGGGAATTCGCGGGTCGCCGCTGTTCTGCAGCAGTGATACCAGTGCTGGATCGACTTTTTCTTTGGCAACCAATGTGCGTTTGACGCGGTTGTCGGACATCGTTTTGATGACCCATGCGATGGCTAAAAATAAACTGATCGGTACGAGTGTGTCTTCCATGGTCGATCCTCCTGCATGATCTTGTTCAAACTCTGCCAGCAGCTTCTGGAAATTCACAGGCTTGTTCTGTCCGCCTGAAAACCGCTGGTCCTGTTTTAAAATCGGTCGCTGCTCGGTCAATAAAGCTTGCAGTATTTTTCTACCAAATTCCGGGCCCATGACCTGCAGCACGTGCTTTCACTCTAATCAGACCGCTCATGCACAAAAGGGTTGCAATTTTAATTTTTGGCCTTGGGTTGCACAAATCTGCAAAAGAAATTGTAACTTTTTTTGCTATTGCCGGTCTATTATCGTAGAGTCATTCCGGTTGCCAAGAGCTTTGTCAGTCGAGGCGACTGCACCGGCAGTTCGGTCTCTCAGGCCGAAAAATGGCTGGAACACGTGGGCGATAGCCGGTCAGATTCAGTGCTGGCGCCCGTTGGGATATCACGGCAGTTTGAGCAGAACCACAAATGGGCAGATGAAATCATGGCAGGCGAAACAGATCAGGCAATGATCACCGCCATTCAGGCAGGCAACGCCGAGGCGTTTCGCGAATTGGTGGAACGGCACAAGGGCCTGGTCTATCACATCGTCTTTCGAATGATTCGCCAGAGCGAAGACCGGGAGGATGTTTGTCAGGATATTTTTCTGCGGATTTTTAAGGGATTGCCTTCTTTTCGTTTCGAAGCCAAGTTGTCGACCTGGATCGGCCGCATCGCCTATCACACCTGCCTCAAACAACTCGAAAAGAAAAAGTTGCCCCTGAGCGACGATTGCCTGCCGTCCCGCTCTTCCATCGATAGCTGTATGGGTGAGGATTTGCTGCAACAGATCGAAGACCTGGATCTGCTGGCACACATTGAAAAAGAGATCGAACAGCTGCCGCCCCTCTATCAGACGCTGCTTACCCTTTTTCACGTTGATGAATGCAAAATTTCTGAAATCAGCGGGATGGTCTCTTTGCCCGAAGGAACGGTCAAAAATTATTTGCACCGCGCCAGGGCGCGGATCAAACATGGGCTGGTTGAAAATATCGCAAGGGAGATTGCATGACAGGAGAACATCCGGGAGATGAGGTTTTGCAGGCTTGGCTCGAGCAAAGCTTGCCGCAATCGGAAGCTGACTGCGTGAGCAGCCATTTGCAGGGCTGTGCAGATTGCCGACGACTCGTCGACGATTATCGATTTCTATTTTCTGCCCTCTCCGCTGCCCCCGAAATCGCGTTGACGGCTGATTTCTGCACACGAACGGCAGCCTGCGGATTGGTTGTGTATCGCCGCCGGCTGTGCGCTCTTGCGTTCCTACAAACGGCAGCCTACGGGGCCGCGATGGCGGTTTTGCTGACGGCCGGCGCTTTTTTTATCAATCCATCGAGCGGTTTGGCCAAGGCCAAGGAAACATTAATCGGCGCCTGGTATTTGGTCGCCAAAAGCATGCAAAACCTGATGACCGACCTGCAATTGGACTGGGCGCTCTTTCTTTTTTCTCTGTTGGCACTTGGTTTGATTGCGGTTATCGATCGATCTCTCTCTCAACGTCAGGAAAGTTTTTTCCTCGCATAACCCATCTTGTGCGAAGCGGCTGCTATTGGCAGGCACGGCTTGTGCTCGAATTTTAATAGCTGTTCGCGTCCAGTTTGACTTTACCGCGGAAAATCCAATAGATGCTGGCGGTATAGGCCAGCACCAGCGGGATGCCCATAATGGCGATCACCAGCATGATCCGCAGAGTTTTTCCCGAAGATGCCGCGTTGTAGATGGTCAGGGTATTCTCAATCTGGGGTGTCGACAGGATCATGTTGGGATAGATACCGAGACCAAAAATCGCCAGCAAACAGAGCATCACCGCACATGAGGATAGAAACGCCTGGAAGTCGCGACCCCGTTTGATTTGCCATTGCAAGTTGATGATCGCCAGGACGTTGAGGATCGGCAGGGCTAAAAAAATCGGATTGTTGCGGATCTGCATCGACATATGGGGGAGAAAGAGCAAGGTTGCCAGAGTAGAGACCGCATACACCAGGACAAAGAAAACAACAGCCTTCTTGCTCCAAGTCTGTATTCGGTCGTGGAGATCCCCTTCGGTTTTCAACATGCCATAAATACTGCCATGCATCATGAATAAGGCTACAGTGGTGACGCCGATCAGCAGGGCATACGGATTGAGCAAGGACCGGAAAGACCCGACGAATTCGTGCTGTTCGTTGAGCGGTATGCCCATGGCGATATTGCCGAGAGCCACACCGATCAGCAGGCTGGTCAGGATGCTGCTGAGCGAAAAACTGAAATCCCACCAATTGCGCCACCACCGCATAGGCTGTTTGCTGCGAAAGTCGATTGCCACTGCACGGAAAATGAGCATAAAGAGCAAGAGAATAAACGCCATGTAGAAACCGGAGAAAGCGGTGGCATAGACCTCGGGAAATGCGGCGAACAGAGCGCCGCCGCCGGTTACCAGCCAGACCTCATTGCCGTCCCAAACCGGTCCAATGGCATTGAGCAGGGTGCGGCGCTCGCGGTCATTTTTGCTGAGCAGGTGCAGGGCGCCGATGCCGAGGTCAAATCCATCGAGGATCGCATAGCCGGCAAAAAGCAGCCCCACGAGAAAAAACCAGATGGTGTTCAAATCGATAACGGTATTCATGCTCGTCGGCCCTCCACAGACATGTCTTCGCCCAAAGGTCCTGCCTGGATTTTTTCATTCAACAGATAGACGAACAGAGCGAACAAGAGGGTATAAATCAAACCGAACAAGATCAGCGATGTGAGTATTTGTCCTGCTGAAACGGAGGGGGAGACCGCCTCGCTGGTGCGCAACAATCCATACACGATCCAGGGTTGGCGGCCGATCTCAGCAGACGCCCAGCCCACTTGATTGGCCACTTGTGGTCCGAGAACCGAAAAAACTAAAGTCCACAACAACCAACGGATATGGAACAGCCGCCCGCGCCACAGCAGGACGATTCCCAACCAAGAGAGTGCGATCAAACCAAATCCGATGGCAATCATCAGATGATAGGACTGAAAAACAATCTGCACCGGCGGTCGATCGGTTTCTGGCACCGCATTGAGACCGACGAGCGGGGTCTGGCTGTTGCCGTGCACCAGAAAGCTGAGAAATCCGGGAATTTTGATGCCGTGGACGAGATTTTCTTTTTGATCGACCCATCCGAAGAGGTACATGTCGGCCGGCGCGAATTCGGCATAGTGGCCTTCAAAGGCAGCCAGCTTGGGTGGTTGGGTTCTGCTGACGGTAATGGCGCTCGAATGTCCGGTGACCAATTGGGCCAGAGATGCGATTGCAGCCACCCACAGGCCGATTTTCAGCGATTTGCGCGCAAATTCCAGGTGCCGGTTTTTGAGAACATAAAAAGCGCAGACGCTGATTACGAAAAAGGCTCCTGCCTGCCAGGCGCCGGCGATCGAATGGGTCAGGCGATCGATGGCCGAAGGATTTAACACCATTTGCCAAAAATCGACGATTTCCGCCCGTAAGCCGTTTTGGGCGGCAACCACATGGTGGCCTGCCGGAGTCTGTTGCCAGGAATTTGCGATGATAATCCAGACGGCACTGAAATGCGCGCCGAATGCGACCATGACTGTCGCAAAGAAATGGGTGCGGGGTTTAACCCGATCCCAACCAAAAAGAAGAATGGCCAAAAAGCCCGATTCGAGAAAAAAGGCAAAAATGCCTTCGGCAGCCAGGGCACTGCCAAATACATCGCCGACAAACCTCGAATAGGTCGACCAGTTGGTGCCGAATTGGAATTCCATCACAATTCCGGAAGCCACGCCCAGGGCAAAGACCAGTCCAAAAATCCGCGCCCAAAACCGAGTCATCTGCAGGTAGATGGGTTTGGCTGTTTTCAGATAGAGCCCCTCCATGATAACCAGAATCAACCCCAGGCCAATGCTCAGTGGTGGAAAAAGATAGTGAAAAGCAATTGTCAAGCCGAACTGCAGACGGGAGAGCAAAAGGTTGTCCATTTTATTTCTCCTGCAAGGTTGGGGCATGTCGGCAGTTTTTTGCCGCGTTTGGCAAGCCAAAACGGCAGCAACATTTTGCATGGGCCGCAAATATTGCCTGATGGCGCCAAAAAGCGGTGGCCAAAAACCCGGCCATCCATCCGCAGATGCCACTGATCAAACATAAAAAACAAAGAAAGAAAAGTCAAGCGGCAATAACCTGCTCCACAAGTGCTGCGGCACGGCGCAGCACCAAAAACTCCAATTTGGTGCGCAGCACCGGATCGGGAAAAAGATTAATATTGATTATAAGCATATTATTCATAAATTTATTAAGGTATTGTCCCTGGAAGCATTAGAAACAGAATACAGAAATAACGATGACCCGGCGCGCTGTTGTTAACCAAGCCACTCGATCCTGGAAAAGTTGTTTTATTTAATTGAAATTAATGTCTTTAATGGTCTTTGGAAATAAACGGATTTTCCTTACAATTTGGGCCCCCAAATTTACTCACCTTTCATCGCTTTGTGAATTAAAAAAATGAGAGAGCTTATGCACGCTGACCGACTCGATTCGATTGATCTCAAAATTCTGGAAATTTTGCAGGAACGCGGCAGGACCAAGCGCAACAAGCTGGCAGAGGATGTCAAACTTTCTATTCCATCGATAAGCGAACGGATGCACAAGATGGAGATGGCGGGAGTGATTCAGGGATACAATGCCATTGTTAATCCGCATCGTGTCGGACTGGAAGTGACTGCATTCGTCATCATTCGTGTCGCTTCTACCAAGGATTATGACGAAATCATCGAGAAAGTAACCCAAAACGATGAGATCCTGGAGTGCCATTCGATTACCGGAGAAGGCACCTTTTTGCTTAAAGTACGAACCAAAACCACAGAAACACTGGAAAAATTGCTCATGCAGATCCAGCAATGGCCGGGGGTGACCAATACCATCACCAATATCGTCCTCTCCAGCGCCAAAGAGACAACGGTTTTATCGCTCAAATATTATCAGAAAGACTGATCGATTTTTTGTCGGTCAACTGCGCTGTTCCATCAGCAAAATCATGCCGTTCCCGCTGACCGGCAAACGGCCGCAGATGCTTTCTTTGCGGCGTTTGCCATCTTTTGCGATCCGGAATTTTGCCTTCCACTGTTTTGCCGCTCGCTCATGTCGGGGCTAAATAACACAGGCTGCGGTCGGATTTACAGTTTCACCGGGTTGGTCATGTTCCCTCCACAAGGTCGATGTGGCATTGGCGGTGCTCAGGATAGACAGAAAATTTGCCGCCATTGTCCTGCTCACCCGAATTTTTATACTCTAAACTGCGCTCACAGCACCATACCAAGTGGAAAGAATCTTGACGATAAAATATTTTCGTTTTTGCTGCGTATAGTCAATAGAAAAAGGATCAGAAACCATCATGCAAGAGCAAGAGTGGATTGCCAGGTGTCAGAACGGTGATGAGCAGGCATTTGCGTTGTTGATGGATGCCTACCGCAAGCCGCTGTTCTCTTTCTTGATGCGTTTTTGTCGCGAGCGCGGTTTGGCTGAAGACGCATTGCAGGAAACGCTGATCAAAGTGTGGCGTCGCATCGGTTCATTCAAACCCGGCCATCGTTTTTCCAGTTGGGTAATGCAAATCGCCTATCGCACTGCGATCGATCAGCGGCGCCGTCGAAAAAGTGAACGGCTCTTCTTCAGGGACGATCTGCCGGAGCCCGTGAGTCCCGATAACCCTGCATCGGAAATCGAGAGTTCTGAAGGATATGAAAATTTATTGGATCTGGTTGATCGGTTGCCGGAAAAGCAACGCCGAATTTTTCTGTTGCGTGTGCAAGGCGAAATGACCTTCAGGGAAATCGCCCGCTTGGTCAAATTGCCGATCAACACGGTCTTGAGCCAAATGCGATATGCGGTCACAAAACTCAGAAAGCAGCTCGATGAAAATCAAAACAAATGATACCAACGGCCGGCTGTGCAAAAAATTCGCCGGGCAGGTCTGGTTGCTCATCGACCATTCTCTCTCAGCCGAGGAGATGGAAAAATGGCAAGCTCACCTGCAAAAGTGCGGGGATTGCCGGATGGTGCTTCAACAGGCTGAAGGGACAATCCGCTCTTTTCGCCGGGCAGCTGATACCGAAATCGATGCCTTCAATTACGAACGGATGGTGCATAAAGCCGTTCAACACCCACAGGACGGATGGGCCGCCCGGAATCGACCCTGGGTATGGGCGGCGGCAGCTGTGCTGCTGGTGATGGTCTCGAGCTTTGGGATCTTGCACAACAGCACGATGCCGTGGAACAGCCATGGGGACCCGACTGTTGCTCTTCTGCGGCAACAAGAACAGTCGGATGCTGATTTGGCCGCTATCGATCTGTACGATTTTGGCGGTGCGACAATCGATTCGCTGTTGCTGGTTACCCAAGATACCTTCACCGAGTTGGAAAACCAACTCGACAGCCAAAACCAGATCGGATCGTTTTTCTGAGACTGAGGGTGTTGCGCCAAAGCGAGGAAAGGTCGTTGCAGGAGTTTATCGAAAATGGGGTTCGCGACAGTGCCGAACCGATGCCGACTGACCTTGTCAGCACAACGCCGATGAAACAATTTTTGATGCACGATGGCCACTGCTTACTTGGATTGAGGAAGGAGACGTTATGAAGCGGATATTTTTATTTAACATAATAGTCCTGGCGTTGCTGGTTTTTTTCGCTGCTGCAACCCAGGCGCAACCGCAAGGAGCGCGGCGGAAACCCGCTCCAGAATCGATTCAAAAGAGAGATTATCGCCAGCTCACTCCACAACAGATGGCCGAAGCTCTCGATTTCATACGTGAATCAAATCCACAAAAGGCAGATCAGCTGGAAGCGCTGCGCAGCGCAAATCCCGACAGCTTTCAATGCGAACTGGGCAGTGCGCATCAACGCATGATGCATTGGCAAAACTTGAAAATGCGCGATCCCCGCAGCCATGCCCGACAGTTGGAGATCATACGGTTGGAAGAAGATGCCCGCCAGCTCGGCAAACGTATGGCGCAAGCTCCCGAGGCTGAAAAAGCGGATATCAAGAATGAACTGCAGCCGATTCTGGAAAAACTATTCGATTTGCGAGAAGAGGAACGGCACGAGGAAGTCAAACATTTGGAAAAGCGCCTCGAGGTTTTAAAGGATCGATTGAATGATCGGCAGAAGAATCGCGACCGGATTATCCAAAAACGATTGGAAAATTTGAGCACCAGCAAAAAAATGCAGAACAATCAGTAATCCATTTTCAACCTCAATTTACCAGCCCCATCCCATGCGAGTATCACCCGGATTGGATGGGGCTTTTCTATTGGCAAAAAATCCGTGTAAAATCGCCGTGGAATCCTTATATTGCACTGCACCGGCTAATAGTGCAAGAATCGGCTGATGTTCAGGACCAATCAGAGGAGAAAATGGCGAACCCAGGACAATTTCTTTTACAACGCAAATCAATGTATCGTGACCCTCAAAAGCAAAAAATCGGCCGTGAAATTCTTGAACGCTACACAGGTTCAGCTCCGGCGGAGTTTTCGCCCTATATCATCTTGACGAATTTCAATCGCTATCTCGATGTGTTCAGGGAACGGCATGGAGGCATAAGGACTGAAGGATCTGTCATTTCCGCTCACCATTGCCCGGATAAACACGTCTCGATGATCGACTTAAAAATTGGTTCCCCATCCGCCGCCTTGATCATCGAATGCCTCAGTACCATCGAACCACAAGCTGTTTTGTTCCTCGGCATGTGCGGCGGTCTGCACCGCTCTCTCAAGGTTGGTGATTTTATTCTGCCGACGGCTGCCATTCGCGATGAGGGTGTGTCTCACCATTTTATTCCTTCCCAGGTTCCTTCGTTACCGACCTTCAAGATTCAGAAATTTGTCAGTCAGGTCATTGTCGAGCGAGGTCTGGATTACCGCACCGGTGTGGTCCACACCACGGATTATCGATTTTGGGAATTCGACGAAAAGTTCAAACAGCAGCTTTATGAAGAACGGGCAATTGCCATCGATATGGAATGCTCCGCGCTGTTTTCGGTTGGCTTTGTCAGCAAAGTCGCAATCGGCGCCCTGCTTTTGGTTTCTGACTTGCCGCTCAAGAGCCGCGGGATCAAAACCAAAGCGTCGTCGAGAAAAGTGTTTGAAAAATATACCCAATTGCATATTGATGTCGGCATCGAATCGATTATCGGCATCCAGAAACGCGGCGAGCACATCCGCCATTACCGGTGGTAGTTTTGCTTCTTCGCCTTTGAGCAACGCATGTGCCGGTGGCGTGAGAAAAAAGGCCTTTTTCTGATCAATATTTTTCTTTATTTTCCGCAAATCTGCAAGGCCACGTCGCATCGGCGTCCGGGTGGCGAACAGTTTGACCGGCTGACCTCGCCCGCTGTCCAAACGAATCGGCAAGCGGCAGTTGTGACGCCCGGGAAAAGCGTTTTACTGATCTGCCCAAATCACGACCAGCGGCGCAGGCCTCGGATTTGTGCTATGAACAAATCCGGGTTAATGTTGAAGGAGACGAGCTATGCCCAGTTTACAGACGCATTATCTCAAGATGCCTTTGCAAAACCCCATCATCGTTGCCAGCAGCGGTATGAGCAAATCGGTGGACAACATCCGCGCTTGCGCCGATGCTGGCGCCGGTGCTGTGGTGATGAAAAGCCTGTTTGAAGAAGCCATCGCGCAGGAAGATTGGGGAATCGAATCGAGCCTTCCCTATCATACCGAAGCTTATGACTATCTGCGCAGCGAGTTGCAGAATCAGTACGCGCCGCGGGAGTATTGCCATCTCATCGAAAAAGCCAAAAAGAGCGTTGATATTCCGGTCATTGCAAGCATCAACTGTATCTCGGCCGAGTGGTGGCCAAACTATGCGGTGCAAATCGAAGCCGCCGGAGCCGATGCGCTGGAACTCAATGTTTATCCGACTGTTTATGATACCGATATGCGTTCGCAGGAAGTGGAGCATATCTATTTCTCCGTCGTCGAAGAGGTGCGCAAAAGAATCAAAATACCAATTTCGCTCAAGATTGCCCCTTATTTCGCTTCGTTGCCCTTCATCGCTTTTGAACTTTGCCGTCGCGGTGCCAGCGGCCTGGTGCTTTTCAATCGCTTTGCCCAACCGGATATCGATATCGACAAGGTCAAACTGAGCACCACCTTTCAATTCAGCACTTCTGCAGAGAGCCACCTGGTCCTGCGCTGGATCGCTCTGCTGGCCGGCAAAATACCAGGCGAATTGGCCGCCACCACCGGCATCCACACTTCTGTCGACGTGATAAAAATGCTCCTGGCCGGCGCGCAGGTCGTCCAAATGGCGTCGGCTTTTTATAAAAACGGCCTCAAGATCATCCCGACGTTGTTGGATGAAGTGAAGGCATGGATGCAGGAGCACAATTTTCAATCGATCGAAGAGTTCCGCGGCAAGCTCTCGTTTCAAAATGCCCACACCCCGGACCACTATCTGCGCTCGCAATTTGTGCAAAAAATCCGCGGTGTGGAATAAGCTTTTGCCATGACTCTGCAAAAACGATCCGGCTGCATTGCTTATGCCGCTCTTTTCGGCTCGGTGCTTTGCTGGGGCTCTGTGCCGCTCTTGCTCAAATATTTTACCGCTTATATCGATGCGTGGACGGCGAACGGTGTGCGCTATCCGTTCGCCGCACTCCTCCTGCTGCCCTGGCTAATCCGGGAGTATCGCGCGGGACGATTGCCGGCCGCTTTTTGGCGACTGGCTCTGTTGCCCGCGTTTTTTAATCTAAGCAGCCAGATACTCTGGGCCTGGACACCGTATTTCGTCGACCCGGGATTGATCTCTTTCCTCGTCCGACTCTCCACTCTTTGGGCGGTTGTCGGATCGTTCATTTTGTTTGTCGATGAGCGCCCGATCATTCGCCAACCGCACTTTTGGGGCGGTCTGCTGTTTGCTCTGCTGGGATTCGTACTTATGGTCGCAGGTGGAAGTGAAGCGCTCGGCAGCGGCAAAAAAATCGGCATTGTTCTGGTGGTGTTGTGCAGTTTGCTTTCGGCCGCTTACCAGTTGATGGTCCGCCGATACTTGTCCGCTGTCGATGCCCGCACTGCTTATGGTATGGTCGCCGCCTTGACGGCGGCTGGTCTGCTGGTGCTGATGTTTGCCGTTGGCCAGCCACAACAGGTGACGAACATGCCGCCTGGACCTTTCCTGCTGCTGATGCTCAGCGGCATTGTCGGTTTGATCATCGCCCATATTTTTTTCTACACCGCTTTGCGCCATTTCGGTGTCGCCGTGACTTCCTCGGTTAACTTGCTGTCCGCCCTGATTACCGCAACCGCCTCGCGTTTTCTTTTCGCCGAACAGCTCTCCCCTGTGCAATGGCTGGCCGGATTGTTTCTTCTGGGCGGCTGTTTGCTTTTGGCCATTGCTCCCCGATTCTCGCGAAAAACCGGCTGATTTGCGCTTGAATCCTGAATGCGTGTTGACTTTAATGGAATAAAGTTTTATATTATTGATCAATTTTTTACCGCTTGCTGCTTATCCAAGTGGGCAAAAGACGGTTTGCAGAGTTTTGTGATGTTTTATCCTCGAGTTCGGCAAGATGGACAACCCTGCAGGCAAGACGATCTGAAGGTCGATGGCCAGATCGCGAGATGATCGGGTTACCCCCCAATCAAAAACGAAAGCGGAGTAAAGAATGTTAACACAGTGGTTTTGGTTTGTTCCGGCGGCGGCTCTGCTGGCGCTGGTGTTTGCCTGGTTCTTTTTCAAACAGATGATGCGCTCCAGCGAGGGTACCGAGCGCATGGCCACGATTGCGGCACATGTGCGCAGAGGCGCCATGGCCTATCTGAAACAGCAATACAAAGTGGTCACCCTGGTTTTTATCGCGCTGACCTTATTTTTTGCTTTTCTTGCCTATGGCATGCATGTGCAGAATCCATGGGTGCCCTTTGCGTTTTTGACCGGTGGTTTCTTTTCCGGTCTCGCCGGTTTTTTCGGCATGAAAACCGCGACCTATGCCTCGGCACGGGCAGCCAATGCCGCGCGCAATTCGCTCAACCAGGGTCTGCGCATCGCTTTTCGCAGCGGTGCCGTCATGGGACTGGTGGTGGTCGGCCTGGCGCTGCTCGATATTTCGATCTGGTTTTGGGTATTGAACGCGGTCTATCCCGCGGCTGAAAATACCCACAATCTGATTATTATTACCACTACCATGTTGACCTTTGGTATGGGTGCGTCGACTCAGGCCCTGTTCGCCCGCGTCGGCGGCGGCATTTACACCAAAGCTGCGGACGTCGGCGCCGATTTGGTTGGCAAAGTGGAAGCGGGCATCCCGGAAGATGATCCGCGCAACCCGGCCACCATCGCCGACAATGTCGGCGACAACGTCGGCGATGTGGCAGGCATGGGAGCCGATTTATATGAATCCTACGCGGGTTCGATTCTGGCCACTGCCGCGCTTGGCGCGGCTGCTTTTTTGGCCCACGATGTGGTGATGCAGTTCAAAGCGGTGATCGCGCCCATGTTGATAGGCGCAATCGGCACAGTGCTGTCCATTCTCGGCATCTATGTCGTGCGCACCAAAGAAGGCGCCAGCCAGAAAGAGCTGATGGCTGCCCTCAACCGCGGAGTCAACCTCAGCTCGTTGTTGATCATTGTTTTGTCCGCCGGGGTCATCCATTTGCTCGGTTTGCCCAATCCCTGGGGAATCTGGTTCTCGATTGTGGTCGGTCTGCTTACCGGTATCGTGATCGGCAAGTCGACAGAATATTATACCTCCAGCTCTTTCAAACCGACCCGCTTGATCGCTGAAAATGCCAAAACCGGCGCCGCTACGGTGATCATTTCGGGCCTGGGCATGGGGATGCTTTCCACTGCCATTCCGGTCATGTCCATCGTTATCGGCACGATGCTCGCTTTTCTGTCAGCCACCGGATTCGATGTTGCCAACCTGAACCAGAATATGGGAATGGGATTGTATGGTATCGGTATCGCTGCGGTGGGCATGCTCTCCACCCTTGGCATCACCCTGGCAACCGACGCTTACGGCCCGATCGCCGATAACGCCGGTGGTAACGCCGAGATGAGCGGCTTGGGACCCGAGGTACGCAAACGGACTGACGCCCTGGATTCGCTCGGCAACACCACCGCCGCCACCGGCAAGGGCTTTGCCATCGGTTCTGCAGCCTTGACTGCATTGGCCTTGCTGGCGTCCTATGTCGAAGAATTGCGCATCGGTCTGGATCGCATCGGTGTAACCCAATTGGTGTTCGATGCACAAACAGCCGTCGATGTGAAAACCGCTTCGCTGGTTGATTTTATGGCCTATTACAACGTCACCCTGATGAACCCCAAGGTGCTCATGGGCGTTTTCATCGGTTCCATGATGGCTTTTCTCTTCTGCGGATTGACCATGAACGCTGTCGGCCGCGCCGCTGGTCATATGGTCGATGAGGTTCGACGCCAGTTTCGCGAAATCAAAGGGATACTGGAGGGCAAAGCCGAACCCGATTATGCCCGCTGTGTCGCCATTTCCACCAAGGGCGCACAGCGTGCCATGATGGTGCCGTCATTATTGGCCATTATCGCACCGATTGCCACCGGCATCGTTTTTGGTGTACCAGGGGTGATGGGCTTGTTGGTTGGGTGTTTGGCATCCGGGTTCGTGCTCGCTGTTTTTATGGCCAATTCCGGCGGGGCCTGGGATAATGCCAAAAAGTATATCGAAGAAGGTAACCTGGGAGGCAAAGGCTCAGATGCCCACAAAGCCGCTGTTACCGGCGATACCGTCGGTGATCCCTTCAAGGACACCTCCGGCCCGAGCCTCAATATCCTGATCAAATTGATGACCATGGTCTCCATCGTCATGGCGGGCCTGACCGTGACCTATTGTATGATGTAGTGCGAACCTGACTGGTTTCGAATTTGGCCGCTTTGGAATGCAGATTTTCCAAAGCGGCTTTTTTATTTTTTAAAATAGACACAGAAAGTTTCGTCATTTTTCTTGTCAATCCAGTGTTCGATCTCCAGGCTCGATGCTTTATCGATCAATGGCGCGGGGATGAATGGAGCGATAACCAAGAACAGGTCACCAGCTGCAAGTCGATTCAATTCAGCCATCACCTGATTGACGGGTTGCTCTCCCGCATTCAGCATTTCCCTGATGTCCAATTCCTTTTTCACAAGAGATTTGTCGAACCACTCGGGTTGGGTGGTAGTGTAATTGTCATCGCTTTCGAGGCTTATGGCGTCCTGTCCCGCCTCTTTTCTCAACGCGTTGATCAAATCCTCAACCTTGACGTTGCCTATGGTGGCGGCTTGCTGCAAGGTTGCAACTTTTGCCACGGTTTTTCGCAAAACCGGGTTCTTGAGTTTCTTGAATGCCGGCACGTAGCCGATCAGAGTGTCTTCAAGATGCGGATAGCTCTCTATGAGCTGCAAGACCTTGGTCTTGGGGCTGATCAATTTATCCGTTTCCATGTTTGTCCTTTTTTGCATAGGAAAGAATTCTTTGTTCACCCTGCAGGTCGCGATAGACCTGCACGTTGTGGGATACTTCGAGAGTGCCAAGGTACTCGCCTTTTTCATCTCTCAGGGCAAAATATTCGATATGGATCATTTTGCCGCCCATGTTGATCCAAAAGGGAGCGCTGGATTCTCTGCCGCTTTTAAAGTCATCGATGATTTTATCGACGATATGAGCACTCGCGGGTGGGTGGCACAACCGCACATCGCGATTTAGAATGGCGCGATTTCGCTGAAATATCCTTTCCTTGCCTTGCGAAAAATATTTCACCTTATCGTGCTTGTCGACGAAAGTGATATCGATCGGCAAATGATTCAGGATGGCCAACAATTCTTCGACAGAAAAACTCCCTGACGGCAGCTGAATCGTCCCGCCGATCTTGTTCATCGCTGCCAGGCTGTTCTCTGTGGCCCATTGGGGTTTCCATGCTTTCGGCGGGTCATACAAGCAGTAACCGATCTCCAGCGATTGTTTTTCGATCTCATACCATTCTGCATCGGAAAGTTTGTCCAGAGCCATGGGAAAAAGAATTTCTTCCTCTTTTTTGGTCATCTCGACAACCTGGTGAGCAGCCGGCAACAAAACGATTTCCGCGGCAGCGAGCAATTCCTCTGCCGATATGCCCGGAGTCTGCAACAATTCAATCCCGCCTTTCACCAGTTCCCTGATCTCGTCATGTTTTCCCCACATGACTTTGGGCGGTCCGGTTATTCCATAGTTTTCGAGATAGGGAAAGAGCAGATATTCTTTTCTTTTGTAATGCTTGTCGACATCAAAGAGATTGTTGAAATTCCCCCGCAGTTTTAAAATATCTGCTGCAAGGTCGCGGCCTTTGTCTTTGCTGATTTGCCCGATCAGCGTTTTGATCTGTTCCGCCAATTTGATGATTTCTTTGTTCTCGTTCATCATGACATCGACGGGATGGCCTGCGGGGATTTGTTTGGATGCGGACAAATCCACGTGGCCATGCAAGACGGCAGAGTGGACATCGCACAGTTTCAGGATTTCCTGCTCGGGCAATCCCTCGCTGATGAGTTCTTGCTCCACCTCTACCACTTCGCCGTAAGGAACCTGGCTCAAACTTTCCATCAGCTCACTGCGGACTTGCTCCTCTGATTCGCCGCTGTGCAATTTCAGAATCAGTTCTTTGAGCTTCTTCTTCCGGGATTCGGAATTGTTGATCAATTCGCTCATGATTCGTCCTTTTATTTTTATTGTTCTTCTACTTTATGCTGAAACACTCTGGGCCGATGCAGTTATGCTCCACAAGCGGTAGTATTTTATTAGCAGCTGTTGAGGTAGGATGTAATCAGTTTCGTTGCATCGGCCCCCATGCGCATGGTGGCATGCATGTTCGGATAGCTAAATCCACCTTGACGCCCCACTGACTGCAGATTTTCGATCTGCTGCAGTTGTGCCATAACTTTTTGAAAATGCTCTTCGAAACCCAAATTAAAGATGGGATAGGCATGTCGTGCGTTGAAATGGTGGATTTCAAGAACCTCTTCCGGGGTGATCAATCCCTCTGCCTGCAGATCCTGCAGGAGTCTGGATCTGGTCTCATTGCCACCAAACCACCTGTCATCACCCACCTCACAAGTCATTTCCGCTATCAGCACCGTGCAACCCTCCGGACTGACCTGCAGGCCGCTATTCTTGGGTTCAGCCAGGCGATGAAAAATCCGCTTCCGAAAATGCACATAGAGTGCATTCAGCACTGTGGTCTTGCGGACGAGTAGACCGAACACGGTGATGGGTTTGTAATGAAGGTGGCCAACAGCGTCAAGGACTTTTGCATCAGGCACAGGATGCAATGCCCGAATCAAATCCGGTAATGGGATGGTCGAAAGGCAGTAGGAACAGGGGAATGAGCAAGGTTTTCCCTCCTGGGAAAAATGGACTGCTTGTATTTTGTTATCCGCGGTGTCGATGCGAACGACTGGGCTGGCCATCAGGACCTTGCCCCCGTCATTTATGATAGCGTTTGCCAGTGCCTCTGGCACTTCACGCGAGCCTGAAGGCGCATACCAGAGTGTTTCTTTGCAAAGAGCACTTGCTGTAGATTCCTCCCTGAAGCGAAATCCAAGTTTTTTAAGGTGATCTTTGATCACATCGACAGCGCTCAGTCGGGGCATTTTGCTGCGCACGAATACTGCTGATAGCTGACTGGCCGGGAGACCCCAATAAGCATGGGTAAAGTCTCGAAAAAAGTAGTTGTAGAGCGGCCGTCCATAAATGCGAACCAATGCCTCTTCTGCATCAGAAGCAGTTGACTTGTCGAACTGGTTGATGATCTGCTGAATGAGGATTCCGGACAGGGCACCCACAAGGGTCCACGGCGGGATACTGCCGAGCATATCAGTAAACTGCAGGGGATATTGATGAAAACCTTTCCCATGCCGGATCAAGGCCTTCAGTTCAACCGGTTGGAGCCGTTCCCCCATCAGGTTCTGGATATCCGTCAGGATCTCCCGATCAAAGCCATGCAAGTGATGCACACCAAGATCGTAGCAATTGCCATTGCGTTCAAATCCAGCTGCCAAACCGCCGGGAACAGCCTCCTTTTCGAGAACAATCACCGGAATTTTTCGCTCAGCGAGTTTATGGGCTGCATAGAGTCCGCAAATCCCCGCTCCTAAAATGATGACTGGAGATCGATCCTTCCTGTCATCCATAATGAATACGGCCTGGTTTTGAATTTATCATTTTTTCTTGGTCGCGAAATGCCTGCAAGAGAAAAGTTTCCGGCAGTTCGATATCCTTGATGGTAAGGGCCTGGTCCTTGCGAAGGGTTCTTTTCAACCGTGGCACGCGCTTGCCCTCTCCCTCCAGCAAAGTGATTGGAACGCAACCATTTGCATCGGCATCGCTGCACTTATCGATCAAACCATAAAATGTTTCGCCGCCTATACCCTGAGTAATCTTTTCGCCTGCCGTGATATCCCGTTTGGCATAAGCATACACATCATTTAGCCTTCCAAAACGTGGCCATAGGATGGACTGTTTATCCAAAACTGCTGCCGCGACAGCGCAGGGTGTCTCGAGATGGCAGAGATGATAGGGCCGGTAAAAGAGATAATTGGGGCCCTCGCCCAACTTGTAGTATTTGAGATAGGGAACTTGAATTGGATCATCGCAGCGGCCAATCACAAACACGCCGCCATTGGGTTTTGACCCGACAATATAATCGACCACTCCCAAATTTCCATAGCGAGAAAAATCAAACAAGGAGAACACTTCATGAACGTCGCTGGCTGGAGGGCCTTCCATGCCAGGACACCATGGCACAAGGCCAACACCATTTCCGATCAGGGCCATTTCGATATTGAGTTTTGTGCCATCGGTGTAGGCGGCACACTGGATGGGATTGAGGTTGCGTTTGCGAGCCTCTTCCCGAATAGAATCGGCTGTTGCGTAGCGGTCAAGGTAGCCTTTAATATTTCCCGCCATAACGATATCGAAACCCCACATTCTGATCTCTTCAATCATGCGCATCAACACACCATGCTGGTCGCCAGCGTCGCTGGTAATAACGCGACCCTGCTCAAGAGCCTTCTCATGCAGCAGCCAGCCGGTGGCGAGATCGACTTCGGCGTTCATCAATATAACATCGATGCCTTCGTGTAAGGCCCGGAGACATAGCTCGCAGGCGAAACCTATGGTATTGGTCGATTCGATCAAAACATCCAATTGCAGCCCATGCTCCCTGCGGATCAGAGCAAAGGGATCGGTGGTCACCAATACGGCATCTCTTTTTGGAAAAGGACCAGATGGTGCGGCCATTTCGTAAGCCGCGCCATAAGCCCGAGCCGCGTTCACTGCTGCTTCTGGATTGGTATCTACAATACAGATCAATTCCATACCTGGGGTGTGCGCAATTTGCCATGCAATGCCCACTCCCATAGATCCGGCACCAACCAATAAAATCCGAATTTTCCTGCCATCCTTTTCTAATTGCCTTAATCTGTCATAATACATAATCACTCCCATTGTTGTCCTATCTGACGATGGGACATGAGTGAATCACTCCATAAATTGAAAGAGCCGTCAATTATTTCTTGCTTGAATTCAATTAAAAGATAGAGTGTGATCGATCTTGTATAGATAGTACTTTTCATTCGTAATTACCAATGTGAATTGCGCCAAGGGTTGCAGGGCAACCGGATAAGATAAAATCAATATTACGGCCTGTTTTGCATCCATACTGATTCGTTTCGCCTCGGCCACTATGAATCGTTCTTGACGCTCAAGATCTTTTTTTTGCAGCCAACCGATATTCTGTCTGGGGGCGTTCCATTTTACATAAGAGCCCCACAGCCCAGTCACTGGATAGTATATTTTTTTACCTGTCCATGCCGAAATCGGAGCCACGATATAATCTTCATCACCAACCCATAGCTCCTGGTCGAGCTCGTTGTCTATCAGATAGTCAACTGCCTGTTTATTGGCTGAAAAGGGATATTTCCAGTCCATACTGATTGCTGCTATGGCAGCAGCGAATTGAACAACACACGCCAAAGTCAATAGACTCCACCGCCCGTTGAGCAGGTTGACCCATCGGCGTGGTGCTGAAATGTGGTGGACTGACAATTCTTCCAGCTCCAGCCCCAATATCCACAGCACTGCAAAAAATATCAAATAGAGGAAACTATGATGCCGAATATAGCCGAAATAAATGGCGGAAAAGAACAACAAAAAACCTGCCACTGCGATTGAATAGAACAAAGCCAGCCGTCTTTTATGCAATCGCACCAAGCTGATGTTTAGCAAAATAATCACTGCCAGGGAGAGCGGCAAGCTCCACTTACCCGAGAAAAGATAGGTGTTCCAGAATTCCATCTTCAGCTCTGGCATAGGAGCGATCGTTTTGAAAATGAGAGGCAGCGCAGCCGGAACAAAATAGCGCTGAAAGGAAGCCAGGCTGGCAGGTATACTTTTTCCTTGAATGAACTGAAAGTTGGGATCGGGTCGTGCATGCAGATAATAAAGCGCCATTCCGACGATAATAAAGCCCAAAGCCGACAAATACTTTGAACTTTTGAATGAATTGATGATCGCTTTATGACCTGTTATCACCATATCGCTTATCCAGTACCCCGCCAGCATCATGGCGAATAACAGAAACAATATATGTGTATTCATCATTAAGGCCAGCGTTATCCCCATCCATGCAGCATAATGTTGGCGATGGCGATAGAGGGAAAGAAAAACTGTCAGGAAAAAGAATCCCAAACCATAATCGCGGCAAATCACGGTATATTCATATAAAAAATAGTAACCGAATGCAGCCAGAACTTTGTGGTATAGGGAAAATGGAGCATAACGAAGCATTAACCAGATAGCTGCTGCCATGAATGCCAAGTTCAGCAGCTGCATACCCATTGGATTGGCCGTAAACAGTTGAATAGTCTTGACTGCCAAAAACCATAAAGCCGGATGACCACCTATCCTGGCATGTTGAAAAATGCCACTCCAGGAATTATCGCGTGTGATGGACCAAACACCCAACTCATCACGCCACATTTCATGATGACGAATACTGCACCAGGCCAGGACGACGAACAAAACCAGGGTCGAACATATTACAAGGCCTTGTTGATGTTTATGCAGGTATGACAATTCGGTTCGCGGAGCCTCCTCTGGATCAAATACAAGTGAAAATAATGACTTGGATCATGGCTTTTTTTATGGTTTAAATCGTTTGGATCCTTTTCTTTTTGTCCAGCATTTTTCCCATCTTTAGAACGCCAGGCCATCTCTGGCAAAGTCGCAGCTCTGAACCTGCCAAAATAGTAGCCACTCTGGACCTTACAAGCAAGCAAAATTTCTAAAAACTATTTAACTAGCTTCTGCTTCGCTGCCGAAAAATATTATTCTATCATCTCAACAATTTCAAAATTGGTGGGAAATAGGCTGGGATAAGGATGCGAAAGCACTGTTCCATGCATTCAATTCAAGTGGCCGATGACTCTACTAACACTTCAATCCCTCGACTAGGGATGTTCCCATCTGCGCTGACGAGGTTAGGCAAATTGTTTTAAACCAGCTTAGCAATCTTTGGTTTGATAAAAGCAACCATGAAGTCTATTGACATCTGCAAATTCCTTCTGAAGTTTCAATTCCACTCTGGTTCGATTAGGGCATAATTTCCTTTTCCGCACAGCTGAAATAATTTAGAAGTTTCAATTCCACTCTGGTTCGATTAGGGCCGCAATCTGATGCGGGCGCGGACCAGCCTGAATCAGTGTTTCAATTCCACTCTGGTTCGATTAGGGCGGCATGAGTTATTATCCGGGAATGAGCCGGACCTATGTTTCAATTCCACTCTGGTTCGATTAGGGCTGGCAGGCGCTGCAGAATCGAGCAGCCTATCAATTGTTTCAATTCCACTTTGGTTCGATTAGGGCCAGAAGATCGCCATGAGAGCGGCGGCCATAAAGAAATTGTTTCAATTCCACTCTGGTTCGATTAGGGCAAACCCCTTGGCTTTCTCGAAATTCGGGTGATCCTGTTTCAATTCCACTCTGGTTCGATTAGGGCCAAGCGAGGTGTGAGATGAGTTTCGTGACGCGGCATTGTTTCAATTCCACTCTGGTTCGATTAGGGCAATAAAACCGAGGCTGAAAAGATGGTTACGCACCTGCGTTTCAATTCCACTCTGGTTCGATTAGGGCCCAAACGGGATGAAGGCTTGTCCCTGCTGTATGAGAGTTTCAATTCCACTCTGGTTCGATTAGGGCCGACGTATCCCCAGTGCAACGGCGAGCCTGCAGGTTCGTTTCAATTCCACTCTGGTTCGATTAGGGCAGTGTGCGAAAAGTGTGGTCGATTTGTTAAGGCCAAGTTTCAATTCCACTTTGGTTCGATTAGGGCTTTTCGATTGCAGTTATAAAATAACCATTTTCTTTGTTTCAATTCCACTTTGGTTCGATTAGGGCACCAGAGCCGATCTTTGTGGGGCCTATCTGGATGGTAGTTTCAATTCCACTTTGGTTCGATTAGGGCAACACCACCAGCAGCGCAGCCAATACCGCGACCTTGTTTCAATTCCACTTTGGTTCGATTAGGGCGGCGTCGAGCTTCTTCTTTCTCTCGACGCATTTGGAGTTTCAATTCCACTTTGGTTCGATTAGGGCTCTGGACCGAGGCGCACGAGGTTGCGCATCATTTGGAGTTTCAATTCCACTTTGGTTCGATTAGGGCCGCCCTGCTCGTCGGCAAAATGCCGCTTCAATGCCACAGTTTCAATTCCACTTTGGTTCGATTAGGGCTGGACAGCTTGACACCTGCCGATCTTGAAAACTTGTTTCAATTCCACTTTGGTTCGATTAGGGCCGAATTGCTTCGCTCGTTTCGTCAACGCCAATCTGGTTTCAATTCCACTTTGGTTCGATTAGGGCACACGACCGTAGAGCGCGGCGGCGGCGAAGAATAGAAGTTTCAATTCCACTTTGGTTCGATTAGGGCCTTACGACAATGTGATGGTCAGCGCACCCGTGCCCGTTTCAATTCCACTCTGGTTCGATTAGGGCGTTACCCATCACATATATTTTCCCCTCGTCCACCTGTTTCAATTCCACTCTGGTTCGATTAGGGCCTAAGCAGTACCATGCACCTGAGCCGTACCATGCACCGTTTCAATTCCACTCTGGTTCGATTAGGGCCGGCTAAGCAATACCATGCGGCTAAGCAGTACCAGTTTCAATTCCACTCTGGTTCGATTAGGGCGGTGATTTGATTGTTTCGAAATACACAGATTCACAGTTTCAATTCCACTCTGGTTCGATTAGGGCTTTGTTTCATACATTATCAAAAAAGAAAGGAAACAGAAGTTTCAATTCCACTCTGGTTCGATTAGGGCGGGGGCAGACAGGTGCAGTCACGAAACAGGTTAGAGGTTTCAATTCCACTCTGGTTCGATTAGGGCAGAACCTGGCAAAAAAGAGGAAGGTCAAATAGAGGTGTTTCAATTCCACTCTGGTTCGATTAGGGCCGGACGGGATTATAAAATTTTCCGTTATACTGCCGGGTTTCAATTCCACTCTGGTTCGATTAGGGCAAGTGGCGAGAAGCGCAATCGCACAGTCGTTGAGGGTTTCAATTCCACTCTGGTTCGATTAGGGCAATGCCGCTCTTTTGACGGCTGCCCTGGTCGTCGGTGTTTCAATTCCACTCTGGTTCGATTAGGGCCCGAATCAACGCGCTTGTCGCACTTGCCGGTAGCCGGTTTCAATTCCACTCTGGTTCGATTAGGGCATAAAAAGCCATGCGCGACGCTTGCGTTTTGCGATGTTTCAATTCCACTCTGGTTCGATTAGGGCTACTATAGACATACATCTTCTACACGAATTTCATAGTTTCAATTCCACTCTGGTTCGATTAGGGCAGAAAACTGTAAATTTTGTCCTTTTAAAATGACATAGTTTCAATTCCACTCTGGTTCGATTAGGGCTCGGCGGTTCTGAAATAAACGCCGTCTGTCATTGCGGGTTTCAATTCCACTCTGGTTCGATTAGGGCCGGCGATGTATCTGTATCAAGTGGAGTATGGACGGTGTTTCAATTCCACTCTGGTTCGATTAGGGCTTCGAACGCGATCTGCAAAAGATGGCGACAGCCGTGTTTCAATTCCACTCTGGTTCGATTAGGGCTATGGACAACTTGCCGGACAGACAAATCTTTTAACGTTTCAATTCCACTCTGGTTCGATTAGGGCATTGCGGCGTTGGCCGAGTCGCGTAATGTGTCACGGTTTCAATTCCACTCTGGTTCGATTAGGGCGCCGCGTAATAAGTTGTCCCGGCAATAAGATTCGTGTTTCAATTCCACTCTGGTTCGATTAGGGCTTATATCCAAGAAATCAAGCGCCTCTGTCAGGCTAAGTTTCAATTCCACTCTGGTTCGATTAGGGCGCAGCGGGGGCGGTGGGTGTTGTGGCTGCGTATTTGAGTTTCAATTCCACTCTGGTTCGATTAGGGCATTAAAGACAGGAGAGAAGAAGAAGCCCTCGTTTATAGTTTCAATTCCACTCTGGTTCGATTAGGGCAGCTTCGTCATCTCTATCCTCGCTTGGCGGTATCAGTTTCAATTCCACTCTGGTTCGATTAGGGCAATTATCCACCTCGGTTGACGTTAGTCCAATGCTAGTTTCAATTCCACTCTGGTTCGATTAGGGCGCATTTGCGCTACGGGCATTGACAACGGACGCAACTAGTTTCAATTCCACTCTGGTTCGATTAGGGCGTATCTTAACGCGCGAAATCCCGTCCGCGCTTACCGGTTTCAATTCCACTCTGGTTCGATTAGGGCTCAGCAACAATTGAAAATGCAGGTTCAGCAACAATGTTTCAATTCCACTCTGGTTCGATTAGGGCTCAGCGATTGCGAATTTGTCAAATGCCGCCCTATTAGTTTCAATTCCACTCTGGTTCGATTAGGGCTTGATAGAATTTTTGATCCCTTTCCTACTTTGTAGTTAGTTTCAATTCCACTCTGGTTCGATTAGGGCATACCAGTCTTTGACGATCATTTTGACGGCGGTCTTGTTTCAATTCCACTCTGGTTCGATTAGGGCTTGATAAAACTACTTCTTTTCCAGAAGACAATCTAGTTTCAATTCCACTCTGGTTCGATTAGGGCCTGTTTAAAACTTTAATAGAAACTTCTGTTCCTTCGTTTCAATTCCACTCTGGTTCGATTAGGGCTGCTAACAAATGGAGAGATGTTCTTGTTGATTTAGGGTTTCAATTCCACTCTGGTTCGATTAGGGCTCGCCTTTAAGCTGTGCATTGTTGCATCTCCAATTGAGTTTCAATTCCACTCTGGTTCGATTAGGGCCTTTAGATGTATCTACTGCTACATTTTCTTTTGCTGTGTTTCAATTCCACTCTGGTTCGATTAGGGCTTCTCGCTTGCATATCTTTACGCATTACATTCCGAGTTTCAATTCCACTCTGGTTCGATTAGGGCCGGGTCGCCGGTGGTGTCATCGACCGGCATATCGGGTTTCAATTCCACTCTGGTTCGATTAGGGCTGTCGCCCTCGGCGGCAACGAGCGGAAAGCTGTCAAGTTTCAATTCCACTCTGGTTCGATTAGGGCTTGTCGACGCCAAGTATCTCCGACGCTCTTTTATAGTTTCAATTCCACTCTGGTTCGATTAGGGCACACGTGTAATAACATCTAAACAATACATATAAAAGTTTCAATTCCACTCTGGTTCGATTAGGGCTTAAACATTTTATGTTTGTTGGTGGACAAAAAGGAGTTTCAATTCCACTCTGGTTCGATTAGGGCTTTTAACTTTCATCTCAACAAGAATTGCTCATTTTAGTTTCAATTCCACTCTGGTTCGATTAGGGCTTTGGCATCTTCATCCCTTGACGCAAGAATGGAAGGTTTCAATTCCACTCTGGTTCGATTAGGGCTACCCTTGTTTTGCCTTGCTATCCAGCCCTTACAATGTTTCAATTCCACTCTGGTTCGATTAGGGCTGAGCCGTACCATGCACCTGAGCCGTACCATGCACCGTTTCAATTCCACTCTGGTTCGATTAGGGTTCATAAATAGAATCTTGTATTCTTTATTTGAATGTGTTTCAATTCCACTCTGGTTCGATTAGGGCTTAATTGAAGGGAAAATCAAAATGAATACTGCACTGTTTCAATTCCACTCTGGTTCGATTAGGGCAGCAAAATAAGGTGTTTTCTTTTGCATCGAAAATTTTGTTTCAATTCCACTCTGGTTCGATTAGGGCGATACAGGCCGGCAGACTTGATACAGGCCGGCAGACTGTTTCAATTCCACTCTGGTTCGATTAGGGCCCCGCGATATTCCTTTGAATGGCGGTATCTCTTTTTGTTTCAATTCCACTCTGGTTCGATTAGGGCCCATACAAGGATCCCATCTAATCCGCTATCATTTATTGTTTCAATTCCACTCTGGTTCGATTAGGGCCTCCCCGTCGACTCCCCTCGAATGATCCCACTTGTGTTTCAATTCCACTCTGGTTCGATTAGGGCCCGGTAGGCTGATCCTCGATTTCCGGGTCGCCGTCTTGTTTCAATTCCACTCTGGTTCGATTAGGGCGCGATCGCTGTCACTTACGCAGCCAAACCGACCATGGTTTCAATTCCACTCTGGTTCGATTAGGGCCTGATTCCATCCCATCAATTTTGAGAGCTGACGTTGCTGTTTCAATTCCACTCTGGTTCGATTAGGGCCCTAACGAAGAAACACGAATCAGACTTGAAAAACTTTGTTTCAATTCCACTCTGGTTCGATTAGGGCAAAGGTGCGGAGTTTACGAGATGCCGTTTTAACCGGTTTCAATTCCACTCTGGTTCGATTAGGGCTTTAAAAAGTCATATTCTGGACCCCTCAAGGGAATAGTTTCAATTCCACTCTGGTTCGATTAGGGCGTGACCCAACCCTCCGTAGTTCCACCCTCCGGCACTTGTTTCAATTCCACTCTGGTTCGATTAGGGCCGACAACATCACCGTACCCGGCGCGGTGTCGTAAATGTTTCAATTCCACTCTGGTTCGATTAGGGCCGGCGAAATGATACCGGCGATACAATACCGCTCTGCCGGTTTCAATTCCACTCTGGTTCGATTAGGGCCCAAGTTAAGCCTGTTCAATCGCGCCGTAAAACCGAGGTTTCAATTCCACTCTGGTTCGATTAGGGCTGAAAATGACTCGTAACTCCCACACCGCGCAATGAAGTTTCAATTCCACTCTGGTTCGATTAGGGCGCATCTCGGATTATCTTGTCCAAGTTGCCTACCTTGTTTCAATTCCACTCTGGTTCGATTAGGGCCCGCCGTACATCTCGTCATAAATAGCTTTGTTCTTTTGTTTCAATTCCACTCTGGTTCGATTAGGGCCCCAGCTGATAGACAAGCCCGGAACGGGTGATCAGAGTTTCAATTCCACTCTGGTTCGATTAGGGCTCTGCGGTTTCTGCAGGGAGAATATCCTGATGTCTCCGGTTTCAATTCCACTCTGGTTCGATTAGGGCGGAAGTCGAGCTTTATATCGCCGAACTTGAGAATTGTTTCAATTCCACTCTGGTTCGATTAGGGCTGATCCAGAAAAACAGCCGGGTGTTCTGGGGATCGGGTTTCAATTCCACTCTGGTTCGATTAGGGCCCGATATTAAAATGATGAGAATACTTGATTGTCAGAGGTTTCAATTCCACTCTGGTTCGATTAGGGCTTTTGGCAGTGCAGGCGGTGGATGGAAGACCTTTTTGTTTCAATTCCACTCTGGTTCGATTAGGGCGAAAAGCATTGAAAAGTGGCCAATCGAAGAAGCCGGGTTTCAATTCCACTCTGGTTCGATTAGGGCTTTGATAGAGGCGATTGCATTGGCTGATCCGGTGCTGTTTCAATTCCACTCTGGTTCGATTAGGGCGGCATCGAGCTTGAGGGATGGGGAAAGTTCTACGGAAGTTTCAATTCCACTCTGGTTCGATTAGGGCTCATGCGAAATGAGGTTGGACTCGATCCGCGCCGGTGTTTCAATTCCACTCTGGTTCGATTAGGGCAGATTTTCAGCCATCTTGCCAAGAGCATGCCGTTCGAGTTTCAATTCCACTCTGGTTCGATTAGGGCAACAAAACGCCTAACTTTTCAGAAGGTGAATTCTCAGTTTCAATTCCACTCTGGTTCGATTAGGGCCCAAAAACCAAAAGATTTTTTCAAGATTCCATTCTTGTTTCAATTCCACTCTGGTTCGATTAGGGCCCAGATGATTAAAAGCCTTGCAATTGATTGTATTTCGTTTCAATTCCACTCTGGTTCGATTAGGGCTCGCCTGATTCGTGTCCCTCATAATCCTCCCTGCGCGGTTTCAATTCCACTCTGGTTCGATTAGGGCAGACAAGTTTGTCTTTTATTATTTTACTTAACCGGTGTTTCAATTCCACTCTGGTTCGATTAGGGCAACCATGTCGCGAACATCGATACGCTTCAAGAGCCGGTTTCAATTCCACTCTGGTTCGATTAGGGCAAAGTACAAGAAATCTTGAACTCGGTTTATAGTTTGTTTCAATTCCACTCTGGTTCGATTAGGGCCCGGACATAGACTCCAGCTTACCGCCGGAATACAACGAAGTTTCAATTCCACTCTGGTTCGATTAGGGCGATGCGGCGAGCCATACAGATGGCAAAGTCCAACGAGTTTCAATTCCACTCTGGTTCGATTAGGGCATCCGTCAGTCGCCTTCTTGTCCTTGAGCGCCACAAGTTTCAATTCCACTCTGGTTCGATTAGGGCTTGAGCGCCACAATAAACCCCTGGATGATTTTTAGGTTTCAATTCCACTCTGGTTCGATTAGGGCCGAATATTTCCCCGACGCCGAAACCGCGCAATAATAGTTTCAATTCCACTCTGGTTCGATTAGGGCGCGGCTGCGTACTTGATTAACTATGTGTTGCTAAAGTTTCAATTCCACTCTGGTTCGATTAGGGCTGCAGCTTTGATTGAGGAGTAATAATATGAATAAAAGTTTCAATTCCACTCTGGTTCGATTAGGGCCCGACAGCGAAGTTGCGCCGGAGAGAGCCGAGCCGGTTTCAATTCCACTCTGGTTCGATTAGGGCTCATTGCCAGCATGAATCAAGTACCCGTCTTTGAGGTTTCAATTCCACTCTGGTTCGATTAGGGCTTGACGTTTCTTTGTGTTTATTATCCGTCGAAAGTCAGTTTCAATTCCACTCTGGTTCGATTAGGGCGTGCCCGGATGGCGCGAACGTGGGCGAAAATCAAGGTTTCAATTCCACTCTGGTTCGATTAGGGCAGGGTGCAATCCTGGCCGCGCTATTCTGTATGCGGGTTTCAATTCCACTCTGGTTCGATTAGGGCCGTTCATTCCACCTGTTCGCATCCCACGAATCAGCAGTTTCAATTCCACTCTGGTTCGATTAGGGCTCCGAACGGCGACAACCCGCGAATCATTGAATATTGTTTCAATTCCACTCTGGTTCGATTAGGGCATCTGGAAACCGCTGTTCAACAAGACCGGAATCCTGGTTTCAATTCCACTCTGGTTCGATTAGGGCGACGCGGACGAAGCCGTGCGGGTCTACAAGCCGGAGTTTCAATTCCACTCTGGTTCGATTAGGGCTTAATATCTGGTCGCACCAGGGCATTGGTGTTATCAGTTTCAATTCCACTCTGGTTCGATTAGGGCCGAGCCGTTTCTTGTCAATGTCGTTCTTATTGAGCGTTTCAATTCCACTCTGGTTCGATTAGGGCTGTGAGGTTTTGTATCTGGTTGACAACAACAAAAAAAGTTTCAATTCCACTCTGGTTCGATTAGGGCGAGAGAGCGCCGCAAATGGCGCATGATTAGGTTCAGCGTTTCAATTCCACTCTGGTTCGATTAGGGCCTGGCCGTTTTGATGTAGACCGGGCGGCTCAAACCAGTTTCAATTCCACTCTGGTTCGATTAGGGCTCGACGTATGCGCTTGACACGACCCGCAAAATCTCCGTTTCAATTCCACTCTGGTTCGATTAGGGCCCGCCATCAAGGGCGTGCCGTTCTAAACATTTTTTGTTTCAATTCCACTCTGGTTCGATTAGGGCAACGCCAAAAGCGCCTAAAAAACAGGCTTTTCAGGGCCTCTGGTACATCAAAAACATCGTCGACGGGTAATGATGCAAAAGCCTCTGGCGTTCGACGATTTTTCTAGATCATGTTGCTCGTCGGAGCTTTTTCAATGCCCATGATTTCTTTCGCAAATGCAGTTTCGCTGTTCATTTTGAAAAACAAGACCGAATCTTTTTTTATGCTGATCACTTTTCTCAGTTTTTGCTGCAGTTCCTTATACTGTCCGTCCGTCAATTCACCCTCGAATACACTGTTCTGGATCCAGTTGAGATAGCCACGGCAGACTTTAAGAGCTTTTGCAACCCGCTTTTGTTCCACATCATAGACCAGAACGATATACATGCCCTCTCCTTATTGCCGATCCAATTGATCAGTTTCGCGATGCTTACCCGAAAAGCGGTTCTGTCATCACCACCACATCTTGAACGGTTTGTATGCTTTGATGCCTGTGATGTGCTTGATCAGTTTATACCCTTCCAAACGGATCAAACGTCGATACGAGACATTGCGCCCCAAACTGCGGTGTTTGATGGTCGTCTTTAGCCGGTCATCGAATGCCTGCACTACGATTTTGCGTCCGCTTTCGTTCAGATAACAAAAGTTCAGCCGTTTTTCAAAATGTTTGGATTGAATACTTTTTTGATTGAGCAGCTTGAATATCAGGCGGTCGATGATAAAAGGCTTGAATATTTCGGCTATATCCAGGCTGAGAGAAAACCGCCTGAATCCGGGTTCATGCAAAAAACTGACCGCCGGATTGATCTGGGTGTGATACAATTCACTCAGCACCACGGTATAGAGCAAGCTGTTGCCGAATGATATCAGCGCATTGAGAGCGTTCTGCGGCGGACGGCGACTTCGTTTGTCGAATGCAAAATCCTCTATGTCAATGATCGTATCCCAGGCAGAATAATAAATGCTGCGCATGCGCGCTTCCATAGCCATCACCTCGGAGATCTTTTGCGCAAGAGAGAGCTGGTCGCGTTCTTTTTCGATCTGTTCGATTTGCGCGTTAACATCCTTTCCCCGATTTAGATAATAACGCAGATTGAGAAGGATATGTTCGGCAGCAGCATCGATAAAGGCAGTCGCCAGGACCTGTCGACAGACGGGATCGAGGTAATGCCTGACCTGATCCACGATCACTTTGCCACTGATGAGATATTCTCGCGGCACCAGGCTGCTGCTGTAGAATCCGTAATAATTGAAAAAATGGGTTATAATCTGATGCTGTGCCAAAAAGTTGATCAGCTTGCTGTTCAAAGTGATCTCGCCGAAACAATAGAGCTGGTCGACATCCTCGATTGGAATCACCCGTTTGACCACACGGTCATGATCATCGGTTTGAACTTCGATGTCAGCGTCAACCAGGATTTCCTCCTCCGGTGCGTCCAGAGGCGGCTCGCCGGCCTCTACCTCGGCTTTTTCGAAAAACAAGGTGTTCTGCTGCCGCCGGATTCTACCAGCGCTAAAGATGTAATATGGACGCTTCATCAACGATTCTAAAATAACTAAATTGAATGTTTATATATATGTGGCTTATGCTCAATCTATCCAGCAGAATTCGTAATAGCTGCATTTCGAGCAGATATTTTTCTTCATCCGCCCTTTGGGCGGGGTGGAATTTAGAGTTACTCTTTGAATGTCATCTAATATTTTTATCAATTGCTCTTCCTTTTCTTTGGTTAAGAAGACCGAACGTGTTTCTTTTTGTTTCGGATAATGTATTTGGCCAATAAGCTCTTTTACCCCTTTGCTCTTCAAGATGTATAAATAATACAGGACTTGCCATTCATGTGCTTCTGACCAGGAAGAGGAATGTTTCACTTCATGCAAGACACCGCCTTTCACATCTAAGAAATCAACTGTAATCATGCCAAGTTCAATTTCTTTGGTTTCTCTTAAAAAGGACTGTTCGTGTACCAGGCGTCCCTGACGCACAAGATCTGATTCGTGCTCGGTACGAATTAAATGGCTAAAAAGCCATAACTGTCGCTGACAATGAAAATAAAAATTGACCTGAGTGCCTGTAATATATACTTCACCTATTTCATTTTGATCAAGAAACTGACCTCTTTTATTTGTTCCATCAATGGTTTCCAAATTCCACCAGGAATGCGTTAAAATTCACCAAAGTATTTTAGAATGCGGAATAATGCTTCCTTGTACGTACTTTGGCTAAAATAATGGACTAAATAATATAACAATCTTCTTCCTGTGCACGAATGAAGCCGGTTTGGATATTATAGTAATCATGGAATGAATCGATAGAGACTAGACCGACCTGTCTCTCATCTCCATGACAATAATCCCAAAAAAATAGTTTGCACAGCTTTCTTGGAGTAGAAATGACATATTTGCGAAAATCTGCACGCAGCAATAAAGATGCTTCCTGGCGGCTCTTGAAATCAGAGGCATGTATCACATCGTGTTGCCACTTTTCCCAGATTTCAATTGAGTCATCATTGATTTGTATAAATATATCCTGATATAAATCAGGAGAATCGATTAATTTGAACTCTTTGAGCACGTCATAGTTTGCATGTCGCCACCACTCCTGAAATATTTTTTCCCCTCGTGACATATCCTGAATTTTAATCAAGCGTTCATAGTTATCATGCACCATCTTTAAGAATGATTGTTCAGTGAATGTGGTTTGGCTTTTTAAAATTTCGCAAGCTACCTTTAAATGTCCAGCGCCATAGATGAAACGCGAAAAAAAACGGTTCTTTTCATCGCAGAGACGCAGAATCGTCAGTCTTCCTTTCGCGTTCGCAGCATGACGATTTGTACGGCCGGAGGATTGAATGAGCGAATCGATCGGGGCCATGTCGCGTATAACCCAAGCAAAATCCAGATCCACGCCGGCTTCGATAATCTGTGTAGAAATCAAAATAATGGGTGATTTGTTTTCTAGTTTTTTTCTAATTCTATCAATTGCTGCCGTTCGATGGATCGGCAAAAGATTTGTCGATAAATAAAAGGACTCGCCCTTCCAACTTGATGGCAGTGTTTTATAGAGTTCGAGGGAAGAATGAATGGTATTGCATATAATTGCTACTGATGGTGCTTTTTCGATTTCACCGAAATAGGTTTCCCAAAATTGATCAATAGGCAGTAGATCTGCGAAATATTCTCCATGGATGCGATCCAGTTTTAGAAATGTTTTGCTAGGATGCGGAGCCAGTTCGATTGTCTCTGCTTTGGGAAAAATTAATGGTTGGGTCGCTGTCATCATGATAATATAGCAATGATAGATTTCTGCCATATTTTTGAGAACGTTTCGTATCAATGGCCAGTATTCAAGGGGAACATTCTGTATTTCGTCCAGAATGATTATGCTTCCGGCAATACGGTGGAATTTTTTCATTGCCCTGTTTTCATTGCAGATGAGAGAATGAAATAATTGAAAAAAGGTTGTAACAACGATTTCAGAGTCCCAGCTTTCGATTAGCATCAGAGCCTGATCGAGTGAAAGATCGCTTCTTTTATTTTTTTCTGAATAATATTGAATTGATGCAAGATGGTGATGTTTGATTAAAATCGCTGAGCAATCGCTCTGATATTCAGGATTTGTTTGCAGAATTTCTTCGATGATCTTGTAGTTTTGGTCGATGATGCTGGTAAATGGCAGTGCATAGATAATACGAGGGCAAAATCCTTTTTCTTTATGTATTCGTTGTCTCAATTTGAAAGTGAAATTCAGCACGGCCAGAGTTTTTGCACTGCCTGTTGGTGCTGTTAGAGTGAACAGATGCTGGGCTAAATTGATCTGTTCTGCCTGTTTACTGAGGTGACTATAGATCTCCTCACGCATGGTTTTCAACGTTTCTCTTGTGGTCGGAAAGGTCTTTTGTACTTTATACCTTGTGATACACTCGCTTGGCAAATTAAATCGAAATTTTGTGTTTTGAAGTTGCGCGGCATCACGCTTGTCATTTTCTATCAGGCAGGAAAATAACAGGTAACATTTTTGATGAAAATCCTCTGCAAGGCCCCCTCGTTGCCAATCTTGATACAATGACCAGCTTTGGAATAGCGTTTCGTAAAATGGACTTTTGTAAATTGCTATTTGCTCCAGAAACAGTGTCAAAAATTTGTGTTCTTCAATTGGTTGCATATCTTTTTCAATCGTTTCCCGATTCGATGTTATGTCGACGACTTGTTTTGTAAACAAAGTGTCCAGCCTGCGTTTCCATTTGGGATCGATTGAAAATTTTCGATCAGGATCTTGATAGCTCAATATCATCAACAGCAAATTTGAAAGCTGTTCAATGTCACCATGATGCTGATAAACACAAGCAAGACAAATGAGCATGTACTTGTGAATTCGGTCAACACTTATTTCCTGGGAGACGAGAAAACATCCCCACAGAGCTGATAATAAACTATGGTTTTTAAGATCGCTTGTAGGGGTGCCAGTACGCAGATAATTCTGGAAAAAAGTGGTATATTTTCCAAAATCATGGCTGATGCCGATAATCCTTGACAGCGTTTTCAAATGACATGCCCATTCTATTGTATTCGATAACTCATTTAATGAATGGAGCATGCCATTTGAAACGTCTGCCAGATGCTCTACGAGCCGTTTTTGTGAATGAACCGATCCTTTTTCATCAATTTCTAAATGTGAATAGAAAACCATTTTCTCCCCTAAAAAAAGATCACATTCGTGCTTTCATCGTTAAATTCAAACCGGTAGACCGTTGAAGAAAAGTCAGACGCAATTCCGCCGTTATTGCCATCCCAAACCAGATCGATCATATCTCCAGGCTCGCGTCCTTCCCGAAAAAACCTCCGCATATGTTCGAAATAGAGTGCCGATGGATTTTTATTATCCAGGAAAAAATTCCTCGCGTTTTTAAAAGATTTTGTCGGGACAACCGATTGCACATTTAACGAATCATCACAAACAGCAACGTTCTTGATGGCACAATTATGCAGCCAGGATTGAAACGGAGCACTCCCCAGATATGGAATATGCTTTTGTTTGTTTCGGGTTAGATAAGTGCTCAGTGTTTCAAATAATGCGGGTTCCTTTATTTTTAGAAAAATTCTAAATTTTAAAAACTTTTTAGGAAATTTATCCGCAACCAAAAGCTCAACCGGAATTTGTGTGTGCGGTGTAGACGCACTCATATTCAAGTCATTCTTCGATTTTACAAACATGTAATTAACTGTTTGCATGAATTTTCTTGTTCTTTGGCGTATTTGAACGGCAAATTGAATATTATCAGGACTGAATATCGAATAGTATTGGTCCCGTTCCATTCCACATACTCCGGCCAGCATCCCAGAAATCGCGGTTGGCGGCGGAAATGAATAGCTCAAAGAGGAAGAGTTGGTGTCGAGTTTTCGAAAATGGCCGATCAATCCTTGCCAATCGAAAACCAGAAATTGTTCCTTCATAACGATTTACTCCTGCATGGACAATGGAATCAATTTGGGAAGATTATCCAGTTTTCCACGTACATTTATTACTTTATCCTGCCAAATCACGCATTTTGCGATGTGGTCTCGTTTCAAATTCAGCGTTTCGACAAGTTTTTCCAGATTTAAAATGATATCCTTTGCGGAAAAGATCTCTTCATCTTTTTTGTTGTCAGCATTTTCACAGATGATCCATTTTCTGAAATCGCCAAGTATAAAATCATCGGAATTATACTCTACTCTCAAGTAGAGGCGGGGCTCTTGTCCTATTTTGCTGCGAGTGGCGTGCAGAGGAATCGACTTGATCATGGCCTTGTCCAATAGAGCAACATCAGTTTCGGAAAGATGGGTATGCTTGGCGTTAAAGCTCGAGATGACTCCATGAAAAGCCAGGATTGAGTATTTGATGCGAAAATCTTTGCCCATGGTACCCTGATCCCGATCCTCCCCGGAAGAAAAATGAGATGTGATCGTTTGGCTGTCCAGAAGGTAAACCCGATTTAGCGAATATCCCCAATTGAATTGCACCGGTCCTGTAAATGCAATCGATTGTCCTTTTTCTTGTCCTTCCCGTTGAATCGGAATGGTTGCACCGAACAATCTGATGTCTACAAGTTTTTCCAAAAGAGTATCCAGATCATTTTTGGCTAATTTGGTGGCCTTCTCCTTTCCAAGCACCTGCATGATCCGTCTGGATGCATTGACAACCTCGCCACTGTCTCCTTTGCTGACATAAAGCGCGTGCCCCAATGATTGCAGATAGTCACGGATATACCTTTTCAGCCGAACATCGCTGACCAAATTGGTCTGGGTAGCATAGTCCATGCGTGGACGGTTTTCCTCGTCAGGATCACCATTTGGATTGCACATTTGTGCATCGTAAATGTACAGAATTTCAGAATTGTTCATGCCTCGTCTCCTTTTTCAACGGTTTCTTTGTTTGTTTCAAGTAAATGAAAAGAGTAACCCGAGAGAATGTAAAAAACCCGTTCATGCGCTGTCAATTTTTGTCCGCTACCGCAAAGATACAACTGCTGTCCGGAAGCCAGATATCGTTCTGCAAATCCAATATGCTTTCTATATTGGTGGATTTTTTCAAACAGTTCGTTAAAGAGCCTTATCACTTTTTCATGCGTCATTCCCTGATAGTTGATTTTGCCTAAAACAGGTTTGTTTTTCAAGCCTTCTTTATACTGTGCATAAGCAACGGTTTGAATGACATACCCCAAAAGGGCAAGGCCTTGTTGGGCAGGATTGTATCCGAATTCCGTGAAAATGGGTTCAAGTTTTTCTGGAATCCAGATTGTTGATGATGATTCCATGTGATTGCCTCCCAATAAATTGAGTTTATCGAGAAATAAAAAGAATAGGTTCCATTTTATGGTATCACTCATCATCGCCCATTCCGGATTTTGCTGTTTTCCAATCTGGTAGAGTTTATAACTCTCGAAGCGATGTAGGTGAGCCAGATCGACATAATGAGAGAGCAGTTGATTTTTCTGCATTGGAATGGCGATGAACAGGTTGTTATAGATTTGCAGTATCTTTTTGCATTCTTGATGTTCAGCCCCTTTTTTCCTAATTGGAACCAGCCAGTATATATCATCCAGATCGAAATGAATCGAATCGGGTATGTTGATTTTTCCATTTAGCTCTCCAATCTCATTCAGCTTGCAGTTAATGGCAAGTAAACGGTAAGGTGGGATGTCTTTAATGAGGTTTAGAATTTTAAATGAGGCTTGGGATTTTTTATAGAACAAAAAGTTGATCACAAAGGGCTCGCCGCTAAAGCGAGAGTCGAATAGTACTCCCTGCTTTTCCGATGTAACCCGGATAGTTTTAATTGTATTAAAATCATCTGGTAGATTTTTCAAGATGTCCCAAATACGTTCATTTTGCTTATTTGACATCATGAACTGAGGTATGAGATAGAAAGAGAATCTACCAAGCCTGGATTTGAGATGGCTGGCAATCCAATTTTCACCTAGGATAAAATTCTGATAACAGGAAGCGCACAACGTAACTGCCTTGTAATTGTTATCAGCTTCAAAAAAAGAAGAAAAATTAATTTTGTCTGTGACATAAAATTTCATTAAAAAACGAGTTGTGTTTGAGGTAACTTGTTCTGTTTTTCCGCATACAGCACATATACTATGGCGGTTGTCATCAAACGCATTTTGCAAATGCTGTTCAGTGATAAAATCCCGATAAGCCTGCTGTTTTACAATCGGATCCGAATTAACACATAGCGTATAAAAGCATTCTCTACCCTTTACCTGAAAGAGATTTTCGATATGCTTGGTGAGCAGATTTACATAATCTCCAATTGCATCTTTTGCTTTGGTGTTTTTTTCGAGGTCAACCGATAATTCTGGAAGAAACTGAGGATTGATCACTTTTCTGTAGCGTGAACTTTGATGTCTTGGATTAACCGTAAAAAATGTGTCAATCACTGCATTTAATTTGCTTTTTAGATCATCATTGGTCAACTTATCGGCGAGATTAGGCAGACTCTGAGAGATTAAATAGTCCAACTTTTTTGATGTGGAAAAGAATTGTGGACGATTGCCTTTTTCATTTGGCAATAGCAGAAATTCTGAAAATATCTCTTTCGATAGTCCGCGTTCATCGCTTTTTAAAAGATCAAATTTGATTTTTTTTGATTTTAGGTCAAAGTCAATGGCGATACAGTGCTTGAGGCTGGAATTGTTTTCAAGGATAGAATCAAAAATATTATTGGACTGCTCTTTGGCGACAATTTCGCCAATCTGGGCAATGTTGTCCAGCATGACAGGACTCCTTCATTTATTGTCCCAACGCTACCAAGTGTTATGGATTTATTTCCTCCACACACCCGAACCCCATGGCAGTGTAATCCCCTATGCCGGCATGCCAGGCGGTTTCGATCAGTTCGGTCGAACCAGAGAGGTCAAATGGGCAGGTGAATCCCTTGACATTGATGGGTTGCCCCTGCACCTGTCGAATGGTGATCAACGTCGACACTTTTTCCGGTCCGCCTTTGTGATCGATATAATTTGAATCAGGTCGGAACTCCAGACTGTCGTCTGCCGGCGCCCGTTGATGGATGGTTGTAAATTTGTTGCGCAGGCTTTTTCGGATCGACTCGCTCAGGCCGGCGTCCAAAACGCGATAGTAGTAGGTGCCAAGCCCGTCATCCTGATCCACCGCGGTTTTCAAGACCAAAGGAGACAAGGTTCGAAAGTGCATGCGAGAGGTAAAATGCGGTTCCGGCACCCGCGTAACCAGGGATATCGGGAATTCGACCATTCGGTTGTGTATGTCGGTGAGGCACAGGCTGTGGTTTTCGAATAATCCCATGACCAGGTGCTGCACGAATTCCTCGAACAGTGGCGTGGCGATGACGAGCTCGATGCGGCTGTCCCGCTTCACCATGATATGGGTTTTTTTGAGTTGAGGTTTGGGCGTGAACATCAAACGCGAAAAGGTGAAGAGCTTGCGCGCCTTGCCGTCCGGGCCTGTGTAGCCGCGGTCATGCAAAAATGCCGCAAATTCCGGCGAGGCCGATTCGAGTTGACGATAGATCCAGGCCGCAATTTCGTGGTTTGTGTTGTATGCAAGGCTGGTATAGTGTGAAGCGGTGCAAGCCAATCGAATGCGCATAAACTACCTCTTTGCACAAATGCTTCGGTTGTATTAGTATACTGCAAATTAAGTTGATTTGCAGAAAAAAAATCTATTTTTTCGATGTTTTGAATAATAAAGTTGTTTTGCATTTCGGTGCAAAAGCTTCTGTTGCAAAGACCGCCTTCCATACCCATCCCGTCACCACCAGCATCTTTATTCCAGAGTTTCCCAAAAAAACACAGAAAAACAGGGTTCCTTCTCCCGGCCATCCGCAATCGATCCGTCGTTTTAGTCGATCTTTTGTGTCCAGCCTTCGCCGCTAAAAATCTATTGGATTGGATCGCAAAGATGTTCATATTTCTCCATGATGGTTGGCTGCTCCAACCGCTTGCAGAGTTCAGCAGGACAAAATCAGTTTTGGCTCAGCCCGGAGAACGAGGCTGTTTTGAATGGACTTTGCCACTCAAAAGCGCGCTGATTCGATCAAAACAAGGAGTCTTTATGAACAGGTATTCCTTTTTGCTCCTCTCGCTCGTCTTGGCCGCATCTTTCTCATCCGCTTTCAGCGAAGATGTCGTCTTTTATCAACGGCCGCAGGATCTGCAGCTCTTTACCCGCGATGCCACGGATTCGGCTGCGGTTCGCTTTCGCGGCCAAGTCGTCAGCAGTGGCTACACGGCAATCGAATGCCAGGTGCTCAGGGACGGAGTTGAATGGTCGAAACAAAGCGCCACTCTGAACTATGGAGAAGGCGGGGCCGACTTTGATCTCGCTCCCCGCATTTGCGCCGGTATGCATGACTACGCCTTTGTCATCGCCCTCAAATCCGAAACTTCGAGTGTTCCGGTTTTGACGGTGCAAAAGGTCGTGTGCGGCGACGCCTATATCCTCACCGGCCAATCCAATGCGCATTACGCCTGGAGCGATGCCACCTTTCAGAACAACTTTTGCCGCACCTTTGGCGTCAAAACCGGTATGTCCAACTATGATCCCTATTCGCCGGCAGATACGCTGTGGAATCTGTCACAGGGCTATTCAGACCGCGGGCCGGGGGTGGGGACCCTCGGGTTGTATATCCAAAAAATGATCCTCGAAGAGACCGGCATGCCGACCTGTCTGATCAACGGCGGCACCGGCGGCAGCGTGATCGCCGAACATCTGCCGAACGCCACCGATCCCGCGGATCTATCCACCATTTACGGCAAGACCTGCTATCGGGTGCGCAAGGCCGGACTCGAGCGCGTCCGTGCCGTCATCTGGCATCAGGGCGAGAACGACTGCAATCCGCAGGGGATTGCGGCGTATGCGGATCGGTTCGCTGCCCTGGTCGATGCCTGGGAAACCGATTTTGGTGTGGAGAAAATCTATCTCTATCAGATCCGTCCCGGCACCGGCGGCGAGTCGCAAAGCCGCCTGCGCGATGTCCAGCGCCGCTTGCCCGAGATCCTGGGGAGCGAGGAGGTCATCGTCCAATCCACCAACAATCTGCCCGGCCATGACGGCCTCCACTATGCGCACATCGGCTACCAGCGCATGGCCAAGTGGGTGACCGATCTGATCTGCGCCGATTTTTATGCCTCCCAGGATACCGTCGATATTCTGCCGCCTGCCATCCGCCGGGCGGTCTATCACCCGGAAAGTCATGCCGTTCACCTCTTTTTTGCCGATTGTTCGCAGTTGATCTGGCCGGCCGATACTCTCGATCAACGGCTGGAGGATTATTTCTACTTTGACGGCGATTTTGGTATGGTGCAAGAGGGGTGGGCGGCCGGCGATTCGGCGGTATTGCAGCTCAGCGGGCCTCAATATTTCGAACATGTCACCTATCTGCCCGACCGCTTCAACAACAACTCGTTTATCGTCTATCAGGGACCGTGGCTGCACAATTCGCGCTCCATCGGCGCCTTGAGCTTTTATCAAATCCCGCTCGAGAACTCCGCTGCTTTTGTCCAGGTGCAAACTCCCAACGGCGGCGAAGCCTTTCGGCCGCAACAGGCGATCCCGATCGAATGGCGCCACGCCAATGTCGATCGCATCAGGATCGAATTCCATCCCGGCGGAGAAGGGGGGTGGCAGACGATCGCCGAGAACGTCAGCGCCGACTCTGGCCGTTTCGCCTGGGTTGCGCCCGCAATCTCATCTCTCGATTGCCGGGTGCGGATTGCGGACATGCAGGACGACCGGATTGCCGACGAGAGCAACGCGCCTTTCCGGATTTTTACCAAGACATTGTCTGTCCTTTCTCCGAATGGCGGCGAGAGCTGGCCGGTGGGTTCCACCCAGACCATCATGTGGAACAGCCAGTTTGTCGAGAATACGGTGCAGATACAAGCCTCTTATGACAACGGAGCGACCTGGTCGATCGTCAAGCGAATGGCCAACGTCAAGGACGGACAAAGCCAATGGGCGATTCCGGATCGCATCTCCGATACCTGTCTGATCAAAATATTCGACATGGCGGAGACTGAGGTAACCGACATCAGCGACGCACCGTTCTCAATCGTCAGCGCCAGTGCGGTCGATCCAGAGCACGATGCTGTTCCTGACCGTTTCGTTCTGCAGCAAAATTATCCCAATCCGTTCAATCCGGTAACCCGGATCCGCTTTCATTTGCCTTGCACGGCATTCACGCGCTTGACCCTGTTCGATGCAACCGGAAGGCAGGCAGTTGAGGTGATCGCAGAAATTTTGCCGGCCGGTGAGCATCGGCTCGACTTGAATGCAGCAGCGATTGGCCTGAGCAGCGGTGTGCTGTTCTATCGACTTGAAAGCGGCGGGTCGAGCGAGATTCGCAAGATGGTCTTTTTGAAATAAGGAAAATTTTTCTGATCAAAAATAGGGTTGCAGCAGGAATTAGGAGGATAAAAGAGGAAGACTGGGCGGCAAATTAGACAGGCAACCGCACAGCTCCTCAGCGCAGAAAGATCATGGCGATGCCGACCATGGTGATGATCGTGCCGATGATTGCCCGCCAGCTCGGCCGGATGCGATAGGCGAAAAAGATCACCGGAATCACCATCACCGGCACGGTGGCGAGCAGAGTCGAGGCGATACCCGCTTCGGTGTATTTGACCGCCACGATCGACAGCCAGACGCCAAGAAACGGACCGCCGATCGAAGCGACGATCATGGCGATCAGCAACCTTCGCCGTTTGAGAACCTGCCACAAATCGCGGATTTTTCCCTGCAGGATCACCACCAGCAACATGACGACGACCGCCGGGATCATGCGCAGAATGGTGGCGGAAAGCGCATCGATTTCGCTGCGAAAACCGAATCTGACCAGAATCGTTCCGAGCGCCTGTCCGACCGCCGCAGCGATGCCGAGCAGAATTCCCTTGGTCCGTGAACCGCGGATCGGCTCTGCAGCATTGCTCTCCGTCACCACCCAAAAGATGCCGCCGATGGTAATCGCGATGCCGCCGACCGCCAGCCAGGGCAGGCTTTCGTTGAGCAAAATCCAGGCGAGAACCGTCGTGATGGGCGGCGCCAGTGACAACAGCAGCGTGCTGCGGCGCGAACCGATGATCAGCAAGGCGATCATCAGGGCGCCATCGCCGATGGCCAATCCCACAATTCCGCTCAACCCCAGCCAGATCATCTGATCCTGATCAGCATGCAAAGGCAATAACGTGCCTTTCTGCAGCCACAGAGTCAGGCACAGCAGTGCCAATCCCATGAGCAAGCGAGCTGTGTTGTTGACCAGCGCACCGATGCGGCGGCCGGTTTCTTCCAACAAGACCACCGTGCCGCTCCACAAAAACGCGGCCGCAAGAGCCGACAGCTCGCCGAGATAGGGCATAAAATCCTCATCGACAAAAGCCAAAGGGGACGGAGCGCTATGGGCGTTATACCCGAATTTTGCGCTTTCCGGACAAACGAATCCGTTAATATACCTTTGTAAGGCGATTTTGCAAGGACTTTTTCGAACTGAGAGGGATGATTTTACACAAAATGCTCGAGCCCGGCTGATCGCCAATAAAAAGACGCCGCACACCTTGTCGAGGTGTACGGCGTTTTATATCTGACTTGAGGGCCTTGGCGATTTCCCATGGCCCAGGATCTGTTTCGCTTACCGCACCAGCGCCATTTTTTTAATCCCCGAGTGCTTGCCGGCTTCGATGCGATAATAATAGACCCCCGATCCAACCTGTTTGCCGTGATCGTTCGTACCGTTCCAGGTGATCTCGTGATAGCCGGGTTCCAGCTGTTCGTCGACCAGGGTGCGCACGGTCTGGCCGTTGAGATTATAGATGGCGATGCGGGTTTTGGCCGCTTCGGGCAGCTGAAACCGGATCTGGGTTTCCGGATTGAACGGATTGGGATAGTTCTGCAACACCTGGAAATCCTGCGGCAGCTGCACATCGACCGCGATCGGACCGTGCTGCGACCGTGCGCCGGAAAGGGCGATGTCTTCGAGCAGATAGTGGTAAGTGCGTCCAGCCACCGCCGTGGTGTCGATAAAGCGATAGGTACGGTCTTTGCGCGGCGCGATGAGCTGGTGGTTCAGCGTTTCAAAACCGCTTGACGGCGTCAGGCTGCGCAAGATCTGAAATCCTGCAGTTTCTGTTTCACTGCGTGTGGTCCAGTCGATGCAGATGCCCTTGTACGGCTCTGCTTTGGCGCCCAATGAACTCAGCTCGACGGCGGTGACCAGGTAAAGCGTCCACCGCATCTGACTGGTTTCTTTGCCATCGCTGATCAGCACCACCAATTCGCACATGGTGTCGGCCGGGTAGAGCGCGCTGTCAAAGGTGTATTGCGAGCTATTGACACCTGCGGTTGCACCGTTGACTTGCCAGGTAAAGGTTACAGCATCCTGGGGATCAGGATCAGAGACGGTAACCGCAAACAACACTTTTTCCGGTCTGTGCAGGACCAGTTCAGTGTTGACGGGTTTGTAGGAGATTACCCGCGGTGCCGTATTGCCATCGATCCGAATCAGGAGTGAATGGATCCCGACGCCCTCCCGATTATCGCGCACAATCATATCGAGTTGATAGACGCGGTTGTTGTCGTCCGAAGTCGGTCGCCAGCGCAACAACAGGCTGTCTGGTTTGTGGGTCAGCAATTGTGCGGTATTGGGTTTGCCGTTGACTTGAATGGTCACCGGGTCATGGTCCTTATCTTCGGCACAAATCCACAGTTCGAAAAGCTTGTTCTCTGAGTAGTGGTTATAGTAGATGGTGGTATCCTTCGGCAAACCGATGAACTCGGGATAAGCGTTGGACACGCCGATCGCTTCCAGGGTCAGCGGGTAGCCGACGAGTCCCCAGCCGGTCAACAGCCAATTCGAACCTGGTTTTGTTCCGAGAATCCAGCGACAGGAAGCGATGCCTTCGCTGTCGGTGGTGTCGGCGCTGTTGATGACCTGTCCGACCGGAGTGTTTGAATCCAAAGCGATGGGAGCGAAAGAGACCACATAGTTGGATACAGGATTGTTCCACCTGTCGGTAATCTTTACTTTCACCGGTTGCAGCAGTTCGCGACCGGTGGTCATGCGCTGTTGGTTGCCGGAATGGCTGGTGATGGCATAGGCCACATCGGGTTGCGCCTGGCAGCGAAAGACGGCAGTTTGTTTGATCAGGTGCGGTGAGCTGACCTGAATCAGATATTCGCCGGCCAGTTCACCAAGGGTAAACAGATTATAGGCAAAACCATAACCATCGGTTTGGGTTGTATCTGAATTGGAAAAATGGCCGCCTTGTCCGCCGATCACTTTGTAGATGACCGGAACACCCGGTTTTGGATTGTCGCAGCTGTCGAAAATCTGCACAGCGAACGGCTGCGGCAGAGCTTTGCGCACTGTACCGATCTGGTTGTCGCCGTTCTTTTTCACCATCTGAAAGGCGGCCGCGGCTTTTGTCTGAATCGTGAGGGTTACGGCGATGTTTGGAGTCAAACGAGCCATGACCTGTTGCTCACCTGCCTGGCAACCAAGTCGATAGGCAGCCCTGGCAATGCCCTGATAGTCGGAACGCGGGTCAGCGGTCAGAATCAGGCCGCCGTTCAAAGGCATAAACTGGACAGCGGCATGGTAAACCGGTTGGCGATTCGCGTCCAACACCCTGACTTGCAGCGGGTTGGCCAGTGTATCGTTTACCGTCCCGCTGTAAACCTCCCCCGCGACCGGCTCAAGCATGACGGCAGCCGATTGCATAGAGCGCGCGGAAAAGGTTTTGGCCTCGGCGACAAACGGGCTGGAAGCGAAAACGATATTGTTGACATCAGGCTGTTGCCCAAGGATAAGGTACACCGATGCGAGACCATCTGCCGCGGTAGTCGCGGTATATTGAGTCAGCTGGTTCTCCTGAAACTTGCCGCCCCCGGATTGCACCGAAAAGATGACCGGTATGCCGGCGACCGGATTGCCAAAAGCATCTGTTGCCTGAACGATAAACGGTTGCGCCAACACCGTGCCGCTGTTGCCGGTTTGGTTGTTGCCGCCGGCGATGAGCAAGCTGTTTACCGAGCCGGAAGTGAAGAGAATGGCAGACTCGAGGCTAAAATCGGTCTGGCCGACCACAGTGGCAGTCAAAATCTTTTCACCGGATTGTGACGACTGTATGGCGCCAAAGGCGCGGCCCTGAGAATCAGTCGCCGCCATTGGCTGTTCCAGGGTGTTGCCGGTACCGCTCAGTTGCAGCCGCACCATGCGGCCGTATACCGGATTGCCGAACGGATCGACCAAGGTGACGATGACCGGCATACGGGTATTGACAGGGCTTGAAGAGGCGGCGTTGACTCGCGACTGTACGGCCAACGGGTCGGCCGGGAAAACATTCGCCGCGATCTGCAGAGGTGAATTTCTGAGCGGTCCCAGGGTGTTGGAAGAACTGATCTGCAGCGAATCAACCCGGGTTCCGGCTTTGGTGCCCAGCATCCAGACGGCTTCTGCAGTGCCCTCGGCATTCGAGTTTTTGATGACATAGGTGCGACCAACGGTTTCGAAATAGCCGCTGCCCGCTTGATTGAGAATTTGAAAATGGACCGGATGATCTTTAACCGGATTGCCGCTTTGATCGAGGACGCGAGCGCTCACCGCAACCGGCGAGCTGGCTTTGCCATCGATCAGCGATGCGCTGATGCGTACCAATTGGCTCGCCTCGGTTGGAGTGCCCCAGATAAAGACGATAATCGACGAAAAACTGTTGTTGGCCCTGTTGATCAACGGCTGGTTTTGGTATGAAGATTTAATCTCGATCAGAGTTTGGCCGACAGATGCCCCCAACCGGAAATAGGTCTGGGCTATTCCATGTGCATCGGTTTGCAGCGCAACCAGGGTGCCTCCGGGTGCACCGTCAAAACTGCCGCTGCCGGAATAGAGTGAGAATGTGACCGGATGACCGGCGATCGGATTGAGGTACCTGTCGGTTATTTCGATTTGCAGCGGGTCGGCCAGGATTTGGCCGATGATGCCTGTGTCTTGTTCCGTCGATTTGAGGGCGATAAACCAGGGATTGGCAGGTTGTGCATTTGCGCGAAACTCGAGCGGTGCGCGGTCGAGCATGCTGCCGTTGCGCTGTGCCTGGGCATATAGCGTGTTCAGCACAGGGCGATCGCCGAGCTCCCAGGTCGCCGATGCCAAACCGTTTGCAGCGGTCAAAACCACCACCGTATCTTTACCGCCGACGGTTCCACCGCCGTCTCCGACATAAAAAGTCACCGGATGTTGGCCAATCGCATTGCCGCGAATATCGGCCACCTTGACCGTAGCTTGGATTTGCGAGTGCACGGCGGCGGTCCAGGTCGAATCGCCTGCAAAGAGGATTTGATCGGCAACGTCTGCAGTAGCAGTGGCGCGGAATTCGATCGACGCCACTTTGGGGTAATCGCTGGCCACCGCTTCGACCACGTTGTTCAAGACTCCGGCCACCGGTCCCAGTGTGAGATAGACACGGGCTTTGCCGTCTTGATCGGTCTGGCTGTCGAAATACTGGGTGTGACCGATGCTGCCATCGCCGCTTTTCACCCGGAAATGAATGTCGATGCCTTCACCGCTGGGCAAATCATAACTGTCCACCACCTGGACGACAAACGGCGAATCCAGAGTGGTGGAAACCGTACCCACGAAACCATCGCCTGATGCGCGAATCAGCCGCGCCGGATCACCGGGAATGAAGGTGCCGGTCAGGATCAGAGGACTTCCTTGCAGGTGAATGCCGGAATTCGCTGTGCGATAGGATTTGACTTCGATCCGTTCGGGACGCAACGGGTTGGTGCCCATGGTAAAATTGACGACCGCATTGCCGTTGGCGTCGGTCTGAACACGGCGATAGCCGGCGTTATTTTCGAAAGTTCCGGCTTCCAGCGAATAAAAGTCAACATCGTGATTCGGTTTCGGATTGTTATAGGCGTCCCGCACCTTGACGCTGATCGGTATGTGACCTTCACCCGCTTTAGCGGAAAACTCGGTTTCTCCTGGCGGATCGGTATCGATTTGATAGGCCGTTGCCGCCGTTGCGGAGTGGATGAAAACCAACGCTTCGAGTTTGGGGTCTTCGCTGTAAACACGGACTTTATGCGAGCGATCACCTGCCAGAGTGCCAAGCGTGAAGACAGCAGAAGCCTGTCCATCGCCGCTGGAAAGACTCGAGGTCGAATCCTGGCCGTTGAAATGGCCGCCGCCCTCGATTGTTTTGAACCATATCCTCTCATTCTCGATAGGGCTATCGAAGGGGTCGGTCACGCGCACGACCAGCGGCTGCGGCAATGCCGAGCCGGCCGTACCCGTCTGGTTTTGACCAGAGACGACCACAATTTTTGCAGCTTCTGTTTTGGTGATGGTCAGGTTGCCAAAGACGACTCCACCGGAAGACAAGAGCGGAACGGCAACGGCTGAAACCTGTACCGCGCCGATTTGCCGCCCTGCACTCAATTGCACAGCGGCGATGCCGCTGGCGTTGGTGGTGTCATCGCGAGTGCTCTGCTGCAGAAAATGGGCGTCGCCGCTGGTGACGGTGAAACGAACCGCATAGCCGGAAACGCCGTTTTGGAATTGATCAACCACTTGCACTTGCAGCGAATCTGCAAAGACAAACCCCGCTGGCGTTTGTTGATTGTCGCCGCTGACTTTTTTCAGTTGTATCGGTACATCCGGTGTGGCGGAGGCGAAAAAGTCGATCGTGGCCGGGCTAAACGGTGCACTGGCGCGCACCTGCTGGTTCGATACCCCGGCTTGTTGTCCGAGCGTCCAACTGATCGATGCGATGCCCAAAGCATCGGTGGTGTCGATCGCGGCGGACTGACCATCGACTTTGCCCTCACCTTGCAGAACGGTGAAACGAATCGGAGCTCCCTCGAAAGGTTGACCTTTGGTGTCGAGGACACGGACTTGCAGCGAAATCGGTAACGGCCGATTCACTGTGCCGATCTGTCCGTTGCCGGTGACATACTCCAGCGATGCCGGGCCGTTGTCTTTACGGGCGACGAATTCCAATGGCTGCAGAGCCGGAATATCTGGACAACGTGCAGTCACCTTGACGGGATCGAGATTATAACCCAACGTTGGCGTGGCGTGTGCAAGACCGTTCTCATCGGAAGAGACCACGATACGGAAATCCTGGCCAAACAACCCATCGCCTTCGGTCACAGCAAATTCGACCTGCACACCAATACAATTGTTGCCATATGGATCGGTCAAATGCACGGCAAACGGGGTCTGCAGCGGCATTCCCGCCACGCCGGCGACGACGATCGGCGAGGCATATTCCATGTTCGAAGGATCTTGTGCCTGGGCAAACAGGTCAAAGATGATCTCATTGTTGGTGCTGATGGATGGCGCCACAGCCTTGATTCGGATCGGACCGGCTTGATCGTCGAAAGTGACCAGAGTAAAGGCGGCACCGCTGTTGGAGGAAACGTTGGAAAAGATTTCGCTCTGGTTTTCGTCTCCCATCCCTGAGGGCGAGTAAGTCGATGATCGTGCCAACAGCAACCGGTCAATGCGGGCATCCGGTTCGCGGTTTTTGATCTCGATGTGATTGAGACCTTTGGTCAAACTGAATCGCATATTCAAGAGTTTATACCAGTTCCATTTGCCGTCGTCGCCAAAGTTCCATTGGGTGAAAGCTGAGCCGTTGACCGAGACATAACACGAATTGCTCGAACTGTTTGGCGGCAGCGCACGCGCCCATAAAGTGTATTGCCCGCTCTGCGGCACATACACATCGTAAGCGATCAAACCCTCGCCGTAATTTCCGGATAACAGAGGAACGTAAACATATTTGGCACCAGAGGCTCCGAGATCACCGGCGGTGAGGTAACGGTCGAGAGATTTTCCGTGTTCCGCCTCGATCCAGATGTTGCCGTTGAATTTGCTCTCGATGGAATCGGTGCTGAGGAAGGCCTGACCGGAAACGACACTGAAATCGACAAAGACATTGCTGACACCGATGTTGTTGATGTCTTTTGCGTAGACGATCAACGGCGAGGCCAGTTGGGTGCCGATTTTACCCGACTCAGGCTCCCCTCCACTGACCAGGCGGGTTGCCTCCAGCGGTGACAATTCGATGCAGAAATAGTCGACATTGTTGTTGATGTTGCCGTACAGCATGATGCCAGAATAGAGCTCGGATGCATTGCCCAACAATTTTTTATCATCGTTTACCTGGCCGAGATAGATATTGTCGACATAGACGGAAAACGCATGGCCTTTGGTTTGGCTGTAATTGTAGATGACTTTGAATTCTGAACCCGGCGCCGGGTCGAAAGTGGCCGGCATTGGCGATCGCATCAGCTCAGTCAGCTGACCGTAGATATAGGAGTTCAGATAGATGTTGTCCGGACGCACGCGAATAATGTAGCCGTTGGCGTTGCGATAATCCGGGCTGTCGAGCATCATCGCCAGACCGGTTGCATACATACCGCCTGACTCTTCCGTCACGGTATCTGACCATTTCAGTTTAGCGGTCAAGGCACCGATATTGCCGCTGTAAGAAACAGAATCAAACACCGCCAGATAATTGCCCCACGTGGGTATGGTGCTGGTATTGACCAGCTCACACTGGCCTTCGTCGATCATAAAACTCGCGGGTGCAGACCAGCTGATGCCCAGCGTGTTTTCACAAAAGTCGTCGCAGAACTCGTTGTTGCTCTCCTGCGGCATATTGACAAAGCCCAGGCTCAATGGACCGCGGTTGTTTCTCTCGTCCCAGGCGCGGATGCCAAAGTAATAGGTGAGCCCGGGGAGAAGATTGCTCAGAATTGCGCTTTCGGTCTGGCCAGCGGCGGCGGGCTTGCCTTGTGAAACGAGTTTGCCGCTGGAAAAATTGCTGCCGTCGGCAAAAAATTCATACATCGCATAACGGAGTTCTGTGAGATTGGTTTGACCGCTGCTGCCATCGTCTCCGGTTGCCTGCCATCGCAAACCCACGCTCCCATCATCGATCGGCGCCAACGACAACCACTGGATAATGCCTGGATTTCCGGTGTCGGATTGGTTGAATTGATCGATCAGCCGTCCAAATTCTTGTGCCATTTTGGCATAGCCGGCCGGATCGGGGTGAATACCATCGATCCTGACGTCTGTGGTGGTCAGCACGGTGTTGGCTATGGTGATTTTGCTGGTGATGAACCCCGGCGGGCTGTTGAAAAACATGCGATCGATTTCTGCATTGTAGTCGGTGGTAAATGCGATTGCATCCAGGCGCGGGGGAATTTTGCTGACGATGATGCGCTGCAGAAAGGTGCCGCGCGGGCCATTGGCATACTCGCACAGGTATTTAATCAATTGTCCGAGCAGACCGGCTGCAGTGTCGTTAAACGATGTGCCGCCATCCGAAGAATAGGGGCCGGTGGGCAGCCCTTGGTCGTTGGTGCCAAGATGCAGAATAACCACATTGGGCTGATAGAGATTCATGATATCAGGCGAGAGATATTTTTCCCCAGCTGTCAACAGATCCCTGATATGCGCTCCCCGTTGAAAAAATCCTTGATAGGGCGCCTCGCCGTCGGGACCGACAAAAGCAAAATTAATCCCTTTGTTCTGCAAATATTGATAGAGATTATCCCGATAGCCGATTTCCGGTGTATCGCCGACCCCTTGTGTGATCGAATCGCCGATCGGCATAATCCGCCATACTTGCGCTGCAGCCGGTGTTAAATGGGCTAGACAAAAGATGAGAAGATACCCCGTCGTCTGATAAAGTCTTTTAAACAATTGCGTTCCTCCCGCTAGAAACTTGCTGGCTGGATTGCGGTTTACCATTTTTATCCGCACTTAAAAAGCAAAAAGTGTACCTCGGTTGCGGATGTAATCGCGGCGCATAATGAGACGTAAATGTATTGATAATATTATAATTAAGAAAAAGGTCTCTGTGGCGACCAGGGAACGGCCTGCAAAAAAGGCGGCAGGGCTGTTTCATGTCGAAACAATCCGCACCAGCAGCATACAATTTGACGCCATTCTTTGGTTTTGCAGGAAAATTTTGTTGAGCACGGATGATCGATTGTTTTGGCAAAAGGAGATCGGAATATTGCCATTGGCCGGCAACAGCGGATTCCCGGCGGGATAGATGAAAAACGACTGCCACAAGTCGGGCGACAAATCTGGTGATGTTGGAGAGAGCAAAATCCGTGCGATTAAAATGTGTAGGCCAGTCTGAGGATAAAACTGGAACCGCTAAAATCATCGGTGGCGGCAATAACCTCATCGAATTTGACGTAGAGATAGAGGTATTCGACTGCAATGCTCAGATGCGGGAGGAGGAGGGCATCGATACCGGTGCCGACATCGATGCCGTTGGTGCTGACGTTGCTGGCAGCGGCTTTGTTGTTTTCCTCGCAGCGGCTATAGACCTTGGTGCCGCCGAAGATGACATAGGGACTGATCGGCGAGGTGCTGATGATTTGTTGTTTGACTTCCAAAGCAAAATGGTGCAAAGTGATTTGATCGTCCAGCCCTTGTCGCTGCGGATCGCTGAGCGACCATCGAAAAGCCTGCAGACGCAAGGCGATACCGTTCCAGGAAGGCGATACGATAAAGAGTCCCGGCGCATAGTCAGATCCCGCAACAGGCTTCAGCAGTGCACCTGTGTTCGTCTCCAACGAGGTCGGGTTCCACAAGAGAACCTGGATACCTATCGCCCCACGGTTGAAAGTTTGCTCGTCAGCTGATCTGCCAGCCACTGCCCCCATCAGCAGCATTGCAGTGAGTAGGGTTAAGCGCAATTTTTTCCTCAAGGGTTGATTCTCATCCGCGTTCGGTGCAAAGCACCGGATCTTTAAGCAAAGCCATTGGATCGGGATCATCCAAGGGTGGATCCCGGGTTCGATGCGAAGCATCGAAACCTACAGAAAATCAATCTGATAGCAATACACAGGGGGTTAAAACTGCCATTTGTGCAACCGCATAAGGAATAAGCGATTGAATGATTTTTGATTCGGTTGACACTGAATCTGGATTTCAAACAGAGAGCAGTTTTAGATTGTTATTTATCGTGTTACGGATTAAGCTTCTTCCTGAGGCGGCTCCTGTACTTGCGGCTGAAAACCAATCTGTTTCTCCGCTTTGTTCTGATCCAGGGTGATCTTGATTTCACCGAATTGACTTTCGTACTTGCTGATGTTGTCGGTCAGGGCCTTGAGCAGCGATTTTGCGTGTTGCGGGGTCATGATGATACGGGCATAGATTCGTGTTTTGGGCACGCCTGGCAGTACCCGGGTAAAGTCAAAGATGAATTCCGCACCAGAGTGGGTGATCAATGCCAGATTCGAATAAATCCCTTCGGCTTCTTTTTCACCTAACTGGATGTTGATTTGCTGCGGATTCTGCAGGGTATTGCTCATCGGAAAATCTCCTTTTCAAGATCAAACGCCGTTATCCAGCGCTCTGTTTGCAGACGGCGACAATCGAAGCTGTTTACGAAAAAATCAGCAAAAAGATACATTCCGTGGTGCCCTGACGGGGGATTCCATTGATAAAATATCGAACTTTCGTTTAATTACCAACTAAAATTTTCAGCAACACACTGGCGTTTTTAAGGTTAGGGTCTATCCGGATGAATGCGGTGCTGACCCTGAATGCCAATCCTTTTAGAGAATATGGATTTATCCATTGCATACTTTTCTCAATTGTATTACATTAAACTCCCTGGATTGCGCGGATACGACCTCTTCATCCAGATCGATGTCAAAGGTCGTTCGGGCCTGGATCCACCTCTGCACAGACCACACACATCACTGCCGAACGGCAAAAAGGAACAAGGCGGTTAAATGGCGGACAAAGAACGATTGTTTTTAATCGATGGCTCAGCCCTGGCATACCGCGCTTTCTATGCATTCGTGCGAAATCCTCTGGTCAATTCGCGTGGCGAGAATATTTCAGCAGTTTTTGGTTTTAGCAAAACGGTGTTGAAGATCATCGATGAGCAAAAACCAGACTATCTGGCAGTGGTCTTTGATACGCCGGAACCGACCTTTCGCCATCAGATCTATAAAGAGTACAAAGCCCAACGGGCGCAAATGCCCGCTGAAATGGTTGAGCAACTGCCGCGGATCCATGAGCTGTGCCGCGTTCTGCAAATTCCTCTGCTCACCTTGTCCGGCTATGAGGCCGATGACTTAATCGGCACCCTGGTCCGGATGGCAGAGGCGGAAAATCTCTTTACTGTTGTGGTTTCAGGCGACAAAGATCTGCTGCAGTTGGTCTCGCCGTCGACTGTGGTTCTCAATCCCCGCCGTTCAGGCGAAGAGCCCGAATGGCTGGATGATAAAGCGGTGCAGGAAAAACTGGGGCTCAAGCCGCAACAGGTTGTCGATTATTTGGCATTGATGGGTGATTCTTCTGACAATATTCCAGGTGTTGCCGGTGTCGGGCCCAAGGGAGCCAGCACTTTGCTGCAAAAGTATGGGACATTGGAAGAGATCTTTCGCCATCTCGATGAGATCGGCAACAAACGGTTGCAATCCAGTTTAGCCGGCCAGCTTGAATCCGCTCGTTTTTCCCGCACGTTGGCGCAGATCAAGTGCGACCTGGAGCTGCAATGGCGGCCGTCGCAACTGCGTCTCAGAGAGCCGGATCCGGAAGAGGCCGCAGCTTTTTTTCAAAAACTGGAGATCCAATCGCTCGTCGATCGGTTTTCCATCGGACAAACAGAACAGCAGCGCAATTATCTCTGCCTGCAAACACTGGCGCAGGTCAGCCAATTGGCAGAGGATCTCAAGGCCGCAGGTGAATTTGCCTTTGACACCGAGACCACCGATCTGGCGCCCATGAGTGCGGATCTGGTCGGCTTGTCATTCGCCTATCAGGAAGGGCAGGCGTACTATATCCCCTTGCGCGGTCCAAACGACTTGACCGCCGGGTTTCATCCTCTCGACCAGCGGCAGGTGCTGGATCTGTTGCGGCCGATTCTGCAGGACCGCACGATCGGCAAGATGGGCCACAACGCCAAATACGATATGCTTGTCTTGAGCCAACACGGGGTAGGGGTCGAAGGTCTGGTTTCTGATACCATGGTGGCCAGCTATTTGATCAACCCCTCGGCCAGGCAACACAATCTCGATGCCGTCACTCTATCCGAGCTGAATATCAAAAAAATCCCCATCACTTCTCTGATCGGCAGCGGGAAAAAACAGCTGCGCATGGATGAGGTGGCTATCGAACGGATTTGCGAATATGCATGCGAAGATGCGGATATGACCTGGCGGTTATCGCGTTTGTTTCGGCAAAGACTGCAAGATCTTCAGCTGATGGACCTTTTTGCTCAGGTCGAGATTCCCCTGACCGCGGTGCTCATGCAGATGGAAAAAAACGGCGTGGTGATCGATACCCCTTTTCTGCAGCAGATGTCGCGCGAACTGGCAAAAGAACTGCAAAAATTGGAAGCCGAGATCTATGAATTGGCCGGCGAATCCTTTAACATCAACTCGCCAAAGCAACTCGGCGCCATTCTGTTTGAAAAACTGCGTTTGCCTTCCATGCGCAAGACCAAAACCGGTTATTCAACCGATGTTACGGTTTTGGAAAAGCTCGCCAACCACCATTTGTTGCCGCAGACCATTTTGCAGTATCGGCAGTTGGCCAAATTGCAGTCAACCTATGTGGAAACATTGCCGAGTTTGGTCAACCACAAAACCGGGCGGGTTCATACCTCTTTCAATCAGACCGTCGCCGCAACCGGCCGCCTATCATCCAGTGAGCCGAATCTGCAAAATATACCAATCCGCACAGATATCGGACGGCGAATTCGGCGGGCATTCATCCCGCGCAGCAAAGAAAACATCATCGTCGACGCCGACTATTCGCAGATTGAATTGCGGATCATGGCCCATCTGTCTCATGATAAGATGCTGTGCGATTCGTTTGCCAAGGATGAAGACGTGCATGCTCGGACGGCGGCATTGGTCTTTGGCGTAACCAACGATCAGGTCACTGCCGATCAGCGGCGCAAGGCCAAGGAAGTGAATTTCGGAATCATGTACGGTATGGGAATCTATGGTTTGGCACAACGGCTGAATATTTCGAGCGAAGAAGCGGACGATTTTATCAAGAGCTATTTCGCTGTCTATCCCGGGGTGCAGAAATATATGGTCGATATTGTCGATAAAACACGACGGCTCGGCTATGTGACAACTTTGCTGGATCGTCGGCGATATATTCCGGAAATCAGCAGCGAAAACCGTCAGATTCGCGAATTTGCCGAGCGCACCGCGATCAACACCCCGATTCAGGGGAGCGCTGCGGATCTGATCAAGTTGGCGATGATCCGCATCCAGGAACGGCTGCAAAAAGCCAAGATGCGTTCCTGCATGATTTTGCAGGTGCACGATGAGCTGGTTTTTGATGTCTTTCAACCAGAACGTGAAGAGCTGAAGGAGATGATCCGCCGCGAAATGGAACAGGCGATCGCTCTGTCGGTACCGATAAAAGTGGAGATAGGGGAGGGGCCGAGTTGGTTTGATGCTCATTGACCTGCCGGTGTTGCCTCGATTGGTCGACGGGTGCGGCTGATTCGGCGTTGGGTCAGCGCAGAAATTTGCGCGCCGATGAACAAAGGTGTTTTCTATGGCTCAGGTGTTTGAATTGCAGATTACCAGCGATCCCCGGTTGTTGCGCACGGTGCGACTGACGGTTGAACAGATCTGCCAAATCGCCGGTTTTCCCAGACTCGAAGCCAGCAAAATCGTTTTGGCGGTGGATGAAGCCTGCTCGAACGTGATCCGCCATGCATATAAAAACAGGGAAGATCAGCCCATTCTCATCACTTTTCGCATTTTTTCCACCAAGCTGAAAATCGATTTGGTCGATTTTGGTGAACATTCAAACATCCGCCTGATCAAACCGCGCCCCTTACACGAATTGCGACCAGGAGGTCTGGGTGTTCATCTGATCAGGAGCGTTATGGACAGAGTCGAGTATAAAAATCTTGAGCGAATCGGTAATCGCCTGGTGATGGAAAAGAAACTGCCAAAGAGGTCATGAATTGAATCTCGAAATCCAAACTGTGAAATTGGACAGGATCACGTTGGTCGAGGTCGCCGGTGAAGTCGATCTCTATTCTTCCCCACAACTGCGCAATATTTTGGTCGACTTGGCCGAAAAAAAAACAACCCCCTTGTTGGTGGATTTACAAGCGGTGCGCTATATGGACAGCTCCGGCGTCGCCACTCTCATCGAAGGATTGAAGCAGAGTCAACGGTTTAACGGCCGCTTTCTGTTGAGCGGGATATCTGATGAGGTCAAACAGGTATTCGAATTGACCCGTCTGTTCAAAGTATTTGAAATTTACGATTCGAAAGCAGCGGCAATGGAGAATTTATCCGCTTGAACTCCGGGATAAAAACATTCGGTGCCGTCGGCCGCAGTGCAGGCGAGTTCTTTGCCCAGGTCGCCAGGGTTGCTGACCTTGCCCGTCAGACTTTGTACTGGAGCACCGTGGGGGCGTTTCGCTATGAACGCATCCGATGGAACGAGACTTTTACCCAGATGGTCCGCATCGGCGTCAATTCATTGCCGATTGTGGGAATGATATCTTTTTTTGTCGGCTTGATCATTGCCATGCAGTCCGCTTACCAATTGGAGCGCTTCGGGGCTGTGGTCTATGTCGCTGATCTGGTGGGTGTATCCATAACCCGTGAGCTCGGCCCTCTGATCACCGCAATCATCATCACCGGCCGCAGCGGTTCGGCAATCGCCGCTGAACTCGGGACCATGAAAGTATCGGAAGAGATCGATGCTCTGCAGACCATGGCCATCAACCCGGTTTCATTTCTGGTTGTGCCGCGAACTCTGGCCATGCTGATCATGTTGCCCTGCCTGACCATCATGGCTGATTTTCTCGGACTTCTCGGCGGTTTTGTCCTTGGAGTGGTGCAACTGCAAATCCCTTATTCTGCCTATTTTTCCCATACCGCCGACGCCATCCTGTTCAAAGATTTTTTCACCGGCTTGAGCAAGAGTGTTTTGTTTGCATTTATTATTGCTCTGATCGGCGCCTATCAGGGGCTCCATGTCCGCGGCGGCGCCGAAGGTGTTGGCAAGTCCACTACCGACTCGGTGGTGACTTCGATATTTTTGGTCATTTTGAGCGATGTGCTCTTTACCGCCCTGTTTTTCTCGACTTTTTAACTCACAAAACCGAATGCCGATTTGCCGGACGATCGTTGCCTGATGGCAATCAAAACCAAAGCGAACAGCACAGTGACTGTGGATCCGATTATCAAAATTCGCAACCTCAACACCTCCTACGGCAAACACCAGGTGTTGCAGGGAATCGACCTGGATATCTACCCGGAGGAAACCTTTGTCATACTCGGCCGCTCAGGCTGCGGCAAGAGCACTCTGTTGCGCCACTTGATGGGCCTGGAAAAACCAACCAGCGGCACCATCTCTATTAAAAACATGGACCTCTTGCACACCAATCAGCCGGGGCGGGCGGAGCTGATGAAAAAAATGGGCGTCCTCTTTCAAAGCGGCGCTTTGTTCAATTCCATGACAGTCGGCGAAAATGTGGCTCTGCCTTTGCGTGAACACACGCCGCTGGATCCCGCGACCATCCAGATCATGACCCGCATGAAACTGGAATTGGTGGGGCTTTCCGGATTTTTCGACCATTTGCCGGCCCAGTTGTCCGGCGGCATGCGCAAACGCGCCGCCCTGGCCAGAGCATTGGCCATGGATCCGGAAATTTTGCTCTGCGACGAGCCTTCCGCCGGTCTGGATCCAATAGTCGCCGTCGGCATCGATCATCTTATTCTTAAACTCAAAGCCGCCTTCAAGATGTGCATCATCGTGGTCACGCACGAACTTGCCTCGGTTTTTCTTATCGCTGATCGGATCGCCTTGCTGGATGGCGGCGTTTTTCGCTTCATCGGCACCCGCGAAGAATTTACCAACAGTCAAGACCCCCGGGTCAGACAATTCCTCGAGCGTCGGCCGGATGATGAAAAAATCGATCCTGATTCCTATGTCAATTTGTTGTTGGAAAACCAATAGATTCATGATACCAATCGCGCATCCGAATCTCGGTGGAGGAATATGGAATATCGAGAGAGCGAAATCAAAGCAGGTCTCTTTATTTTCATCAGCTTGTTGCTGTTGCTGGCCTTTTTGTTTGTAATCAGCGGTGCCGGTTCCTGGGGGCAAAAGGCAACCTATCGGGTTCGTTTCCCATCTGTCAGCGGTGTGGAACAAGGTTCACTGGTGCGTTTTGCCGGATTGCAGGTCGGCCGCGTCAAAAATATGGCGATTCCAGCTGATGACGATTTTTGCGTCGAACTGCTGCTCGAGGTGGAACAAAACACCCCCATTCGCAACAACAGCCAGGCCAAATTGACCACCATCGGCATCATGGGTGCCTATTATGTGGAAATCTCCCAGGGGACACCCGATTCGCCGCGCTTGGCACCGGGTTCGCTGATTCCGACAAAGACCGTCTCCACCATCGCTCAACTTTCAGAACCCGGCGGCGAAGCGTTGTCGGAATTCAAGGAAATGGTTATCCGCCTCAACCTCCTGCTCAGCCAGGAAAATCGGGACAATTTCGCCTCTCTGCTGCAAAATCTCAACGATATTACCGCTGCCAATGCAGAACAGACCAGTCGGGTGATGGGCAATCTCGATCGAGCCACCGCGCAACTGGATGAGACCCTGCAATTGATCAACCAGATCCTCGCGCGCAACGATACCACGTTGCACACCAGTTTAACCCATATGGATCAAATGCTGGTCAAGACGGTTGCGGCAGTCGAACAGATCAATCGCCTGACCCTGACCGTCGATACAACAATCGGACAAAATCAGGAAGAGTTGCAGCGACTGACGGAAAATCTGGGTCAATTGGCTGAAAATCTCAACCATTTCAGCCAACAGATCAAACAAGAACCCTGGAGTTTGGTTCGCAAAAACTACGTCCCGGAACGCAAGCTGCCTGAATAGCGGGAACTCATGGTTTTGCTGTTTACCGGGTGCCAGCTGATCGGCAATCGCCCTTGTCGGGATGTCGCGAGCGATTTGGCAAAAAACAGCTGCATTGATCGTTTGTTTTGGGAATATTTGCTTTATGTGGTGTCCCCTGGCGGGACGCCGCTGACACCGGATCTAGATTATTTTGCACTGTGAGGATGGGTAGCGAATATGAGAATTTGCCAAGCGATTGCACTTTTCTTCTTTTTGGGCCTGGCTTGCAGTCAGGCTCCGACGACTCGATATTACACCCTGAATCCAACCTGTCCGGAAGAGCTCGGCACGGGCGGACAGGTTGTTCTCTATATACAGCCGTTTCGCGCGGTTTCTCCCTATGAGCAAGATCGCTTTATCTACCGGATTTCGCCTTATGAGATCAAGTTCGACACCTATCGCCGATGGGTTGCCTCGCCGGCGCAAATTCTGGAGGAAGCGGCGGTGCGTTTTTTTCGCGCGCAGGATTTGTTTGCAAGAGTGGTCACGGTTATGCCCGCCGCGCCACATGTGCGCATGAGCGTTCTGGTGGAAGGATTTGAAGAGATTGCGATAGGAGACAAGCATGCGGCGCAGATCAAACTGTGGCTGGAGTTGACCGATTCCAGCGGCCGGATTTTGCTGCAGCGCCAATTTTTGCGTCAGCAACCTATCGCACAAAACAGTGTCCAGGCCATTCTCGATGCGCTCAATCAGAGTGCGACGAATCTTTATCAAGATCTTTATCAAGAGATGCAGACTGCCATTCCTTGATCTCGTTTTCATGTCTGCAGAGGATAGCTGTCGGCGGTCATCTGCAGACTGCGCTGTTGAAGAGAGCCGGCAAGGGAGCAAATCACCGCTCAAGGGCTAAAGGCGATGGTGTCGGCCAGTCGCCTCATCCTGCATAGACAGAGCTTGGACAGAAAAAAACAGAAAAACACTTGACATTTTCTCGCCAAGTTTGTATACTTTAGCTGAAATTGGAAGCGCTTCCGAAGGAAGTGTTTTTTTTTCAGTTCATGGAAGGGCTTCCATGAACAAAGTTGATGGGGATGGCACATGCCTGCCATTTCCTGCAGATCGTAACATTAGGGCGGGGGCTGCTTTGGCAGTTACCATCTATGATGTTGCACTCAAAGCCGGCGTCGGAATAGGGACCGTCTCCAGAGCCATCAACAACCATCCCAATGTCCACCCGGAAACCAAAGCGCGAATCCTGCGAATCGCTCAGGAACTCAACTATCTTCCCCACGCCTTGGCACAAAGCCTGGCCCGCAAAAAGACGCAATCCGTCGGCTGTATCGTACCGTTCTTAACCAGCTATTTCACCTCCGAACTTCTCAAACACATCCAACGCGCATTGACCGAACTCAATTATGATTTGATTCTCTTCAGCCTGGACTGCATGGAACGTCTCAGCAAAATGGTGGACCGCGTTCTAAGCGAGCGCCGAGTTGATGGCATTCTGTCGATCTCCGTCGGTTTGACCCAGAAGCATATCGATCGGCTTGTCCATCAGGGCCTGCCTGTGGTCATGGTCGACGGCTTGTCGCAAAAAGTCGATTATGTCTCGGTCGACAATCTGCGCGGTGCCCAACAGGCAACGGAACACCTGATCCGTCTGGGCCATCACCGCATCGGGCTGATCAATGGCAGTTTGCAGAGTTCCCCGGCCCGTCTGCGGCAACAGGGTTTTGTCAAAGCTCTGAACGAAAGCGGAAGGCCGGTCGACCCGACTCTCTGGGTGGCCGACAAATCCAACCGCCGTGAAAACGGTTTCACTGAAGAGACGGGCTATGCCGCTATGCTGCGGCTGCTCAATCTGGGCAAAAATCGGCCGACGGCTCTCTTCGCCGCCGATGATGTGTTGGCGCTCGGCGCCATGCATGCGGCTCAGGAAAAAGGTGTGCGCATTCCTGATGATCTGGCCATGGTCGGTTTCGACGATATCGAATTCGCCAAATTCCTCGGTTTGACCACCATGCGTCAACCAGCGGTCGAAATGGCCAACCGTGCCGTCAAGCATCTGGTCGACCGCATGCAGGTCACTCCATCGGCCAGGATCGCCCTCGAATTGATGCCTGAACTGATTGTAAGGGAAAGCTGCGGCTGCCGCCGTCATTTTTGTCTCGCTGAACAACTCAGCTGATGGTGGCCGGGTTTCAGTGCCGCAGGGAAAAATCGCTCTCAATAAAAAACAGGGGCCGGATTTGGCTGTAACCATCTATGATGTTGCCAGAGCAGCGGGTGTGGGAATCGGTACGGTCTCCCGCGCAATGAACAACGCCAACCATATCCATCCGGATACGCGAAAGCGAATCATGGAAATCGCCAGCCAACTCAATTATCAACCCAATGGTGTTGCCCAGCGGCTCGCCCGACGCAAGACCTTCACCATTGCCAGCGTGGTTCCCTTCTTCTTCAACTATTTCTATCTCGACCTGCTTAAATACATTCAGAACGAGCTCGGTCATTGCCACTACGACCTCTTTGTCTACAGCATCGATCGATTCGACAACATGAATCAGGTTTTTGACCGGGTGTTGGCTGAGCGGAAAACCGATGGCATTTTGATCCTGTCGCTTGAGCTGGGGGCAGACTATGCAGAAAAATTCCGCCACGCCAAGGTGCCGGTGGTGTTGGTGGACGCCACCCATGCGCAGCTCGATTCGATTGTGATCGCCAATCGCAAAGGTGCCCTGGTCGCCACCGAACATCTCATTCACCTCGGTCACCGCCGCATCGGAATGATCAACGGCGATCTCAACAGCTTTCCGGCGCGTTCCCGTTTGCAGGGATTTCATGAAGCCATGCAACACCATGGCCTTGAACTCGATCCGATCGTCATGCGCATGTGCGACGCACAAACCGGCGCACATGGATTTAACGAACAAGCCGGCTATCTGGCGATGCAGGAGTTGTTGGCTCTCAAATCGGCCTTGCCAACAGCGCTTTTTATCGCAGCGGATGTGCAGGCCGTTGGTGCAATGCGGGCGATTCACGAAGCGAGGCTTCGCATCCCCGATGATATCGCGATTGTTGGTTTTGATGATATTGATTTTTCAAAATATATCGGTCTGACAACCATGAAACAACCGCTGCAGGAAATGGCCCGCCTGGCGGTGCAACGGCTCCTGCTCTGCATGGAGTGTCGACCAGATGGCGATTTTCATCTTGAACTCAATCCCAAACTGGTGGTGCGCCAGACATGCGGCGCCAAAAAACAACCTGTTATCGTCTCGGTGTGAACCTCGTGACCGTAAAACCGGCTGAGGTTACCCACAAACTCAACAAGAGAACTGTATGGAGCTGATTATGAGAAAGCGGCAAGTGTTACTCCTCATCTGTGCAAGCGTTGTGCTTGGCCTGCTGCCTGCTCAGGCCGGCACAACCGGCAAGATTGCCGGAAAAGTGGTGGATAAAGCGACCAACGACCCGCTGCCCGGCGCCAATGTCATCGTGGAAAATACGACCATGGGAGCGGCAAGCGACCTCGACGGCAACTTTACGATTCTCAACGTATCCCCCGGCACCTATACCGTTCGGGCCAGAATGATCGGCTACACAGACATGCGCGTGCAGGGCGTGGTGGTACGGATCGATTTGACCAGCAGCATCGATTTCGCCTTGTCGGAAACGGTTCTGGAAATCGGCGAAGCGGTGACCGTGGTGGCCGAGCGGCCGATGATTATCAAAGATTTGACCGCCACCACCGCGGTGGTCGGCGCCGAAGATATGAAGGCTTTGCCAGTCGCGGAGGTCAACGATGCCGTCGAGCTGCAGGCTGGTCTGATCAAGGATGCCAATGGCGGCTTGCACGTGCGCGGCGGGCGCAGCGGCGAGCTCAGCTACTGGATCGACGGCATGCCGATAACCGACGTCTATGACGGCGGCGCTGTTGTCGATGTCAACAAGAATATGGTGCAAGAACTGCAGGTGGTCAGCGGCGCTTTCAACGCCGAATATGGACAGGCCATGTCCGGAATCGTCAATATCGCCACCAAGGATGGCAACAACGACTTTGGCGCTTCCGCGACTGTGTATTTCGGTGACCACCTCAGCAGCCATGATCATATCTTTACCCATATCGACGATATCAATCCGGCAGCGATCTACAACTTTGAAGGCAGCCTGCAAGGGCCGGTGATCAAGGACAAGTTTTTCTTTTATTTGAACGGCCGTTACATCAATTTCGATGGCTATCATTACGGTCAGCGGCAATACAATCCATGGGCGGTTACCACCAATGCTGCTGTACCACGCGAGCTGGTCGAGCAGGTGGCGCCGGAATATCTCGACCGCGGTCGCATGCTGGACGATGGACTTTTTGGCTTCGCCTATGTGCTCGGCACCAATTCGTACATCGATTCCATCATCGTAAGCCAAAACTTGCCGCAAAACACGACTTTCGAAGAAGCGATGGCGCGCTATATGGCGGCGCATGCTCCAGACGGCCGCGGCGATGGCAAATATTTGCCGATGAACTGGAACGACAAGATTTACGGCCAGGCCAAGCTGATTTACAAGTTCAATCCTGCGTTGAAATTTGCTTACAACATCATTTCCGACAATGTCGATTACCAGGATTATGACCGCAACTATTCGCTCAATCCGGATGGCAATCTGCTGCGTTTCCGCCGCGGCCTGACTCAGATTGGCCAGGTCACCCATCTGTTGAACGATCGCACTTTCTATCAGGTCGGCGTCTCCTATTTCAGCAAAAAATACAACCATTATTTAAACAAGGATCTGCGAAGCGGTCAGTTTGTCCATCCATTTCTGGATGTCCAGGAACCCTACAGCTTCAAGACCGCCGGCACCAACAATTCCTATTTTGAACGGCAGACCAACACCCTGTTGACCAAAGCCGACATCACCAGCCAGCTCAATCAATTGCACCAGGTCAAGGCCGGCCTTGAATTCCGGCAGCACAAAGTCTTTCAGGAAGACATCACGGTGCGGCCGGATTCTTTGCAGGTCAACATCGATCCTCTCTTCGACAGTCCATTCATTATCAATCCGACAGTCGAAGGAGCCTATTCACCTTACTACAGCACCTACACCTACAACCCGATGGAATTTTCCGTCTATTTGCAAGACAAGATGGAATTCGAGAACATGATCGTCAATGTCGGTGTGCGATACGATTACTTTAACTCCGACGGTGTGGTGCTTGCAGATCCGAATGATCCGGAGGTTCTCAACCCGCGCGAGTTGAGCAATATTTTCAAGGATTACGGATCGGACGGCAATCCGAACACTTTTGACGCCAACGGCAGCGAGGGGAACAATCTTCTGGACGACGGGGAAGCTCTGGTAACTCTGGCTGAACGAAAGGCTTATTGGTATAAGAAGGTGGGAGCCAAAACCAAGGTCAGTCCACGCATCGGCGTTTCATTCCCGATCACCGAAACCGGCGTGATCCATTTCAGTTATGGCCATTTCTTTCAGGTGCCGCGTTTCGAACGGCTTTATCAGAACCCTGATTTTGAAGTTGCAGCCGGCACCAATATCGCCATTATCGGCAATGCTGACCTCCAACCCGAACAAACCGTCAATGGTGAGATCGGTCTGCAGCAGCAGCTCGGAGACGATATTTCCGTCGGTGCAACCGGCTTTTTCCGCGATATTCGCAATTTGGCCGGTTCGCGTGCCGAGGTGCGGATCCTCAAGGACAACACCCGTTATATCCGTTTTATCAACAGCGATTTTGGATTTATCAAAGGTCTGACTCTTTCCTTCAACAAGCGTTTTTCCGGCGGGTTCTCCGCTTCGCTCGATTACACCCTGCAAGAAGCCAAGGGCACCAATTCAGATCCCGAACAGGCGCGCAATGCGCTGAACGGCGGTGCCCTGCCGGAAATCCAGTTGTCTTCCCTGAATTGGGATCAGAAACACACGGTAAATGGCAGTTTTTCCTATGCTGCCAAGAGTTGGGGTTTGAGCATGATCGGCCAGTGGGGGAGCGGGCTTCCCTATACACCGCGCAACTCGCAGGATATCACCTCGCTGTTGACCAACAGCCAGCGCAAAAAAGCTGCCTACAACATCGATCTGCGTGCCTATCGCGATTTTCGCTTTGGACGCGGCATGGTAACGGTTTTTACCCGGGTATTCAACCTTCTCGATACGCTGAATGAGGTCAACGTTTACGACGATTCAGGTCAGGCTTCTTTTACCATCGATCGATCGATTGCCGAGAGCCAGAATCCTCAGCAGTTGATCAATTCACTCGAACAATGGTTCACCAACGCCACGCATTATTCCGAACCGCGGCGAATCGAATTTGGCGTGACTTATAGTTTCTGAACCCAGGCAAAATAAATATCGGAGTTTTCAGATGAACAAAACTTTTCGATACCTGACGCTTTGCCTTGTCGCTGTGCTGGTCAGCGGTTTTGGCGCGGCGGTTGGACAAACCTCCAGCGGTGCCAATTTTCACCGGTATGCCATCATGCGCGGCAACCTGGTCAAAACTGTGTTCGGCAATTGGGGGGTGATCGGCCAGCCTGCGGAAAAAGGTTCCCGCGGCGCCTGGATCTACGACAACAACGGCTATGTCGGCGATGTCAGTCTGCTGGTCGGTGCTGAAGTGGAGAACAGCGGCAAGACCTTTCATTCGGTGGTGATCTGCCCGGTTGACCGCCCGACCTTGGAGCACGAGAACAGAAAAGGCAAATTCTGGGCTTTCGAACCGGTTTCCGGTTTTTTTAACCCCAACGCCGGCGGTCTGCCCCTTTACAGCGACCCGAAAAGCTGGCCCGACTTTTGGCCGGACAAACTCAACGACCCGCTCGATCCGGGGTGGCGGGGCTCCTGGAACGGTTTCTTCGGCAAAACCACTACCGCCGATGAAGAGTGTTATTTCGTTATGGATGACAACAACGACGAAGAGTTCAATTGGACGGCAAACAATGCTCTGGGAGTGGAGTTCAAACCGAACTCCAACAATCCCAGCCGCAACGGCCTGGGACTTGAAGTCAAGGTGCGCGGCATGCAGTGGGGTGATTTTCTCGCGCAGGACTGCATTTTCTGGCTGTACGAAATCACCAACACCAGCACCACCGATTACAGCAAGGTCACCTTTGGCATGCTCGTCGGCACGTATGTGGGTTGCACTTCCACCGAAGATTACGGCGAATACGATGATGACTATTCGTTCTTCGATGTCGAGCGCGATTTGACCTACACCGCTGACTTTGATGACAATGCCCGCCGCAATCCGCTGTGGACCGGGCCGGTGGGTGTGGTCGGTTATGCTTTTCTCGAGAGTCCCGGCAATCCGGTGGACGGCATCGACAACGACGGCGATGCCAACGAGTATTTCAATGTGGTGGCCACGGCACCGCTTTTCGTTGCGACAGATTTTGATCCTCAAGTCATTAATGTCGGTGACCACCTCGTTTTGATCGACCGCGACTACAACCGCACGGTGGTTGAGGTACCGGCAAACAATACGGTCTTTGAAACCCGGCGCACCCAGGATTCCATGGCGCAGATCGAAGTCATCCCCGGCGTCACCTCTCTGGCAGAGGGCAACATCATCCTCAGAGACGGCCGGGAAACCGTCAATCCCAACGCTTATGACGGGATCGATAACGACCTCGACGGCCTGATCGATGAAAACTATTATTTGCATTACCGCCAGGTGCGCAAGGACAGCAAGGGCAATATCCTGATCGACAAACTCCGGCCGGTGCGCTACAAAGATTATCTCAACGGCCTCGGCCTGGACGACCAGCTGGTCGATGAGGCTCGCGACGACGGCATCGATAACGACGGAGACTGGAATATCGAATTCGACGATGTCGGCGCCGATGGAGTTGCCAATACCAACGATGCGGGTGAAGGAGACGGGGTGCCCACTCGCGGAGAGCCGAATTTCGACCAGACCGATGTCGATGAGTCTGATCAGATCGGTTTGACCAGTTTTCAATACTTTACCCCGTCCAATGATTTTAAATTCAGCGATGACGAAGATCTCTGGCAACGTCTTTCGCCGGGCTTCTTTGAAGTGCCAACATCGATCGTCAACAACAAACCGCAGCGCGGTGAAGACGGCGATTTTATCTATGGATCGGGTTACTTTCCCCTGCGCGCCGGCGAAACCCAGCGCTTCTCTTTGGCCCTGGTCTATGGTGACGGCGGTGGCCCACAAGTGGATATCGTCGATCTGCTGAAAAACCGCGAAACCGTCCAGAACATCTACAACAACGATTATCGGTTCCCGCCGGCACCAAATCTGCCGACCGTCTGGGCTGAAGCGGGCGACGGCAAAGTGACCCTCTATTGGGACCGCAAAGCCGAATATTCATACGATCCGGTGCTGAAAGAATACGATTTCGAAGGCTACAAGATCTACAAAGCCACCGATCACAATTTCAACGATGTTTTCGGGGTTACTGATGCGGACGGCAATGTCATCGCCTATAAACCGCTTGCCCAATTCGACCTGAAAAATGAAATCTCGGGGTACTTTGTTCCAAGCCGGGATCTCATGCAGACCGTCAGCGGCGCTTCCTTCTACCTGGGCAACAACAGCGGCTTGATGCACAGCTTTGTCGATGAAGATGTCGAGAACGGCCGCCGCTACTACTATGCCGTGGTTGCTTATGACCGCGGTTCCGAATTCAATGAAATTATGCCCAAAGAAACCAGCAAACGCATCACCATCGATACGGACGGCAAGATCACCACATTTAGAAATACGGTGATGGTCATTCCCAACGCGGAAGTCGCTGGTTATGTGCCGCCTGAAGGCAGTGTTCAGTTGACCGCTGAGCAGGTGGTTGGAACGGGGTCGCTCTATTATAAAGTCATCGATGAATCCATCCAGACCTCGCATACGTACGAAGTCGAGTTCCATGACACCTCAAACGATGGCAATGACAACAACGACAATGACTTGATCGACGATCAGGATCCGGCGGAATATTTTGTGCCGGTGACCACTTCCTACTCGATTCGCGATTTGGATCCGATAAACGAAAATTTCATCGCTCAGGATACCTTTTATGTCGCCCTTGGGAACCCGCATCTGATCGCCGAAACCGTACAAGTCTACGACCATACCGGCAACCTGATCGCACCGGAACGCTATCGGCTCGACCCCACCTATGGCAAAATACGCGGGCACAACCACGCCGACTTTCTCTATGGGGCCACCTATAGCATTCGCTACAATTATTATCCGGTCTTTCGCAGTCCTTACATCGCCGGCACTCCCTATGCCGGGGAAAGCAAAGACTCGGATAATTTTGACGGGGTGCAGTTGGTGTTCAACAACAACTGGCGAATCGAAGTCGATCGGCTGGCCAGTCGCTGGTCAAATCCCAACAAAGCCCTGTCGTTTACCATGAACATCATCGACACGCAGTTCGGCTCGCAAAAGTTAATCGGTTTGCGCCATCCGAGCGATTATCGCATCGAGTTCTATGATGAGATCGTCGATACGTCGATGAGCATTCCGGCGATGTATGTTTTTGGCCTGCCGGTGAATTTTAGAATATTCAACATCACTGACCAGCGTTATATCGAGTTTGTCTACAACGACTTTGATTTCAACCAAAAACTGTCCAAAAACGACGAATTGATTTTCAGCGAACCCGGCCGGCAAGGGCAAGATCTCTATACCTGGGATCTGCTGTTTACCCTGACCAAAGATACCGTTTATACCTATGGAAGAAGCGATACCTTGACCCTTGTGCTCACAAAACCTTTCCGGCGCGGCGACACTTTCCGTTTCACCACACAAACCGCCGTTGTGGATCCACAGCTGGCCAAGGCCGAACTGGAAAAGATCAAAGTGGTGCCGAATCCCTACATCTCGGCCACTTCGCACGAAACACCCCTGCCGCCGGCAATCAATGTCGGCCGCGGCGATCGCAAAATCGATTTCATCCACGTGCCCAGTGGTGCGCAGATCCACATTTTTACGATTCGCGGGGAACACGTGATCACTCTGGAACACACTGCCGATCTGTTCGACGGCACGGTTTCCTGGAATCTCAAGAGCAAAGAAAATCTGGACATCGCCGCCGGAGTCTATCTCTATGTGGTGCAATCCTCGGTCGGCGAAAAAACGGGCAAGATCGCGATTATCAAATAACCGAGTTGTCCGGTCGTCAGCCCCGACAACTCGCACCGGCTCACTGCGATCTGGCCATTGCCGGATCAGAGAGTATGCATGAAGCGAATCATCCAAAATAACCGAATGATTGAAATGATGGGTAGCGATGTTTCCCTGTGGGAAACCCGCTGATCAAACAATTATAAATTGGAGTTGGCAATGTTGAGACCTTATCGATTTCTGCGCGTGCTGATTCCCCTTGTGTTGGTTGGCTCGATTTTTACGGGTCAAGCTTGGGCGCAAAACAAGGTTGGAACCACGGCTGGTACTTTTCTCGGGATCAGCATAGGTCCGCGCGCGACAGCCATGGGCGGTGCATTTGCCGCTGTTGGCAGCGATCCAACGGCATTGTATTACAATCCTGGAGCGGTCGCACAAGGCGAAATGTCGCAATTGAGCGTCGTGCACACCAATTGGCTTCTCGATACCCATTTTAACTGGGTGGGCTTTGTCTTTAAACTGGACAATGCCAATGCCATCGGCTTGTCCTACACCCAGCTCAATTACGGCGAAGAGGAGATCACCACCGTGCTCAAACCCGAAGGCACCGGTGAACGCTGGTCGGCCAACGATCTGGCTGTTGGCCTGAGCTATGGCCGCAGCCTCACCGATCGTTTTAGCCTCGGCGGCACGGTCAAGTTTATTCAACAGAAAATCTATAACGAGTCGGCTTCTGCGGTGTCTGTCGATGTCGGTTTGTTGTTCATCACCGGTTTCAACAACATGCGTCTGGGCATGAGCATCGCCAACTTCGGCACGGACATGCGATTCGAGGGCCGTGATCTGATCCAGCGGGTTGATCTCGACCCTGAAAGTCTTGGCAACAATGACAAGATTGTCGGTTTTCTCAAAACTGATCATTGGCCGCTGCCGCTTTTCTTCCGCGTCGGCGTCGCCATGGATGTGGTCAAAATGCCGTTCGCCGTCATGACCGTGGCGGTCGATGCCTTGCGGCCGAGCGATAACGATGAAATCGTGAACGTCGGCACCGAGATTGTTCTGCAAAATGCGCTTTTCCTGCGCGCCGGCTACAAATCTCTTTTTCGCGAAAACAGCGAAGAAGGCTTGACCTTCGGCGCTGGTGTGCAGTTTTTGCAGCCCGGCGGCCCGCGCTGGTCTTTCGATTATGCCTATGCCGATTTCGGCATGATGGATTATGTTCAAATGTTCTCATTGGGAATCGCTTTTTAATTCGCATAACAGGAATGAAAGGAGGTGATCTGTACCTCTCCGGTTCGCCCGGAAGAGAAAAAGTCTATTGCTCAAGTATGCAGTGAACATGTATTCCGACCTAAACAAGTGGAGGAAAAAAATGAAAAAGTTGTCTTGCTTTATAGCACTCTTTATCTTGCTCGCCGGTTTTACTGTGGAAGTCTCGGCGGTGCAAGTCACTTTTCGCGCGAACACGGCGACGGTACCTGACACGCTTGGTGCGGCGTCACTGGTACAGCTTCGTGGTGCCGGCGGCCAATTGACCTGGGGCGGCGATTCGCCCTATTTTCTGACGAACGTTGGCGGCGATTACTGGGAAGGGACATTTGAGTTCGATCCAGGGACCGAGCTGCAGTACAAGTTTTACACGAACTCGATGCACGACACGGTGTATTCGGGAGCAGAGTGGGAGCACCAGGGCTGGGAAGCGGACGTATCGACGGGCAACCGGTTGTTGACGGTAGGTTCGACGGATGAGGTGCTGGACCTGCAGTTTGTCAACGGCTGGAAAGGCGGCGCGGGACAGTACGAGACGCCGTACACGAGCGTTGCGGAGACGTTTGTGGTTTGGATCCGAGTGAACATGCAGGGCTATGAGGATTTGAGCCCTGATGCAGACATCGTGGGTTTGCGCGGTTCGAACATGTCGGACTGGGGTCAGACGGGCGAGCTGTCGTGGGGCGAGACGTATCCGTTGACCCGCGAGCAGAACCATCCGAACAATGATAGCCAGCAATATCCGGGCGGAAATTTTTACAGTGGTGCGGTTCATGTTCCGATGCAGTATGCGACGTCTGGTTTGTCGTTCAAGGTGGTGGTTCACAATGCGGGATCGCCGATGAACGATGACTGGGGGAATTTGAAGTACAATTCGCAGCGCCAGGATGAGATTGCGACGTCTGGAGTTGACACGACGAACTACTGGTTCTGGTTTGACAATTTGAAGCCGATGCAGGTTGAGCATACGGATGAAGTGGTGGTGGAATATATCGTGAACATGTCGCAGGCGATCACGAACAAGGGATTTGCGTTTGGAGATACGGTGATCGTTCGTACGGGATATTACGGTACGGCGATGGCGACGAGCGAGAAGATGTTGACGCGTATGGGGTTTGCGAGCACCTATACGGCGACAGACACGGTATTGACGACGATCGGCGGTCCGTTGTACTATCAGTATTATCGGATCAAGAACGGCGTGGAGTATCGCGAGATCTATTACAATTTTTATTATGAGGGTGAAACGCCTGGTGAAGCGGAGCGTCGGTTGGTGGAATCCGTAGGCGGCAATGCCATCACAGTTGAGGATGTATTGGCCAGCCAGTCAGAGATACACCGGATGCCGTTGTTCCGGAACACGGATTTGATGGCCCAGGACGTGTTGGTGACGCTGACGTGTGATGCTCGTCCGGCGATTTATCAGGTGATGGCGGGCAGCATGCTGGAAGACATCCAGTCGAATGTGGATGTGACGACACCGCAGGAGGTATTGGATTACGGAGTGGCGGTGAATGGTCCGGCGACAGGCGGCTGGGATTCCTGGGGTCAGACGTTGATGGCGAGCGCCGAGCACAAGATGTGGGACGATGGGACGCATGGTGACGGCGTTGCGAATGACAGCGTTTACACGATCCAGATTTTGTTCTCGCCGGACAGTTTGGACATCGTGGGCCAGGAGTTCAAGTTTGGCATTGGCGGCGGTGACAATGAGGGCGGCTACGGCAACAACCACATCGAGAACATAGACGATGCGCAGCCGACCTTTACGATCAACGCCCAGTTCGGCAGCATCGACCCGATTTTCTACAGCGCCTGGGATTTCGACACCAAGATGCCGACCGGTGTGAAACAAATCGCGGTTGAAGTGCCGACAACCTTTGCACTTGAACAAAACTATCCCAACCCATTCAACCCGGAAACCCGCATTTCCTTCAGCGTGGCGAATACAGCCGACGTTCGCCTGATAGTCTATGACATTCTGGGCAAGGAAGTGGTTTCCCTGGTGAGTGAGAGAATGCAACCCGGCTATTATCAGACGACCTGGGACGGCCGCGATCGAACTGGCCAGCTGGTCGGCAGCGGTCTTTATTTCTACAAACTGATCGCCGGTGATTTTGTAAAAACCTACAAGATGATGTTCATGAAATAACTCGATTGCCGGGGCGCTGCTAATCAGCGGCGCCCCGGTTTTTATTGCTGCTTGAACGATCGATCTGCTGTAAATGTTGACTACCTGTCAGATCAAATCGCGCCTGGAAGTATTGCCTTGGATTTTATCACAATTTATTTTTCTGCGCTATTGAAAGATCGACCGTCAGGTCGATACTGTTGCCCAATAAAAGTGTTGACCATTTTTCGCTATTCTTCAGCCTTGAATCCGGGAAGGAGTTGAACCGTGGCAGTCGTCGATTATGTCATTGTGTCCATCTATCTGTTGGCAATCGTTGTGATCGGTTTGCTCATGCAGCGACGCGCGCAAGAGGGGATCGATTCCTACTTTCTTGGCAACCGCTCATTGCCCTGGTGGGCTTTGGGTGCTTCCGGCATGGCTTCCAATCTGGATATCAGCGGCACAATGATCAATACCGCATTTATCTTTGCCCTCGGTGCCAGCGGGTTTTTTATCGAAATCCGCGGCGGCGTAACCCTGATCATGGCCTTTTTGATGATCTTTATGGGCAAGTGGAACCGCCGTGCAGAAGTCATGACTTTGGCAGAATGGATGCATCTGCGCTTTGGCAAAGAACGCGAGGGTGATATCGCCCGTTTGATCTCTGCGATCACTCAGATCATCATGACCATCGCCATGATCACCTATTTCGCCATCGGGGCAGGCAAATTTATCGGCGAATTTCTCGGCATTCCGGCGTGGCTCGGCCTTTCTTCAGAATTTTGGGCAGCGACCATCATGATTGTGCTGGCAATGATCTATACCGTTCTCAGCGGATTGTATGGAGTGGTCTGGACCGATGTGTTTCAGGGATTGCTGATCTTTGGCACCATTCTCTATATCTGCTGGTTGGCTGTATCGAGATTTGCTTTGCCGGAAGCATTCGCGGTTTCCATACCGATGAAGGACCACACCTTTCAACTCCTCGAAACCACTCGTCAAGCATGGACTTCCATAATCCCCAAATGGCATCTCGGATTGCCGGCCGACAGCGCTTATTCAATCTACAATCTCTTTGGCATCGCCATCATTTTCTATCTCTTCAAAACTGCTATCGAAGGCAGCGGCGGTACCGGCAATTATATGCTGCAACGCTTCATGGCCGCGCACAGCGACCGCGACACCGGCCTCCTTTCCATGCTGTGGATCTTTTTGCTCTCCTTTCGTTGGCCCTTCATCGCGGCGATTGCCATGATGGGAATTGCTTTGGGAACCGGCCAGCAAACAGTGCTGGATCCGGAAACGGTGTTGCCTGCGGTTATCAATGAACTGGTCCCCACCGGCATCAAAGGCTTGCTGATCGCCGGCCTCATGGCTGCTGCCATGTCGACTTTTGACTCAACCGTCAATGCCGGGGCTGCCTATTGGGTCAAGGATATCTATCAAACCTATATCAATCCCAAAGCCAGCACCAAGTCGCTGATGCGGCATAGCCGCTGGTCATCGATCATCATCGTCTTACTCGGTTTGATGTTTACTGTCTTTGTTCGCAACATCAACGACATTTGGGGATGGATCACCATGAGCATCGGCGCCGGCCTGATCATCCCAATGCTGGCCCGCTGGTACTGGTGGCGCCTGAATGGCTACGGCTTTGCCGCCGGCACAATATGCGGTATGATCGCAGCCGTTTTGCAGCGGCTCTTTTTCCCGATGATTCCCGAGTATTTCAGTTTCCTGTTCGCCGCCGGCAGTTCTTTGATCGGTATGGTGGTGGTTTCGTTGCTCACCCGCCCGACCGCGCCTGGCGTTCTTTTGGACTTTTATCGCCGCACCCGGCCATTTGGTCTGTGGAACCCGGTGCGGAACCGACTTTCACCGGTGCTGATGAAAGCGATCAATGCTGAAAACCGACGCGATATCATCGCCACGAGCTTTGCGGTCCCCTGGCAGATCGTGCTTTTCCTCTTTATGATGATGCTGGTCATGCAACGTTGGGATAACCTGGTAGGGCTTTTGATCGCTTTGGTGGCCTTATCGCTTGGCCTCTACTTTTTCTGGTTCCGCCATCTGTCTACTGAAGTTCATGTCAATGAAAAAGATATTCAATCTTGATAGATTCTGATTGAGAAAATGGTCTCTTCGACAGGGATATTGCTGAGCAGACAATTTGAAAGCCAGCGCTGTTTGAGCGATTGAATCAGAAACATGACGAAAAAACATCCATGAAAATGATATTAAATCGAGATTCTGGCGGTGCGGATCTGCACAATCTGGGGAGTGAAATTACATCCTGGATGGTCAATCCTGGCCGTGCCAATCGCACGTTTTTTACTGTGGTGGGAATTCTCGTGACTCTTGCGATAGTGGCCTGGCCGATTTTGCGCGATTTTCTGCCCTTGCTGAAAATGATACCGGCAATCCTGCTCTATGGGCTCATTTTTTTCATCGCACCACTGGTCAGACGTTTCAACAATCAGGGCAAAAAACAGGAATGGACCCTTTTTAAAAATGGTTATCGGGTGCGTTACCTCTCTCGCCAGAACTCCGGCGAAAGCAAAACAGGGTATTGGAAAGAGTACAAAACCTGCACAGTCGAATCGTCTGGCATCAAATTGATTCCTGTTCAGCCTTTCGCTCGCACAACGCGGATGCCGGTTCCGGTCAATGTTATGGGCATCTACTCAATCGTGCGCGAGTGTATCAGTCTCGCCCAAACGCAAGAACTTGAAAAACAGGGCCCGATACCTGCAAAACCCAACCGGCGCAGCAATTGGAAAAGCCTCTGATTCCAGCCTAACCGATAGCCTTGGCGGAGTCTGGAATCTGTCCAAGAGCAAACACCCAGCCACAATCCGGGTCGATGCCCGGCTGGCGGCGGACCGGCGACTCTGTCCTCTAGGGTTGTCTGCGGGCCCCGGCCTGATCCCTGAAATCGATCTTGAGCGCCTTTTATCACGCCCGGCCGAAAACGAAAAGGCGATTCGATGCCGCGCCATCCGGACGGTGCGCGTGATGCCGCAGGAAAAAGCCGGCCGCAGAAGGCAGCCGATCCACAAGGGTTCCGGGCATGATGCCGAGATTGTCGTCGGTATGATTTGTCGCGTTTACTCTTGGCTTGCATGAACATCTTCGAGGTGCCCGAATGCCGGAATTGCCGGAAATCGAAACCCTGGTGCGCTCGCTGCGCCCGCTGTTGATAGGCAACCGCATCATCACCGTCTGGTTCAGCGGCCAACCGTTGCGGTTTCCGCTGGTGCCGGATGATTTTGACCGCTGGGTGATCAGCCAGGAAATTCATGCGGTGGATCGCCGCGGCAAATATTTGATCATCCGTCTGCAGAATCAGGCTGCCCTGGTGCTGCATCTGGGCATGAGCGGCAGGCTGTCTGTTGTGCCGGCTGCAGCGGAGATAGAAAAACATACGCACGTCATTTTCGATCTGTTGAACAATAGGCAGATGCGATATCGCGATCCGCGTCGATTTGGCCTTGTTGAAGTGGTGGCGCCGGCATCCCTGGCCGATTATGTTCGCTTTGCCCATCTTGGCGTTGAACCGCTGTCCGCTGCCTTTACTGCCGAATATCTGCTCTCTTTGCGCGGCAGGCAGTCGATCAAGAGCCGATTGATGGATGCCGGTTTTGTCGTGGGAGTGGGGAACATCTATGCCAACGAAGCGCTTTTTCATGCCGGCGTGTCGCCGATTCGTCCGGTTCATTCGATTGACAAGGCCGAGGCGGAGCGCATCGTCCAGGCGGTCTGCAAAGTTCTTCGCGATGCAATCCGGCGCGGCGGCACCACATTGAACGATTTTCGCTCGGCCGAAGGTGAACCTGGATTTTTTCAACTCGAGTTGTCGGTCTACGGTCGCCACGAGCAACCCTGCTTGGCTTGCGGCACGGCTATCAAAAAAATAACCCTCGCCGGCAGGTCCACTTTTTATTGTCCCCGATGCCAGAAATAGAAAAGCCCCGGTCGATATCGGCCGGGGCTTTTGGTTTTTTTGCCTGGCAAGATCAATACATGCCGCCGCCCGGAGGCATGGGCGGAGCTGCCGGTTCTTTTTCTTTCTTTTCGACGATGGTGGCTTCGGTCATCAGCAACAAGCCGGCAACGCTGGCGGCATTTTCCAACGCAATGCGCGCCACCTTGGTGGGATCGATAACGCCGGCTTCGAACAGATCTTCATAGACCTCAGTCGAAGCGTTGAACCCGAAATTGCCTTTGCCTTCTCTGACTTTCTGAATCACGATCGAACCTTCGTGTCCGGCATTCTCAGCGATCAAGCGCATTGGCTCTTCAAGGACCCGGTGCAGGATGTTGATGCCGATTTTTTCTTCTTCTTCGACCTTGACTTTATCGAGGGCCTCGATGCAGCGAACCAGCGCCACACCGCCGCCTGGAATGATACCTTCTTCAACCGCAGCGCGAGTGGCGTGCAGAGCATCTTCGACGCGGGCTTTCTTCTCTTTCATCTCCACTTCAGTGGCCGCGCCGACATTGAGAACCGCCACACCGCCGGCCAATTTGGCCAACCGTTCCTGCAGTTTTTCTTTGTCGTAATCAGAGGTCGAGCTTTCGATCTGTTTCTTGATCTGCCCAATGCGACCCTTGATGTCTTCGGTTTTGCCTGCGCCTTCGACGATGGTCGTATTGTCCTTGTCGATATTGACCCGTTTGGCGGAGCCGAGGTCGTTGAGGGTGGTATTTTCCAGTTTGAAACCCGCTTCTTCCGAAATGACCCGGCCGCCGGTGAGAACGGCGATGTCTTCCAGCATGGCTTTGCGGCGATCGCCAAAACCCGGCGCTTTGACCGCAGCGACTTTCAACGTGCCGCGAATTTTGTTGACAACCAGGGTCGCCAACGCTTCACCTTCCACATCCTCAGCAAGGATCAGCAGGGCTTTGCCCATCTGCGCGGTCTTTTCGAGAATCGGCAGCAGGTCTTTCATGGTGCTGATCTTTTTGTCATGGATCAGAATAAGGGGATCTTCCAACGAGGCTTCCATGGCGTCGGGATTGGTGACAAAGTAGGGCGAAATGTAGCCGCGATCGAATTGCATGCCTTCGACCACTTCCAGCGATGTCTCGGTGCTCTTGGCTTCTTCCACGGTGATCACGCCGTCTTTGCCGACCTTTTCCATGGCGTCGGCGATCAGTTTGCCGATCTCAGCGTCGTTGTTGGCGGAAATCGCACCGACCTGCGCGATCTCTTTTTTGCCGGGCAACGGCTTGCTCATTTTCTTCAATTCTTCGACAACCGCTTTGACACCTTTGTCGAGGCCGCGCTTAATCGCGGTTGGGTTGGCCCCGGCAGTGACGTTTTTCAAACCTTCGCGGACAATGCCTTGCGCCAAAACGGTCGCGGTGGTGGTGCCGTCACCTGCGATGTCGCTGGTTTTTGACGCCACTTCTCTGATTATCTGCGCACCCATGTTCTCAAACTCGTCTTCCAATTCGATCTCTTTGGCAACCGTAACACCGTCTTTGGTCACTGTCGGTGCACCGAATTTTTTATCGATCACCACATTGCGACCCTTCGGGCCCAGGGTGACCTTGACGGCATCTGCTAAAACATCGACGCCGCGTTTCAGACCCTCGCGGGCTTCCTGGTTGAACTGGATCAATTTTGCCATACAATAACTCCTTTATTCAGTCATGATATCTGCAGCAAAACACGATTTTTCTCATTAACAACAATTTGTGCAAAACTAGATGATCGCCAGCACATCGCTTTCCCGCATGATCAGATAATCTTCGCCGTCGATAGTGACTTCGGTGCCGGAATATTTGCCATAGAGAACGATATTGCCCTCTTTGACTTCCATCGGTATCACGGTGCCATTTTCGGCTCTTTTGCCCGGTCCGACCGCCACGATTTTGCCCTTTTGCGGTTTTTCTTTGGCTGTGTCGGGGATGATGATCGATCCGTGTGTCTTTTCTTCTGCCTCAAAGGGCTTAACCACCACGCGATCCGCCAATGGTTTTAGTTTCATAGAACAACCTCCATAAAAATAGTTAAAAATAATAAAAACAATGATGCTGTTGGCACTCACTTGTGACGAGTGATAATCGTCGAGCTTAAATATAGCAGAATTGATCAATTTGTCAAGTATTTTTTGTGGTGCTGTACCGTTCTGCATCGCTTTTTGCCGCGCGTGAGCAGCAGGGAGATAGAGGGCGAGCGCAAAAACTCGGTTGCAAAATGAAAAATATTCATTTTCTCTTGACAATTGATGTGGATGTGTATATATTTTTATTGGGCTACTGCAACAGGTGGGGAGGTTAATTCATGCCACGCAGCCCGTGTCAATGCCGCTGCGGAGTAGCGCGCTATGCAATCAGCTTGAGGGAAGGGGACCAGCATGAAAGAATTCGTCGAGTATATCGTAAAACACCTGGTGGATAATCCCGATGAAGTCAAGGTCTCTGAAGTCTTCGGTGAAACAACAGTTGTTTATGAACTCAAAGTTGCGCAACCCGATATGGGCAAAGTGATCGGCAAGAATGGTCGAACTGCTCATGCGATCCGTGTTTTGCTCAGCGCAGTCGCCCGCAAAGCTGGCAAACATGCAACTCTGGAAATTCTGGAGTAGGTCGGTTTCGAAGAAAAAGTGTTCGAAAAGTTGTGATACCGGTTTTGCCGTGCTCTATTTGGCAAGGCTCTGCAGTAAATTGCCTTTTTGGCACACCAGAAAGCGATGAATGCCTTTGTGGACAACAGAGGCATTTTTTATTTTCGCTCATTTGTGGTATTTTTCGCCTCGCAGAATGGTGCAGGCGCGGTAGAGCTGCTCGAGGAAAAGCACGGCCGCCAACTCGTGCCCCATGGTCATCGACGACAGTGAAAGCCGTTCGTCAGCTGCTTGCTGCAGGTTCTCATGGACGCCGTAGGGACCGCCGATGATCACCAACAGCGTCTTGATGCTGCGCAGAGCGGAGCGATTGAGCCATTCTGCTAACCCCGGAGAATCGAGCATCTTGCCCCGGCGATCCAGTACAACGCTGTGATCCGCCTCTTGCATCTGATTGGCTATGCGCCTGGCCTCCCGCAAGAGCGCTTCCTGCGGCGGCAGTGATGCCAGTTTTTCCGCTCGTACTGCTGTGCGCTCGAACGGGAAATAATGGTCGATGCGCTGTCCATATTTGTCAGCCAGCTGACGGCAGCAGGGATCGCTGATTTCGCCGACTGTCAACAATTTGATTTTCATTTTTTCCTGCGGTTGGTCTCGTTGCTGTTGTTCGCCTCTTTTTCCCTATCTTGGCACCACGCGCAGAATCCCGGTCAGATCCATCATGCTCTACCCAGGGTGAAAACCGCAAAGAGCAAAAACTCGTCAGATGGTTTTGTCTGGATTCTGTGCAGGTGAATTTCAGTTTACGTCTTTATCTCTTTTTCTGCAAGTCAATTCTTGCCGCCAAAGAAGCCTGCGCGGCTGCATCCTTTCGCGTGGCGTGCGGGCTGTAGTGCCACAGAGCCGTGTGGCGATCAAGCGCAAACGAGAATTGCGTTGACTATTAATGTATTGTTTTATACATTTTTAAATTAGTTAAAATTTATCTGGACTCTGATCGCCGGAATTGACGACCAGCATTGGCTGGCTGCAAAATCAACTCTTTTACTGATCCGCGCCTTGATCCAGTCTTTCCGATCTCGCTGTTGCGCAGTCAATCCACAAGTCGAGCAGATGTCAGCAAATGGGCTGCCGAAATCATCTGCTGTTCTCGGTGTTTGATAAAAAAACTGCATTTTGCAGAGGGTTTGAATGGAACAAAAAGAATTGGCCAAAATTTACGATCCCTCCCAGGTCGAGAGCAAATGGTACACCTATTGGGAAGAGAATCAATTTTTTCATGCAGATGCAAACAGCAGCAAGACACCTTATACCATTATGATTCCGCCTCCCAACGTCACCGGTATGCTGACCATGGGCCATATTCTCAACAACACCATCCAGGATGTCTTGATCCGGTGGAAGAAGATGCAGGGTTTTGAAACCCTGTGGATGCCGGGCACCGACCATGCGGGAATTGCCACGCAGAGCAAGGTGATCGCTGCTTTGCAGAAGCAGGGAATCAAACACTTCGAGCTCGGTCGGGAAAAATTTATCCAACGGGTGTGGGAATGGCGCCATGAGTACGGCGGCATCATCCTCAAACAACTGCGCAAATTGGGTGCCAGTTGCGACTGGGATCGCGAATGTTTCACCATGGATGACAATCTCAGCACTGCGGTTCGCCGGGTATTTGTCGATCTTTACAACAAAGGATTGATCTACCGCGGCAGACGCCTGATCAACTGGTCGCCTGCCGCCAACACCGCGCTGGCCGATGAGGAGGTCGTTTATAGCGATGAAAATGGCCATTTTTGGCATATCGCCTATCCGCTGAGCGATGGAAGCGGCGAGATCGTTGTCGCCACCACCCGCCCGGAGACCATGTTGGGCGACTCCGCGGTCGCCGTCCACCCGCAGGATGCGCGGTATGCTCATTTGATCGGCAAAACGGTTCGCCTGCCCCTGATGAATCGGGATATTCCGATTATCGCCGATGAACATGCGGACCCCGAAAAGGGCAGCGGAGCGGTCAAAATTACGCCAGCTCATGACGCAAACGATTTTGCGGTCGGATTGCGCCATGGTCTGCAGCAGATTTCGGTGATCGGTCCCGATGCGCGAATGACCGCAGACGCGGGCGTCTATGCCGGCCTCGATCGCTTTGCGGCACGCGACCGGATTCTCGCTGATCTGCAGAAAAACGGCCTGTTGCGCCAGGTGGAAGACAAAATCATTCCAGTGCCCCGCTGTTATCGCACCCATGATGTGATCGAACCGCTGCTCTCGGATCAATGGTTTGTCAAGATGGAACCGCTTGCACAACCGGCCATACAGGTTGTGCGGGAGGGCAAGATACGCTTTCATCCCAAACACTGGGAAGAGACCTATTTCCACTGGATGGAAAATATCCACGACTGGTGTATCAGCAGACAGATCTGGTGGGGACATCGAATCCCTGCCTGGTACTGCGAAAAGGGACACGTCACCATCGCGATTGCCGATCCGGATCGATGCCAGACTTGCAACAGCACAGATCTCCGACAGGACGAAGATGTTCTGGACACCTGGTTTTCATCCTGGCTATGGCCGTTCAGCACCCTGGGATGGCCGCAACAAACCCGTGAACTCGACTATTTCTATCCCACCGATACATTGGTGACCGGCCCGGATATCATCTTTTTCTGGGTTGCCCGCATGATCATGGCGTCGTTGGAGTTTACCGGCAAGATTCCTTTCAAAGATGTCTATTTCAATGGCATGATTCGCGACAAAGACAATCGCAAGATGTCCAAATCGCTGGGCAATTCGCCGGATCCTTTGTGGTTGATCGACGGTGCAGACAGCGCCACGACCATCAAAACCTTCGGCGAATCCAACGAAAGCTACAGCCATGGAGTGCCTGCCTATGGCGCGGATGCAATCCGTTTGACCATGGTTTATCTGACGCCGCTCGGAGGCGATATTCGCTTCGACCACCAGATGGTGGAGATGGGGCAAAAGTTTTGCAACAAGCTCTGGAATGCCGCCCGTTTTGTGTTGATGAACCACGGCGAAGAGGAACTGCCGCCTTTCGAGCAGGTGCAGCGCGATCAGCTCGAACACGCCGATCGATGGATACTCAGCCGATTGCACCGGACCATCGAGGTGGTCGACGAGGCCAACACCGCTTTTCGCTTCAATGATGCCGTGCACGCCATTTATGATTTTGTCTGGTCTGAGTATTGCGACTGGTATCTCGAGATGGTCAAAATGCGGTTGTACGACGCACAAGATGCACAAGCGCGGCAGAACGCCCGCAGTGTGGCCGTAGCGGTACTGGATCAGATTGTGCGCTTGTTGCATCCCTACATGCCATTTATCACCGAAGAGATTTGGCAAGCCCTGCCTGCCGCGGTTCGGCGAAGCAGTTCCGGTGTCCCGACCATTATGAAGGAAGCCTATCCACAAGCGGATCGCCGCTATCGGGCACCTGAAGCGGAAAAAGAGATGGAACTGGTTCAACAGACCATCACTGCTCTGCGCACCTTGCGCAGCGAAATGAACGTACCGCCGGCTAAGACTGCCGCGTTGATCTTGCGCACGACCGATGATCGCAAAAAATCGGTTTTGCTGAACCATGCCGCAACCATTCAGCGTCTGGCGCGGATCGAAACCATCGAAACGAGTGCGGGAAAACCGGAACTGTCTGCCAGCGCAGTGGTTCAAGGAATCGAACTCTATTTGCCACTGGCCGATCTGATCGACATCGAGGTGGAGAAGAATCGACTGACCAAAGAGATCGAGCGACTTTCAGGACTGTTGGCCGGTTTGGTAAAAAAGTTGGAAAATGAGAGCTTTCTCTCTCGCGCACCGCAGGCGGTGGTCGAGAACGAACGCCAGAAACAGCGCGATTTTCAGGAAAATTTGGTCAAATTGCGCGCCAATCTCAGCCGTTTGGCGGGAAATTAGACGATCCCAAGGGGGCGCGTGGGTGGGCGATCAACAGGAGGATCACCATATGAAGAAAACAATGCAAGTCGTCGGTTTGATGGGTTTGTTGGCCACTTCCGGACAATCACAAGTCGCCATAACCGTTTATAACAACAATCTGGCAGTCGTTCGCGATATTCGGGCGATCGATCTGGCGGCCGGCGAGCAGCTCTATCGTTTTGCCGGAGTGGCGGCGCAGATCGATCCGACCTCGGTGCATTTTAAATCTCTGACCGCTCCCAGCAGCGTGCAGTTGATCGAGCAAAATTATGAATTCGACCTCGTCGGCACTGAACGGTTGTTGGAGCGCTATATCAACCAAACCGTTGTCGTGGCCACCGAAAAAGGCGACATCCTCACCGGCACCCTGTTGAACAGCGGCGGCGGCGACGTGATTTTATCGACCCGCGACCAGAAAGTGCTGACGGTCAAAGCCACCACCATTACCAGCATCGAATTCCCCAAACTCCCCGATGGTCTGGTGACCCAACCGACCCTGGTGTGGCTCCTGCAGAACAAAAAGGCCGGCTCCCACAACTGTGAAATCAGTTATTTAACCCGTGGGGTGAGCTGGCATGCTGAATATGTGGCGGTAACCAACGCCAATGATACCGAAATGGATCTCAGCGCCTGGGTGTCGATCGACAACCGCTCGGGCGCTTCCTACGAGAACGCCAAATTAAAGCTGGTCGCCGGCGATGTCAATATCGCGCAGCCCGCTGTGCCACAGCCGCGGATGATGAAGAACTCCATGGCAGCACAGGCCGATTTCGGTTTTGAAGAAAAAGCCTTTTTCGAATACCATCTCTATACCCTGCCGCGGCGGACAACCTTGAACGACCGGCAGATCAAACAGCTCGCTCTTTTCCCCAAGGCGCAGGCCAAAATCGAGAAAAAGTTTGTTTACGACGGTCAGCGCAGTCCAAAGGATGTTTCGGTTGTTCTGGAATTCAAAAATTCGCAGGACGCAGGCCTGGGTATGCCGCTGCCCAAAGGAAAGGTCCGGGTGTACAAAACCGACAGCGACGGATCACAGGAATTCATCGGCGAAGACATGATCGATCACACGCCCAAAGATGAAAAAGTCGATTTGCACATCGGCAATGCTTTTGACCTTGTCGGGGAACGCACGGTTAAACGGATGGAAAAACTCGACCAGCGGGTCCGGCGGGAAACCATCGAGATCAAATTGCGCAACCACAAGGAAGAGGATGTGGTGGTGAATGTGGTGGAAAGGTTTTGGGGCGATTGGGAATTCATCGGCAAGACGCCGCGGATTGTCAAGCAAGATGCCAACATGGTTGAGTTCGCCGTACCGGTTGCCAAAGGCGATGAGGCGGTTTTCGAATACACCGTCCTGATCAAGAGCTGAGATTTGGAGATATAAATCGGCACAGGAATGACGGTTGAGACGCAAAAGAACCTGATCGCACAATCGGTAAAAAATCTGCCGAGTATCGGACTGAAAAAGGCCGCCGCCCTTGCCGGCGTGGGTGTCGAAACCATCGGCGACCTTTTTTATTATTTCCCGCGCAAGTACCTCGACCGCTCGAGCGTGGTGCCGATCGGCAAATTGCAGGACGGTCAGGAGGCCACAGTTTTTGCCCAGATCAAGAACATGGGTATCAAAAAGGGCCGCCGAAACCGGTTTTACCTGGTTTTGGCCGACGACACCGGTTACCTGACTTGTGTCTGGTTTTCTCGCCTTTTTTATTGGGACAAACTGTTCAAAGCCGGTGAATGGCTGGCGGTCAGCGGCAAGATCACTTTGTTCGGCGGCCCGCAATTGGTGCATCCCGAATTCGATCGGATTTCAGAATCCGGCGGCGGTGAGTTGCTCAACACCGGCAAGATTATCCCTCTTTATCCGTCCGGAGAGGCGCTTGCGCGGGTGGGCTTGGACAGCCGCGGATTCAGGCGTTTGCTGCACCGGGCGTTGCAAGAATATCGGATTTCCATTCCTGAAATCCTCCCGCAAGAGATCCGCGATCGCCACCATCTGTTGCCATTGCCCGAAGCGCTCTATGCGGTACACTTTCCTGCTGACTATGATTTGTTGGAAAAGGCGCGGCATCGCCTGGCGTTCGACGAATTTTTCTTCGTCGAATTGCTGATCGCGCACCGCAAAAAAAAGGATACGGAAGCGGTCAACGGCATTTCTTTTACCCGCGTCGGCCAACAAGTGCGAACTTTGGTCGAACAGCTGCCATTTGAACTGACAGCCGGGCAAAAACGGGTGCTGCACGAAATCCGCGCCGACATGAAGAGCGACAAACCGATGAACCGGCTGCTGCAAGGCGATGTTGGCTCCGGGAAAACCGTGGTTGCCATGATCGCGATCCTGATCGCGGTGGAAAACGATTACCAGGCCGTCTTGATGGCGCCGACGGAAATCCTCGCCGAACAGCACTATCTGACCTTGCGCCAGTCGCTTGAGTCGGTCGGGGTGAGAACCGTTCTGCTGATCGGCGGTCAAACCAAACGGGTGCGTGAAGAAATACTGGCCGAAATCGAGACCGGCGCTGCACAGGTCGTTGTCGGCACCCATGCGTTGATCCAGGAAAATGTGCGCTATCGCCGGTTGGGTCTGGTGATCATCGACGAACAACACCGCTTTGGCGTCATGCAGCGCGCTCTGCTGCGCGAAAAAGGCATGAATCCCGATGTTCTGGTCATGACCGCCACTCCGATTCCGCGCACTCTGTCGCTGACGCTCTACGGCGATTTGGATGTATCGATACTGGATGAATTGCCCGGCGGCCGCAAACCGATCAAAACCGCATGGCGGTCGAGCAGCAAGCGCGCAGCGGTTTATTCCTTTGTGCGCAAACAGGTCATGGAGGGATCGCAGGCGTTTATCGTTTTTCCGCTGGTCGAGGAATCGGAAAAACTCGATCTCAAAGCCGCTGTGGACAGCTATGAAATCATGCAAAAGACCTTTTTTTCGCAACAAAAGCTCGGTTTGCTGCATGGCCGCATGAAGTGCGACGAAAAAGAGCAAGTCATGCGGGCATTCAAACGCGGCGACCTCTCGATTTTGGTCAGCACCACGGTCATCGAAGTGGGCGTCGACGTGCCCAATGCGACGGTCATGGTGATCGAACATGCTGAACGGTTTGGCCTTACCCAACTGCACCAACTGCGCGGGCGGGTCGGGCGTGGCTCACAGCAGTCCTATTGCATTCTCATCGCCTACGGCCAACTCAATGACGAAGCCCGAAAGCGCCTGGATACGATGGCGGCAACCACCGATGGCTTTGAAATTGCTCAGGTTGATCTCGAATTGCGCGGTCCCGGTGAATTTTTTGGTGTGCGGCAACACGGCTTTCCGCAATTCAGAATGGCCGATGTGGTGCGGGACGTTCAACTGTTGCGCCTGTGCCGGGACGAAGCTTTTCGCCTGGTGGAACAAGATCCGCAGCTGCGCGACGAAGCCCACCTGCCGCTGCATCGGTTTTTTGCCGGCTATTTCAAGGAATATGCCCGCGAAATGGTGTGGATGGCCTGAAAAGGCAACTTTTTCCCAAAGCGGCTTGACGTCAAAAAGAGCTTGTTTTCATTGTTTAAAGTCCTTAATCTATTTGTCCAGATTCAATTTAGAGCCAATCTGCAACCTTCAGCATTGTTGTTTTGCCGCTGGAGAGGATGGTTTTTATGCGATTGTTTTTGGTCGGCAAAAATGTTTTTACGCCGACATGGATTCGATCACGGTTGATCAGACGGATGCATGAGCCCACAGAACAGAGAAAAACAGCATAGCCGCAACGTCTGGGAACGCTTTTGGCAGCAAAAGCGCGACATCAGCGACGTCTATTCGAACAGCAAGCGGATTGTGGAACAGCTGCAAAACACCATGCCGCTCGAGAATCGCTGGATTTGTGAAGTGGGCGCCGGCAGCGGCCGTGACGGTTTGCGCCTGGTCGATTGCGGTGCCCGGGTGGTGTTGCTCGACTATGCGGAAAATTCGCTGCGGGTTATGCAGCGATTGGCGCGCGAGACAGGCAAAACGGTCTATCTTGTTCAGGGTGATGCTTTTCATTTGCCATTTCGAACCGAATCCCTGGATGGCGTGTATCATCAGGGATTGCTGGAACACTTTGCCGATCCTTCAGGTATATTGGCGGAGAATTATCGGGTGATCAAAAAAGGGGGATTCGCCCTCGCCGACGTGCCGCAGCGCTACCATCTCTATACGGCGGTCAAGCACCTGTTGATCCGTCTCAACAAGTGGTTTGCCGGCTGGGAAACTGAGTTTTCAATCCGTGATCTCGAAAGGCTTTTCCGCACCGCCGGGTTTTCCATACACCATGCTTATGGCGACTGGATGCGGCCGAGTTTTTTCTATCGATCCATGCGCGAAACCGGCAAAAAAGTTGGAGTGCATCTGCCGCTTTATCCGCCCTCAATTCCGGGTTTACGGTGGCTGCGTGAACAGGCGGGCAAAAAGGTGAAAAAAATGCGCCCGGCCTTTTACACATTCATGGATATCGGGCTGATCGGGCGCAAATGACACATCGCGAAACGGCGCACATTCTGGCCATCAATTGGCAGGATATCTCGCATCCTTTGGGCGGCGGTGCCGAGGTCCATTTGCATGAGATCAGCAGACGATTGGTACAGCGCGGCTGTCAGGTGACCGTACTGTGCAGCCGTTATCGAGACAGTGCTGCAGAGGAAGAGATCGACGGCGTGGCGATCGTGCGACGGTCCAGCCGCGCCGCTTTTAATTTTGCCGTACCGCATGCCTACCGACAATTGCGGCGGTGTTGTGCTTTCGATCTGGTGATCGACGATATCAATAAAATTCCGTTCTATACGCCGCTATACGTGCGTGAACCGATTCTGGCTTTGGTGCACCATCTTTTTCAAAAGAGCATTTTTCTTCAGGCAGCCTGGCCGGCTGCCGCATATGTTTACAGCGCGGAAAAATGGATCCCCCGCATTTATCGCCATACTCCTTTTGCTGCTGTCTCCGAGAGCACCCGCAGTGAACTGCGCTCCCTGGGGATCCAGACCGAGATCGATCTTTTGCCCAACGGCGTCGATCTCGAAAGCTATAGAGTGCGACAAGAGCTTCGACCGGCAAAGCCGACAATCGGCTATATAGGGCGATTGAAAAAATACAAGAGCATCGATCATTTTTTGCGCGCGATTCCGGCGGTGGCAGCGGAAATTCCGGATTTGCGCGCGGTCATCGTCGGCGATGGTGATGACCGCGACCGCCTGCAGCGTCTGACCGTTGAGCTGGGATTGCAGGACCGCGTCGAGTTTTCCGGCTTTGTCACTCAGGCCGAAAAGATCGAGCGTCTCAATCAATTATGGCTGGCGGTCAATCCATCATCCAAGGAAGGGTGGGGTTTGACCGTGATAGAAGCCAATGCCTGCGGCGTGCCTGTGGTGGCTGCCGATTCACCTGGTTTGCGCGACTCGGTCGTGCACGAAAAGACCGGCTTGCTCTATGCCTATGGAGATGTCACGGCCTTGAGCCGACAGATCCTCTTCCTTCTCAATCGCCAACAACGGCGGCGCGAAATGGCACACCAGGCGCGGCAATGGGCTGAGCGGTTTAGTTGGGATGCCTCGGCGGGCATCGCCCAGAAGATCATCGAACGAATCCTTGTTAAAAATAAACACTCTTGATCGAAGTCATTTCGATCCACTGGAATCGAACCCTGCACCTGCAGTATTCGATTTCGATGGCTGCACAAATCCTAATGCGGAGAGATTCATGCAAAACGAAAAACTGATCAACCGAATCGCAGCGGCGTTTGCCTTTTTGGCTTCCCTGTTCATCTATTTGCGCACCATCGCTCCAACCGTATCATTTTGGGATTGCGGTGAGTTTATCGCTTGTTCCCATATTCTGGGTATTCCGCATCCCCCGGGTGCGCCCTTGTATCTGCTGATCGGGCGGATTTTTTCCATGATTCCTTTTGCACAGGATATCGCTCTGCGAGTCAATCTGATCTCCGCTCTGACTTCCGCTCTAACAGTCATGCTCGCCTACTTGATCATTGTTCGATTGATCAAACAGTGGCGCGGAACACCAAAGTCCAACCAGGATTTGTTCATTCTGGTTTTCAGCGGTCTGCTGGGAGCGCTCAGTTTTGCTTTCACTGATACCTTTTGGTTCAATGCGGTCGAAGCCGAGGTCTATGCCATCAGCATGTTTTTTACGGCGATCATTTTTTGGCTGATTCTCGTTTGGCTGGAAAAAACTGAAGAGAACGGCTCGGAGCGCTACCTGTTGTTGATCGCCTATCTCGTCGGTTTGGCCATTGGCGTGCATCTGCAAATGATCCTCATGTTGCCGGCTGTATTTATGATTGTCTACTACAAAGTGATCGAACTGCGCGGTGAAAAAATTACCCTGGTCAACGTACTGGTTCTGGGCTTGTTGACTGCCGTTGTCTTTGCGGCGATTTATCCCGGCATCGTACAATGGCTCCCGCGCATGGCCGGCAAGTTTTCGATCTGGTCGGTGGTTATTTTGCTGCTTTTTGTCTTCTCGCTGATTATCTACGCAGTAAAGAATAAAAAAACCATTTTGGCAGTCTCGTTGATGGCCTTTTTCCTGGTCGTTACCGGCTACTCAACTTATACAATGCTCTATATCCGATCAGGACTGAATCCGGCGATTGATGAGAATGATCCCGAAACCATGGAAAATATGGTGAAATATGTCAACCGCGAGCAATATGGAACGTGGGGATGGTTGCCGCGGCGGTATCCGGGAATCCGCCATGAGTATGAATACAAACAGATGTATCCGAACCGCTCTTACGCTATGCACAGTTTCAACAAGCAAATGGACTTTTTGTGGAACTATCAAATCAAGAAAATGTATTTGCGCTATTTCAGCTGGCAATTTATAGGCAAAGGCGCAACTCTCGGTCAGGATGGCTTCATACAGGAGGATTTAACCGCGCGAGGCCTATTTGCCTTGCCGTTCCTCATCGGACTGATCGGCATGGTGCACCATTTCTATCGCCATTGGCGTCATGCGCTCAGCATTTTCGCTATCTTGATTCTGACCGGAGTGGCCATCGTCCTCTATCTCAATCAGGAGGATCCGCAGGCGCGTGAACGAGATTATGTCTATGTCGGATCGTTTTTTGCTTTTTCGATCTGGATTGGGATGGGCTTGACCGCCCTGTTGGAGTGGGTCCAGGAGGCGATCAAAAAGCCGCGCATGCTGTGGTTGACAATGGCAGGAATCACGCTTCTGTTGTTTATCGTTTCCCCGGTCAAACTGTTGGCTTTTAACTATGAAAGTCACGACCGAACCGGCAATTATGTCGCCTATGACTATTCCTACAACATCCTGCAATCATGCGAACCGGATGCGATTTTGTTCACCAATGGCGACAACGATACTTTTCCGCTCTGGTTTTTGCAGTTTGTCAACAACATCCGACCGGATGTTCGGGTGGTCAACCTCAGCCTTTTGAACACTCCCTGGTACATCAAACAGCTCAAGACAGAAGAACCTCGAGTGCCCATTTCGCTTTCTTTGGCTGAAATCGATCAGCTGGATATTATGCGCTGGCAGAAACAAACCCTGAAAATTCCTGTACCCGATTCTGAACGGCTGAGCGCCCTGGCCGGTCTGCAGAGAATCTACGGCGACGATGAAATTCCGGAACCGCCCGTTGACCATATTCGCGTTGAAGTGGCACCGACGATTCTCGGCCAGGGTTTGCGGGTGCAGGATTTCATGATCTTGAACATCATTTACGCCAACAATTGGCGCAAACCGGTCTATTTTGCCGTCACGGTTTCCAATGACAACAAACTCAATTTCGATGACTATCTGCGCATGGACGGATTGACGTTCAAACTCGTCCCTTACCGCGTCGACCGCGTCGATACAGAGCTGCTGGAGAAGAATCTGACTGAGCGTTTTCAATATCGCAATCTGAACAACCCCGATGTCTATTTCAACGACAACATCGTCGGACTGTTGCAGAATTATCGCGCTGCTTATCTGCGCCTGGTACGCGAATATTTCGTCAAGGAGGATTACAAAAAGCTCGAAGGCACTCTCGACTTTATGCAAAAAGTTATCCCTGAAGAGGTTATTCCGATTCCCGATTTTCGCCTGTCCATGCAGCTCGGTAAAATGTATGAATTGGTCAATCGACCGGAAGAATATATCAGCCGTTTGCGCCTGATCTTGTCCCGCGATCCCGAGAATGTCTTTGCCTATGGATCGCTGATCTCTTCTCTCGAGAACATCAAGCAGTATGATGAGGCGATCGAGCTTTTGGAAAAATGGCTCAAAGATCATCCCGAGGACCGCGAAGCGGCCAACCGATTGGGATCGATTCGGGCGAAAGCGGATTCTCAGCGCGCCGACACCACAAGCCAAACGCTCTCCTCCGGAGAATAGGACCCGGATTTGGTGCGAAGCACCGAATCTCACAAAAAATCGGTTTGATGGCCACACACTGAGATGAAAAGAGCCATACTTGCCGGGCAGGACAGGAGAGTTTTTTTGAATGGGCAGCAAAGCAGCAGAGCATCTCTGGGCAGACGTTGGGGGGTGCCGCTGGTAAAGGTCGCGGTCAGCATTTTGCTGATCACCTGGCTTTTGCACAGGATCGGACTGGAAAACATGGTCCACCAATTCAGCGGTCTGCGCTGGGTGTGGTTGGCGGTCAGTCTGGCGACCATCGTCTGCAGCAACGTGCTCGGTGCCATGCAATGGTACCTGTTGTTGCAGAGATATGGAGCGCGCTTAAGATGGTGGCAGGTGTTGTCCTATTATCATGTCGGTTTGTTCTTTAATAATTTTCTACTCGGTTACATCAGCGGCGACGCTTTTCGCGTTTATGACATCAATAAAACCACTGGCGATTTGACCAGCGCGGTATCCACGGTTTTTTTGGATCGCTTGTTGGGTTTTTTTGCGCTGACCACCCTGGCGATGGCGATGGGTCTTTATTGGATCCAGTCTTTGGCTTCACGACAAATGCTCTATCTGATCGCGGTGATCCTGGCAGGATGGATTTTGGCGCTGGTTGTCCTCTTTGATGAAAAAACGGCGCGTCGCGCTTTTGGCCTGGTCCGATGGATGATTCCCACAGCTTTTTATAGCAAGCTTAAACAGCTCTATTTCGGCATCCATTCGTTTCGCAAGCAGCGCCGATTGTTGGTCGGGCTCTTTGGTCTTTCTATGGTCGTGCAGGCTCTGCGAATTTTAACCCATTATGGAGCTGCACGGGCCCTCTCTGCGCAAGTCGATCTGGTGCTGTTTTTTATTTTCATTCCGGTTGTCGCTCTGCTGTCCAGTTTACCGATTTCCCTGGGCGGAATCGGTGTCCGTGAGCAGAGCGCGGTCGTTTTGTTCGGTCAGGCTGCAATTCCACCAGTCAAGGTCACAGCTTTTGAACTCCTGGCTTATCTGGTTGGCGTTGCATCATCTGTGCCGGGTGGTTTGATTTTTATGCTGCGCCGCGAGAAAAAAACCAGGTCGTCGAAGCGAGCCATAGACAAGGCGGCTTGATGGTCGGCGCCGGCGCATTCAGCATCGCATCATGCGATCAGCACAGACGAATACGGCAAAACAAGACTTTTTAATCGCCAATCCGCAACGCGATCCCATTTGCTGGGTCGCTTTGCGTTTCTGCCATTTTTTTCGTGCAGCAAACCGTGTTCGCAAGGAGGGAAAATGAACTCTGCAAATCGATTTGCACTTGGAGTCTGGATGTTGCTGCTGATAGTGGCGCTGTCCTTTTTCAGCAGCTGCGACCAAAAGCCGCGCACGTTGGGCTCTGTCGATCGGGTCATCACGCTCGCCGATTCGACCCTGTGGCTTCAAATTGAACCATTGGTGCGGTCGGCAGTCGAGCGGGAAAAATTTACCCCTCAACCGGAAAAAATGCTCAATGTTGTCGTGCAACCACCCAGTGCGATCGGCAATCTCAAGCGCTATCCGCATATTCTTTTTATCAGCACGCTTGATTCCAAGGGAGCTGACAAACAGATTGTCGATCAACTGCTGACTCCAGCCGCGCGGGAGCGCGTGGAACAGGACAGCAGTTTTCTGTTTCAGAAAAAGGATGCCTGGTCGCGCGGGCAGCTTTTGGTTGCGGTGATCGGCCGCGATTTGGAAACGCTCAAGAGCCGGCTTGCCACCAACGGCGAGGTGATCTTTAACATCATCAACGGTCATGCAAATTCGATTGTCCAGCAATCTCTCTATTCCTCTCACGAACAGTTCGATATCGAAAAGCAAATTCTCGACAGCCAGGGTTATCAAATCCGTGTTCAACACGATTATATTGTGGCCGTCGATTCAGCGGCGGCGCGTTTCCTGTGGCTGCGCCGGCTTGGCAGCCTCGGCGATCAGCGCAATCTGGCGGTTTACTGGGAGCCCTGTGAAGATCCCTCCATGCTCAGCCGCGAGTGGATGATCGCCAACCGAAATCGTCTGGCTGCCGACCATTTTGGTGGCGACATCATCTATGAAGATGAGCAAATTCGCATTGAAGAACAAGATGTGGAATTCAAGGAGCTGTATGCCATCCGGTTGGATGGGGTTTGGTTGAACGAGCAATACTCGGTAGGCGGTCCTTTCCGCACCTATGGTTTTTTCAGCCCGCACGACAATCGCCTCTATTTGATCGATTTGAGCGTTTTGCGGCCGGGCGAACGAAAATGGCTTTTTATGCGCCAGCTGGATCAAATGGCCAACACCTTCAAGACCGCTGCTCAACTTGTCATGTAAATTTGTCCACTTGCACAAACAAAAATCGACGGGAGCACCCTATGGCCAAAGTTGCAATCGTTATGGGCAGCACCTCCGATCGGGAAGTGATGACCGAAGCGGAAAAATTTCTCACTTTTTTCGGCATCGATTTTGAAACGCTGGTGCTGTCAGCCCACCGCACACCGGAAGAAACCGCCGCTTTCAGCCGCTCGGCGCGGGAAAAAGGCTTTTCGGCGATCATCGCCGGTGCCGGCATGGCCGCCCATCTGCCGGGCGTGATTGCCTCTTTTACCACTTTGCCGGTTATCGGTGTTCCTCTCGAAGGATCGGCTTTAAACGGAGTCGATGCGCTCTATTCGATCGTCCAGATGCCCAAGGGCATCCCGGTTGCCTGTATGGCGATTGGCAAAGCCGGCGCTGGCAATGCCGCCATTCTGGCAGCGGAAATTGTGGCGCTACAGGATGAACGAGTCCGGAAGCGGTTGGCTGATTTTCGCCGCCAGGGCAGCAAACTTTAGTTTTTCTCTGGAGCAGGAGCTCGGAAATCACCCGTGCGACCTCTGCCGATCTCAACTGGGTTGGGTCAAGGATTTATGAAACAAGGATCAGATTATGCGTGTGCTCGTCACCGGATGCAACGGTTTGCTGGGACAAAAGTGTGTAGAACTGCGCCCCAATAGCGTAGATGTATGGGGAGTGGATTTGCACGAGAAGGGAGTGGTGTGTCCGGCTGACTGCTATCGCTCGCTGAATCTGACCGATCGCTCGGCGGTACACAAACAGCTGGAGGAGTGGCGGCCGCAATGGATCATCAATGCAGCGGCTTACACTCATGTGGATCGCGCAGAAACCGAACGCGAGCTGTGCTGGAACGCAAATGTGACGGCAGTCGAGAATCTCGTCTATGCCGCCCGGAAAATCGGCGCGCGTGTCGTCCATATTTCGACCGACTATGTCTTTGACGGCAAGAACGGACCGTATCGCGAAGAGGACCTGCCGAACCCGCAAGGTTTCTACAGCCGCTCGAAATTGGCGAGCGAAAATGTGTTGCGATCCTCGACGATTAAATTCGCCATTGTCCGGACCATGGTTTTATACGGCTTGACAGCAGAAGGCCGCCCGAATTTTGTTACCTGGGTGATCGATGAACTTTCCAGCGGCCGAACGATTCGCATCGTAACTGATCAGATCGGCAACACCACCCTAGCCGATGAATTGGCGCTTGGTTTGTGGAAAATCATCGATGAAGATGCATCAGGAATTTATCATATTGCCGGCCGTGAGCTGATCGATCGTTTTTCTTTCGCCCGACTGATCGCTGAAATTTTCGCATTGGACAACCAGTTGATTTTGCCGATCACCACAGCCGAGTTGCATCAGGCCGCTCCTCGGCCATTGAATTCCGGTTTGGTGGTGGACAAGGCCATGCAACAGCTCGGAATCGAATTGAGCGACGCCCGCGGCGGATTGCTCACACTCAAAAAACAGGTCGAATCGTTTTCAGCCCGCTCCAAGACGTAAAACCAGACCACCCGAATCTGAAAGAGAGCCGATGAAAACGCTTGTCATTATTCCCACTTTCAACGAACGGCAAAATATCGATCGACTGATTCCGGCGGTGCTTGGACAGAATATCGACGGCCTGGAGATTTTGATCGTCGATGATCATTCTCCGGATGGGACAGGTGAGTGTGTCGCTGAACTGGCGAAAAACGAACCCCGGCTGCATCTTTTGCAGCGGGAAAAAAAACTCGGCCTGGGCACTGCTTATGTGGCGGGTTTTACCTACGCGCTGCAATCGGGATTTGACTTTATCGTCGAAATGGACGCTGATTTCTCCCACGATCCGCGAGACCTGCCCAGACTTCTTGAGGCGGCGCATAGAGCCGATCTCGTGATCGGCTCGCGTTATATCAACGGGGTCAATGTGGTCAACTGGCCGCTCAGCCGGCTTTTGCTCAGCGTCGGCGCCAGTACCTACACTCGCCTGATCACCGGTATGCCGATCCGCGACTGCACCAGCGGCTTCAAGTGCTTTCGCGCCCGCGTGCTCGAAAGCATCGATCTGCAGAGGATCCAATCCGACGGCTATTCTTTTCAAATCGAAATGAATTTTCGCGCCTGGAAAAGAGGTTATCGCATCCGGGAGGTGTCCATTATCTTTACCGATAGGGTGGCCGGCGCTTCCAAGATGTCCAAAAGAATCGTCCGCGAAGCGATCTGGATGGTCTGGAAATTGAAATTCATGAGCTTGTTCGGTCGCCTGTAATCGTCTGCAGAGGGTCACTGGTATCCCAACAAGGGACACCGCCCAACTTAACTCTAATAATTACAGCGATAATTTAATCGGATACCATTCAAATCGATACTAGACCAAAATCATTACAAGTTTAAGATATTGTTAGATTTGGTGAAAGGTGTCCCATCTGACGATGGGACACGAGTGGCAGAGGGTGATTGTTGATGGTTTGGATTAACATGAGGCAGCTTTGATGGCTTTGCGTGAAGAAAGTCCACAGGTTTTTACAAGTATGGGAAAGCAGTGCGTCGGTATGCTGCACACGGCGCAGACAGACAAGCTGATCGTGATGTGCCACGGCTTTACCAGCCATAAAGCCGAAAATCGACGGCTTTTTGTTGAAGCTGCGCGTGAATTTGCCAGGCATGGTTACAATGTTTTTCGGTTCGATTTTTATGGGTCTGGTGACAGCGAAGGCGAATTTGCCGAAACTCTGGTCAGCCGCAACATCGTCAATCTGCGCGATGCGCTGGCCTGGGCCCGCGAAAAAGGCTTTGCCCGTTGTGCGGTACTGGGGAGCAGCATGGGCGCGGCTACCGCTATCCTGGCTGCTGCCGACTTGGATATTGAGGCGCTTGTCTTGTGGTCGACCGTTCCGGATATGCAAAGACTATTCGAGTCGATTATCAAAGATCCCCAGGCAGCTGCAGAGACTGCTGCAGTCTATGAACACGACGGCTGGCTGATCCGGCGCGAGTTTTTGTTCGATGCCGTCTCATATGACGTGCAAAAGGCTTTCGCCGCCATCACCTTGCCCAAACTGGTTCTCCAGGGGACGGCTGATGCTCCGCTCTTTGTGCAAGGTTTCCGAGAGCTGCAAAAGATCGCGCAGCCGCCGGCTGATTTTATGGAGATTCCGGAAGGCGGTCACACCTTTCAAAAGCCCGCACATCGGCAACAGGTGATTCGACAAACCGCGATCTGGCTGAAACGCCATTTTTAATTCCACTTCAAACTCGGGAGAAATGATGACCGATAAAGTTGAATTCGATCCGCTCGATGATCAGGTAGCAAACGACAACTCGCCAAAATCTCATCTGTTCAAAGCCTATGAGAATACGTTTTTTCTCAAGAGTGCCGGAGCGCGGCCGATCCGTATCCTGGCCGAATACCTCGAACCTCTGCAGCGCTTGCGCAAGAATTCGATCAAGGACACGGTGGTTTTTTACGGCTCAGCCCGTATTCTCTCGCCGGAAGAAGCCGAAAAGCAGTTGAAAAGTTTTGCGCGGAAGCAAAAAAAGACCCAGGGCAAAGAAAACGATCGCCGGCGCCAGGAACTGAATCGCTTGCAGCGCCAGGTCGACATGTCGCGCTATTATCGGGATGCCCAAGAACTGGCTTTTCGCCTCACCCAGTGGAGCCAAAGCCTGGAAGACAATCAGCGCTTTATCGTCTGCTCGGGCGGCGGCCCCGGGATCATGGAAGCTGCCAATCGGGGCGCAACGGAAGCCGGCGGCCAGTCCATCGGCATGAACATCAGCATCCCGCATGAACAGGATCCCAATCCCTACATCACCGATGGCCTGTCTTTCGAGTTCCACTACTTTTTTATGCGCAAGTTCTGGTTCGTCTATCTCGCCAAAGCTCTTGTGATTTTTCCGGGTGGTTTCGGCACCATGGATGAGCTTTTTGAGTTGCTGACCTTGCGGCAGACACAAAAGATATCAAAACCCATATCGGTTATCGTCTACGGCAGCGATTTTTGGGATCGGATAGTTGATTTTCAGCAGATGGCTGATTGGGGGGTGATTTCCGAAGAGGATCTCAAGCTGTTTCACAAGGTGGATTCGGTAGACGACGCGTTCGAGCTTTTGCGCGACCATTTCGAATCCGAATTTGTCGGTAAACGGCGTTATCTCTATTTGTAAAAAGCGGTTAGAGGCCCGCGGCCGGCGGCGATTTCCAGCGTGTCATCCGTTGCCGAACGGGTGGTGAAAATGTTGATATACTCCATCGCCAAAGCGGCTCGGTGGAGCTGTGCCATCCTCCCGATTTTCAGTTGCTCAAAACGATCGCGATCTTTTTCGCCAATTGGCTCACCGGAACTGGCTTTGATTTTCAGCGGGTTGATCGGGCGGCCGTTGTCATAAAACGCATAGTCGAGATGTGGGCCGGTCGCCAGTCCGGTCTTGCCCACATAGCCGATCACCTGCTTTTGCTGAACCGGTTTGCCTTTTTCGATGCCCGGAGCAAATCCGTTCAGATGGCCGTAGCGGGTGACATAGCGCTTGTTGGTGTGCTGGATTTTGATAAAATTGCCCAGCCCTTTGTCATAGCCTTTTGCGATCACCACCCCGTCGCCCGCTGCCGATACCGGTGTGCCGGTCGGCGCGGCAAAATCCACTGCATAATGCGGTCTGACAATCTTGAGAATAGGGTGGCGCCGTGCGCCGGTAAAGTGCGAAGAGATGCGGGTGTAATTGAGCGGAGACTTGAGAAATGTTTTTTGAAAGGTGCGGCCGAGCGCGTCATAGTAGCCGCCCTTTGCATCGCTGTTTTCGAAATAGAACGCCGAATAGGTCGTGTCTTTTTGTGTATAGCTGCCCGCCAGAATGCGGCCGTAGCGGAGAAAGGTGTTTCGATCGTTGGCTGAACTGATTTTCTCATAGATGAGCTGAAAGGTATCCCCCTGCCGCGGATCGGTGAAAAAGTCGATGTCCCATTGAAAGATATCGCTGAAAGCGATGATGAGCTCGGGTGTTTCGCCCAATCGGAGCACAGCATCATAGAGCGAAGTTTCGATGATCCCCGATAGAGAAACCACTTCGATGTGCAAAGGGATCTCTTTCTTTTCCGCCGAATAGGCGGCGCTGGAATCGCGTTTTACCACAATTGTCAATTCCGGTGAGGCATGATAGGCGAATTCGTGCACGGTTTGGCAGGAATCGGTTGCCAGGGCAAAAGAACGACCGGGCTGAATTTTTCTGACATCATAAACATTTGCAAATGCGGCGATGATCTGCTGAGCTGAACCGTTATCCAGTTTCAGGCTTTGCAAAATCTTGTCCAGAGTATCGCCGGAACGCACCGAGCCGGAAGTGGTTGTCAGATTGTGCTGGATCGGATCCGCAGTTGTCGGGGCCAGGTTTTCCCTGGCTTCCCATTGCGGTCGACAGGCCATGCAGAGGAACAATAGAGATAAAGACAAACGGGCAAAACACATATTCGATTCCTGCGGATAGTTTGCGATTTTCAAAGTCAGAAGAATTCGACAGCCAATCCACACCTGATGCTGTCGATTGAAACACAAGCGGGAAAAAGTTACCTATTTCGAAACTGAAATACAACCCTTTTTTCACTTGCAGAGTTTGTCCGGGACAAAGTAAATCGCCGATGCTCGACCGGGTTGCGATTCGGTGAAATGCTTCACCAATGACCTGGAGCTGTCGACAATAGAACTCCGGGACGGCAAATCTAGGGAGCGATTTTCGCATTTGACGATTGGTCGTCGCTGTCCTGTTCTTTTTGGCGGGAGATTTTGCTATGGTTCTGGTAACCGGTATCAGCGGATTTCTGGGAGGACATCTCTGGCGTCACTTGCACGACGATGCGGTCGGCATCAGCGGTGGTTCGCTGCAGCCGTCGATCGATGGGGAGGTTTTGGCGATCGATTTGACCGATCGAGCCGCCCTAAAGCAGTTGTTGCGGCGTCTTTCTCCGACGGTTATCATCCATACGGCGGCCTGGAGCGATTTGAATCGCTGTGAGGCTGAGCCTGCCGCGGCGCGGCAAATCAATGCCCTGGTGCCGATGGTTCTGGCGGAATATTGCGGCCGCAATCGTTGCCGTCTGATCCATCTTTCCAGCGATATGGTTTTCGACGGTCGCCGGGGGAATTATCGGGAAACCGACAAAACCGCACCGCTGTCGGTTTACGGCCGCACCAAAGTCGAAGCAGAACAGCTGGTTCGTGACAGCTGTCCCAACCACGTCATCATCCGCAGCGCATTGATCTATGGCCGGCCATTTTACGGCGGCACTTCCTTCAGCGAATGGATGGAAGCCGCGCTGCGGCGCAAAGATCTGCTCTCGCTCTATGTGGATCAGTACCGCACGCCGATCTGGGTGGAGAATCTGGCCGCCGCGCTTGTTGAGCTGACCGAATCGGATTTTGTCGGCACCCTCCATCTCGGCGGCGCCAACCGCATCGATCGATTTGCTTTCGGGCAGCAACTGTGTCGGACCGGCGGCTATCCCGAAAGCCTGCTGCAGCCGGTGAGCATGGATGATCATCAGCAGGCGGCGCCGCGGCCACGGGACGTGTCGCTGTGCATTGACCGCGCCCGACAGGTTTTGCGCACACCTTTGCTGGATACCGAAACCGGGCTGCAATTTCATTTTGCGCGACATTCTTCGCCCGAATCCGGATCTACTCGATCAGATCAATAAATCCCGCTCCCGCCGCCGCTCCTGTTTCGAACATCACTTTATCCGGATCATCCCCTGTCGCCAGGTCGGGCCGCCGGCCGGGAAGATAGGTGCGATAATAACTGCGCCACACCCTCTCTTTGAACACCTTGACTTGTTCCGCGGGCACGAGATGAACCGTGCAGCCGCCGAATCCGGCGCCGGTCAGACGTGACCCGAGCGAACCCGCCTCACGGCCGAGGGCGACCAGCTCGTCCAGTTCGGGTGTGCTGATCCCGTAATCGTCGCGGCAGCTGGCATGGGAGGCGTCCATCAGCCTGCCGAGAGCAGCTGCATCGCCGCTCTCCAGAGCCCGGGTTGCCTTTTCGACGCGCTCGGCTTCGCCGACGACGTGGCGGTAGCGCCGTTGCACCTGGAATCCGTCGGCTGGCGGCTGCAGCCGAAAGCGGGGCGAGGGGGAGAGCTCGGTCTCGAGCAGGCTCGCTTCGCTGCGCCCCAGTTTTTGTGCCAGCTGTGCCAGAGTCTGAGCGGCCGGAGTCAGAGCCGAAGCGATGATCCGGTCGATCTCGGCTGCCGGCAGCGGGATCCGGCTGCGGTCCACATCGGCCAGACGCTCGACTGCAGCGGGGAAAGCGCAGCGCCGGCGGATTTCCGCGGCGATCAGTGCGGCTGCCAGCCGGCATTCGATGGGCCGGCGGTTGTATTCCTGCATCGCCGCTTCGCTCTTGGGGGCGCGGACGCACGAGTGGCAGATCACCACGCGCACATCCGGCGGCAGGGCCAGGGCGCGGGTGCGCAGCGGGAAGAAATCGATGCGCAAGGCCCGGCCCGCTTTGCCCATCAGCGAGATGGCCTGATCCATGCCGCCGCCGGCGGTGCCGACGAAATGCTCCGCCCGCGCCAGCCGTTCGGCCAGGTGCAGCGGATCGATCGCAACGCCGCTCATGCCGATCAGAACGAGCGCCGAGGCGACCACCAGTGCGGAAGAAGAGGACAACCCTGCTGCCTCGGGCAGATCGCCGTCGAAAATGGCGGTAAAACCGCGCGGCTCTAGATCGGGCTCGAGTTCGTTGAGCGCGGCGAGAAAATAGTTGCCCCAGTCGCCGGCGGCAAAGGGGGTGAGGGGGCGGGTCAGATCGATGCGGCGCGGTGAAAAATGCGGATCGCTGTTGGCGATCTCGATCGTGTGCCCGCCGGTGGCCGACGCCACTGCCCGGATCTCGCGTTCCATGGCGATCGGCATCACCGGATAGCCGTTGTAATCGGTGTGTTCGCCGATCAAATTGACGCGGCCCGGCGCCCGCACGGCGATCTGTGGATTCGGCGTGGCGCCCAAACGCTGCAACAGCGCCTTCACCCGGGTTGCGGAATGGGGCGGCAGGGATTCGAGAGAAAAATGCGGCACGACAGACATGCGGCAGTCCTTGGAATAGGATTCAGCGGATCGGTTGCTTTTTGCATCACCATTTTGACAATACGAAAAATGATTTTTCAGAACAAGAGAAAAGCGATAGGGAGGATTTCATGGTTTTCCTGTGCGAACGCACAGCGGTCGCGGCGGCAGAGTTTTGCAGCGTTTAAAGGGAATGGGGAACAGGTGTGGGCATAAAGCCTTTTTGCCCTTGTAACTTTCGATTTTTCTTTTTACAGTAAAAATAGCATCGATCTGCAAACCGTCAAAGACCCTGTCTATGACCGATCCAGCCAACTCCACATCGTGGGACTTGTACGACCGTCTGGCCAAACATCGGCTGCGCTGGCGGCGGAAAAACCGCCATTATTATCGTTTACTCGAGCACTACCTGTCTGCGATAATCCCCCGCGGCAGTACCGTTTTGGAGATAGGCTGCGGCATCGGCGATCTGCTCGCTGCACTGCAGCCTGCAAGGGGGGTGGGCATCGATTTTTCTCCGGAGATGATCCACTTCGCCCGCAGACGTTTTCCCCAGCTGCACTTCGAGGTGCAGGATGCGCACGAACTCGAGGTGCAGCCGCCGCTAGACTATATCCTGCTCTCGGATACACTGGGCTCGCTGCAAGATATTCAGACCGTTCTGCAACGGGTGTGTGCGCTCTGTTCTCACCGGACCCGAGTGGTGATCACGAACTACAATTATCTGTGGCAACCCATGCTCCGGATGGCGGAGCGGCTCGGCCTCAAGCAGCCGGAAGCGATCCAGAACTGGCTCTCGTTGCATGATATCGCCGCTTTTCTGGCTCTGGAAGAACTGCAGGTCATCCGCCAAGAGCGCAGGATTCTGTTGCCCAAATATATCCCGCTGCTTGATGTGGTTTTCAACCGTATCCTTGCCAATCTGCCTCTGCTCAATCGCCTCTGCCTGGTGCAGATCACGGTTGCCCGCAGCATGCGTCCAATGGCTATGGAGCGCGAAATGTCGGTTTCCGTTGTCATTCCGGCGCGCAACGAAAAGGGCAATATCGAGAATGCGGTGCGGCGCATGCCGGCATTTGGCCGTTGCCAGGAGATGATCTTTGTCGAAGGACATTCGGCGGATGGAACCTACGACGAGATGCTGCGGGTTCAGACACTCTATCCACAACACGCCATCCGGGTTTTGCAGCAAGGCGGCAGGGGCAAGGGCAACGCGGTTCGAGAAGGTTTTGCTGCCGCTACCGGAGAAGTGCTGATGATCCTCGACGCCGATCTCACCGTGCTACCGGAAGACCTGCCGAAATTCTATCGCGCCCTGCAGCAGAACCGCGGCGAACTGATCAATGGCAACCGGCTGATCTATCCCATGGAGACCCAGGCCATGCGTACGCTCAACCTCCTGGGCAACAAATTTTTCGGACTGCTCTTCAGCTGGCTGCTCGGGCAGCGGCTCAAGGATACCCTGTGCGGCACCAAGGTGCTGCTGCGCGAGGATTATATCTCGATCCGCAACCAGCGCGCTTTTTTTGGTGATTTTGATCCCTTTGGCGATTTCGATCTGCTCTTCGGAGCCGCGCATCTGAATCTCCGGATTGTCGATCTGCCGGTTCGCTATCGCCAGCGGCGTTATGGCGAGACGCAGATCCGCCGCTTCGCCCATGGCTGGCTGCTGTTACGCATGTCCATTTTCGCAGCGCGCAAACTCAAGTTCATCTGAACTCCATTTCTTTTGCGATCAACCATGATTTTGGGGGCGATATCGATGATGAAATCCGCAAATCCCACATTCAATCTTTCAGAAGCCAAGCTATGCATGCTTGACCGCTTGACGCCGGCGACCTTTGCCTGGCTCGGCACCCTGCTGTTTGCCGTGCTCTGCGCCCTGAGCGTCATTAATCATGAGATGTGGCGCGACGAACTTGAAGCCTGGATGGTCGCGCAAAACCGCAGCATGCCCGAACTCATTGCAACCCTGCGCAAGGTTGGTCACCCCCTGTTGTGGTATCTGCTGCTGGCCGGTTTGCAGCGAATTGGCGGGACCCTGTTCTCCATGGCGATTCTGAACGGGGTGGTGGTGGCTTTTTCGGCTTTTCTGCTGCTGCGTCATGCGCCGTTGAGCCGCGGGCGAAGGCTGCTCCTGGTGATGAGCTATTACTGGGTCTACGAATACGGCACCATCGCCCGTTCCTATGGCTTGTCGCTGCTGTTGTTGATCGGCGCAGTTCTGCTCTACCCGCAGCGGCAGAAAAGGCTCTGGCTGATTGCAGTGATCCTGGCGCTGATGATCAACGTGCATATCCTAAACGCGGTTTTCGCCGGCGGAATCGCCTGGCTGGTGTTTGCGGAACGGTGGCGTCCGGAAATCGCCGTCCATCCGGCACAAATCGGACGCCCTCAATTGCTGCTGGCAACAGGAATTCTGCTGGTCGCCGTTGGATTAAGTATTTGGCAGTCGATGCCAGTCGACGAGGTGCCCTGGAGCAGCGGAATCCAGCCGCAGTGGGAACCGTCGCGGGCCATGGCGGCGCTCAAAACCGTATGGTGCGGCATCGTGCCGCTGCCGCCCTTGCGGATCGACTTCTGGAACCGCTCGATCGTAGCCGACGGCCCGGCGCAGAACGCGCTGTCGCTCCTCCTGCTCGTTGTCGTACCGCTGCTGTTTGCGCGACGGCCGGTGTTGGTGATTTTTTTACTTCTCGGGTGGGCTGCTCTGCTGTTTTTTTTCAGTTCAGTCTATACCGGCTACCAGCGACACCATGGGTATCTCTATCTCCATTTCATCGCTGCCCTGATTCTGTCGAGTTCGTTTCGTGAAAAATCGCTTCGTTCGGAAAGGAGAAAAGCACACAGGTCGAGAATCGATTGGCGCGCTGCCATAGAAACCGGACTACTCGCTGTCAACGCGCTGGCACTGCTGCCGGCTCTGATCATCGACGGCCGCTATCCTTTTTCCGCCAGCAGGGAGGTTGCCCGCTATCTGCAAAAGACCGTTTCAGAAGCAAATCCACTGATCGGCGATCAGGACTTTGCCGCCATGCCGGTGGCCGGTTGGCTGGGGCGGCGGTTTTTTTATCCGGAAATTGGTTCTATGGGTTATGAGATCAAATGGAGCCACCCGTCCCGGCAAAATCTGCCCCTGAAACGGGTCAGAACCGACACTACCCGCCAGCACCTGATGCTCGAGACCGCCCGGAGAATGGCTCGGGAAGCCGGAACAGAGGCGGTGCTGGTGCTGAATTATGCTTTGCTGACCGGTGAACAAGCAGAAAAAACTTTTCTTAGCGCCATCGTCACGGATGAGCGCTACTTTGTCTACCGAATTCCACCATCTGCCGCTCAACCGTGAAATCTTTTTCGCCTGCTGCAAGAACTCAATTGTCCAGGAATGTGATATTTTTGTATGATTTCGCGAATCTGCTCTGCATATGGCGTCCCTAAAGGGACGCGGGATAGAATCGGGTGATCGTTTGCTATAAATATCCCGTCCCTGACGGGACGGTCCAAACGCCAAAGCCAGTCAATTATGCACTCGCATGATTGAGCCCCCGCAGGGGGCGTCGGATATTGGCCACGGGCGCGAGCCTGTGGAAAGCAAGAGGGCTGAAAGCCCCAAGCCCCCGCAGGGGGCGACAGGTTTTGGATAGTTGGAAATCTATTGCCCCCATCCCGCAGGGCTTGTCCCTGCGGGATGGTGATTGATGGCCAGAACAAATGAAACGAAAAATGAAACGAAAAATCTATCAACAGAACTCTTGCAAAAAATAACCTATTTTCGCAAAATTTTCTTGGCTTCGACACACCGTTTTCGTACCTTTTTGCAAAGGGGATATCCACAGCAGATTTGTCTACCAGCGGGGTTATGCGATGAACGGAACGATCAGACTCCTGCCTTGCTTTTTGCTTGTTGTTATGCTGTTCACTTTTGTCTCGCCTTGTGGGGCGCAGTTGAACCAGTTGCGCCTGGTCGACCGTCCCGAGCTTTTGGAGAGCGAATTTGTCGGCGCTTCCAATCTCGACGCCAACGGCCGCATTTGCAGCGCCGTCAAGGTGGTCTCGGACATGGAGGGATTCAAGTACGATTCCTACAACAACGTGGTCAAGGTGGATGACCAGCCGGGCCAGGATCTTGTCTACCTGTCGCCCGACGAGCGGGTGCTGCAGATTTTTCACAGCGGCTTTGAACCGCTCAAGCTCATTCTCTCCGAGGTGGGCATCGCTTTGCAGGAAAGGCGGATCTGGGAGATCAAGGTGGCCGGCGATGCCAAACCGGGCGAGGTCGCGGTCACCGTTCTCACGAACCCGCCGGGTGCCGAGGTTTTTATCGATGAGGTCAGCCGCGGCGAAGAAAAAAAGCACACGGTGAGCGTCGGCAACCACACGCTGCGGCTGATCAAGCCGGGTTACGAACCGATGAACACCACCATCTATGCGGACGAGAAAAACAACTTTTTCGAATATACCCTCAACATCAAACAGGAAGTCAATATTCAGATCGAGAGCGAGCCGTCGGGCGCGTTGGTCTATCTGGATGGCTTGAAACTGGGCACGACGCCGGTGAGCAGTTTTTATGCCAGCGGCCGTTACGCCATTCGCATCGAAAAAGAGTGGTATGTGCCCTATGAGGATTATCTCGACATTCAGCCGGCTATGGGCCGCAAGCGGTTTTCCCTGCAGCCCGATTTCGGCGAATTGACGATCGCCAGCCGTCCGCAGAGCAGTCTGGAAATCCATTTGAACGACCGGGCGCAAAACGTCCAGACTCCGCACACCTTTCAAAGGCTGGCGCCCGGGACCTATCGCATCAAGGCCAAATCCGCGCATTACGAGACCGTCGAGCAAGAGATCGCGCTGGCGCGGGGGGAGAAGAAAACGGTCGAACTGGTCAGCGAGGCGAGTTTTGCCGTGTTGACCATTCGCACGCGACCGGGCGCCACGGTCTATCTGAACGGCAGCAAGGTGGAGCAGCTGGAAAACATCCGGCTGGAGCCGTCGGTGGTGGTGTTGCGCGCCGAGATGGCCAAGGCGCTGCCAGTGGAGCGGCGTTTGACCCTGCGCAAAGGCGCAGTCGAGACGGTGGAGCTGCTGCCGCAGGTGCCGACGGGCACGATCCAGGTGGCGGTGGTGCCGTTCGACGCCAAAGTGGAGCTGCGCGGCGACGCGGGAGAGAGTTTTACCTCAGTGGGCGCCAGGAGTTTCAGCGATGTGCCGGTGGGGAGCTACACGCTCAAGGTGAGCCTGAGCGGCTATGCGGACAAACAGGAGACGCTGGTTTTAAAGGAAGGGGAAAAGCTCACCCGCAGCGTGACGCTGGAAAAGGCGGTCGTGGCGGTATCGCCGCCGGCGGCTGGTTCGGCGACCGGGACCTGGCGCGACCCCAAAACCGGCATCGAGTTTGTTCTGGTCAGGGGCGGCAGCTTTGACATGGGCGACACCTTTGGCGATGGGCAGGATGATGAAAAGCCGGTGCACCGGGTGACGGTAGGCGATTTCTATCTGGGCAAAACCGAGGTGACGGTGGGGCAATACCGGGCGTTTTGCAGCGCCACCGGCCGTTCGATGCCTGATGCGCCATCCTGGGGTTGGCAGGATAACCATCCGATTGTGAGAGTCACTTGGAAAGATGCAACGGCGTTCTGCAAATGGGCGGGATTGCGGCTACCGATCGAGGCGGAGTGGGAGTATGCGGCGCGGGAAGGGGGTAAAAAAGTCAAATGGAGCGGGACCAGCATTGAAAGCCAACTCGGCGATTATGCCTGGTACAACAGCAACAGCGGCCGTACAACTCATGCGGTTGCCGGCAAAAAGGCCAATGCACTGGGGTTATACGATATGAGCGGCAATGTGTGGGAATGGTGCGCGGACTGGTATGCCAGTGATTATTACCAAGAGAGTTCGTCGCGCGACCCGCAGGGGCCGGCTTCGGGAGAGTATCGGGTGCTGCGCGGCGGCTCGTGGGGCGGCAGTCCGCTCGATTGCCGCGCTTCCAGTCGCGCCTGGTATAACCCCGACGGCAGGTCCGGCAGCATCGGGTTCCGGGTGGCCCGCCCTGCGCAGTGAGGTTTGAGTTTCTGTGATCTGTTTTCTGGTTTTCTGTTTTCTGTCCGGGGTCCGGGGGCGCAGCCCCCGGCGATTTATCCAATTCGGGGGCTGGATGAAAGAGTCGCCTATTTTTTTGAAAACCCACGATCTGCTGGTCTGGCTTTTGGCAACGACGCTCAAGTTCCCAAAATCGCAGCGTTTTGTGATGGCACTGCGGGTGCAAAACAGCGCGCTGGATTTTTACGAATATCTGATCGCTGCAGTCAAACGTGGTGAAGCCAAAGTCGACCTCATACAGGCCGACATCGAGATGGAAAAATTGCGTCACCATTTGCGCCTGTGTCGCGATATGAAATTGCTGTCCCTCGGCCAGTTCGAACACGTCGCGCGGATGTCGGTTGAGATCGGCAATCTTTTGGGAGCTTGGCTCAAGCGAGCCAGGAGGGAATAGATCGGCAAGGGCGGCGCGGGTGCTGCGCGGCGGCTCGTGGAACAACAATCCAAACAATTGCCGCGCTTCCAATCGCAACAGGAATAACCCCGACAACAGGAACAACAACAACGGGTTCCGGGTGGCCCGCCCTGCGCAGTTATTCCCCGAGCCAAAATGCTGTTTCTTTACGAAGATACGGCTGGTGCTGCGGATTCACAGATCTGTTCCCTGGTCAGCCGCAACGGCGGGCCGAAAGAGATAACAGCCGGCAAGGGGCGAGTAGCACTGTCGAAAGCCCCTTGAACGGTCTAGCCGTTTTTTTCGAGACTGCTGCGGCATGTGAGTGTGCGCTCCTTATTGCCCTAATTAGCATGAAAACGGACTGCAGATGAAGAGAACAGGAAATCTGTTCGACCGCCTGGTCGAATTTGACAATCTGTATTTGGCTTTCCACAAAGCATTGCTGGGTAAAAAACAGCGCACGGATTGCGCCGATTATGCCTTCCGTCAGGAAGAAGAGCTGTTTCGCCTGCAAGCCGATCTTAAGAATAAACAGTATCGGCCTGGAGGCTATCGAACATTTTTCGTCTATGAAAAAAAGACGCGGATGATTTCGGCCGCTCCATTTCGGGATCGCGTGGTGCATCATGCCCTGTGCAATATCCTCGAGCCGCTGTTTGAACCCGGATTTATCTTTGATTCCTATGCCAATCGCAAATGCAAAGGGGTACATGCTGCCGTCAAAAGATGTTCGCACTATGCAGCACAATTCACCTATGTTCTCAAGTGCGATATCCGCAAGTACTTTGCCAGCATCGATCACCAGATTTTAAAAAATCTAATTCGACGCAGGATCAAAGATCGCGATGTGCTGTGGCTTGCCGACCGGATTATCGACGGCAGCAATGAACAGGAATTCTGTCTTTGTTATTTCCCAGGAGACAATCTGTTTACACCCTTGGATAGGCGGCGCGGATTGCCGATCGGCAATCAAACCTCGCAATTTTTTGCCAATGTGTACCTCAATCCACTCGATCATTTTGTCAAAGAAGATTTGCGCTGTCCGGGTTACATTCGCTATGTTGATGATTTTATAGTTTTTGGTAGAAGTAAAAAAGAACTCTGGGAATGGGGGAAGGCGATCAAGTCCTTATTATTGCGGTATCGCCTGATTATTCACCCCAATAAATTCCAGGTGATGCCGGTTCGTTGCGGTTTTGCCTTTCTTGGCTATCGAATTTTTCCATATCATCGGATATTGCCAAAGGAAAATATCCTGCGTTTTCGCCGTCGTTTAGAAAAGATGAAACACGAGTATGAAAAGGGTGCAATCGATTTGCAGACAATTCGGCTGTCCATTTCGGGTTGGCTGGGACATGCGATTCAGGCTGACAGTTTTCGGGTGCGGAAAAAGATATTTTCAGGATGTGACTTGATTTAAAGCCAAACCAGATCAACTTTTTACACCCAGGTGCTTTTATTTTTGCTTTTGCTGCAGCTTTTCGATATCTTGATGCGGACCAAAAAATGACCAGCTGGTGGAGGATCGGAATGCAAAGAGTTATTTTGACACTGCTGTTGCTCGGCTGTTGCCAATTGTCAGCGGCAGAAAAAGAGCTGATCATCCGATCAGGTGACTATTACTATGGCTCGGGCGAAGCCACCACTGTTGCTGAGGCACTCAATCTGGCCGCTGATAACCTGTGCAAAATGATCGCAATGCAGGTTTCGAGTTCTTTCGAGCGCGTTGTCGCCGAAAAAGAACAGAACTATCAGGAAAAGGTCGAGAGTATCGTCAAGACCCATACCATGGCCACATTGAAAAATGTCGAACAACTGCCGCCCCGGTTGCTCGCCGAAAACAAGTACGAGGTTTTCGTCTATCTGAAAAAATCCCAGGTGGAACAGATTTTCGCGGAGCGCAAACAGCTGATTGCCGAGATGGCTGCCAAAGCGAATGCTCTGGCTGAGGAACTGCATCTGGCTCAAGCATTGAAATATTATTATTTCGTTGCCATACTGATCAATTCTCTGCCGGATCAACTTGTGGTCCACAACGGCATCAACTATACCACTGAAATCCCGCTGCGCATCGACCGCCTCGTCTCCGATCTTGCCTTTCGTTTCATTTCCGCCCGGGACATTTCGCCGCAGGAACGCGAGGTGATGGTGGAGATCCTCTATGGCGGTCGGCCGGTGTCGACTCTCGATTTTACCTTTTGGGACGGCAGCCGCCAGGTGACGGTCAGCGGCCGGGACGGCCGGGCCGCCTTTCAACTGTTGGGCGCAGCTGTCCATTTTGCCGAGATCAAGGTGCAGCCCAAATATGCCTATTATGAATCGCGCAATGAAATCCAGAGCGTCGCCACCCTGTGGGATCTCGTGATCAAACCCGAATTCACCGGCCAGCACAAGGTGCGCCTCTTCTCCACCGCAGATGATGCGGCCGTGGTTGAACCGAACGAGGATAATGAGTCACCTGTGCCAAACAGCACGCCCGTGCGCGCCCTAATCCGCAGCGTTTCGCCGGGCACATTTGCCGTCAAACTGGATTTTACCGAGGACGTTGACGTAGCACCGCTTATTCTTGACCAGGTGCGAAAATTCCTCGATGTCGTCGCTGCCGGCGATCCGGCCGGTGCCAGACACGCCTTTGCCAGCGATGATTTTTTGGCGGTCAAGATCGCCGATTACCTCAAGTACAACCGCCCGCGGCCGCTCGACCAGAACATAGCCGCTGCGCTGACCCGAACTGCAGACGGCTGGGAGTTGCGGCGCATCCGCATGCTGCACCGCTATCCCACGCTGAACAAGGAGAGCACCGAATACCTGACGCTCGATTTCACTCCGGAAGGCAAGCTCTGCGATCTCAATGTGTGCATCACCGAAAACCTTTATCAGCATTTTGTCCGCCAGGCAAAGATCGGTGCAGATTGGAGAAACCGGCAGCAGATCATCAAGTTTTTGGAAAAATACCGCACCGCATACTTGACACGCGATTTGCCCACCGTGGATTTGATGTTTGCCGAGGACGCCATCATTATTGTCGGCCGCAAACTGGAACGGCGCAAACTAGCCGAAAATGTCGTTCGCTATGAAAAACTGGGCGCTCAGCCAGACCATGAATATCTTCGCCTCAGCAAACAACTCTATCTGGAGCGCCAGAAACAGATTTTTACTCAAAATCAGGATATCTCACTCGATTTCAGTACCTTTGATATAGTCAAAAAGAACACCCAGGACAGCGTCTATGGGGTGGAAATGCGGCAGAGCTATGCATCCACTACCTATGCGGACGAAGGCTATCTGTTTCTGCTCATCGATTTTCGCGAAACGGACCCGCTCATCTATGTGCGCGCCTGGCAGCCCAATGCATGGAGCAAGGACGAGCTGATCCGCACCGCGAATTATAAAATCCATCAATAGGCCAGGGTCTTTCGCCCGCTGCGCGGGCTTGGGGATTGTAAGGATCGCCTGATTCCCAGGGCTGACGCCCTGGGCCAGGATCCGCCGCCCGCTGCGCGGGTTTTCGTCAACGCGTGATCAACGAATGTAGACGTTTAGAATTGTCTTTCTCTTACGAGATCTTTGCCTGGTTGGGCAAGCCCCTGCAAGAGGCGACAGGTGATAGCCATTGCTCTGCATATGGCGTCCCTAAAGGGACGCGGGATAGAATCACATGATCGGTTGCTATAAATATCGCGTCCCTGACGGGACGGCCCAAACTCCAAAGCCAGTCAATTTTGCACTCTCATGATTGAGCCCCCGCAGGGGGCGATAGATTCTAGCCACGGGCGCGAGCCCGTGGAACGCGAGATGGCCCAAAGCCCCAAGCCCCCGCAGGGGGCGTCGGATATTAGCCACGGGCGTGAGCCCGTGGAAAGCAAGAGGGCTGAAAGCCCCAAGCCCCCGCAGGGGGCGTCGGATATTGGCCACGGGCGTGAGCCCGTGGAAAGCAAGAGGGCTGGAAGCCCCAAGCCCCCGCAGGGGGCGTCGGATATTGGCCACGGGCGTGAGCCCGTGGAAAGCAAGAGGGCTGGAAGCCCCAAGCCCCCGCAGGGGGCGACGGATATTGGCCACGGGCGTGAGCCCGTGGAAAGCAAGAGGGCTGGAAGCCCCAAGCCCCCGCAGGGGGCGTCGGATATTGGCCACGGGCGTGAGCCCGTGGAAAGCAAGAGGGCTGAAAGCCCCAAGCCCCCGCAGGGGGCGACAGGTTTTGGATAGTTGGAAATCTATTGCCCCCATCCCCGCAGGGCTTGCCCCTGCGGGATGGTGATTGGCAGCCATCACACCAAACATAATAATTCACATCTTGCTCTTTTATTTTTGCTTTTCACCCCGCTTTTTGATATCTTTGATCGCACAAGAATGACTGTTCCGCAACAAGCCGGGATGCGGAGTTCTGTTTGATTGCTGTTGCGGGCTGTTGCAGATTTTCGCAAGCGAGAGAGGCCAAAGATGTTTAGAGCCCCTGCAGGGGGCGATACCTTTTTGAGGAACAAGCGCATGAAACAGGTGACCTTTAAAGAAGCCATGGAGCTGTGGAGCACACCCGAAAGGGTAGTGTTTGTCACCGGAATCGACACGGACGGCCGGCAGCACATCATGACCGTCGGCTGGAAAATGCGCGCCTCTTTTCGACCGCCGATGATCGCCGTGGCCATCGGCAAGCAGCGCCGCTTGAACAAGATCATCAGCAGCAGCCGGGAATTTGTCCTGGCGGTTCCCGGAACCGATTTGGCCAAAGAGGTGCTGATCTGCGGTTTGCCCAACAATGAAAACGTGGATCGCTTCGAGAAATGCGGGTTCAGCCGCGATCCCGGCACGATTGTCAAAGCTCCTCTGGTCCAACGCGCCCTGTGCAGCTTTGAATGCAAGCTTGTGGCCCAACTCGACACCGGCGACCATACGTTGTTTGTCGGCCAGGTCGTGGCCTCGTGGGTCAATGAAGATCCCAAGCCACATCTCATGGCAATCGCAGAAGAACCTGGTTTTCACGTGATCGCTCAGGAAGGTTCGATCAAAATCGGCACGGTGCGCTCCTGAAGATGCGTCCGAATCAAACTCTGCAGGCAATTTGCTGCATGATTGATTTCACAAGGGTAAACGACCGCGAAGTGTTGTCATCTCTGTCAATCGCTGTCTCTGCAGGCGATATTCCCATCTGGCTTTTAACCATCGGCTGTTCACAGCTATCGCGAACAGCGCCATCCTGACCCCAACAAGAATACTTCCACTGTTAACAACCACCTCAAGTCCCACCCGGATTCTGTGTCAACAAAATCCAACAAAAAGTATCTTTATAATTTTATGTTGTTTACAGAAGCCACCATTCCCACCCGATTGGTGAAAACATAGCATTGTATTTATTGGGATTTTGGTGCTTTGCACCGAATCCGGGTCCCATCCTCATCTTCTTTTTTATATCCCCCCGCATTCCCGCCGGCTGCCGTTGCTGATCGCCAGGGGAAGAGAAAACGAACAGCAAAACAGGAAAAGGCGATTGTCAGCGAGCGATCGGTCGACGACCTTGCGGGGTTGGAAACGACAAAAAGCAGCCAGCATCGATTTGCTGCTTGCGTGAGTGCCGACAGTGTTTTATATTGCACTAACTTTTGTCTGAATGTCTGACTTTCGTCATCGATTTTGGCCAATCAACTGGGATTTCCAGACCACCATGAGATCGATCAAGCCGCAGGAGAATGAATTGACTGAGAAAAAAACATCTGCCGCACCAAAGCCTGCATTCAACCCGTTTTTGCTCATCGGCACTTTCTGGACCGTCTTTGGGGTGTTGGTGTTGATTTCTATCTTTTTTGTCAGCGGCACCAGCTACGTCCCGCATACCCGCGCCGTCGGCGCCAACCTGGTTGCTGCACTGGTGTTGATCGGCATCGGGGTCACGATGCTCCGCAAAGGTCGGCGGCGATCGTGAGCGATCCTGCCGACACAAAAGCGGTCGGTTCATTGCCGGTGCTGGTTGCTGAGGCAGAGGCGCATGAACGAGCCACCGTCTATTCGCGTCCGCGGCGCTGGATGCTCTGGCGGCAACCGCCGGTGATCCGCAGACTGGAAGTGCTGGTCTTGCCTCTGTGGGTTTTCCCCTGCGGCAAGACAGGCGAACCAACCGCCTCGGCGGCCATTGGAGTCGAGGCGATGGACGGAGCGGCTTTTGTTCTGGATCCGGATTTGCCGCCGCCGTCGGTTAAAGCTCCGCCGCTCTGTTTGGCGCCGCGTCTGACCAGCGAAAACGCGCATAAACTGGCGCAACAAGAGTTGCAGGATACGGCTCTGCGATCGCGTCGACTCAAATCGGCTGCTCTGGTTGGCACTGAACTGCGCCGGCCGTTTCTGATCGGTTATCCCTTCTGGATTGCCTATCTCAAAAAAGGCAACCGCTACGATTTTTTGCCGATCGATGCCGTCTCGGGCTCTCATGCCGGTTTGCGGATGCGCAAAGCGGTTCTCTTTGCGCTGCGCGACTTGGAGAAGGCGAGTTGATCAAACTGCTCCTAATCCGGGGAGCGAAACCAACGCTGTCGTAGAATCACTGGTGTCCCAACAAGGGACACCGCCCAACTTAACTCTAATAATTACAGCGACAAAATAATCGGATGCCATTCAAATCGATACTAGATGAAAATCGTTACAACTTTCAGATATTGTTAGATTTGGTGAAAGGTGTCCCATCTGAAGATGGGACACGAGTGTCATAGAATAGGAGGGTGATTTTGCAGCAGATCAACATCCACGGGATCGACTTGGTTATTGTCATCGCCTACATGGCTGCAATACCGGCTTTTGGATTCTACTTCAAGCGCTTTGTCAAGGACGAGCAGGACTATTTTCTCGCCGGCCGCATGTTGCCGTGGTGGATCATCAGCCTGTCCATTATCGGCACCAATATCGGCGCCACCGATTATGTCGGCGCGGCCGGCGGCGCCTATCGCTTCGGCATCACCCAGGCGCATTACGAATGGATCGGCGCCATTCCGGCGATCATCCTCTCGGCGCTGCTGTTCATCCCCTATTACTGGAAAGCGGGGATCTATACGGTGCCGGAGTTTCTCGGCCGGCGCTACAACCAGCTGATCCGGGTGGTGCAGACCATCCTCTGGGGCGCGTTTATGGTTTTTCTGCTGGGGCAGTTCTTTTGGGCCAGCGGACTGATGTTGGAAGAGTACATCGGCATCCCGTTGACCGTGGAGATCCTCGGCCTGCCGGTCTATATCGGTATTGTCTTAACCGCGCTGATCATCGGCCTGTACACGATTTCCGGGGGACTCGCGGCGGTGGCGATGACGGATGTCATTCAGGTGTTGGTGATGTTCATCGGCGGCATCATGCTGTCTGTTTTGGGCTTGTGGGCTCTGGGCGGCTGGTCAGGACTCGTGAATACCCTGTCGGCATCCCATCCGGACCATCTGCGCCTTTTTTTGCCGGCAGACCATCCGGTCTATCCGTGGCCGGGGGTGATTTTCGGCCTGGCGTTTGTGGCCTCGCCGGCCTGGTGGTGCTGCAACCAGGCGATCATTCAGCGCACCCTGGGCGCGCGCAGCGAGTGGGATGCCAAGGCCGGCATGCTGTTTTCCGCGATACCCAAAACCCTTATACCGGTCATCACCATATTGCCGGGATTGATCGCGTTGGCACTCAATCCCAACCTGGTCGGCCCTGAAATGGACAAAGCCTACCCCTGGTTGATCAAAACGCTGCTGCCCACCGGACTTGCCGGGCTCGTTTTTGCTTCTTTTATCGCCGCATTGATCTCGAGCGTCGATTCGGTGGTCAATTCCGCGGCCACCCTGTGGACTCGCGACCTCTATCAGGCCCTGATCGTCAAAAAAGCGAGCTCCAGACATTATCTGCTGGTCGGCCGCATCATGACCGCATCGTTCATCGTGATCGCGATTTTTATCGCGCCGGTCATGACCCGCTTTCCCGGCTTGTTCGTCGCCGGTCAGGCGGTGCTGTCGATTTTCCAGGGGCCGACTTTTGCCATCACCCTCCTGGGCATCTATTGGCGTCGCGCCAATCGCATCGGCGCCACCTGCGGTCTGTTCGGCGGGGTGGCGATTGCGGTTTATCTTTTTGCGAAAATGGAGATCAGTTATTTCTATTACTCCTGGTGGTCTTTTGTCGCCGGTTTGCTCATCACCCTGGTGGTCAGCGCTCTGACCAGACCGGAATCCACCGAAAAACTGGAGGGCCTGGTCTACGGCCTGGTCATGTCGGACGCTGAAATTCAAAAACGCCTGGGCGATCGCGCCGAGTCGGGAGGGGAAGAATGATCAACTGGACAACCTGGTCGTATCTGGCGCTGGCAAAATGGATTTCTTTGCTCACTTTTACGGCGGTCGCCATCTGGGCGGCGTTGCGGCCCAAATCTTTTGTCTATCACGAATCGCCAAACCAAAAACGCTGGCGCGATCTGCGCATCTGGAGCGTTTTGCTGCTGGCGGTGCAGATAGCGATTTATCTGGCGCTGTGAAAGAAATACGATCTCGGCTATCCGCCGAGGCGATTCAATGAATGCAGCACGGAAAATAAAATGAGGACATGGGGATGGATTGTCTAGAGGTCATCGCCGAGCGTTTCAGTGTGCGCGCCTATCACAAGACGAAAGTTGAGGACGAAAAACTGCAGGCGTGTCTGAATGCCGCGCGCTTGGCTCCGACTGCGGTCAATCGCCAGCCCTTTCAATTCATCGTGATTCAGACACAAGGGCGCGAGGAGGAGTTGCGACGGATCTATCATCGCGAGTGGTTTACCCAGGCTCCGCTGCTGATCGCCGCCGTGGCTCTGCCTGGAGAAGCGTGGAGCCGCAGAGACGGCAAAAATTACGCGATGGTCGACACCACCATCGCGATGGATCACTTGATCCTGGCTGCGACAGCGCTGGGATTGGGAACGTGTTGGGTGGCCGCCTTTGATTCTCAGGCTGCTCGCGAGGTTCTCAACCTGCCGCAAGAGACTGAACCTGTTGCCTTTACCCCTCTTGGTTATCCGGCGGATGAGAAAAGGGAGAAAAAACGCAGATCTCTTTCCGAATTGGTCCGCTACGATCGCTGGTGAGCCAATTCCTGTCCGCTACACAATCATCCGCTCATCGATGACCAAAAAAAGATCGCCATCAACAGGAACAGGAAAAAAGCCAAGAGGTCATGCCAATGAAACAGCGCCTCTTTTTCCTGTCCGGATTCGCGGGATGCGGCTGTATTGCGCATGAAAACCTCCACTTTGCTATTGCTTTGTCGCAGGTTCGAATCAACTCACATTGGGTGTTTGCCAAATCCCAATAAAACCGATCAGTTGAAATTTTGCACTGGTGTCCGGTAGCCGGACACCAGTGCAAAATTTGTTATTCGTGGTTTTGTGCTCTTTTCGCTCTGTGTGTTGCGGTACACATGTACTTTGCGGGATTCAGTGCATGGCGCTGAATCCGGGCAGCGATGCAAAGGAAGGGGGGTGCGCTGGCAGCAGATGTCGGTGCAGTTCCATTCGGCTCATTTAATTAGGCAACAATTGTGCCGGAAAACCGGCGGTTTTGCCGGACAGATCGAAGAGCTGTTTTAGAATGGCGTTGCTGGTTGTTTATTTTACCGGACTCTAAAAGTTGTTTAACCTATTATAAATCAATGACAAAAAGATATAAAGTATTTCCATGTTGCTGTGACCGGTGTGGCTGCTCGGTTGTTCGCTTGCGTCTGGAGGGTTGGCGCAGATCAAACTGTGGCCAACAACGGACAAACAACACAACTTGGGACACAAGCGAAACAGCGGCTGGTTTGATGTTGCAGGCGATGGTCTGGACAGCTGCGGAGCCGGCGCATTGGTTTGCGGCCCGCCGCTGGACATGTGGTGCTGCTGAGACGGACGAATGGGGCAGCGGGAGAGCGCAGGCATGAAGCGCAAAAAGCTGTTGTTGCTGCAGCCTCCGGTGGAGGATTTTTACGACACTCCGATTCGGCTGCAGCCGCTCGGATTGGCCTATCTCAAGGCGGCGGTGCGCAAATGGCTCCCGGAGGTCGAGGTTAAATAATCGATTTTCATGCTGCTGCCGGCAAACGCACCGTAGCCTTGCCGCGCGAATTGCGCTATCTGGCCGACTATTATGCCGAGGTGGACGAGAGTCCTTTTTCCGCTTTTCACCGCTATTCGCGTTATGGCAGCGATCCCGAAGATATCGCCAAAAAGGTGGCGGCAGAAAAACCCGACTGGGTGGGCATCTCGGCCATGTTTACACCTTACTGGCGCCAGGTAATCGACTGTGCCGAGGCGATCAAGCGCCTCTGGCCGATGCCGGTCATCGCCGGAGGATTTCATGCGACGGCAACGCCGGAGCATCTGCTGCAGTCGCGGGTCATCGATGCGGTGGTGCGAGGGGAAGGCGAGCGGCCCCTGGTCGATTGGCTGCGCGCTGAACTGGCCGGTAAAGCGTGGAGCGAGGTGCCGAACCTGGTGTGGCGGCGTGACGGTCAGCTGGTCTATAATCCGGAGCAGGCAAATTACCTTATCGATGACCTGCCGATGCCCGATTTTTCCGACCTGGCGCGCGACCGTTATGCGGTCGATGGCCGGCCTCTCTGCTTTGTGCTCAGCTCGCGCGGCTGTCCCTATCGCTGCGCCTTTTGTGCGGTGCACTGTGTGTTCGGCGACCGCTACCGGCCGCGCACCGTCGAATCGGTTGTTGCCGAGATCGAGCAGCGCAACGCGCAGGGCTATCGGCTGTTCGATTTCGAGGACGACAATCTGAGCTTTGACCGCCGGCGCATGCTCGAATTGTGTGAGATGCTGGTCGAACGCTTTCCGGTGGGCGAAATCGAGTTCCTGGCCATGAACGGTATGTCCTATCGCGATCTGGATGGTGAGCTGCTGCAGGCGATGTGGCGGGCCGGATTTCGCCAGCTCAACCTGGCGCTGGTCAGCATGGACGATCGGGTGCGAAAAAGTCTGGGCCGGCCGCATACCCTGGCGGAATACGCTCAGGTGATCGATGCGGCTGTGCAAATCGGATTCCGCATTATTTCCTATCAGATACTCGGACTGCCGCAGGAATCGCTCGATTCGCAGATCCGCACTTTGGCTTTCAACGCCGCACTGCCGGTCCTGCTCGGCGCTTCCGTGTTCTATCTCACCCCTGGTATGCCCCTGGCAGCCGATTTTCCGGCTTTTACTCCCGAACAGTATACCCGGGCCCGCTCCAGCGCCATGGCCATCGAAACCGAGGCGGTGCGGCGGGACGATCTCTATACCCTGTTCATCATCACCCGGATGATCAATTTTCTCAAGGGATTGAAACTGCCGGAGGAATTGCTGACCCTTGAAGAGGCGCTGCAGGTGGCCGCCGAATCCGGAGGCCGCAATGCTCTGGGCGCCGAGTTGTTGCACACCCTGCTGCAGGAGGGTAGGCTCTATGCGGCGCACGGCCAGCGGCGCATTCCGCTGCCGCATTTTTCTAGCTCGTTGTTTCAGCGCGTGATGGACGCGCTGAAGGAGGTCAAAACGCTGTCGGGCGGGACGGTTATAATCGGCAAGGGACTATAAAAGCGGGTATTTCTCATTCCCAGGCTCTGCCTGGGAATGCATCTCGCCGCCTCTGCCGGCAAATTAAATCCCAACAATGGTGCTCGATAAAGGTTTTTTTACTTTCGCACTTGGCACTTTTTTCCTTTTTCCTTTTTCCTTTTACCTTTGGCCCCTCTTTCCCACTTTGATTTTGGCACTCTCTTTCCTTGTTCGCCTCGGGCTCTCTCTTTTCGCATTTGTAACTTCACACCTTTTACCTTTTACCTTTGACTTTGAACTTGCTACTCTTTTTAGTTCGCCCTCGGCTACGGCTTGCGCATAACTGATTTATTGTTGTTCGTGTTTCCAGTTAACCTGTTGATAAAAGATCTCTGAATTTTCAGGGCGCAAGCCGTGATCCTCGGGCGGCTGCGCGCGCCTCCTCGGCCGCAAGAGCGGCGGCCTGCGGGGTCGCGCTCCGCAGGATTCGGGGGAGGGAAAGTGCGGGTTTTGTGGATAAATCAGGCCAGGAGATGTGAGTGGTTTGACCGATTCCCGCCGGAAGATGGGAGCCCTGAGGATGCGATTTCCGTTCACCATGTGACAACGCTCCGGTATATGCTCTAACCAATCCCGTTGGCGATAATCCCAAGATACCTATTTCGTCCCTAAAGGGACTCGGAGGGTTTGTCTGTTTCGATGCTATAAATATGTTGTCCCTGACGGGACAAAAAAACCGGCGAACGAGACAGAACCAGCAGACTCGGGATGAAAGGTATGCCATTACAGAGTCTATTGCTGCCATTCCGAGCGATTGATTTCCCTGACCGGTTGTTCCATCCCGTCAGGGATGGAATATTTATAGCAAATGGCTGCAACCCGATTCACCCCGTCCTTTCAAGGATGGAACGCAGGATGATGATCCGCTGCGGTGCCTGAAGGAATTCGGTCTTTTGGCGAACCAACGCGAGAATCCTTTTTTAATCCATCCCCCCAAAAATCTCAGCGCAGAATCGCCACATACCCCTGCTGACTCCCGCCTTCGTATTCGGCGATCCAGATATACATGCCGCTGGCCACCTCTTTGCCTGCCCCGTTGCACAGATCCCAAAACACCGAACGGTTATAGTAGGATCCTTCGTGTCCGATCACTTGAACGATCTGGCCGGACAGGTCCAGGATGGTGATGCGCAGGTCGGTGACCAGATTGTAAAAACAGACCCGGTGTTCAAAATCCATATCATGTCTTGCCTGTACCTTGTATGGATTCGGTTTAACTCTGATTTTATTTTCGTTCTGTGGCTGGGGAAGGGTAGAAGGTTCGCGGGGCAGCTGGTTGTAAAACGGTGCGCCGAGATCCTTCTGGCCGGGCAGGCTATAGGTCGGCCAATCGGTGCTGCCCGGAGCAAAATGATAATACCCCTGCCATTCGCCCGAGCGCCCGTTCCAGTTGTCCTTGCCGCTTTCCAGATGATCGTAGGCGACACCCCCCAGGGTCCCCGATTCGTCGTCAAAGGCCGCCACATAATAATAGTAGCTATAGCCAATATTGACTTCTTCCGACGTGTCGCACCATTCATACGCATAGGTGCCGGCATCCTCGCTGGTGTTGGCATAGCTCCCCAGTTGATCCTTGGCGATATAGGCCTGCAGTTTCCACGGACCGGCAGGAGAGCCGTTTCGTTTCCTGACCCGCCTCGGATCAACGTTGCTGTTCGGGTTATTGGGTGCCGCATAGGCAGCGACCAGCTGATCATCGGTCATGCCGATGGCTTCCGGTCCCTGCAGATGCTGCGCGTCCATGAAGCGGATGCCGAGCTGGGAATAATCGACCAACAAATAAACAGTGACCCGGTAGATCTTGTAACCGCCAAAGTCGGCCGCCGTTTCGGCCCGGTCATCCCACACAAGGCGGATTTTCATTTTGTTATCGGCAGTCCAATAGGAGGAAATTTTCATATCCGGCATAGGCGGCGGTTTTGGCAGCTCAAAGTTGTTCGCATAGGCCTCGCGCGCGGTTTTCACCGCCTGGCGGGCACCTTGCAGGCGATGGCCGGCAAATTGTGTCCAGACAAAGGTGATGGTTTCGCCGACTTCAAGGGCGAAAGGACCGACACAAGACAAGTATTCGGTGTCAAAATCGTAATATTCCCGCGAGGTCCCGCCTGCCAGCCATTCATCTGCAGCGGGAATCTTGGGCTCGGGAGTTTGCGGGAAATTGCGTTCCCAGTTTTGCAGCCAGTCTCCGCGATAATTCACCGCACCGTTCAGACGGCCGCGCTCGGCTTCCGGTTTGACCACATCGACCCAACTCAGCGGATCGCCAACCGTGTACCGGGTGGTATCCGAGACGGAAAAGTGGTTCGGATCCGGGTGCATCGCCTCGAAAGGTTCGGCGGTCCGGGTCCGTCCACCGTCCTGGCAGAAAACACCCATGCTCTGCAGAAAGGTCTTTTGTCCGCCGGAAATGCCCTTAACGCCGTGTACATAGGTCGAGTACCAGCCGCGCTGCGGGCCCTGGCCGATCGCATGGGTGTCATACAGAGTTTTTTTGTCGGCCGCCGCTGGACCGTCTTCGATAGTTCCGCGTTTGACGGCAAGAAACACGTTGCCGTCAAAAATATCCCACGGAATCATCCAGGCTTTGCGGAAACCGATGCTCCGTTCGCCGTCGAACCAGGCATTGGCATGGGTGAGCGGATCCGTTGTCAGTGTGTCGGGCTTGATATTGGTGTGAAAGGTGAAACCGATCGCCCAGGGATTGCCCTCGGCATCCGGGGTGGCGTCGTAACCGCAGAGGCGCGATTCCACCCAACCGCCAGAGTAGGAGCGGCCGCCGTTGTTGGTGTTGCTGAACACCCCGCCGACCCCGCCGCCGTTCTGACATTCCAGGGTCAGACCGTCGATGCGGTGATTCGGCATATCGATAAAACCGTCGCAATTGAAATCGGCGTTGCCGGTATTGGTCACCTGCAGTTCGTAGATCAATTGATTGTTCAGATTGGCGGTATTGAGGGTATAACCTCGAACCTGCAGTCGGCACTTGAGACCGTTGTTGGTCGGCCAGGATGCCGTGTACAGTTGCATATCGCGATTGTCGTCGACCCAGGGAGCAACACCGATTTCGCCGCCGTTGCTGGAGGGCGCTGAAGCAGCCAGATTATTATGATAAAATACGGGCATGTAATGCTTATCCGCGTCAGAAAGTTCCGTATCGGTGAGATTGATCACCCGGGTACTGGCTTCATACATGCACACATAGCTGCCCCAATACAGATGCATCTCTTCACCGGCCGGATACATGGCGCCCGGACTAAAAAAAGTGTTGTTGCCGGTGCGGATAAGACGCTGGTGATTCCAGCCGGTATTCGTGGTCGTCATCCCGGCAAAACCGGTCGGTGTTACGCTCGTCCAAAAGTCGCCGCAGGAGATGACACCGGTACCCGGATATTTAGTGGCGAAAGCAGAACCCGTTGCAGACAACAGGACAAGCACGAGATGAAAGGCCATTCTGCTCTTCATGCTATTTTACCTTTCCAGGAATACAGGTTGGACAGGGGCGCCATACTTTGCCAGTTGGTTTTTATTTTTGTCATTCCGCGCTCGTCACATTTGTACGCTGGTTCGCCTTCGGCGGCTCATCATGATGATTTTTATCGGGGCTCCGCAGATGGTATGGAGGCGGCAAATCTTGACAAATAACTCGATTATGATTATTTGGTTCGCCTCCGGTTACGTCTTGCTCCTGGACAATCTGTCAATGTTTGTGTTGAGCAAAATACCTCTCTGATAAAACGTTTCTGAATTTCGCGTGCGCAATCCGTGAGCCTCCGTCGGCTTCGCGAGCTTCCTTGGCCACAAAAACAGCGGCCTGCGGGGTCGCGCTCCGCATTCTGTTTGGGGGCGGAATGTGCGGGTTTGATAGATAAAACGGATCAGACGATTTAGGGGCTGATCGATTCCCGTCAGGAGATTTGCGCTCGACACATATAGCCACGGGCTTAAGAACTGTGTGAAAACGTTTTTCAATCTGGTTCCCAGGCTCTGCCTGGGGATCCATTTTGGAGTCTCTGCCCCAATTTATCTCTGTCGTTGAAGACGGGTTCTTTGGCCTATTGTATCATTCCGCACCGTTCAAAACCTTATTTTTGCTCTCAAGACCTTAGTAGCAAACAGGCGCCCCCAAGACTCTAACCTTATTAGCTTATTTAAATATGATGTCGTTATGTTGAGTCGAATTCTTTTTGAAATACGACGGGCTCGGCTGTTTCCTTTCAACAGATTTCGCGACAACACTCCCAAGCGGGGCAGAGCCCCGATAGAAAACATCGGGACAGGGCCGGAGCGGAACCAGATTAAAAAATTTTACAAAAGGATTGTTCAATTCGCATTCGGCTCCATCTTTCACCTCGCCGTTCGTCTGCATCTCAAAACGACACCTCGAATCCCGCATACAGCTCGCGCGTGATGCCGGCATAGGGGATGCCGAAATTGTTGCACGGCCGGTTCAGGGGTCCCCAGGGATTGCCGTCTGTTTCGTACAGTTTGTTGGAGATATAGGTCTCATATGCCAGGATATTCAACCGATCAAAGACATTGTATGCTTCGAAAAAGAACCCGGCGTGGAATTTTCCGATCGCAAAGGTTTTGCTCAGTCGCATATCGGTCTGCAAAAAAATGTCCCCATCGAGTTTTTCCTCGTACCGGGTATTGGTGACGCCGACGGTCTTGCTGTAGCGCCAGGGGCTGCGGTAGGTGGTGACCGTCGACAGGCGGAAATCCAGGGGAAAATCGAACAACAGGGTGAGCTTGGCATTCCAGTCCGGGTAGGAGCGGGTCAGGAACGGAAAGATAAATCGCAGGTCCGGGTCGAATAGCTCGTCTTCCGTGCCGGCGACCAGATCGGTGCGGAAGGGCTCGTCCTCCACCAGCGACAGGGCGCTGGCGGCTGGCGAGTCAATGGCATACGCCGCGCTCAGGGTGCCGGAGAGATCGACGATGCCGAAAACGCGATCCGGGGAAGGGCGTTTCCACAGCGTCAGCTCCAGTCCGCGGCTGTCGCGATAGCCGCTGTTCAGGTAAAAATTCGACCGGGCAAAGGGCTGACCCTTATAAGCCGAGATCTCGTAGGTGAGGACCTGGGTGTTGCGGTTATCGCGATAGAATGCGGTCAGGTCAGCGCCGATTTCCCGAGTCAGCGCGGCGCTCATGCCGATTTCATAGGCAATGGATTTTTCCGGCTGCGGATCGGCATCCCGGATTTGCGGCAGACTGATATTGCCCAACACGCCGTAATCCTGCAGCCAGTAGGCCTTGTTCGGCGGGGTGGTGGTGATGCCCCAGCTGTAGTGCATGGACGAGTTCTCGCCGATGGGGTGGGAGACGGCCAGGCGCGGGCTGAAAAAGAACCGCGGGTCGTTTTTGTCGCCCAGATTCTGCGCCAGAAACACCATGCCATATGCGGTGGTGTCCCAGAGACCGGGGTTGAACAGATCTTTGACGCTGCGGGTGTCCATGCTGTAGCCGTCGAATCGCAGGCCGACCGTGGCGATCAGACTCTCATATTCGATGCGGTCCTGCACAAAAGCGCCCAGGTTCCAGGGATGGACGGTATAGTCGTTCATGACGAATTGAAAGGGTGCCGGCATCCATCCGGCGGAAAGGTTGTGGGTCAAAACGTCGATCGAAGTGGATGTGTATTCCAAACCGGTCTTGATCTGATGATGCCGATCGACCTGGCTGGACAGGTTGGTGTTAAGGCTAAGGGAACGGGTCTCGTAGTTTTCATAGGAATAGGCAGCCTTGCCATAACGCCCCAGATTTCCGAAAGTAGGCAACTCAAAGAACCCGCTACCGCCAGAGCCGAACGGATGAAAGATACGGTCTGGATCAATCAAATAGTGTTCCGCTTTTTCCGCCGAGTCGATGATGAGGAATTCGTCGCCATAATCGTCGTATAAAAGTTTGCCGTTTTTAGGGGCAAAACCATAGGTGCGCTGGTTGCCGACCAGGCTGATGGTGTTTTCCAGCACCGTCCGGGCGTCGAAGGTATGGCGGTGTTTCAGATAGCCCAGATAGGCGAGGTTCTGATTGACCGGCTGGCCTTCGAGGAAAAACTGGTAAGAGTAGGTGTAATAGCGGTTGTACCAGCCGCCGAGTTTGCCGCCGTCTTGCAGCATACCCATGGCGGTCAGCTGGTTGGAAGGAGTGAGGCGGTAATTGAGTTTGAGCGATCCCTCGATTTGGCGCTGGAACTCGCCGGGAAAGCGGCCGTGATCGTTGAGCAGCGAGGCGGAGAAAAAGAAATCGCCCCGGGAGGTCAGCGGTCCGCCGAGAGTGAACTCGGCGTCGAGGCGCGGCTCTTCGCCGTAAGAATATTTGCCGGGTTCCCAGGTCATATATGCAGCCTCAGCCTGTGACCCTGCGTCTCCGGCCATCATTGATGCTTTATACCTCAGATAGGCCTCAGCAGCGCTTTGGCCGGCAAGGGCGTCGGAGGATTTGGCGTCATACACGTCCGGCCCGGCATGCTTGAGGCCACCGAGGCTGGAGCGCGCATGGATCCGGGCGGAAAGCCTGCTGCCGCCGTTGCGGGAGGCGATGTCGATCAACCCGCCCGGCGCAGGGTATTCGGTCGGGACTGTGCCGGCGATGGCCTGCACCTGCTGCACCAATCCAGTCGGGACCGCGAGGAGGGTCTGCACCATGCCGATGTTTCGGCCGCCTGGGGAAAGAATGGAATTGTCTTCAAACCGTCCGGTGAGGCTGCTCGGCGCCGTGATCTCGCGCTTGATCATCGAATAACCCTGCGAACCCCTGCCGCTGGGTGCAAAGAAATCGGTGATGTTGACCCCGTCGATTCGGTACTCGACGCCGACTTTGTTGGCCCCGCGCATGTCCTGGGCAGCGATCGAGGTGAGCAACAGGGCGTTGAGGTCCAGGACGGGCAGCTGATGATCGATCAAGGTCGAATCGAAAAGCACCCGGTTTTCGAGCGATGGGGCGATAACCGTCCGAAGGGTTGTCGGCTCTACAGGCGGTTCGGACAGACGGGGCGCTGTCGATCGTGCGGCAAAGGCGGACCGCGGCGATTCACGCTCCGCATCGAGTATGTTTGAAGAGGCAGGAGAACCGCCGGAAAAGAGCAGCATCCAAGAGCAAAACAGAACGACTGTGGCATGGGTTGCTCGGTTTTTTCCCATTTCTCAGATCTCCCTGGATTCTGATTTGGAGCACCTAATTTAACTGAAAAAAAAACAGCACGATATTTATATACTAATAATGGGGTAAAATGTCAAGAATGTTTTGCCTTTTTTTCATAGGGTTTTTTTCTCATTCTCAGGCTATGCCTGGGAATGCATCTCGCCGGCTCTGCCGGCAAATTAAATCCCAACAATGGTGCTCGATAAAGGTTTTTTTACTTTCGCACTTGGCACTTAAAATTTTCACTTTCTCTATTTCACCTCCGTCTATCTCTTTTCGTATTTGGAGCTTGGCACCTTTTGCCTTTTACCTTTTACCTTTTACCTTTGACTTTGAACTTTCAGGGCGCAAGCCGTGATCCTCGGGCGGCTGCGCGCGCCTCCTCGGCCGCAAGAGCGGCGGCCTGCGGGGTCGCGCTCCGCTCGATTTTGTGGGGTGGCTGTGCGGCTTGGGTTGTTTTGTTTGCGGCGTCTGGTTCCAGGGTGTTTGGCAATGCCGGGTGCGGGTGTGCCCAATTTTCGCCCCCGCGGGGCTTGTCCCCGCGGAGCGGTGATTGATAGCCAGAAAACGAGACCCTAAACCATCCTTTTTTGGGGGGGATGGGCAATGGTGTGGCATTTTTCTGGTTTTCGATCATCATCCCGCAGGGACAAGCCCTGCGGTGATGGGGCTTTGCCCACGTCGCGTTCTGGCTGCCAATCCCTATCCCGCGGAGTTAAACCCTGTGGGATGAAATGAGAATCACAAAAAAATTCAGCGGAGCGCGATCGCCGAGTCCGCCGTTTTTGCGGACGAGGCAGCGCGCGGAGCGGAAGCAGATTAAAAATTGCTGCAAAATGATTATCCGATTCGTCTTCGGCTCCATATTTCGTCCCTAAAGGGACTCGGATGGGTTGTCTGTCCGGGTGCTATAAATATTTTGTCCCTGACGGGACACAAAAAGCGGCGAACGAGACAGAACCAGCAGACTCGGGATGAATGGCATGTCATTACAGATCTATTTGCTGCCATTCCGCGTGCTTGATTTTCCTGACCGGTTAATCCATCCCGTCAGGGATGGGATATTTATAGAAAATCCTCGAAACCCGATTCCCCCGTCCCGTTAGGGACGGAACAGAGGCATCAAATAAAGCCCGGCGCCTGAATATCCTCGCTCTGCCCAACCTGTTGCCAATAATCCCCCAATATCTATTTCGTCCCTAACGGGACTCGGATGGGTTGTCTGTCCGGGTGCTATAAATATTTTGTCCCTGACGGGACACAAAAAGCGGCGAACGAGACAGAATCAGCAGACTCGGGATGAATGGCATGTCATTACAGATCTATTTGCTGCCATTCCGCGTGCTTGATTTTCCTGACCGGTTAATCCATCCCGTCAGGGATGGGATATTTATAGAAAATCCTCGGAACCCGATTCCCTCGTCACGTCAGGGACTCCAGGGACGCTCATAGCCATGATCTATCGCCCGCTGCGCGGGCTGCATTATTTTCGCCCCCGCGGGGCTTGTCCCCGCGGAGCGGTGATTGATTGCCAGAGGCCGAAGCCCTAAACCAATATTTTTTGAAGGGTTGGGGGTGGTGCGGCAATTTTCTGGTTTTCGATCATCATCCCGCAGGGACAAGCCCTGCGGTGATGGGGCTTTGCCCACGTCGCGTTCTGGCTGCCAATCCCTATCCCGCGGAGTTAAACCCTGTGGGATGAAATGAGAATCACAAAAAAATTCAGCGGAGCGCGATCGCCGAGTCCGCCGTTTTTGCGGACGAGGCAGCGCGCGTAGCCCGCGCAGGCTCTGCCCCGCGCAAGGGGAGCGGCGGCGCCGAACCGATTGACCCATACGTTGATTTTACGGCAAGGCTCTTGCGCGGGGCAGAGCCGGAGCGGAAGCAGATTAAAAATTGCTGCAAAATGATTATCCGATTCGTCTTCGGCTCCATATTTCGTCCCTAACGGGAATCGGAGGGTTTGTCTGTTTCGGTGCTATAAATATTTTGTCCCTGACGGGACACAAAAAGCGGCGAACGAGACAGAATCAGCAGACTCGGGATGAATGGCATGTCATTACAGATCTATTTGCCGCCATTCCGCGCGATTGATTTTCCTGACCGGTTAATCCATCCCGTCAGGGATGGGATATTTATAGAAAATCCTCGGAACCCGATTCCCTCGTCACGTCAGGGACTCCAGGGACGCTCATAGCCATGATCTATCGCCCGCTGCGCGGGCTGGATTATTTTCGCCCCCGCGGGGCTTGTCCCCGCGGAGCGGTGATTGATAGCCAGAAAAGGAGGCCCTAAATTATCCTTTTTTTTGGGGGGGTGGGCAGTGGTGCGGCAATTTTCTGGCTTTCAATCATCATCCCGCAGGGACAAGCCCTGCGGTGATGGGGCTTTGCCGGCGTCGCGGCCTGGCTTTCAATCATCATCCCGCAGGGACAAGCCCTGCGGTGATGGGGCTTTGCCGGCGTCGCGGTCTGGCTTTCAATCATCATCCCGCAGGGACAAGCCCTGCGGTGATGGGGCTTTGCCGGCGGCGCGTTCTGGCTTTCAATCATCATCCCGCAGGGACAAGCCCTGCGGTGATGGGGCTTTGCCCACGTCGCGTTCTGGCTGCCAATCCCTGTCCCGCGGAGGCAAACCCTGTGGGATGAAATGCGAATCACAAAAAAATTCAGCGGAGCGAGATCGCCGAGTCCGCCGTTTTTGCGGACGAGGCAGCGCGCGTAGCCCGCGCAGGCTCCTGCCCCGCGCAAGGGGAATGGCGGCGCCGAACCGATTGACCCATACGTTGATTTTACGGCAAGGCTCTTACGCGGGGCAGAGCCGGAGCGGCCCCAAAAAAGTAAAAGCCAATATACCCTGTATGAGCACAGTCAACCTTTTCACAAGAGATCCCATAAAGATATCGCGCGAAGCGGCCGCAAAAAGCGAATGCAGGTGCTCTCTGGATGAGTGCAATCGCCTGCATCAGGATTATCAATCTCAAGAAATGGCCCGGCGTTCCATAGAACAAATCCAATTCTGGGAAAAATACCGGGATTTGCCGGGAAAGACCTCAGAGAATAACAGCCTGGCAACGGCAAGAACTTGTTGAATTGGACGCAAAAGTTGTGCATATTGTTGAATCTTTGCTTCGTTTTGCAATAGCGCAGCTCGACCGCAGTCGGGATATAGAGGTGCAGACCTTTGATCAAACCGTTCCCGCCGGCGCGGCGGCGCGGGTGCTCTATCGCCGGCTGGGTTTTATCGATGCTCGCCCGGCCGGAGCAAATCCGGCCGGTATTGCGACCGTCATCATGCGGCTTCCGGCGCTGGAGAGATAGAGCCGATAGGATCTGCCTATGTGTCTTGCCGAGCCAAGGTGTGGCACCGCCCTGTATGCAGGAGTGCATCAAACGGCCGGGGCGGAAGAGGAGAAAATTTGTCTCTAAAAAGAAGGATGCAGTTATGCGTTATTTTTATGGTTTTTTCTTGATCCTGGCGATCGCCTGGTTTGCCTGTGATGGCGGCCATCATTCCCATCGCATCCGGCCGCTGGCGCAGGATCACATCGTTATCGATCGCTCGTCAGATCCTGAACAGATCTATCTCGGCACGCCGGGAATCGCCAGACTGAACGATGGGCGATTGGTAGCGACGCTTGACCAATTCGGCCCGGGTGTCAAAAACCTGACTAGAGAAGACGGTTCGACCGGGTTTGCGATGCTCGGCAAGATCTTTACTTCGGATGACGGCGGCCGAACCTGGACGTTTCGCTCTACCTTTCCATTTTGTCATGCCCGGCCGTTTATTGCCGGCGATCGGCTCTATCTGCTCGGCCACTCCGGCGATTTGATGATTTCGGTTTCAGACGATCGCGGTGAGACCTGGTCAGAGGCGCGAAAATTGACCGAGGGACAATCGTGGCATGGCTCCAGCGACAACGTCTGGTATGCAGGCGGGCAAGTCTATCTGGTCATGGAAAAGCACTTTGAACGCGGATTGCGCGAGTGCTGGCGCATCGGCGACACTGCCCCGATTTTGCTGCGAGCGCCGGAAAGCGCGGATCTCACCCGTGCGGAAAGCTGGACTTTTGCATCACCGCTGGTTTTCGAAGATGTGGTCAGTGCCGATCAGCTCGATTTTTTCGGGGTGCCGTTCTACCCGGTGGCCCGAGACAGCGCGATCTGGCTAACCCCGGATCGTCCCATGTCGCCCATGGGCTGGCTGGAGACCCATGTGGTGCAGTTTTCCGATCCCCGTCATTTTTGGACCGACAGCACCGGCCACACCTTTCATCTGTTTATGCGCGCCCACACCGGCCGCACCGGCTATGCAGCGATTGCCAGGGTGGTGGAACAGCCAGATGGCAACATGATCACCGGCCTGGAAAGCGCACCGTCCGGCAAAAAAATCCTTTACACGCCCTTCCCCGGCGGGCAGATGAAATTCTTTGTCTTGTGGGACGAGCCGTCGCAGCTCTTCTGGATGGTCGGCACCCAGGCGACCGACAGCATGACGCGGCTGGAGTGTCTGCCGGCGGATCGCTACAATCTGCCCGACAATGAACGGCGCCGTCTGGTGCTGCATTTCAGCAAGAACATGATCGACTGGTGTTTTGCCGGCCTGGTGGCGATCGGGCCGGTCGAGAGCGCTTCGCGCCATTATTGCGCCATGACAGTCGACGGCGATGATCTGTTGATCGTCAGCCGTTCCGGCGACGAGCAGGCGCTCAACGCCCATAACGGCAACCTGATCACCTTTCATCGCATCGAGAATTTTCGCGGCCTGGTCTACTGAAAACGAACAGCCGCAGTCCTGTTCAACCGGAAATCCACAAGGAGCCCGAGATGCCCTCTATTGTCGAATGGGAAGAAAGAATGGATTCACCCGCTTTTCGCGCCGTTTTCGATCGGCTTTACGGCAGCGAGGTTTCGTCGCAAGAACAGCAAATCGACAGATATCGCCGTTTGTTGTCGCGGTTTGGCGGGCGATTCGGAGCTGCGGAGGTGCAGTTGATCAGCGTGCCGGGCCGCACCGAGATCGGCGGCAACCACACCGACCACAACCATGGCCGGGTGCTGGCAGCGGCCATTCATCTGGACGCCATCGCTGCAGTGGCTGCAGCAGATGATCATCAGGTGGTGCTGGACTCGATCGGTTATGCGGAGGACATTCGGGTTAATCTCGACGATCTGCATCTGCGCCCGTCGGAACGCGGCACAACCGCGGCTTTGGTGCGCGGCATTGCGGCGCGCTTCCAGGCGCTCGGCCATCAGATCGGCGGATTCCGCGCCTGTCTGCACAGCCACGTGGGTATCGGATCGGGTCTGAGCTCTTCGGCGGCGATCGAAGTGCTGATCGCGGCGATCTTCAATATTCTCTACAACCAGAGCCGCATTGCCGCCGAAGAATTGGCCAAAATCGGTCAGCTTGCGGAAAACAACTATTTCGGCAAACCATGCGGTCTCATGGACCAGATGACCTGTGCCGTCGGCGGTGTGGTGGCGATCGATTTTCGCAATCCGCAGCAGCCGGAGATTACACGGGTGGAAGCGGATTTGGCAGCTGCCGGTTTCAGCCTGGTCGTGGTGGACAGCGGCGGGCATCACGCCGATCTGACCGAAGATTATGCGGCGATTCCACGCGAAATGCGTACCGTGGCTGAAGCGTTGGGTGGGAAGAACCTCCGCGATATCGAACCTGCGCATTTTGATGCGCACCTGGCCGGACTGCGCAGTCGAGTCGGCGACCGGGCCCTGTTGCGCGCCTTGCACTTTTTCGGCGACAATCAGCGGGTTCTCGACCAGATCATCGCCTTGCGCGAAGGGCGGTTGGACGATTTTATTCGAATGGTCGGCGAATCGGGTTTGAGCTCGGGGCGCTGGTTGCAGAACAGCTTTTCGCCGAGCGAGCCCAGGGAACAGGGGATCAATCTTGCTCTGGCTCTGACCGAGGAATTCATACGGAAAAACGGCTGTCGCGGTGGTTGTCGGGTGCACGGCGGCGGTTTTGCCGGCACCATTCTGGCGATTTTGCCTTCTGCTTTGCTGCCGGTTTACGCAAAAGAGATGCAAGTCCTGTTTGGCGACAAGTGTTTGACGGTTTTGCGTATACGGTCGGTCGGGGTGTTTGTCTGGCTATGATATCGGGTGGCTTTGCCAAAAAATTGTTTTGGGAGGCGCGCGCTCTGCATTTTTGGGCCAGGAAATGAGCAGCCGCACGTGGCAATAAATTGATACGCCCCGGGGTGCCAACTCGGGGCGTATTTGCTTTTACCTGTTGATGCAGAAGATGCAATGAACCTGCCTTTAGATCGCTTGCCGACGGCGATTAGCGTTTTTTCGCGCCGGGGCTGAGGGTAAGGCGATCTTCCCAGTAGCGCCATTTGGCGCGGCCGGGACGGGGCGGCATGCCATCCAGCTGCAAGGCAAACGACATCTCCAGACTCTCCTGCAGAATCTTTTCTCCGTACTTGACTCGCACCATATTCGAAGCCGCCCAATAGAGCTCGTTGCCGGTTTGGTTGGCGACAAAGACATGCGCATCGGTTTGGAACGGGCCGTAGTCAACCTTGCCGAGTTCATAATCGTAGCGCGGCCGATAATCCTGCGGTTTGTAGTCCATGCGCGGATCGGTCTTGACGCCAAAGGTGACGGTCTTGTTCGCGTTTTTGTAGGCCAGTCCTACCGCCTGGGGGAAAATACCAGTATCCAGCCAGGTAAATTTTTTGACCAACTCGGCCGGATCCTGCTTCGGTCCATGCGGGATAAGCAGGGTGATGAACACTTCCCGATTGCCGGCATAATAGTGGTCGGACAGGGTTTGATAGATCGCTGTCTCGGGCTGCCAGTGGCGTTCGATGGGGAAGGTGCCGGTTTCACGGCCGGGCTCGGGCAACAGATAAGCGATCAACAGATTCGTGGATCCCGGGTTTTTATACGCATTGATCGAGTCGATGCGGGTGTCGAACCAGTTGTCGCCGCGCGCCAGAATTTTTTGTGTATGCCAGAGAACGGTATGGGTAAAAAAGTCGTCGCGCAGGGCTTCGACGGCATCGACGACGATAAAGAAAGAGTCGGGTTTGTAGTAGAGAACCGTGCGGTCGTGCTGCACACCCAGTTCGGTGTCGAGCAAACGGGTGGTGGAAAAGTCGAGTTCTTCAAACGTCAAGAAATTGAGCAGCTGGGTGCGCACCGGCCGATAGGCGCCGGAATTGCGCAGGAATTCAAAGATCGGTTGAGACAACGGGTCGCCCTGGATCTGTACCCAGCGCTTGTTTTTGCGGGTGACCAGCCGGTTGTGGTAAAAATCGGAGCGATACTGGCCATAGGCGCCGCTGGGCAGGTTGTCGCGATAGCCGCCGTCGTGCAGCAGAATCGAGCCGTTGTGGAACAGCGAAACGATCGAATTTTCATCCGAGTGGCCGTGGTGAGTCTTTTCCTCTTCGGCGGTGATGCTGGTGCGCAGGAACTCGCGGCCGGCATAGGCGCCGTCCCCTTCGTCGCGATAGTTGAGCAAGAGAAAGGTGGACTTGCGATCGGTGCCGTTGCGGAATACCACTTTTTTGCCGACGATATCTTCCATCACCAGCCGGCTGTGCGGCGCCGGAGGTTCGGCGGCCAGATCCGGGTCCATCCAGCGATAGGCATCGACGAATGCGAGCGCGGTATAGGCGCCGGTCAGATCGACCTCATTCTCCTGAATATAGTTCCAGGCGCGCTCCACCGCCCATTTGTAAATGGGCTCATGATAGACGGCCGCTCCTTTTTCGAAAATCGGGATAAAGCGGTACCAGTCCATAGGCCAGCGGGCATCGCCAAAGTCGACCATCAGCCCGGCCGGGGTGATCAGATGGCAAAAATAATCGAGATAATAGCGCGGAATGGACGAGCGATAAAAGTCCGCATCGTCGGTGGCATCGACCATGCGCATCAGCGACAGCATCCAGACCGGATGATAGCCGGCGGCGTCTTCCTCTTCCCAACGCTGATAGCTGTCGCTGCTCAGAACCTGAGCCATTCGCCGCCAGGCCGGGGCGTCCGGGTGGTCCGGCAAGGCCAGGGCGGCATTGAAAAAGGTTTCCGCCCGCAAGATGGCGCGGTTCATCGGTCCCCATTCCGGGTAGTTCATGAGAAAGTTGGCGCAGTCGGCCACCCCGCGTTCGATCGTACGGCGGTCCTGGGCATTCAATGAAGAACTGGACTGAATGGCGCGATAGGCTTTGGGATAGGAGGACATGCTGAAAAAATCAGAGATCGGCGGCAGCCCTTTGGCATACTCGATGCGGTCGGCATAGAATTCTTTCGGAAAGAGCTCTTTGAGCTCTTCGTAAACGAGCAGCATTTCAGCCGCTTTCTTTGCATAGCCTTCCTCACCGGTCTCCTCATACATGAAGCCGAGCAATTCGGCAAAGTTGGCGGGATAGCTGGTGGTGGAGTAGCCAAAGAGATCGCTTCTCTCGATATTCGATTTCCATTTGTCGATGATCGACTCGCTGGTCTGCAGATTCTGCTCGACCGCTTTTTGGATGATTTGCAGATAATCGCTGCGTTTTGGCAACGCCGCTTTTGCCTGCCCCCCAAGAAGAAGATAACCAAAGAGAAAGAAAACGAAAAATTTCATCATCGTGGCCTCCGGAATGGGTCATTTGCGGGATTAAAGCGCATGATTCGGGGAGTGTTGAAAAGAATCCGGCTTTTTTGATAAAAGTCGAGAGCAATATAGCCACTCGGGGAGCGAATGTCAAGGCTTCAATTCTTCTTGTTGTTTGAAATGTGGGTTTTCTCTTTTATCACACAGGATTTTTGCCTAGATTGTTAAAGACGCTTTCAACAGATCAAAACCGCGGAGCAGCAGAGAGATGCATCTGCAAGCAATCGCGTTTTTCCTGGTTTTGATTTGCATTTAACAGACAGAGAGAAGGATGGTGAGCGAAGTTAAAATCGAAGGTCCCTTTTTCGGCCAAAGTGCGGTATGTGAGCCAATCTTGCGTTCGCTTCCCGAATGGTTTGCGATCGAGGATGCTGTGCAGAATTATCTGCAACAGATCGATATTTTGCCGACCTGGTTGGCCTTGACATCCGAACGAGCGGTTGGCTTTTTCACCGTCAAACTGCATTTTGAACGGGCTGCGGAATTGATCGTTCTGGCAGTCCGGCCTGAATGGCATCGCCAGGGAATCGGACGGACTCTTTTAGCGGCGGTTGAAACCTATCTGCGCGACCGAAGTGTTGAGTTTCTGCAGGTTAAAACTCTGAGCGAAGGGCATCCGGATCCAGGCTACGCCAAAACCCGGGCGTTCTACACCCATGCCGGTTTTGCGCCGTTGGAGGAATTCCCGACTCTGTGGTCAGAAGATCAACCCTGTTTGCAGATGATCAAATATCTCGGTTGCCCAGACATTTTTTGATCAATGCCTGCAGAGGTCGATCCGAATGGCCGTTTGCATGCGAATGGCCGCAAATCTTTGCTGATTCTCGACCATTTCCGGCTTGCGTTTGCGCAAAAACCCTGTATATTTAATGGAACACAGTGTTCTGGAGGGTTGCGATGCAAAAACAGCTTGTCTCGAGTGCGTTGCTCATGGTTTTGCTGTTCGTCGTTTTTGTCGGTGCGGTTTGGGCCGACAAGAGCTACGAACTGGTTTCTGCGGCCATCGAGGCGCAGATACTGGCGGACGGCGGCATGCAGGTGCACGAATCGCGCACGTATCGATTCAACGGCTCGTTCTCCTATGCTTTTCGCACTTTGCCGCTCCGCAAGGGAGTGCACTACAGCGAGTTTCGTCTTGAAGAAACGGACCGCCGATATCTCCAGGAGAGCTCGGAAAGGCCTGGCACGTTTACCGTTGAAGATGACAGTGATTATCTGACTGTGCGCTGGTACTACCGCGCCAGCGATGAATTGCGCACTTTTGATTTCAGCTACCGCATCGACGGGGCGATCGAGCGCTTTCGCGATGCGGCGGTGCTCTATTTCAAGTTCATCGGCGATGATTGGGATTTGCCGCATCAGCAAGTCAATCTGCGCGTTCGGCCGCCGGCCAGTCTGGCAGCAGATGAGGTGCGCCAATGGCTGCATGGACCGCCGTGGGCTTTTTCGAGCACCGAACCGGATGGTTCGATATTGGCCAAATGCCAGAACCTGCCGGCAAACCAATACCTCGAACTGCGCGCGCTTTATCCGGTCAGGTTATTCAGCAGAATGCCGATGATCAATCGCGAGATCGGCGCGCAAGTGATTGAAGAGGAGCGAAACTGGGCCGAGACGACCAACCGACAACGGCAGGAGAGGATCAGCAAGGATCAGGCGCGCGAAGCGCGCCACCGATTCGGACAGCCGTTGGCTCTCGGCGCCGGTCTGGCCGGTCTGTTGGGCTGGATGGGGATTCGGCGCAAGCACCGCAAACCGAATTTGGTCAAATCGCCGATCCGGCTGAATTCAGACATCCCGGCCGAATTGCCGCCGGCCTGGGCGAGCTATCTGCTCAACAGCCGCAATGTCACGAACAACGCGCTCACCGCAACCATTTTCGATCTGGCCCAACGCGGTTATCTGCGCCTGAGCGAAGACAAGATCCGTAAAAAATATCCTTTTTTCGGCGAGCATGAAAAATCGGTCTACACTCTGACTGTCGATCGCGCGGTTTGGCAGAATCGATCAGGCGAACTGCGCCCTTTTGAAGCCCAGGTGCTCGAATTTCTTTTCGATCAATTGGCGAATGGCGGCGATCACATCGATCTCGACGAATTGCAGGCGAAGCGCAGCAAAATGATCTCCTTTTTTACCAAATGGCAAAAAACAGTCAAGGAGAGCGCCCGGCAGCAGCTCTATTTCGAGCCGGAGAGCGCACGAGGCATGACGCGTGGCATCTTCTGGAGTATCGGGCTGATCGCAGCGGGCATTGCGCTCTTTATTCTTTTTGGGCCATGGCTCCTGGTTGTCAGTTTCCTCGGATTTGTCCTGATTTTTGCCTCTCTGGCGATCGTCCAGCGCACGGCCGAAGGCGAGCGGCTGTTTGGTCAGCTCAAAGGTCTGCAGCGCTATCTCAGCCAATACCATTTTCGCGAAGCCGACAGAAGCTCACTGCTCTCCGGCATCGATCGCTATTTCGTCTATGGCATTGTGTTGGGATTGAGCCGCAAGGTTTTCGAGGAATTGGCACTCCTGATTCCGGCCGAACAGGTCCATCGTTATATCCCCTGGTACAGCGGGCATGGCGGGTCCTTCACGCCGGCGTCGTTTGTACCGGCATTCAACGCCATCACCTCGACGATGAGTTCGTCTTCGGGCAGCGGGGGAGGGGCCTCTTCAGGGGGTGGAGGCGGTGCTGGAGGGGGAGGAGGCGGTGCCGGGTGAGAGGTTTTTATTATAAAATCACAAGTGATTTTATGGGTGGTGGAGGTGGTGCTGGATAAGGGTTTTTTTATAAAATCACAAGTGATTTTATGGGTGGT